>JAAIGF010085797.1_pt1 | contig 13771 bp, 6 predicted proteins | sample 6487441 | NCBI WGS metagenome assembly JAAIGF01 (sample SAMN13974129, study PRJNA590717) | phyllosphere metagenome | biome: pepper field; feature: multiple bacterial spot infested pepper fields; material: pepper leaves; isolation source: leaves from pepper fields | host: Capsicum annuum ... | reverse complement strand
GACGGGTGGGCGAACGGGGCACGGAGCGTCCGGCATCCACTCCGGCGTCCACATACTCGTCCCATCCGCCGGCGATGGCGGCGCGCGGGTCCGCATCCCGGCGTCGCCCGCGGCGACGCACGACCTTGGCGAGGACGATGGCGGCGAAGGGGCCGAACAGGATGAGGAGCACGAGCAGCGACACTCCCACCACCCGCAGCACCGGCCAGAGCCAGGCGAGGTCGACTCCGCCGTCGTCGCGCTCATCGTCGTCGAGACCGGTGTCCTCCTGCACGGGATCGGGCGGGACGACCTCTTCGACGGTATCGGGACGCACCTCGGTGACGTTCTCGGGATCGCGCTGTTCGGTCACTTCGAGGCTCGGTGACTGCTCCCACTGCGGGGTCACGTCGATCGGCGTCCAGAGGCCGTCATCACCGCGCACCTCGGTCCAGGCGCTGAGATCCTGCGCACGGCAGGTCCCCGCTTCGCACGTCGACACCCCCGCGTCGGCGGACACGAGACGCGTGCCCACCACGACGCGCGACGGGAAGCCGAGCTCACGCGCGATGAGGGCCACCGCGACGGCGAACTGCTCGTCGTCGCCCACGGCCGCGACGTAGTTGCCGGTGCTGGCCGCGCGCGCGTCGGCCTCGCGCTCCAGCAGGCGCGCGAACATCAGGTCGACCCGCGCGAGCGAGTGTCCCGAGGCGCTCGGCTGCAGTTGATAGCCGGGGAGCTGCGCCGTCCAGGCCGGTGCGGGCGCGCCGGGTGCTGCGGCCAGGCCGTGGCTCAAGTAGCCGCGCTCGCGCAGCAGCTGCACGAGTGATGCCAGCGCCGCACCGCCCTCTCCCGTCGTGTGCTCCTCGACCCACCGCTGCAGGTTCTCGCCGCCGCGCACCCCCGCGCCCGTCCCCGGAGCCGAGAGCGTGGCCAGATCAGTCGGGACCGGCTCGACCGCGAAGAGCCGGTAGGTGTCGCCGGGCTCCAGACCACCGTCGGCCGTCTGCACCCCCGCCTGCGCGCCGGCGCTGTAGTAGAAGCTGTCGGCCAGCTGCGCGCCGCGGTCACCGTCGAACGTCGCCTGGGCGAGGCGTCCGGCCGTCGGCATCCAGATCCCGTCGAGCGTGTCGACGCTCACCGTCGCCTCGACGGGGCGTCCCTCGCCGCCGTCGAGGCGGGACGGGACGCGGACGAACCGGCCCTCGTCGGCGCCCGAGGAGCGGAAGATCTCGCCGTCGTAGGCGTCGAGGGTCGCGACGCGTACGCGCTCGGGGAGGGCCCCGTCGCCCGACACCGTGAAGAGGACGTCGTCGGCGCGCGCGTCCGAGAACTGAGCGCGGTACTGCGCGAGCGGGCTGACGGCCGAGGCGATCTGCCGTTCGGGCCCCGTCGCCGAACGCAGCACCTGCCGGTCGGCGTCGCGGGCCGCCGCCGGCACCACCGCCACGGCGACGACCGCGGCGACGGCCAGCATCGCCGCGCCGAGGGCCGTCCGCCGACGGTCCGCGCGATTCGGCCGACGCGCGCTCTGCAGCCCGCCCTGCTCGGCCGCGCGGCCGATCGCGCGGCGCCGTGCCTCGTGCGTGCGCCACGCCAGCCACAGCACGGCCGCGGTCAACGCGCAGACGCCGGTCAGCGTCTCGACGGGCGCGGGCAGCGCGACCGGCCCGACGCTCACGGGCGCGCTCGTGGCGGTGCGACCGAAGAAGAGACCGAAGCCCGTCATCGCCAGCCCGGGAACGACGGCGGCCGTCGCCCAGCGGTCCGCGCGCCACGACAGACGCAGGGTGAGGAGCGTTCCGACGAGGAACACGACCAGGGCGGGCACGAGGAGGTTGCGGTAGGTGCCGACCGGAAGATCGACCGTGACGAGGTCTTTCCACGCGACGATCACGCCGGCCGCGGCCTCGCCGAGGCCCTGCAGGATCTCGAGAGGACCGCCCAGCCGCGCGGGGACCGCCAGAGGGACGGCGAGCAGCACGAAGGCGCCGGCCGTGACCGCCGCGACGATGCCCGCACCCCACCGGCGCCACGCAGCGGCGGCGGCCACCGCCCCCGCGACCGCGGCGGAGACGCACACGAGCACGATGAACGTCGCGGAAGCGTAGACGGGCCACGCCGCGACCGCCGCGAGGGCCACCACGGCGCCGGTGAAGAGGGCTCCGGCCGCCACCCGCCGCGTGAGGGCGGCCTCCGGGCGTCGGGCGGTGCCGGGTCGCCGCGTGCGGGCGCTCACGACGTGGCTCCGCGCACGAGCAGACCGGCGAGATCGTCGAGGGTCCCGATCGTCAGAACCGTGAGTCCGGCCACCGCCTGCATCCGGGGATGGGCGCGTTCGTCGCAGACCACGGCGGCGACAGCGGTGTCGGCGGGGAAGGCGAGGGCGGCCTGGCGCAGGCGCGCGACGGGCACGAGGGACCCGGTGACGACGAAGGCGATCGAGAGGCGTTCGTTGGCCTCGGATGCCAGGCGGCAGACGTCTTCGACCGGCATGGTGTTCTCGTAGCGCTCGAGCGCGCTGAACCCGTCGAGGAGCGCGCGCGGCGTCACCGTGGCGACGTTGCGCACCGCGCGCAGCCGCCCCTTCACCACGCGCGGGATCTCGGACCCGGTGACGACGGCGACGTCACGGGCGTCGTGCACGGCACGCAGACCGAGGGACGCCGCCGCGCTCACGGCGAGCTCGTACTCGTCGGTGTCGGCGAACTCCGCGGATGCCGCCCCCAGGACGACGGCCATCCGGGAGCGTCGCGACTCCTCGTACTGGCGCACCATCAACCGGCCCGTCTTCGCCGTGGACTTCCAGTGCACCTGCCGGCGCGAGTCACCCGGGACGTATTCGCGGATGGCGTGGAAGGACATGTCGGCATCCACGAGTCGTCGGGTGGCATTGCCCTCGAGGTCGCGCACGAGGCCCGCGCTCGTGGACGGCAGCCCGACCGTCCGGGGATGGACGAAGAGGTCGTGCACGTCGTCGAAGGCGTGCTCGCGGCGGAGCAGTCCGATGGGGTCGCTGCGGACGGTGGTCACGGGACCGACGCGGACGATCCCCCGGGGAAGGGGCGGGACCTCGAGCGGTTCGGCCACGCTGTGGCCGGGGCGGAGCAGCGGGACCCCGAACTCGACGAGGCCGCGTCCGACGGGGATGTCGAGGCGCCCCGGCAGAGCCAGGCGCGCGCCGTCGTTGCGGACGACGATCTCGCCCGTGACCCCCTGTCCCGCGATCACCCGCTCGTGGGTGAGCGTCAGGTCGACGTCGTAGGCGCGGGCGCCGAAGAGGAACGGCACGCTCATGATCAGCAGCGCCACCGCGAGGGTACCGGCGACCATCCACTCGACCCAGCCGAAGGCCAGTCCGCACAGCAGACCGACGCTGGCGGCGACCGCCACGAGCGCACCGGCGGGGCGCACCGTCCGCCCGGCCCAGCGCACCGCCGTCGTGACCGCCGTGACGATCGTGCGCCAGAGCTCCGCCAGGCGCACGATGGTGCGGACGAGACGGCGTTGACGGCGCGTCGACGTCGAGGTGATCGATGTGCGCGAGCCGGTCGCCATGGTCGCCGCCGATGTGCGGGTCAGACGCGACTCGGTGTTCGTCAGGTTCGGCATCGTCGGTCCCGGACGACGTCGGCGGCGCCGCCGACACCGGAAGAGGGACGGATGCCGCGCGTACGGCGCGTCATGCGCTCTCGCGCTGCGTGGGCGGCTGCGTGTCGAGCAGCACCTGGCCGATGACCGCCTCCTGCGTGACGCCGTCGAACTCCGCCTCGGGATGCAGGATCAGGCGGTGCGACAGCACCGGCACGGCCAGCGCCTTGACGTCGTCGGGCGTCGCGTAGGTGCGCCCGTGGGCGGCGGCGCGTGCCCGCGTCGCGCGGGTGAGCGCGAGCGCTCCGCGGATGCTGACGCCGAGCCGGACCTCGTCGGCCGAGCGGGTGGCATCCACGAGTCGGGCGATGTAGTCGAGGACGAGCGCGTCGACGTAGACCGCGGCGGCCAGATCGGCCATGCCGACCAACGCCTGCGGCGTGATGATCGGGCGCAGGTCGGCCGTGGCGATGGGGGCCCCGTCGAGGATGCGGACGGTCGCCGCGTGGTCGGGGTAGCCCAGCGACGTGCGCATGAGGAAGCGGTCGAGCTGCGCCTCGGGGAGACGGTAGGTTCCGGCCTGTTCGACCGGGTTCTGCGTCGCGAGCACCAGGAACGGTACGCCCACCTCGCGCGAGACGCCGTCGATGGTGACGTGTCCCTCTTCCATGACCTCGAGGAGGGCGGCCTGCGTCTTGGGGCTCGCGCGGTTGATCTCGTCGGCCAGGACGATGTTGGCGAAGATCGGTCCGGCGTGGAACTCGAAGCGCCCGCTCTGCTGGTCGTAGACGGTGATGCCCGTGATGTCGCCCGGCAGGAGATCGGGGGTGAACTGGATGCGGGTGTTCGTCCCCTGCACCGACTGCGCCACCGCGCGCGCGAGCGAGGTCTTGCCCGTCCCCGGGACGTCTTCGAGCAGGACGTGGCCGTCGCTGAGCATCGCGGTCAGCACGAGCTCGACGACGTGGCGCTTGCCGAGGACGGCGCGCTCGACGTTGTCGGCGATCTGCGAGAAGGTCTGGGCGAACCAGGTCGCCTGCTCCTGGGTGATCGTCATGTCGGTGCGTGTCCTTCGCGGTGTCGTGTCGGGGAGGCGGGGATCAGCCGGCGGGCGTGCCGGGGTTGCAGGTGCCGGAGAAGGTCGCGGTGGCGTTGGTGAGGCCCCAGCCACGGTCGGCGACGTTGACGGTCACGCCGATGTCGAGCACGTACCGGGCTCCGACGGGGACCGCCTGCCGGTTCTCGGCGTTGACGGGGAGCTCGGCGCGGTTCTCGTCGAGGTAGCGCACCGCGGAGTAATCCCACGTGAACTTCGCGACGTCGTTGCTCGACGACCCCGAGGGCGTCAGCGTGCCGCCGCCGGTGCAGGCGCTGGACGTCGCGCTCCAGGTGGCCTGCACCTGATACGGCGCGCCCCCCGAGGCGGGTGCGACGCGACCGCGCTCGGACTGGGCCCCGTTGCGGGGGTTCTCGAAGTACACGCGGATGTTGGGGTCACTGCCGTAGACGGAGGTGCGACCGCCCTCGAAGTTCTCGTACTTGACCTCGTTGCGGCGGGGCGGCTCGCTCCCGGCCTGGATCTTGTCGATGCGCCAGGACGCCACGTTCCCGTCCACGACGGCGCGGGAACCGAGGGTGAACGTGTAGCCGGTGGGCGCCGAGCGGTCCTGGGCGACGTCGATGCGGTTGGTGGTCTCGACGGAACCGAAGGAACGACCCTGGTAGTACGTCTCGACGCACAGGCGGTACTCGTACACCTCGCCCTCGTCGACGTTGGTGAACTCGCGGCGCTGCCCGTCGGCCGAGGTCGTGCACCGCCCCCGGTCGACGATGCCGAAACGCAGCTCGGAGTCGGTGCCGTTCTGCCGCGCGATGCCCTCGGCGATGACCGTCGCCTTGCCGTTGCCCGTCGACTGGGAGGTGAGGTTCAGGGCCGGCTCGAGCGGCGCGCCGACGCCGTGGGCCGAGAACGTGTAGCCCTGCCCGGCGGGCACTCCACCGAGTCCGGGCGGCGCGGTGAAACGCGAGGCCGGCGTGATCGTGATCGCGGTCTGGTTGTTGCTGCCGACGCGGAAGCCGTCCAGACGCACCGTGTCCTGCCCGCGGCGAACGCCGACGGTCTGGCGCTCGCCCGCGGCACTGACGACCTCGAGGGAACCGACCTCTCCGGCATCCACGCCCCGGATGGTGATGTCGACGAGGTTGCCCTGGCCGTCGCGCGTGACGACGGGCGACCACTCGACGTTCGTCGGTGTGGCGGGAGGGTTGTAGGCCCAGGCCGTCGTGCGGACGGCCCCGCGGGACTCGCCGACCGAGTTCACCGCCGTGACGACGTACTCGCGCTGCTCGCCGTTGGGGGCCGAGATCGCCGGGCACGAACCGTCGGAGCCGCACTGGGCGACGGTCTGACCGCCCGTACGCACGACGAAGCCGGACAGACCGGGGTAGGCCGCACGCGCCTCGCCGGGGTCGACGCGCAGGGTCACCGCGCCGTTGCTGTAGCCCGTCTGCCGCACGCTCGCCGGAGCGCGGGGGAAGCCGAGCAGATCGAGCACCACGCGGGCGTCGCGGGTGGCGGCGGTCGTGCGCCCCTGGGCGTCGCGCAGGGTCACGCTCGCGCTGCAGGTGGTGCCGGGGGCGTCGGACGACCACGACGCGATGATGCTCGAGGAGTCGCCGACCGAGAAGCCGACGCCGCTGCATGCGCCCGTGGCACGGACGCCGACGACCTCGAGCGGCGTCCGCGGCAGCGGGTTGACCTCGCCGCCCAGCCCGACGACCGAGATCGAGCAGCTCGACCCGCCCGCCTGCGAGCACTGCTGGGCGGTCGAACCGCCCTGGGGCAGTGTCGACGGCGCCGCACCCACGCGCAGGATGAGACGGGCGGGGCTGACGGCGGCGTGGCTGGTGACGCCGATGACGGCGGCGTTCTCCGCTCCCGGCGTGGCGCGGTCGGCGCCCGTGACGGAGACGACCGAGCCGTCGAGCGAGACCTGGAACGCCGAGCCGCTGTAGTCCAGCGCGTACGCGATCCCGGCCCAGTCCTCCCGACCGAGCTGCCACGACGTCATGTTGCGGAGGTCGAAGGTCGTCGTCTCGCCCGGGCCCACGGTGAGGGACCCCGGTCGCAGCTCGGGCTGCGGGTTGCGGGCGACGATGCCGATCGGCACCGACACCAGGGTCCAGTCCTCGGTGCCCGACAACCGCACCGGAACCGTGCACGCGTCGGTGTAGGGCGAGCCGGCGCCGGCGTCGTACCGCACCGTCGTGCCGCTCACCGAACAGCGCCCCTCGGCTCGCGAGCCGGTCGCCGCGACGTCGGGGCCGACCTCCAGGCTCGCGCGACGGGGGACGGCGACGAGGGATGCCATGTCGAAGTCCACCGAGGCCAGCTCGTCGACCTGCTGCGCGGCGCCCGGGCGCAGGGCCAGCGTGACGTCGTCGTCGCCGGGGATCCGCAAGAACGCGTAGGTGGTGACGGCGGCGTCGCCGACCGCTCCCGACACCGCGAAGGGGATGATGCGGCGCGTCGACGGGAGCTCGCCGCTCAGACGGCGCCCCTCGAGCGTCACGCCCGCCGGCTCGCCCCACAGCGCCACGTCGAGGTCGCCGGCCTCGCCGCCCGACCAGGTCACCTTGCCCTCGAGCACGTCGATGCCCGAGGTGAAGTCCTCGCGGTCCTCGGCCGTGAGGATCGTGTCGGTGACCACGGGATAGTCGGGGACGGGCTCGCGCACGACCTTGACGACGATGAGACCGCGGCCGGTGTTGCCCGAGCTGGACTCGACGTCGTAGAGGAACGACATCGTGGCCGGCAGCTCCCCCGCGCGCAGCACGACCCCGGTGTCGGTGATGTCCTGGATGAGCGCCGCCTGTCGGGCGTACTCCGGGTTGTCGCTGCCGTCGACGAGCGTCTCGGGCAGGTCGGGCCGGACGTCCGTGAGGGCCAGGCGCCCCTGCGTCGGGTCGACGTCGTTGGCCAGGGGGCTGACGCGGATCGTGTTCTCGGGACCGGCCTGCACCTGCACGTAGTCGGTGAAGGTGATGGGGCTGGGGTTGGCCTCGGCGTCGAGCACGCCGATGCGGACCGTGCCCTCGCCCGTTGCGCCGGCGCTGTCGGCCACGCGATACCGGAACGACACCTGGCCGCGGTCGCCGGGCACCGAGGTGTAGACGATCGAGCCGCCGTCGGCCGACAGCGAGGCGATGCCGCGGTCGGGCTGGCTGACGATGCGGTCGAGGACGACCGCATCGCCGTCGGGGTCGATGCCGAAGCCGGTGAACTCGATGCTCGTGGTTCCGCCGCTGAGGACGCGCCCCTCGAGGGTGTCGGGCAGGGGCGCGCGGTTGGCCTCGTCGCCGAGCACGGTCACGCGGACCGTCGCCTCGTCCCAGAGCGACGGCGTGCCGGTCGTGTAGACGCGGTAGGTCACCTCGTAGGAGCCCGGCACGGTCGGGGCGAGGTAGCGCAGGACACCGCCCGAGGCGAAGGCGAGGCCGTCGGAGGCGGGCCGCGACTGCACCGTCGCGGGATCCAGGGTCGGGCGGCCGCCCGCGGGCGAGATGTCGTTGTCGAGCACCGGGATGTCGACCTGGGCGCCCGCGCGGACGGTCACCGTGTCGTCGACCGCGATCGGGGCGATCTCGGGTGCGGGAGGCAGCAGGTAGACCGTGGCTTCACCGGCCACGCGCGCCCCCTCGTCGTCGGTGCCGTCGCTGACGATGTAGTCGACCGTGCCGAGCAGTCCCGCCTCGCCCGTCGCCGTCGTGCCCGAAACGCGCAAGTCGTTCTGTCCGACGGCGTCGACGGTCAGGGCGGCGCCCTCCTCGGCGTTGCCCGCCACATCGCTGAGCAGCAGGACGCGTCCGGTCGGGTTCGACACCGCCGAGAACACGTCGAGCGTCGCGTCCTCTTGCGGGCGCACGAAGGCGACGACCGGCGCGGTGGACAGCTGCGGCGCGGCGTCGGCCGGAAGCAGGGTGATGCGGGCCGCGCCCGTGGCATCCCGTCCCGCTCCGGTCACGGTGAAATCGACGCGGTACACGCCCGGCTCGGTGGCCGAGAAGTCGAAGGTGGTGCTCCCACCGACGACGGTGGCGGTGGCACGCGCGTCGTCGAGCACGCGCACCGACGAGAGCGAGACGCTGCCCGCGGTGCCGGTGACGTGCGGACCGACGTCGACGGTCAGTCCCGAGCCCGCGGTGTCGACGACGGCGAACGACTGCACGGCCAGACCCGGATCGGGGGCGACGCGGACGAGGAGCGGCTTCGTGGTGGTCGCGCCGGCCGTGTCGGCGACCGTGACGTCGAGCTGCACGGTCTGCTCGCCGCCCGAGCCGTCGTCGGCGTGCTGGTAGACGACCTCGCCGGCGGGCGTGGACGCGGCGCTGCCGACGCCGGAGGCGTTCTCGACGCCGAGCAGGAGCAGGGGGTCGCCGTCCGGATCGACCCAGCCGGGCAGAACCGGAACCGTCACGGTGCCGCCGCGCGCCACCTCGGGCGTCGGCCACGGCTGCAGGCACTTGTCGACGCCGCACCACGCCGGCGCCGCGTTGGCCTCGTTCGGCGAGACGGTCAGGGTGACGGTCGCCGGCGGCGACGTCAGACCGTCGACGGTGGTGCCGTCGGTGACGGCGTATTGGAACGTCGCGGTCCCCGTGGCGTCGGGTTCGACCCGCACGGCCAGGCGCTGCCCGTCGTCGGTCACGCTCACCGTCCCGAAGCCCGGGTCCAGGCCGGTCACGCTCTCGGGGACGATGCTCAGAACGTCTTCGTTCGGGTCGTGGTCGTTCAGCAGGACCGGGAGCGACGCCAGACGGCCGGCGCGGACGCCGAACGCGTCGGGTTCGGCGATCGGCGGCTTGGGATCGAGGACGACGCTGAGCTGCTCCTCGCTCTGCACCGAGGCGTCTTCGTTCTGGTCGTCGAGCGACCAGCTCTGGCTGGATGCCACCAGCGCGCCGTCGGGAAGGGTCCAGACCCACCCCGTGCGCGTCTCGTTGAGGATGACCGCGTGGTCGGTCGCCACGAAGACGGGGCGGCGCTGGTCGGGCAGCGTCCCCCCGTCGTAGTCGAGTTCGGTGTCTCCGCCGTCGGAGCGCCAGAGCGTCCCGCGCGCCTCGCCGGGCAGCAGCCAGGCCGCGTACACGACGCCGTCGTGGGCGAGCGGGCGCGCGGGCTGCCCGCGGACGCTGCCGGCGCCGCCGGTCTCGAGCTGCGGCTCCCCGTCGACCGAGATGCTCCACAGCGACTGCTCGTCGGCCACGTAGACGGCTGTGCCCTCGGCATCCGCGTCCCCGACGACGAGCTGTTCGCTCGTCTCGATGCTCGTGCGGGCGCCGCCGCGGGTCCACACCCGTCCGTCCTCGCCGTCGAGGAGCACCCACTCGTCGCCGGCGGCCGAGAGCGCCGGTGCGGCGGGGTCGGCGTCGATCGCGTCGCGCCCGCGCACGGCGTCAGCGGCGATGTCGTACCGGACGACGGAGCCGTCGGCACCGGAGTAGGCGAAGAGCATGCCGCGGGCGTCGAGGGCGACGGCGTCCGCGGTGAAAGAGGGGGCGTCGTCGTCGGCCGCGGCGTCGAACGGATCGAACTCAGGGGGCGTGCGACCCGCCTCGCTCAGTCGCCCGGCGTGCAGCACGCCCGTATCGGTGCGATAGACGACGAAGTCGCCCGCGGTGACCACCGAGGTGGTGCCGGCGGGACTGTCGGGGGCGCTGTCGAGCTGCTCCTGCTCGAGGTCGACGGGCTGCGCCTCGTCGATGCGCGCGAGCTTGCTGTAGCTGTCGGTGAAGAGGTACGCGCCGTCGCCCGCCTGGGCCACCTGGCTGGGATTGCCGACCGTCCGAACGGTGTCGAGCTCTCCGACGGTGGTGTTCACGCGCGCGTATCGCTGGCCGTCGCCGGTCTGCAACGCCCACACCGAGGTGTCGACCTCGGGCGTCTCCTGCGCGTCGAGACCGGGCCACACCACGCTGGCGGTCACGACGAGGGCCGCCGCGGCGACGGTGGCGGCGAAACCGGCGATGGTGCGACGGCGCATCACAGCACCCCCGTGGCGAAGAGCGCCGCCACGACGACCGCGCCCGCCGCGACCAGGGCGAGCGCCCCGAGCACCCAGGGCACGGATCGGTGGACGCGCGGGGTCGGCGTCGAGATGTCGGTGTCTTCATCGCGCGCGAGACCGCGCACCCCCGACGAATCGCGGAACTTGCGCGATCCCTCGCGCTCGACGCGGGAGCGCGCCGGTCCGCGCAGGGTTCCGTCGGCGAAGTCGACCGTCCGCGCCGCCGGTGCCCACTCGGCCGCCGGCACTTCGAGAGGTGTGGATGCCAATCGCAACTCCTCCTGCACACGCTGCAGGGCCGCACCGAAATCTCGAGCGCTGGCGTAGCGCTCGTGCGGGGCGCGCGACATCGACTTCGCGAGCACCTCCTGCAGCGAGGCCGGGACGTCGGAGCGCCCGATGTCGGTGTAGGAGGCTCGTGCGATCCGGCGCCGCAGCTGCTCGCGGGAGTTCTGGCCGCGCTCGCGCCGCTCGAAGGGGCTCTGCCCCGCGAGGAGCGAATACACCGTCGCGCCCAAGCTCCAGACCTCGCTCGCGATGGTGCCGGCCGTCTGCTCGGCGATCACCTCGGGGGCGCTCCACGGCACCGACATCGCCAGGACCTCGTCGGCGCCCTGCCGCACGAGCGACGACGAGATGCCGAAGTCGGCGAGCACGGGGGCGCCGAACGTGGTGACGAGGATGTTGCTCGGCTTGACGTCGCGGTGCACCAGCCCGGCGTGGTGCGCGGACTCGAGGGCTCCGGCCATGCGGACACCGATCGAGAGCACCTCGGGTACGGGGATGCGCTCGACGCGGTACCGCTGCGCGAGCGACCCCGGGCAGTACTCCATGACGATGTAGGGGCGGCCGTCGGCGGAGACGCCCGCCTGGTAGACCGTGACGATCGACGGATGCGCCGACAGGTGCGCCAGCACATCGGCCTCGGCGTTGAACATGCGCAGCAGATCGGGGTCGCGTACGTCGCTCGGCAGGACCTTGACCGCGACGTCGCGACGGGGCATGTCCTGCCCGTAGAGGAAGACGTCGGCGAAGCCGCCCGAGCCGAGGGGGCGGATGTAGGCGAGCCCCGGGAGGATCGGGGGCGCGGAAGGCAGGCGCTGCGCCATCGTGCCCCTCCCCCGGATCACTCCCCCGCGCACCTCGTCAGGCAGCGGACAACCCGGCAATGCTAACAAAACGCGCGCCGGTCGCCGCCGGTCGTCCACAGGTCTCAGATCGCCGGCGATCCCGGGTCGCGCGGATCGAAGGGTGCGTCGAGCGATCGCGCGAGATCGTCGAGCATCGCCGCGACCTGCGGCTCGACGTATTCGGCCACGGCCGCCTGGATCCGCAGGCGCTGGTGCAGGAGGATCGTGCAGACCTCGCGGCCGATCATGTTGGCGTAGTCGTCGGCCAGACCGACCTCTTGGCGCAGGGCCGCCTTCGCCTCGTCGCTCAGGGGCGGCAGTTCCGGAATGGTCGCGTCCTCTTCCGCCGCGAGTCCCGTGAGCGTGAAGAGGAACGGCGCCCCCGGCTCGGGCTCGGGGTCGAGCGGCATCCCCTCGAATTCGGGTTCCAGCCCCTCCGCCGGACGGTACGCGCGGCGGCGGTTGCGGTCGGCCTGCTGATCGAGCTCGGCCTGCAGCATGGGGAGGTTCCGCGACGTGTATTCGGCGACGGCGTGGTCGACGATGCCCTTCAGCCGCGTCGACAGACCGTGCTGCACCCCGTGCGGCACGTCGGCGCCGAGTCCGGCCGCCGACAGCACGGGCGAGCCGAAGCACCGCCGGCACGGGGCGACGCGGCCGCGATGACGAGCGGGTTCCCAGCGCGGCAGCCACCTCAGCCAGGCGTCGACGGCCTGAGCGACCTGGCTCTCGAGCGAACGCTCCACGTCTCTACGCTAGCCCGACACGCCCGGAAATCCCGGGATGCCACCGCCCGCGCGTCCGCTCCGAGCGCGGCGTCACTCCTCGTCGGACTCCCATGTCCACCGTGCGCGATCGGCGCGCGTCCGCACGAGGAGGATGCCGAACGCGCCGGCCAGCAGCCCCGCCACGGCCACGACACCGCCCGGCCAACCGAGGGCGACGGACGCGGCGGCCGAGAACCCCCGCGCGAGGTCGGCCCCCGAGACGAGCGCCCCGACGACGATGCCCACGACCTCGCCGACGTAGGCGCCCAGCGCGCACGGGACGGCGGTGAGGTAGCCCGGCGGCACCGCGCGCATCCCCCAGGCGAGCACCGCGGCGAAGAGCCCGAGGGCGCAGAGCATCCCGGCCACGCCCGGAATGGCCCCGAGTCCCCGCACCGGAATGACGTCGGCGTCGAGCAGCAGGCTCGCGACACCGAGCGCGCCGATCGCCAGCGCCACGAACGTCACGGACGCGAAGACGACCGCGACCGGCGGGGTCACCCCCGCCGGTCGCGGCTCATCGATCATGTCGGCGTCAGCGATGCGCCAGCTGCGGGCCGGCCTCGAGCGTGCGCTCGTACTCGCGCTGCGCCTCGTCGTTGATCTCGGTCACGCGGCGTCCGCGCGCCGAGACCCAGGCGCCGAACCAGATGGTGAGTTCGCGTCCGAGGACGAAGGCCACGATGGCCAGAGGGGCGAGGACGTTCTCCTGCAGCAGGTCGAAGCCCTGACGCGCGGTGATCATCCAGAACGGTGCGGCGAAGAGCGCGCCGAGCAGGTGTCCGGCCCAGGCCACGACGCCGACGACCAGACCCCACACGACCCAGTGTCCCCACCGGCCGCGGTTGATGAGCGCGCCCAGGAACCAGAAGCCGACGAAGAACGCGAGCGTGGGGATCCAGAGCCCCCACGTGGTCAGCGCCTCGAGCGCGGCCTGCGGGACGCCGGCGAAGTCGATGTCGCCCGTCAGCAGCGCGAGGCCGAGGATGGCCGCGAGGTACAGCACCGCGAACACGAGAGCGGCCAGCAGACCGATGGCACCGGCGGCACCGCGGTTGCCGCGCGGGCGCGGCGCCTCGGGAGCCTGCACGAAGATCGGCTGCGGCGCGCCACCCGCGCGCGCGGGCTCGGTCGCGTAGCGCTGCGTGTCGGCGTCCGACGGCGAGAACGAGTAACGGTCGTCGGCTGCGGCGGCCCCCGCGGCGCCCGCTGCGGCGGCGCCCGCGGCACCGGCCGT
>JAAIGF010206563.1_pt1 | contig 13790 bp, 9 predicted proteins | sample 6487441 | NCBI WGS metagenome assembly JAAIGF01 (sample SAMN13974129, study PRJNA590717) | phyllosphere metagenome | biome: pepper field; feature: multiple bacterial spot infested pepper fields; material: pepper leaves; isolation source: leaves from pepper fields | host: Capsicum annuum ... | reverse complement strand
TCCTCTTCTTCCAGTGGCGGGCCTCCCGCTCCGGCGCGGAGAAATTCCACTCCGCGATGCTCCCCCACGCCGGCACCGACTCCCGGGTGTGGCGCGAGGTCGTCGATCTCGGCACGGCCCTCGGGCGCCTGGGCGAGGTGCGCGGAGCACGCGTGCAGGCCGAGGCCGCGGTGCTGTGGGACTTCGAGTCGTTCTGGGCGCAGGACCTCGAGTGGCGTCCCTCGGTCGACGTCACCCACCAGGCGCAGGTGCGCGCGTACTACGAGCAGCTCTGGCGCGACGGCATCACCGCCGACTTCGCTCTGCCCGGTCACGACCTCTCGGGCTACCGCCTGGTCGTCGTCCCGGCCCAGTACCTGCTGTCGAAAGCGGATGCCGACAACCTCGCGGCGTACGTCCGTGGCGGCGGCACGCTCGTCGTGTCCTTCTTCTCGGGCATCGTCGACGAGAACGACGCCGTGCACCCGGGCGGCTACCTCGCTCCACTGGCCGACGCGCTCGGCGTGCGCGTGGAGGAGTTCCTCCCGCTCCGCGAGGGCGAGACGATCACCCTCGAGCGGGCCGACGGCGCGGCCCTCACCGCTCGCGCCTGGGCGGAGGACCTCATCGTCGACGGGGCCGACGTCGCGGCCCGCTACGTCGACGGTCCGGCCGCCGGGCGCGCCGCCCTCACCCGGCACGCGTACGGCGCCGGGACCGGGTGGTACGTGTCGACGAGCCTGGATGCCGACAGCCTCGCGCACGTGATGGCCGCCGCCTACGCCGACGCCGGGGTCTCGGCATCCGTCGTCCCGGCCGGGTGCGAGGTGGTCGTGCGGCGCTCCGAGGAGCACGACTTCACGTTCGTTGTCAATCACCGCGACGACGCCGTCGACCTCGCCCTCGACGGCACCGAGCTGCTCACCGGCGCACCGACGGACGGCGCGCTGACGGTACCCGCGGGCGGCATCGCCGTCGTCCGCTCGGCGCGGGAGGAGGACGGCCGGGCCTGACGCGCCGGCACCCACCCCCGACGGCACCCGGCCGCACCGATGCGACCGGGTGGACGGGCCGCGAGGACCGCGACCCCGCACGACCCGACCGCGACCACCGCGGTCACCCGAACCGACCGCAATGGCTGCGGTCGCACAGAAAGGGACCCCTCATGCGCATGACAGCACCCCGGCGCACGCTCCTCGGCGCGGCGGCGATCCTCGCCGTCTCGGCCCTCGCCCTCACCGGCTGCTCCGGCGGCGGATCCGGCGACGACTCCGCCCAGGGCGGCGACGGCCCCGAGATCGTCGTCTGGACCGACGCCGAGCGCGAGCAGGCCATCGGCGATGCCGCCAAGGCGTTCGAGGAGGAGACGGGCGCGACCGTGCGTCTCGTGCAGAAGAACTTCGAGGACCTCCGCAACGACTTCATCGCCCAGGTCCCCACCGGCGAGGGTCCCGACATCACCGTCGGCGCGCACGACTGGCTCGGCGCGCTCGTCGCCGCGGGTGTCGTCGACACGATCGACCTCGGCGACACCGCGGCGAAGTTCGAGCCCGTCGCGCTCGAGGCCATGACCTACGACGGGCAGCTCTACGCCCTGCCGTACTCCCTCGAGACCGTCGCCCTGGTCCAGAACACCGCGCTGGTCGGCACCGAAGCGCCGACCACGTGGGACGACATGATCCAGCGGGGGCTGGCATCCGGGGCCGAACGCCCGTTCGTCATCAACACCGCCGGCGAGACCGGCGACGGCTACACGATGTACGGGCTGCAGACCTCGTTCGGCGCCCCCGTGTTCGTGCAGGACGCCAGCGGCTCGTACACGTCCGAGGTGGGCATGGGCGGGGCCCCGGGCGAGAGCTTCGCGCAGTGGCTGTCGACCAACGGGAAGGCCGGCTACCTCTCGACCACGATCGACTACGACATCAACAACGAGCTCTTCGCGAGCGGCAAGGCGCCGTACACCGTGCAGGGCCCGTGGGCGATCAGCTCGTTCGAGGGCATCGACGTCGCGGTGAACCCGATCCCCAGCGCCGGCGGCGAGACCGCCGCGCCCTTCGTGGGCGTGCAGGGCTTCTACCTCAGCGCGCAGAGCAAGAACGCGCTGCTCGCGACGGAGTTCCTCGTCAACTACCTCGGCACCGAGGACGCGCAGCGCGCGCTCTACGAGGCCGACCCGCGCATCCCCGCCTACACCTCGCTCGGCCAGGAGGTGGCATCCGACCCGATCATCGCCGGCTTCCTCGCCTCGGCCCAGAACGGCGTGCCGATGCCCTCGATCCCCGAGATGGGGTCGGTGTGGGACCTCTGGAACGCCGCCGAGGCCCAGATCATCTCCGGCGCCGAGCCCGTCTCGACCTGGAACCAGATGATCACCGACCTTCAGAGCACGCTGGCCGGCTGACGACACGCTCCGTGGGCGGGCGCGGTTCCCCCGCGCCCGCCCACGGCACCACCCCGACGAATCCGGAGCACCCATGTCGGTCACCCCTCCCGTCGCGCCCCCGGGCGCGGCCCCTACCGCCCCCGCGCCTCTCCCGGCACGCGAATCGCACGCCCGCAGCTTCCGCGGCATCGGCGTCGGCTTCCTCGTCAAGCTCGTGATCATGGCGGTCGTCAACGCCTTCGGCATCCTGACGATCCTCACCGCCGTCGGCGCCGAGTCCTGGCTGCTGGCCTCGATCACCGCCGTGCTGCTGATCGTCGCCGACATCGTCTACTTCACCCGGCGAGCGCTGCCGCTGAAGTACCTGCTGCCGGGGCTGATCTTCCTCTTCGCCTTCCAGGTGTTCATCTTCGGGTACACCGCGTACATCGCCTTCACGAACTACGGCACCGGTCACGCGGGATCCCAGTCGCAGGCGGTGGATGCCACTTTGATCCAGGGCGAGCGCCGGGTCGACGACTCCGCCACCTACCCCATGGCCGTGGTGGAACGCCTCGGCACCTACGGCCTCGCCATCGCCGACGACGACGTCGTGCGCGTGGGCGCCCCCGATGAGCCCCTGACCACGGTGGACGGCGAGATCGGCGCGAGCGGAGCCCCCACCGCGGTGTCGGGCTGGACCGTCGTGCCGCGTGCCGAGGTGCTGACCGACCCCGCGGTGCAGGAGGCCGCGGCAGCGCTGCGGGTTCCCCTCTCGGACGACCCCAACGACGGTGCGCTGCGCACACGCGACGGCTCGACCGCGACGGTCTACACCTCGACGCTCGTGTGGGACGAGCAGGCGCAGACCATCACCGACACCACGACGGGCACGGTCTACACCGCGACCGACCGCGGCACCTTCACCTCCGCCGACGGGCAGAGCCTGCCCACCGGCTGGTACGTCAACGTGGGGTTCGAGAACTTCCTGCGCGTCTTCACCGACGGCGCGCTGCTGCAGCCGCTGCTGTCGGTCATGGGGTGGACGTTCGCGTTCGCGATCCTGTCGGTCGTGGTCAGCTTCGGCCTCGGGCTGCTCTTCGCGATGATCTTCAACGACCCGCGCGTGCGGGCGCGGAAGTTCCTGCGGACCCTGTTCATCCTCCCGTACGCGTTCCCCGCGTTCATGTCGGCGCTGCTGTTCCGCGGCATGTTCAACTCCGAGTTCGGCGTGATCAACGACGTCTTCTTCTTCGGTCTGCCGATCAACTGGCTCGGCGACCCCGTGCTCGCGAAGCTCGCCGTGCTGTGGGTGAACGTGTGGCTGAGCTACCCGTACTGGTTCCTCGTCTGCACGGGCGCCCTGCAGGCGCTGCCCTCCGACACCCTCGAGGCCGCGCAGCTCGACGGCGCCGGCCGCTGGCGCTCGTTCCGCTCGATCGTGCTGCCGCTGCTGCTCGTGTCGACCGCTCCGCTGGCGATCTCGTCGTTCGCGTTCAGCTTCAACAACTTCACCGTCATCTACATGTTCAACAACGGCGGACCCGCGATACCCGGGGCGCCCTACGCGCTGGGCTCGACCGACATCCTCATCTCCGCCATCTACGACATCTCCGGCGTCTCGGGCGGAGCGGCCGATTACGGCCTCGCCAGCGCTCTGTCGATCGTCGTGTTCGTCGTCGTCGGCGCCATCTCGGCGCTGGCCTTCCGTCAGACCCGCAAGCTGGAGGAGTTCGCATGACCGTCACCGCACGCGGCACCGGGCACGACGCCGCCCGCAGCACCCCCGCGAGAAAACGTCGCTGGCTCGCCGAGGTCGGGTGGAAGTACCCCGTCGCCGCGCTCATCGCCTTCTACGCGCTGTTCCCGCTCGTCTACGTGCTCTCCGCTTCGCTCAACCCGCGCGGAAGCCTCGCCTCGTCGAACGCGCTGTTCTCGGCGGTCGACTTCTCGAACTACGCCGCCCTGTCGGGCACGAGTTACTGGACCTGGGTGGGCAACACCCTCTTCATCGGGGGCGTCGCCTCGGTCGGCGCGGTGCTGATGGGCGCCGCGGGGGCCTACGCGTTCTCGCGCTTCCGCTTCTCGGGGCGACGGGCGAGCCTCACCGGCCTGCTCATCGTGCAGATGTTCCCCCAGGCGCTCGCGTTCGTGGCGATCTTCCTCATGCTCCTGACCATCGGCGAGGTCGTCCCCGCGCTCGGCATCAACTCGAAGCTCGCCCTCATCTGCGTCTATCTCGGCGGCGCGCTCGGCGCGAACACCTTCCTCATGTACGGCTTCTTCAACACGATCCCGATCGAGATCGACGAATCGGCCAAGATCGACGGCGCGACCCACGCGCAGATCTTCTGGAAGCTCATCATGCCGCTGGTCATGCCGATCCTCGCGGTCGTCGCGCTGCTCGCTTTCATCGCCGCCTTCGGCGACTACATCCTGGCGCGCATCATCCTCGTGTCCGAGGACAACTGGACCCTCGCCGTCGGCATGTACCAGTGGGTCTCGAATCAGCTCACCTCCCGGTGGGGCCTGTTCGCCGCGGGGTCGGTGCTCGCGTCGATCCCGGTCCTCGCCCTGTTCCTGTCGCTGCAGCGTTACATCGTCGGCGGCCTCACCCAGGGGTCGGTCAAGGGCTGAGCCCCGACCGACCCGTCCTCGATCGATGGAGATCCGGATGCCGAATCACCCCCGTCCCACGGCCCTCGCGGCCCTGACCCTCGGCGTCGCCCTCGCGGTGGCGCCCCTCACGGCGGCCCAGGCCGCGCCCGCCGACGAGCCCGTCGAGGCCGGGATCACCGTCCCGCGCGTCGAGGGGCTGGCATCCGACTTCGCCCTCGGCGTCGACGTGTCATCGGTGCTGTCGCTCGAGGAGTCGGGAGTGGTCTTCCGCGACGACGACGGCGCCCCCGCCGACCTGTTCGAGGTGCTCGCCGACCACGGCGTGACCGACGTGCGCGTGCGCGTGTGGAACGACCCGTTCGACGCCGAGGGCCGCGGCTACGGCGGAGGCAACGTCGGGGTGGAGCGGGCCGTCGAGATCGGTGAGCGCGCGACCGCCGCGGGTCTCGGCGTCGCCGTCGACTTCCACTACTCCGACTTCTGGGCCGACCCCGCCAAGCAGAAGGCGCCGAAGGCTTGGGCGGGGATGGATGCCGCCGAGACCGCCGCCGCGGTCGGGGTCTTCACGCGCGACGCGCTGACGGAGTTCGTCGACGCCGGCGTCGATGTGCAGCTCGTCCAGGTGGGCAACGAGACCAACGGCGGAGTGGCCGGGGTGACCGGTTGGCCCGACATGGCGCGGGTGTTCTCGGCGGGAGCCGCCGCCGTCCGCGAGGTCACGCCCGACGCCCTCGTGGCCGTGCACGTCACGAACCCCGAGCGCCCCGGCCATTACGCCGCGTACGCCGCGGAGCTGGCGGCGAACGAGGTCGACTACGACGTGTTCGCCTCGTCGTACTACCCGTTCTGGCACGGCACGACCGAGAACCTCACCGCGGTGCTGCGTCAGGTCGCCGACACCTACGACAAGAAGGTCATGGTCGCCGAGACGTCGTGGGTGCGCACGCTCGACGACGCCGACGGTCACCCCGACGTGATCGACGCGGCCTCCGAGGCCGAGGCCTATCCCATCAGCGTCCAGGGTCAGGCGACCGCGCTGAGCGACGTCGTCCAGGCCGTCGCCGACGTCGGCGACGCCGGCATCGGCGCGTACTACTGGGAGCCCGCGTGGCTCCCCGTCGGCTCGCCGGACCAGCTGGCGCAGAACCGCGTGCTCTGGGAGCGCGACGGCTCGGGCTGGGCCACGAGCTTCGCGGGCGAGTACGACCCGGAGGATGCCGGTGAGTACTTCGGCGGATCGGCGTGGGACAACCAGTCGCTCTTCGACGTCGACGGCACCCCGCTCGAGTCGCTGCGCACCTTCGCCTACGTCCGCACCGGCGCCGTCGCACCCCGGGAGGTCACGGGCGTCGACACCGTGCGGCTCTCCGTGACCGTCGGCGACGCGGCGGCGCTCCCCGGACGGGTGACCGTGCGCTACAGCGACGGCACGAGCGAAGAGCGCCCGGTGACCTGGGAGGCCGCGCCCGACCTGTCGCGCCCCGGCGTGTTCGAGATCGCCGGCGCGACCGCCGAGGGTCACGCCGCTCTCGCCGTCGTCACCGTCTCGGCCGAGAACCTCTTGCGCAACCCCGGGTTCGAGGATCCCGACGTCTCGATGTGGATCGTCGACGGTCCGCTCTCACTGCGCGCGACCGACGATCCGCGCACGGGCGAGCGCTCGGCCCACTTCTTCGCCGCCGAGGCGATGTCGTTCACCCTCGAGCAGCGCGTCGACGACGTCCCGGCCGGTCGGTACGTCGCCGCCGGAGCGCTGCAGGGCGGCGCGTTCGGCGACGGGACGGCGAGCATCGAGCTGATCTCGGATGCCGACACCGCGATCGCTCCGTTCACGGCGGGCGGCTGGCGGGTGTGGTCGGAGCCGCGCACCGACGAGATCGAGGTCGCCGAGGGCGAGAGCCTCACCGTGCGGGTGACCGCCGATCTCCCGACCGACGCGTGGGGCACGATCGACGATCTCGCGCTGGAGCGCGTCGGCGACGACGCCCCGACTCCCGAGGAACCGACCCCCGGCGAACCGACGCCGGAGCCCACGCCCGGTGAGCCGGCGCCCGCACCGACGCCGAGCGAGCCCGCACCGACTCAGCCCGCACCGACCGAGCCCGCGCCCGGCACTCCCGCCCCCGGTGCTCCGACACCGTCGGCCGCACCGCTGCCGACGCCCACCACGCCCGGCGGACTGGCCGCGACGGGCACGAGCGTGCCGTTCGGACTGGCCGCGGTGGGGCTGCTGGCCCTCGCCGCCGGCGCCGGCCTCGTCCTGCGTCACCGACGCCGGTGAGGTGTCCCGCGGGGCGGGCCGTCCGGTCCGTCCCGCGGTCAGCGCTTGACCGCGAGCCCCGCCTGGTAGAGCTCTCGCGAGGAGTGCCCGGTGAGCGACGCCACCTCGGCCGCGGCTTCCTTGAGCCGCGTGCCGGCGCGCACCAGTTCGAGCACCTGGGTCACGGCATCCGGGAACGCGACCTCGCGCGCCGTGGCGCCGCCGACGACGATCGCGATCTCGCCGCGGACGCCCTCGGCCGCCCACGCGGCGAGCTCGGCGAGGGTCCCCCGCTTGACCTCTTCGTAGAGCTTGGTGAGCTCGCGGCAGACGGCGGCGGGACGATCGGCGCCGAAGGTCGCGGCGAGGTCGTCGAGAGTGGATGCCAACCGCGACGGAGATTCGAAGAACACCAGGGTCCGCTCCTCCAACGCGAGCTGCGCGAAGGCCCGGCGACGTTCCCCGGGCTTGCGGCGAGGGAAGCCCTCGAACGCGAACCGGTCGGTGGGGAGCCCCGCGACGGCGAGAGCTGTGACCACGGCGCTGGGTCCGGGAAGAGCGGTGACCGTCACTCCGGCTGCGGCAGCCGCGGCCACCAGGCCGAAGCCGGGGTCGCTGACGGTCGGCATGCCGGCGTCGCTGAGCACGAGGAGGTCGTCGTCGCGGGCCAGCTCGACGAGCTCGGCAGCCCGCTCCTTCTCGTTGTGGTCGTGCAGGGCGATCAGCCGCGGGCGGTTCTCGACGCCGAGCCCCGCGAGCAGCCGTTGGGTCGTGCGCGTGTCCTCCGCGGCGACGACGGTGGCGTTCTCGAGCGCCTCGATGAGGCGGCGCGACGCGTCACTCAGGTTGCCGATCGGGGTCGCCGCGAGGATGATCACCGTTCCACCTTAGGCTGGGGGCCGTGAGCACCGACGTCTCTCCCCTGCTCCCCCCGGTCGAGCGCACACGCCTCGACCGGTGGCGTGACGCGCTGCTCGCCGACCCCCGGGATCTGCGGCTGTGGCGCTGGCTGGCACCGGCCCTCGTCACGCTCGTCGCGGCGGTGCTGCGCCTGATCGACATCGGCAACCCGCACCAGCTGGTCTTCGACGAGACGTACTACGTCAAGGACGCGTGGAGCCAGTGGGTCCTCGGCTACCCCTCGACCTGGCCCGACAAGGCTGACGCGAGCTTCGCCGCGGGCGACACCGACATCTTCACCGGCATCGGCAGCTACGTCGTGCATCCCCCTCTCGGCCGCATCCTCATCGGTGCGGGCATGGCCCTCTTCGGCGCGGATTCCGCGACCGGGTGGCGCATCGCCGCCGCTGTCTTCGGGACCGCGACCGTCCTGCTGATCTACCTCGTCGCGCGGTCGCTCACGCGATCCATTCCGCTGGCGACCGTGGCATCCGGTCTCTTCGCGATCGACGGCCTCGGCATCGTGCTGAGCCGGATCGCGCTGCTCGACATCTTCCTCACCTTCTTCGTCGTCCTGACGTTCTGGTTCGTCGCTCTCGACCACCAGCGCACGGCGGAACGGTGGGCGGCACTGTGGGTCGCGCGTGAGGGCGACGCTCCGATGTGGGGCCCGATCCTCTGGAACCGCCCGTGGCTGATCGCCGCCGGGGCGGCGGCGGGGGCGGCGACCGCCGTGAAGTGGTCGGGCCTGTACGTGCTCGCCGCCGTCGGCATCTACGCCGTGGTCACCGACGCCCTCGCGCGCCGTCGCGCCGACATCGGGCAGTGGCCGATGGATGCCGTGCGCCAGGGCCTCGTCTCGTTCGTGCTCCTCGTGCCCGTCGCGGCCGTCGTATACCTGGCGAGCTGGTCGGGATGGCTGTTCACCGACGGCGGATACATGCGCTCCACGCCCGTGGAGTCGCCCGGGTTCTGGTCGTGGGTCCCGGCGCCGCTGCAGAGCCTCTGGGCGTACCACGAGGCGATGTACCGGTTCCACGTGGGCCTCGTGACCCCGCACGCGTACGCGAGCCCGGCGTGGCAGTGGCCGTTCCTCATCCGGCCGACGTCGATGTACTGGCACCAGGACGATTACGGCATCAACGGGTGCGGACTGCCGAACGGATGCACCGAGGCGATCTCGAGCCTCGCGAACCCGCTCATCTGGTGGGCGGGGATCGCGGCATCCGTGTATCTGCTCGTGCGCTTCGTGCTCGTGCGGGACTGGCGTTACGCGCTCGTGCTGACGGGCCTCGCCGCGACCTACGTGCCGTGGCTGCTGTACCCCGAGCGCACGATCTTCCAGTTCTACACGGTGGCGATGCTGCCGTTCCTCGTGCTCGCCCTGGCGTTCGCGCTGCGCGATGTCGCGCGGGGTGTCCGCGGAACGTCACGCGCGAGCGGGCAGGGCATCGTCGTCGTCTTCCTCGTCGCGTGCGCGGTGCTGTCGGCGTTCTGGTATCCCGTCTGGGCGGGGCTTCCCGTGCCGTACGAGTTCTGGCGCCTGCACAACTGGCTGCCGACCTGGATCTGACGACGTGACCCGCGGCGACGAGTGGCTGCACGACCCGCGGCCGGTGCAGCGGGTCAAAGTCTTCCGCGATGCGCCGGTCGATCGGGCGGCATGGCCGGCGACGGTCCCCGCGGTGGCGCAGTTCCTCGAGGTCGCCGCCGCCGACGGCTGGGAGTTCGGACCCGGGGTGACCTTCCTGGTCGGTGAGAACGGCTCCGGAAAGTCGACGCTCATCGAGGGCATCGCCGAGGCCGCAGGGCTCCCCGCCGAGGGCGGGTCGACGAACGGCGGCGGAGAGACGCGGCGCACCGAGAGTCCGCTCGGCGAGTGGCTGCGCGTCGAGCGGAGTCCGCGCGCGCCGCGCTGGGGCTTCTTCCTGCGGGCCGAGACGATGCACAGCTACTACTCCTGGCGAGACGATCTCGGCGGCCCGGCGCCGAGCCTCCACGAGATGAGCCACGGCGAGTCGTTCAACAGCCTCCTCGACGAGGTACTCGACCACGAGCGCTACGTCGCCGGCCTGGCGTGCCTCGACGAGCCCGAGGCGGCTCTGTCGTTCTCCTCCACGCTGCGCTGGCTCGCCTCGCTCGACCGCATGCGCTCGCGCGGCACCCAGGTGATCTGCGCGACCCACTCCCCCGTGCTGGCAGCCCTGCCCGGCGCGACGATCCTCGAGCTGGGCGAGTGGGGCATCCGCGAGAGCGCCTGGGAGGATCTGGATCTCGTGCGATTGCACCGGGGGTTTCTGGAGGCGCCGGGGCGGTATCTGCGGCATCTGCTGGAGTGACGGGTTGGTTTCCCGTTAGGGTCGTCGTCCCTCGCGCGATCAGCCGGGGAGCTGCGTTGAAATGAGTCGGAGGTTGCTCCTCGGCGGGATGCAGGCCGGCCGGAGCACTTTGCTGACCTGTGCGGCGTTTGCCGGTGTTCCGCGCCCCACGCATCCGCCCGCCGTCCGCAGGAAAGGTGCCCGCTGGGCGACCGACTTGGTGACGGACGGCGCGACCGCTCCTTCACCTCCGAACGCGGGCGCGACCTCTGCGGGAAGTTTCGTGGTCGCGCCACCGGCCGAAGAGCTCTTCGATGTCGACCGAAAGGTCTCTTCGATGAGCTTGCGGTCCTCAGGGGTCAACGTGGACTTCCACGTCGCCACCGCACTACCGGTGGGCGGCGGGGCCAGCGGTTCGACAGGCGGAGCCGGATCCACTACCGCCTGCGGCGGGATGTCGAACGATCCCTGGGGCATCTGCGGCTCTGTCGACGTCTCGTCGACCGAGGGGAGGGCAGGGGAATCAACATCCCCGGCCTCCGCGACCCTCGGCAGAACCTCTGCGTGCGCGGTGCCGGTCGGCCCCGCGAAACCGGCGACGAGTGCACCGCCGGTCACGACGAAGAGGACTCCGAGACGAAGAGCGGAGCGCATGGACACCTCCGAATGCCGCCGGCGTGGCGGGCGACGTCGCCTGGACTCAGGCAGTCCTGATCATGCCCAGAGGGTGCGTTCAGAAACGAGTGCGGAACGCGAAACGAGGGAGCGAGCGCACGCAGAATTCACCCTCGGGTTCATATCGACGGGCGGGCTTCGCGTTCTGGATCGACGCCACGCGGATGTGAGCGCCATGACGAGACGAGTAGGGGTAGAAAGAGCTCTGCGCCGCCCCACCACCACGGAGCCCCGCGTGGCCGACCTCAGCGTCGCAGATCGCACACAATATTCAGGCAGATGATTCTGAAGAAAGGAGACGAGCAACGCGGTTGATGTCGGATGCCAACGAGTTGTCACCACGATCGAGGGCAATACGCTCAAGGCGCTCGAGTTCTGCCAGAGCCCTCATCCTGAGGTCTATCCCCGGTTGGTCCGCACGCCACATACCGGATCCGGAGAAGGAGGCGATAACCATATAGAGGTCGGCCAAGGCATTCCACTCATCGTCGTCAAGACCCATCTTTGACTGGATCTGCTGAATCGAATACCTGTCGAGAATCCGTTCGGCGTCGCGGCGGAGAGAATGTTGCAAGAGGCGTGACGGCGATCTTCGGGCCCGCCAGCCCAGCCTCCACACGGTCACTGATCAGCCCGGCCGTGTTGACGACGCAGAGGCGCATTCGTCCCGCCACAGGTCAACCACGCCTTCCAGCGTGAGATGCTCCTCCCGGGTGATGCCGGCGACTCGGAGACCCGACCACCCTGCGAAATGTCCTCGCGCACGGTCCGCCTCGCCGCCGACCGCGCCGCTCCATCGGTGATCGACGCCGACGACGGGAACGACCTCGTCTGCAACCCGATCGTGCTGCGCCTGTCATCCCCAGCCATCCCCAATAACGAGCTGCCGAACCCGCGTCTGTGGCGTCATATGCCGGCACCTGAGGTCCAGATGATGGCGACGACAGTCGCAATGGTAATGACCACCGGAACCGTCATGATCAGCAACACCGGCGCATCACGGGTTCCCTCGCCAGAGGTTTTGCGCCCATTCTCGATATTCCTTCTTTCAGGATCTCGGAAAATGAATTTGGCAACGAGGAGACATGCACACATGGCGCCGAAGATGGCCAGTATCGTGAACGTGCTTCCTGCGTAAAACGGCATGGCGAAGGATAGAACAACGACCGCGGCACATAGGGTAGATTTTCCCCAACCCCGCATTTTCGAACCATCTCGCGCCATAAGAAAACCCGCCCGACAAGCTCCTTTGCAATCTCTGACCTATTGATGAATCTGCTGAAAGCTCCAAACCTTCGCAACGCTCGTCCTCCATGTGAGGCACGGAACGCGAAGGCGGTGACCGACAGTTGTATTCATAACAGCGCCACCCGCGGTCAACTCTCGCTTCGTTCAAACGGCGACAAGCGCAGGTCTCCCATTTCGCGCGCCAGTTGAAACTCGTCGCGGGCTTCGTCTAGCTTGCCGCCTTCGTATAACAAACATGCAAGGTTGTAGGCCGAATGAGCATCGCCGGAGATTATCCCCTGTCGATACAGGTCCGCCGCACGATCCTTGTCGCCCTGTTCAGCGAGAAGATTGCCCGCAAGAACGTGAGCACCATAAACCTGAGATTGCACTGCCTCAAGAATGAGCTTTTGATACTCTGCCTCGTCTCCAAGGCCGCGTCGCACATGCGCTAGCGGAATTGCTAGGGAGGAATCCACCCGGAGGCCAATTCTCAGGTGAGGTTGCGCTTCTTTCTCAAGGTGCAACTCGTATAAGGAAAGTCCGAGAAGACCGTGGAGACGTGGGTCACCAGGATCGTTTCGCAACGCCGCCTCCAGGATCGGCACGGACTCCTCGTACAACCCGATCCAATTGAGCGCGTCCCCAAGAGCTCGCGTTGCTTCGGCCGAGCCGAGGCTCGCAGCCGTTCGCAGGATCTCTAAACCCTCGAACTCGCCAGCGGGCTCCGACCATACATGCGCACCGAAAACGTACATCGCGGTTGCCAGGTCCTCCGCTACGCGCAGTTCGTGGACGAGGACTTGCGGCAGAAGAACGCGAGATGCTGTGCTGTACGTCGTCCGATCATCTGGTCCCATTGCGCGAATTCGTCGCAAGAATGCCTCGTAGTCATTGCCCGACGATCTCGCCTTTTTCATATTTCTCCCATGGAGAGCATTGTATTCACCACGCAAACCGCTGGTATGGCGCTCGCCTTGACGAATAACCACTATTGCGCTTGTTCTGGTTTGATTTGAAGTTCGGCTTTTCGCGTCCACCGTGATTCTGGGCGTTCTCGTGTTTGTCCGGGGCCTTCCCCTGCTTATCTTCACCATGGCCACGTCGACCTGCATTGCGAGCGCTGGTCTTTTTGCGGTGCGCCATCTCCATGATGCCGCTTCGCATCGACTCAACTCCCCGCTGGAAGCCTGGAGATGATGCGATCCCGACGAGAACCACGACCACAACGACAGCGATCAGCGCAGCCCACCCCCAAGGTCCGAATGCGAGGAGGGGTGCCGCCGCCGCGATAGCGAACTGCCCGCTGAGGTCGTTCTTCCCGATGGGGTCGGTGGGCCAGACGTAGTCGTTGTCGACGCCGCCCTCGACCGGGTCAACCTGCAAGAACCGGCCCAACGCCGGCACATACAACCGCGCGCCCATCTCGACCACCAGCGCGGTCTCCAAC
>JAAIGF010135596.1_pt1 | contig 13795 bp, 8 predicted proteins | sample 6487441 | NCBI WGS metagenome assembly JAAIGF01 (sample SAMN13974129, study PRJNA590717) | phyllosphere metagenome | biome: pepper field; feature: multiple bacterial spot infested pepper fields; material: pepper leaves; isolation source: leaves from pepper fields | host: Capsicum annuum ... | reverse complement strand
TTGTTAATTACAGCCGGCGCGACGATTTGTACCACCAGCACCGATAACCAGGTGATTGCGAGTGGCCAGAAGACCGCTCCGAACCCACCCAACGCCACAGCGAGAAAAATAACGGTGGCGAACACCTTAAGAACTTCACCCAGGGCGAAACTCCAGGCGACACGCCCTTTAGCCGGTGTTTGATCCTGCAGACGCCAGGCTAAAAACGTGAACAGTATGTTTGGCAGCCAGGCTGCCACACCACCCGCGATAGCAGAGGCGCCCCAGGTGACATCTTTCAGGGCAAACAGCGCACCGATTACGACAAACGTCACCAGCTGGACAACCAGAACGGCTCGGGCTAATTTCACACTGTAAAGAGACACTGACATGACGCTTAACTCTCCTGCCCCGAACGGGGTATGTCGCGTGTCGTATAAGACTGCCTTTGCCGTTTTGAGTCAAGCAGCAAAAGCCGTGCAAATTATACGGGCCGCACCTGCGATTTCAATCGCTAAGTAGCGAAAAGGTGAACAATTATTTAAATTTCTTTCTGAAGGGCTATTTTTCCAAAGATTCATAACCCGGAAAGCCATCAGCGACGTTGCCGTTTTCTGGCTAAAGCGCGATATAAAGCGTGCTGCAGATCACATAATAAACAACCAGACGCTGAAAAATTTACCAGAATGCATAATCCGCACTAATAATCAGGGCATGTTAACCATTTAAAATCATGGTGTTATAAATTTAAATCTGCTTCAGCTCACTCTTTTCCGATAAAAACATCCGGTTGACACTGCGGAAAGAATTAAAATCGAAATAATAATATTACGCCCGCCGATTTATTGCCGCGTCATATTTCCCTGCGTGATAATCGAAAGCAGAAAACAGCGGTTATCATGTGACATTAGTGGCAATAAAATGTGAATTAATCGTTAAATGTAACAACGCTTTTCGGATAATTACGGCGAAGGATGTTAACGCCTTTCCCCTCCCCTGCCGAATAAAAGCGTTTGTCACCGCGCGTTCAACCGCTGTTTTTTTATTCAGCCCTGACGATGGTTCCGCTGCCAGAAGCTGAATAAAACCCTGCTTTTTGCAGGCTTATTGCTGCGAAATCACCACAAGATGACGCTCGCCTTCCAGTTCAGGAACGCGCAAGGCTTCAATTTTTTCTACGCTAAAGCCTGCTGGCAACGAAGCGATCTCCTCATCCGGACGCACGCCTTTCAGCGCATAAAAGCGTCCATGCGTTCCGGGCAATGCGCGGCACCAGGTCAGCATATCCTCCAGTGAGGCAAATGCCCGGCTGATGACACCATCAAACGGTGGATCTGCCGGGAACTCTTCAACCCGGCTCTGAACCGGAGTAATGTTAGTGAGTCCTAACTCATGCTGTACCTGACGCAGAAAACGAACCCGCTTACCCAGGCTGTCCAGCAGCGTAAAATGCGCCTGCGGACGGACAATGGCCAGAGGAATGCCCGGCAGCCCTGGTCCGGTCCCTACATCAATAAAGCGCTCCCCCTGCAGATGCGGCTCTACCACCACGCTGTCGAGGATATGGCGTACCAGCATTTGATGCGGATCGCGCACTGAGGTCAGGTTATACGCTTTGTTCCACTTATGTAGCAGCTCCACATAGCCAACCAGCTGCTGTTTTTGTTGATCGGAGAGCGAAATATTTGCTGCGTCAAGCAGCCGGGAGAGTTTGTTAATCACAGCGAGGTTTCCGTTAACAGGGGCAGTCGAAGCTGCCCCGGTGGTCAGTCAGGCGCTTTTACGCAGCAGACCCTGTTTTTTGAGATAGATCAGCAGAATTGAGACCGCAGCTGGCGTGATGCCGGAAATACGCGATGCCTGGCCAATAGAGGTCGGCTTATGGTCGTTGAGCTTGGCGATCACTTCGTTTGACAGGCCATTAACCTGACGGTAATCGAGATCGACAGGCAGCAGCGTGTTCTCATTGCGCAGCTGGCGATCTATCTCCTCCTGCTGACGCGCAATATAACCCTCATATTTAACCTGAATTTCAACCTGCTCGGCTGCCTGTTCATCAGGCAGTGCCGGACCATAGTCCGCCAGCGTCATCAGTCGGGCATAGGTCATCTCCGGACGACGCAGCAGATCCTCTGCGCTGGCTTCTTTTGTCAGCGGTGCGCTGATGATGCTGTTTACGTCAGCCACATTCTCTGACTTCGGATGCACCCACAAGCTGCGCAGACGCTGGCGCTCCTGCTCAATCGCCTCCAGCTTCTGGTTATAGCGCGCCCAGCGCGCATCATCGACCAGTCCCAGCTCACGGCCCGTTTCAGTCAGACGCAGATCGGCATTATCTTCGCGCAGCATCAGACGATACTCAGCGCGGGAGGTAAACATGCGGTATGGCTCTTTGGTACCCAGCGTGCAGAGGTCGTCGACCAGCACGCCGAGATAAGCCTGATCGCGGCGCGGTGCCCAGCCCTCTTTGTCCGCAGACTGCCGTGCAGCGTTAAGGCCAGCCAGCAGTCCCTGGGCTGCCGCTTCTTCATAACCGGTGGTGCCGTTGATCTGGCCGGCAAAGAAGAGACCGTGGATAAACTTGCTCTCCAGCGTGGGTTTCAGATCGCGCGGATCGAAGAAATCGTACTCGATAGCATAGCCAGGGCGCACAATGGTGGCGTTCTCCAGCCCTTTCATTGAACGGACAATCTGCATCTGTACATCAAAAGGCAGACTGGTTGAAATTCCGTTCGGGTAAATTTCATTGCTGGTCAGCCCTTCCGGCTCCAGGAAGATCTGGTGGGCGTTGCGATCGGCAAAGCGCATCACTTTATCTTCGATAGATGGGCAGTAACGCGGACCAATCCCCTCAATGACGCCCGCATACATCGGGCTGCGATCGAGATTATTACGGATCACATCATGCGTCTGTTCGTTGGTATAGGTGATCCAGCAGGGAACCTGCTGCGGATGCTGTGCCACGCTGCCCATAAACGAGAACACCGGCATCGGCGTATCACCGTGCTGTGGCGTCAGTACAGAGAAATCGATCGAACGCGCGTCAATGCGCGGTGGCGTACCGGTCTTGAGACGGTTGACGCGCAGCGGCAGCGCCCGCAGCCGTTTTGCCAGCGGAACAGAAGGCGGATCGCCGGCGCGTCCACCGCTGTAATTATCAAGACCGATATGAATTTTGCCATCGAGGAAGGTGCCAACGGTCAGCACCACGGTTTTAGCCCGGAATTTCAGTCCCATCTGCGTGACGGCACCTACCACCCGATCGTTTTCGACGATCAGATCGTCAACCGCCTGCTGGAAGATCATCAGGTTGGGCTGGTTCTCCAGCGCGGTGCGTACCGCCTGGCGGTACAGTACACGGTCTGCCTGAGCACGCGTAGCGCGCACCGCCGGACCTTTGCTGGCGTTTAGTATCCTAAACTGGATACCTGCCTGATCGATTGCCGTGGCCATCAGGCCGCCGAGGGCGTCCACTTCCTTTACCAGGTGTCCTTTCCCGATACCACCGATTGCCGGATTGCAGGACATCTGTCCCAGCGTGTCGATGTTATGAGTGAGTAACAGCGTCTGCTGACCCATTCGGGCGGCCGCCATAGCGGCTTCGGTACCCGCATGACCACCACCGATTACGATGACGTCAAAAGGATCTGGATAAAACATGAAGTGGGTCCTCGTTAAAGTTCAGACAGGGATCGTTGCCCTGGGCGGTGGATTCTACTGAAATTATGGTTCAGGCGAAAGCGGCGGATCCTGTGTGTTTATAGAAAGGATCTTTACTCTTTTATATGATCTTCTTGTTAGATCTCTTATTAGGATCGCCGGTTTCTGTGGATAACGTGGCAAACCCGTTATTTTACATCAGCCTGGGAAGGATCGTTTGCTGTGAAAGATCGGTGATCCTGATCCAGATAAGCTGGGATCAACTTTGCTGGTTATCCACAGATGAAAAAAGCATCAGCGGTTATTCTTGGGATAACTACCGGTTATACGCATGATTCAGGCTGGTTTATCCACAGGAGATCGGAGGGATCCGGAAGAAATACAGTGTAATCGTCTGGGGATCGTCACTATTTCCCGATCCCCTGCCGGTTATGATCCGTCAGATCTGCTCAATCCAGCCAGCGACCCAGGCTTCAGCGGCATCTTCCGGTATTTCATGCTCAAGCATGTCGATTTCCAGCCGTTCCCCGATGCGCGTTGCGCCCAGCGCGATCAGCTGAGCCTCCAGAGTTTTTATTGCGCCACAGAAAAGATCGTATTCGCGGTTGCCGATGCCTGCTGCGCCAAAGCGCACGGCGGAAAGATCGGGCTTTTCAGTCTGCAGTGCCTCATAAAAGGGCAGCAGATTGTCCGGCAATTCACCGGCGCCGTGTGTGGACGTTACCACCAGCCAGATACCCGAATCAGGCACCTCATCAAGCGCCGGGCCGTGCAGTACGCTGGTTTTGAAGCCCGCATCCTGCAGCTTCTCTTCTAAATGTTCTGCGACATATTCGGCACTGCCAAGGGTACTGCCGGTGATTAAGGTAATATCAGCCATGATCGTCTCCCGCACTAAAGGCAGGCATTGTACGCTGTGATCAAGCCGTGATCCACCTGTGGAAAACAGGGTTAATAAAAGAAAGCATCCGCCGACAGACCGGATACCGCGCCGGATCGCTGCTGCATAACTTTATGCACAGGCTGGTGCGGTTCAGGGCTTGATGGTACGCATGATCGGGTTTTGCAGCGAGATCAGCGTCTCAGTGGACTGGATCTCATCAATAGTCTGGATCTTGTTGATCAGCACCTGCTGCAGCGCATCGATAGATCGGCACATGACCTTAATAAAGATGCTGTAGTGACCGGTGGTATACCAGGCTTCAACCACCTCATCCAGCGCTTCAAGCTTGCTGAGCGCTGCCGGATAGTCTCGTGCGCTCTTCAGAATGATGCCAATAAAGCAGCAAACATCGAATCCCAGCTGGCGTGGATCGATTTCCACGCGCGTACCGAGAATAATGCCGGCCTGACGCATTTTCTCAACGCGGACATGAATAGTGCCGGGGCTAACATTGAACTGCTTTGCCAGCTCTGCGTAAGCCGTGCGGGCGTTCTCCAGCAGCGCATTGAGTATGCCGCGGTCGAGATTATCCAGTTGCAGATGTTCTGCCATCATCCTTCCTCTTAAATTCGTCTTCGCTGAACAGAGGTGAATGTGCAGGAATTTAGCGGGGCAGGCAAGATGCAGACTGCGGGCATGCCGCAGTCTGCACGCTTTTAGCGCTTACGCCAGAGCGTAAGCTGCGCCTGAGTATGCTGAAACTTGCGTGCGGTTTCGCGGATCACAAAGGGAACATCCTGCGGCGGCGCGATTTCATCAAACTCGTCGCGCAGAAGGCGCTGCAGTGCCTGGCAGGTGGTCAGCGCTTCGCCGTTTTCACGGATACCGCCCAGCCAGTTCTCTTTCGGCGTGAACTCCTCAAGCCAGGTGTAAGGTGAAGAGATCGCCAGCACGCCGCCCTGACGGATCATCGGTGCGATATCCTGCAGGAAACGCTTTGGCTGACGCAGACGATCAATCAGATTGGCGGCCAGCACCAGATCGTACCGATCCGGCTGCGGCTTCAGGTTGCAGGCGTCACCCTGAACGAATTGGATCCGCTCCGCCTGCTGCCGGTCCGTGCCGATCTCCTTCAGGCGCACCTGGCGATACGCCACCAGCTCGCCCTCCTCCGGTACCACGTAGCGGAAATCCTCACCGGAGGTGAGCTGCAGCGCCACGTCGATAAAGCGTGCGGAGTAGTCCATGCCGGTAACGGCAGCAAAGTGACGCGCCAGAGCAAAGCTGGCGCGACCGGTGGCACAGCCGATATCCAGCGCATGCTCGCGCTGATGGCAGTGCGGCAGCACCAGCTCAATCAGTTTTTCGGCATAATTTTCCACTCCGTAGTAGCCAGGCCCGTACTGGAAATCGAGATACTGCGACACCATGCCGTCGGTTTCATACGGGTTAAGCTGCATACTCTCCTGATGCGCTGACACCACGTAACGGAAGCCGGCATGCTGGAAAAAGTGGCGGCGAAACGCGTAGCGCGACGATTTTAACGCCTCATTACCGGTTGAGATCCAGCTGCCGCCTTTGATGATGGCATGCTTGCCGTCAAAGGTAGGCGTGGAAAAATCGTCATACAGCGGATGTACGCGAAATCCTTCAAAGCCATTGATGGGCGTGGTGGTCCACTGCCAGACGTTCCCCACCAGATCAAAGAACGCGCCCTGGGAAAAATGATCCACCGGACAGGAGGAGGCCCAGTACGCGAGATTGATATTACCGGGTGCCTGCTCCCAGTCTGGCTGATCGCCGCTGACCTGTTCGCGCAGCAGCATATATTCCGCCTCACATGGCAGCTGAATTGTCTTACCGCTTTTGTCTGCCAGCCAGCGGCAGAAGGCGGCCGCTTCCAGCTGATTAACTTCAGCCGGCCAGTCCCACGGCATCGGGACTTCCTGCGTCATCAGGCGCAGGCGCAGCGCGTCAGGTTGGGTGATATCACCGACCCAGAAAGCAGGCATCTGCGCCCCGGCAAATGTCCGCCAGCCCTCTCCCTCTTCATCCCACCAGCGCGCCGTCTGATAGCCACCGGCAGCGACAAACTGATAAAACTCCGCGTTGCTGACCAGCATTTTGCTGGCCTGGAAGGGGCCGAGCTCGGTTTTCTGATGGCCATACTCATTGTCCCAGCCATAAGTCTCATCCGTTTTTCCCTGCAGCACCGATCCACCCGCCAGCGCAATCAGACTGTTTTCCGGCACCGCGGCGCGATCGTGACGCGCCAGCGGGCAGGCAGGCCAGACGGGCTGCGGCTGCACCCACTCCAGCGGCAGCTGGCGGATCAGCACGCTGGAGGTTTCCAGATGGATGCGCTCATGCTCAATGCCCATCAGGATCACCCAGGCCGGACTCTCCCAGCCGATCGGCAGCTCAAGCGGCATCGTACGGATAAAATCAGTCACCAGCGCTTTCACTTTGCCGCGGTAGTCGCGCACTTCTGCCACACCGGGCCAGTCGTAGTGGGCGTCATTGAGATCGTCCCAGCTCATCTCATCCACACCAATCGCCATCATCGCCTCAATGCGCGCGTCAACACGCCGATCGAGATAGCGTCCAGCCATCAGCTTGTTGATATAGAAAGATGCGGTATGGCCAAAATAGAAAATCAGCGGATGGCGCAGCGAAATCGCTTTATTAAACCAGGCGCGCTCATCGCTCAGGCAGTCGAACAGGCTTTCATACAGCGTCCAGGTCTGAGTGAAATAGGCGAGCAGTTCGGCGCGTTTCTCTTCAGCGGTGCCACCGGAAAGGCGCAGGGTGCGGGTCGGAGCAGGCAGCTGGCAGGGCAGATCGGCGATTGTCACAGTGAACTCCATAAAGCTGAATAAACACAGCGGGTCATTCACTATAGCAAACAGGCGTGTCTGTCAGATGAATCAGCGCGTCCAGCGACGCAGCAGGCGGCTTTTCAGCCCGGTATCGAAGCGCCAGATATGATCGAAGATGCGCAGAATGCCGGGTTTGCCATGCGCTGACATCGCCACGGCGTGAAACCGCTGCTGCTGCATCCGCTGTCGCTGCTTTATGGTCTTAATCAGCTCTTCCGGCAGGCGCTGGGCGATAAAGTCCGACACGATCACCGCGTCTGCCTCCTGCCACTGGCTGCCTTCCATGCGCTGCACCACGGCACTCAGGCAGGCCGTCAGATCGGTACCGCCGCGAAAACGCTGGCTGAGGAAACGAATCGCCTGTTCAATGCCGTTATCGGCGGTCAGCTCATAGCCGACCACCTCATGGGCAAACAGCATAATGTAGCAGCGACGCCGATCTGCCAGGGCGATTTTCAGCAGCGCAAGGCAAAAGGCCTTGGCGCAGCGTTCATTAAACCCGCCCATAGAGCCGGACGTATCCACGCAGACAATAAACGGACCGCGCGGCTCTGTTTCATGCTGCTGATGGCTCACCGGCCGCAGCGCGGTTTTTTCGTGCCAGGCATCACCCTGCAGGCGATAGGTCAGCAGGCGTTTTTCTACCAGACGCCGGTAAAATTCCAGCTCCAGTTCACTGATACTGAGCGCGGCCAGTTCCGGCGGCAGCAGGCGCAGCACATCATCGCTCTGATGAATGCCGCTGACCTCTTCCGGCACGTTATCTGGCTCATGCACCAGCTGATGAAACGCTTCCAGCGGCGCATCGCGTGACGGCACCGATTTGGCTTCGCGGCTGCGGCCCAGCTGCTGCGCCAGCTGCATCAGCTCCGGCTGCTGCGCCAGAAACGCACCATATTGCACAATCAGTGTGTAATCGCCTGGCTGCAGCGAGGCTTTGCTGAGATCCCACAGCCGGCCGGCGGCGGCCTCATCTTCATCGCTCAGCACCGGCGCCAGCTGGCCGCTCAGCGCCATACGCTGCTGCAGTTCCGCCAACAGCCGTTCACGCTGCGCCTCCAGCAACGTTTCATTCAGCGTCAGCGTCTGCAGCGTCAGGCTCAGTCGCCAGCGCTGCAGGAACAGCCGGTGCTGCGCGTTGCTCAGTTCCGGGCCTTCATTACGCTGCAGCAGCATCCTGGCTTCGGTGAGAAAAGGGGATGGCAGCTTCTGCAGTTGCTCAAGGAGGTGCGGCAGCTGAGCGCTGAAATCACGGCTGCTGAGCAGCTGTAACCGCTCAAACAGCTGAAACTCCTGCGCCAGCACGGCGGGCACGGGCGTCGATCTCATCTGCCCGGCGATTTCAGCGCGCCAGCGCGGCAGATCGCGCAGCATCGCCTGCTTCATGCGGGGAAATTTTTCGAAAAACAGCGTCAGCTGCGGTGTGGCCAGCAGCGCCAGAATCAGCTCATCAATCAGCTCCGTTTCACCAATTGAGAGCAGTGTGCTGAGCGTCTCCAGCGAGATCATTTCCGCGCCTGTTTCAGCTGCTCGGCGACATCCTGCAGGCTGGTCTCAATACGTGCCAGCCAGTCATCGCTGATAAACAGGCAGCGCTGATGCTGGCTGAACAGCGCCCGCTGCGCCCGCAGGCGGGCCTCAAGCGCATCATATTCATCAACGATTTCCGGCGGCAGCGCCTGCAGGCTCGCCGCTCCGGGCAGCGTCAGGCGCGCAGACTGCAGGCTGACATCGCGTAGCGTCAGGCAGTGATGGGTATCGACCACCAGATCGAGTGACTGTGCAAAGCCGATGCCGTTCAGCTTGCCGCGTATATCTCCGCCTTTCAGCAGCCACTGTACCAGGGCCTCACGGCTTACCACTATATGGCTGACCTGCATATCGTGCAGCGTCAGCGGCTGCTGCAGCATCAGGGTCAGCTGTTCGCCGGCAACCGACTCCGGCAGCTCATAATGTGGCTTACGGCTGAACATGCCGCTGTGTTTCTCCAGCGTCAGCGCCTGCGCCACGCTCTGCTGCTGCTGCAGTGCCAGACGCTGCGCATTGATCTGCTGCAGCCGGTGCAGCATCGCCTGCTGCTGCCAGGCGTGCTGCGTCATCAGCGCATCCATTTCCCGGTCCAGCAGCGTCATCGAAGCGATATCGTGCCAGAGGCAATCTTTGAGCAGAACCAGATCGATAGGCGCAATCGCCGTGCGCCCGCTGTAAAAGGCGCTGGCCTGCAGCAGATGAATCGCTTTTTTCCAGCGGCGGTCAGAGATGTAGGGCGCATCCGGCAGGTTTTCCAGCTGCTGACGCAGCTGATAGATAAGCTCAAACACATCGTCAGGCAGCTTTACCTGACTGATGCCCTTTTGCCACTGCAGATACTCTTCATCGCTGATGCAGAGCGACTCCGCGACCGGATTGACGTTCTCATCCTGCTGGTGGGTCAGCATGCTGCGAAAATTTTGCTTCTCATGTACGTTATCGAGCCACAGGCGGATAAGCATGCGGTCATAGAGCGCTTCAAGGCCGCTGTCAGCTTCCGGCAGCTCGTTTGAGGCGGTCACCAGCAGACGCATCGGGATCGCCTCTTCGCAGTCGCCGTTCCGGAAGCGGCGTTCGTTAATGGCGGTCAGCAGCGTGTTCAGAATGGCCGGACCCGCTTTCCAGATCTCATCCAGAAAGACGATCTCCGCATCCGGCAGATAGCCTCTGGTCAGACGCTGATAGCGGCCCTCATCTTTCAGTGCCTGAATCGACAGCGGGCCAAACACCTCTTCCGGCGTGGAGAAACGGGTCATCAGATATTCAAACGCACGGGCGTGCTGGAAAGCATATTTAAGGCGACGGGCAATCAGGCTTTTGGCAATGCCGGGCGGGCCGAGCAGAAAAACGCTTTCGCCGCTTAACGCTGCCAGCAGGCAGAGGCGAATGGCATGGTGCCGTTCATACAGCCCTTTTTCCAGCGCATTACTCAGTCGGGAAATTCTTTCTGCCAACAGATGGGGTTGAGCCATAATCACATCATTGTCCTTCTGAACCTGGTGCCGTTACGGTCTGGCGAGCGCAATACTCTACTGTTTATCATGCTTGAATGCGTTGATAGCCGTCAGCTTTTTTGTTTCAGAAGGTTGTGGCAGCACAACGTGCGGTTTTCAGCCCGTTTTCTGCAGGATTTTCGGCGAAAAAGCAGAGTACGCTGCGTATTATCATCAGCGCTGTCTGTTGGTTTCTGCCAATTATGTGCATACTGTGCGCTTTTTGATGGCCTGAGTCGCAACGGCTCCAACACAAGACACCCTATGAGCTCGGATAAGAAACAGTCTCTTAGCGCCGTCACGCTGGCTGCAATCGGCGTGGTCTATGGCGACATTGGCACCAGCCCGCTGTATACCTTACGTGAATGCCTTTCCGGCCAGTTCGGCTTTGGCGTTGAACGCGAAGCGGTATTCGGCTTTTTATCGCTGATCTTCTGGCTGCTGATTCTGGTGGTTTCGCTGAAATATATCAGTTACGTCATGCGCGCGGACAATGCGGGTGAAGGCGGAATTCTGACGCTGATGTCGCTCGCGGGTCGTCACACCGGCGCGCGTGCCACAGCCGTTCTGGTGATCATGGGGCTGATCGGCGGCAGCTTCTTTTATGGTGAGGTGGTGATCACCCCGGCCGTATCCGTGCTCTCAGCGATTGAGGGACTGGAGATTGCCGCGCCCGGTCTCGACACCTGGATCGTCCCGCTGGCGATCGCCGTGCTGACGCTGCTGTTTATAATCCAGAAACAGGGCACCGGTATCGTAGGCAAGCTGTTTGCGCCGGTTATGCTGGTATGGTTTCTGGTGCTGGCCGTGCTGGGCGCGCGCAGCATCCTGAATAATCCTGATGTACTGCACGCGATGAATCCTTACTGGGCGCTGCACTTCTTTGTTCAGTATAAGTCGGTCTCCTTTTTTGCGCTGGGTGCGGTGGTACTGGCGATCACCGGCGTCGAAGCGCTTTATGCGGACATGGGACACTTCGGCAAATTTCCGATCCGTCTGGCGTGGTTTGTGGTGGTGCTGCCTTCGCTGGTGCTGAACTATTTTGGCCAGGGTGCGCTGCTGCTGGCGCATCCGGAAGCGATAAAGAACCCGTTTTTCCTGCTGGCACCGGACTGGATGCTGATCCCGATGCTGCTGCTCGCTACGCTGGCGACGGTTATCGCCTCACAGGCGGTGATCTCCGGCGTCTTTTCCCTGACGCGTCAGGCGGTGCGGCTCGGTTATCTGCCGCCGATGCGCATTGTTCACACCTCTGAAGAGGAGTCAGGACAGATCTACATTCCGGTCATTAACTGGCTGCTCTACGCCGCGGTGGTGATTGTGATTGTTGGTTTTGAGCACTCCAGTAATCTGGCGGCGGCCTACGGCATTGCCGTAACCGGCACTATGGTGCTGACGGCGATCCTCTGCGCCACGGTGGCGATTCAGAACTGGCACTGGAATCGCTATCTGGTCATGCTGATGCTGGCCGCGATGCTCTGCATTGATGTGTCGCTGTTCTCCGCTAACCTGATCAAAGTCTTCTCCGGCGGCTGGCTGCCGCTGACGCTGGCGCTGATGATGTTCATCATCATGACGACCTGGAAAAGTGAGCGCTTTCGTCTGCTGCGCCGCATGCATGAGCACGGCAATTCGCTCGATGCGATGATCGCTTCACTGGAGAAATCACCGCCGGTACGCGTATCGGGTACGGCGGTATATATGTCGCGTGCGCTGAACGTGATCCCTTTCGCGATGCTGCATAACCTCAAGCACAACAAAGTGCTGCATGAGCGCGTGGTGCTGCTGACGCTGCGTACGGAAGATTCACCCTATGTGCATAACGTACGCCGGGTCACCATTGAACAGCTGTCGCCTACGTTCTGGCGCGTGGTGGCGAGCTACGGCTGGCGCGAGACGCCAAACGTGGAGGAGATTTTTCACCGCTGCGGGCTGGAGGGGCTTAACTGCCGGATGATGGAGACCTCATTCTTTATGTCGCATGAATCGCTGATCATCGGTAAGCGGCCCTGGTATCTGCGCCTGCGCGGCAAACTGTTCCTGACGCTGCAGCGTAACGCGCTGCGCGCGCCGGATCAGTTTGAAATCCCGCCTAACCGTGTTATCGAGCTGGGTACGCAGGTCGAGATTTAGCGCCGCTGCGTTGCCGGATTAGCGTGATGCGCAGCCCCTGCGGCACGGCGTGACTGAAGTGCAGCTGCAGGTCGTGCAGCTGCGCAATATTTTTCACAATTGACAGCCCCAGGCCGCTGCCGCTCTGTGCCTGGCCGGGCGGACGCCAGAAGCGTTCGCCGAGCCGCGCCAGCTGCTCGTCCGATACGCCCGCACCATTGTCTTCAACCACTATGCTGTCCGTCTCCAGCCGCAGCGCTATCCGGCTCTGTGCCGGCGCATAGCGCAGCGCATTATCCAGCAGATTACGTATCATCAGGCCCAGCAGCAGCGGATGACCGTTCATCACCGGCGCGGCATCGCTGGTCAGTGTTATCTCTGTCTGCTGCGCGGCGGCCTGCGGCAGATGTTCAGCGACCAGCGCCTGCAGCAGCGGGAGCAGCGCGACCGGCTGAAATTCACTGCGCAGATCGTCCGCTTCAACGCGCGACAGCGTCAGCAGCTGATCCACCAGCCGGGTCGCACGGATAATACCGCTATCGAGCTGCTGCAGCGCCCGCCGTCGCACCTGCTCATCATCTTCGGCCAGCTGGATCACCTCACTTTGCACGCGCAGGGCAGCCAGCGGGCTGCGCAGTTCATGGGCGGCATCGGAGGTGAAGCGACGCTCGCGCTGTACCAGCTGCGCCGTGCGTCCGAAGAGATCGTTGAGCGCCGCTACCAGCGGCTGTACCTCACGCGGCAGATGCGTAACCGGCAGCGTGGTCGCGTCATCCGGCGCACGCTGCTGCAGCCGGTGCGCCAGCTGCTTCAGCGGCCGCAGTTCATACCACACCAGCAAGAGCAGCAGCAGCAGCATAAACGGCATCGCGACAAGCCACGGCAGCAGGGCGGCGGACGCCAGATCGAGCGTCATATCATCCCGGTACTCCTGCTCCTGCCCCACTACCACGCGATACTGTTTATCGGGTGACGTCAGCCAGAGCAGACGCCAGCGCTCATCGTCGTCACGCAGCTGCCCGTCACGAAAGCCGTCGCGTCGCGTATCGAATGATAACCCGCGCCCGTTCTCGCCGTCGTTGAGCAGCGGCGTACCGTCGGTGCGGAACACCGCAAATGCCAGGGCGTCATCATCCTGATCGCCGCGGTGATGGCGTAAAAGGGTTTTGGTTTTCGGTAATGCCGCGTGATGCAGGCTGGTGGGGTCGAGCGCCAGCAGCCGTTTGGCAAACAGCATCTGCTGGGTATCAAACAGTTCA
>JAAIGF010198131.1_pt1 | contig 13817 bp, 17 predicted proteins | sample 6487441 | NCBI WGS metagenome assembly JAAIGF01 (sample SAMN13974129, study PRJNA590717) | phyllosphere metagenome | biome: pepper field; feature: multiple bacterial spot infested pepper fields; material: pepper leaves; isolation source: leaves from pepper fields | host: Capsicum annuum ... | reverse complement strand
GCTGGTGCCGCCGGGCCCGCAACGCGCGACACGAAACAGCGTCAACCAGCCGCCGGCCCAGAAACCATGCCGCGCGATAGCCTCATAGCCATATTCAGAGCAAGTCGGAATGTGTCGGCAGGAATTGCCGATGAAGCCGGAAAATACCAACTGGTAGAAACGGATAAAGCCCATCCCCAGCAGCCGACCCGGAGTCTTTGGAAAATGCCCTGACCAGTTACGGGATCGGCTGCCCTGCCCGCCTGTTGGTCCGTCGTGTTGGCAGTTCGGATCGCTGCACACAGGTCAAGCCGGAAGGCGCTGTTCGGCTTCGATCTGGTCCAGACAGTCACAGATCGCGTCGAAAGTCAGCATGGTTGAGGCGTGCCGCGCCTTGTAATCCTTGACCGGTTTCAAAACGCGCATGTCGAGGAACCGGCCATCCGGGCCCTCGCCATCAGCAGTCAACATGGCAAGCATATCGCTGCGCGCCTGGCGCAGTTCTTCGCTGGTGGCACCGATAACATGGTGCGCCATGATGGACGACGAAGCCTGCCCAAGCGCGCAAGCCTTCACCTCGTGCGAGAAATCCGACACCCTGCCATCGCGAAGCTTGATATAAACCTTGACCTTGGAGCCGCAGAGTTTGGAATGTTTCTGCGCGCTGGCATCCGCATCCGGCATGGCTCCCGTCAGCGGAATGTTGCCCGCGAATTCCAGAATACGATTGTTGTAAATGTCTTCCATTGGCTCGTCCATTCGCGCAGCCTGTCGATCCGAAAGGCTGCATTGCATTTGGCGGGGGTTCTCTGCTTGATCTCTTCATTATATGTTATGCGGCGGTGGCGTCATCAAGGTGGGTTCATTTTAATGGTTCAGATACCGAAAAAATGACGACAGGCTTGCCAAATTGCCCGAAAACAACCAGATAGCAGGCGCGGCATATTGAATTTTAGCCGTAACCCATGTTCAGGTGCGGCCTTGAACCGCATCGGGAGACCAAGAAATGGATGCAATCGTGAAGAATTTCCCCGGTGCTGGCACCCAGAACGGCGCCGCAAACCCTCGTCCAACGCAGGCGGAAGCTGAAGAAGCTGTACGCGTTTTGCTTCGCTGGGCGGGTGACAACCCGGACCGCGAAGGTCTGCTCGATACGCCAAAACGGGTCGCAAAATCTTACCGCGAGCTCTTCAGTGGTTATGAGCTCGACGCAAACGACGTTCTTGGAACCACATTCGAAGAAGTCGGCGGTTACGACGACATCATTCTGGTGCGCGACATCCCCTTCTATTCCCATTGCGAACATCACATGGTTCCAATCACTGGCAAGGCGCATGTCGCATATCTGCCAGCGGGCCGCGTCCTCGGTCTTTCCAAGATCGCGCGTGTCGTGGAAATCTACGGTCGTCGTCTGCAGACTCAGGAAACAATGACAGCGCAGATCGCTCAGGCCATCGACAGCAAGCTCAAGCCCCGCGGCGTGGCTGTCATGATCGACGCAGAGCATATGTGCATGTCCATGCGCGGTGTCCAGAAGCAGGGTTCCACCACGCTGACAACAAGCTTCTCCGGCACATTCAAGACCGAACCCGCCCAGCAGGCACGGTTTATGTCCATGGTCTACAATCGCTAAGATCAAGACCGGTCTCACAGGGCGGCGCTAGCCGCCCTTTTGCTTTGGCACACAATATATTCCCTTTCATACGAGAGGTCTCATGTCTTCGACATTCCCGCCCGCGCCTTCGGATAAGAAAGAGCTTGAGGCTTCCGGTCCCTTTACGCCAAAATTCGATGCCCATGGCCTTGTGACCGCAGTCGTCACCGATATCAAGGATGGCGAACTGTTGATGGTGGCGCATATGAATGCGCAGGCGCTGACGCTGACGCTCGAGACAGGAATTGCGCATTATTACAGCCGCTCGCGCGACAAGATCTGGAAGAAGGGTGAGACGTCCGGCAATCTCCAGACCGTTCAGGAAATACGCGTGGATTGCGATCAGGACGCCATCTGGCTCAAGGTGTCGGTTGCGGGCCATGACGCAACATGCCACACCGGTCGTCGCTCCTGCTTCTATCGCACGGTTTCGCTGGAAGGGGGCCAAGCGGTAACGACCATTACCGACGACACGCGCCACTTCGACCCTGAAGAAACCTACGGCAGCCAGCCCGGCAAAGAGTAAACGGGACGGCCGATCTTTTCGGTTTTTTATCATTTTGCTACGAATATGACAGATGTCAGGAGGTCTGCGGACGTCCGTGATGTGCGCATGTCTGCGCAAGCTGGCAAGCGCCTTGTCGCTGTCCGCACGGTTATTGGGAGCAGAATATGTTGGGTTGGGGAATGAACCGCGAAAACGCGGCGGGCGCGACGTCCTCGGAGAAAGCCATCGATCAGGCACCCTCCTCCATGCCCCCAATCGCATCCAACCGAATTGCACTTGCCCTCGGTGGCGGCGCGGCACGAGGATGGGCTCATATCGGCGTCTTGCGTGCTTTGGATGAGGCAGGTGTCAAGATCGGCATGATCGCGGGCACATCCATCGGTGCGCTTGTGGGCGGGTGCTATCTTGCAGGAAAGCTGGACGAACTCGAGGACTTTGCCCGCTCTCTGACCATGCGCCGCATAGCAGGGCTTCTCGATCTCACCATCGGCGGCGGTGGCCTGTTTGGCGGAATGCGTCTGACCAAGCGGATGCAGGAACATCTCGTTGGCCTCAACATCGAAGATCTGGAGCATCCATTCATCGCAGTCGCCACCGAACTGAAAACCGGGCACGAAGTCTGGGTGCACCAGGGCGATCTCATTACCGCCCTTCGGTCTTCCTACGCGTTGCCCGGTATTTTTGAACCGGTCCGTTGCAATGGCCGCACGCTGATTGATGGCGCGCTGGTCAACCCAGTGCCGGTTTCCGTCTGCCGTGCCTATGAGCAGGCTTTGGTGGTGGCGGTAAACCTCAATTACGATATCTTTGGTCGTTCAGCCGTCGTCAAACATGCTGCTGGCGCTGCGACGCCCTCAGCAGAAGCCGCTGGCAAACCGGCTGCGGATCCATCCTCAAGGGTCGGGCTTCCCGGCGTCATGGTGCAGGCGTTCAACATCATTCAGGACCGCATTTCCCGCTCGCGTCTTGCCGGAGACCCGCCTGATCTGACCCTTCACCCCCGCATCAATCATATCGGCCTGTCCGAATTCCATCGGGCAGCTGAATCCATTGAGCGCGGCTATGAAGAGGCCAGATCCAGAATTCCCGAACTGCAACGGATGCAGCAGGTCTTCCAGCCGACGTGACGCGATCGATCATCGGAAGCCCGCACCAGGCGCACTTCCGAGTGACGTACCAATGCGCCTTTTGGTTACCCGGTGATATAGGATTTGATGTGTTCGGCTTCCGCCTCGATCTCACCTATTCTTGCCTTCACCACATCGCCAATGGATATGATGCCAACAAGGCGGCCATTGGCTTCAACCGGCAAATGGCGGAACCGGCCACCGGTCATAAGCTCCATGAGATCGTCCGTGCTTGATCCCTCGTGACAGCGGGTCACATTCCTTGTCATCACATCCGCAAGCTTGGCCTGCAGGGCGGCAGAGGACTGGGTTGCGATGGCTCTTACAAGATCGCGTTCTGTAAAGATGCCGAGAATGGCACCGTCCTGATCGGTCACGACAACCGCGCCAATGCGGTGCTCATGCAAGGTTGCGGCCGCATCTCCCACCGACATATCCGGCCCGACAGTCACGACGTCGCGGCCCTTGAGGTCGAGAAGTTCCTTCACAAAAATCGGCATGGTTCCTCCTGTCATTGTGTACGAGACCGTGCGTCGCGTCTCCTCCACAAACGCACGATCATACGACAGGGCAATGGTGCGCCAGCGCTACCGGGATTGCAATATGTTTCCCGGCAGCGTCCAGACTTCAATCGATTGAGTGGTTTTGCTGCCGCTCAGCGTAGCTTCTGGCACTGCGGTCAAACAGGGCGAAGAACAGGAAACCCAGCATGAAACCGAAGATGTGGGCGTCCCAGGCCACCTCTCCCCCCACGTCTCCAAACAGCGGTATGCCAACCGCGATGAGAACATTTCCCAGCAGCCACATGAGTGTGAAAATCAGGACGGTGCGGTTGGAAAGCGCCTGCAGGATGCTTTGCCGCGGCAGAAGGTGCCCGATTGACGGATGGTAACGACCGCCCCGTGCAGGAAAAGCAAACCGGCAGGCTGCGCCCATGAGGGCCGAAACAACGCCTGACGCGCCAATTAATACGGTCTCGTCGCCCCAGTGCAGCCAGGCGTGGCCAAATGCAGAAACGGCAGCGGATACGCACCACAGCAGAATGAAGCGCAACGTCCCAATCCGACGCAGCACTGGCGCTCCGAACGCCATCAACCAGAGCCCGTTGAACAGGATGTGCTCGATACCGCCATGGAGAAATGAATAGGTTACGGGTGTCCACAGCCACTCCAGTCCTTGCTGTGAGAACGGGATGGCATAGCGCAGCGGTATGAAGCCGAAAGTGAAAAGGAAATAGCCATAGCTTTCGTCCGAAAGCAGATATGTCGCAATCAGATGGACGGCAACCATAATGGCGAGAATGGCGACGAGAGCTCCGGGAAGGTTGAATACCGGCGTTTTCGGTGGTGCGGCAGGCGATGTGTTTTCGCCGTGTCCCGGTATGTCGCCTTCGTCATGGGCCATGAGCCAGTGTTCCTTCGCGTCGCAAGATAAATGTTTCCGCTGAGCAATATAGTAACGGACCCTTAAAAAGAAGCACCGTGCAAACGGACATTTCGACCCAATGTTACAGGACGACGATGTGTGCGAGCGACGCGTGGCATGGAAATCGCTTGTATGAGAGCGAACACCGAAGCCGGGTCGAAATCTGTATCAGAACGATACGGGTGCAGGACGACACACCATTTGCCCAGCAGCAGATTCAGCATTCGGAAACCACAGACGCAAACTGATGACGGCGTCTAGATAGAGCCGAGAGCCTTTCAAGGAGGCGATGCTATGAGGACGAAGAGCGGCAGGGAGATTTTCTCCTATTGGAATGATCGGCGTGGGAGTCGCACGGCACCAGCACGCGCCGATATCGATCCGTCCGCCATTCGTCACCTTCTTCCTGACCTTTTCGTTCTCACGCAAATGGACGACGGTTCGCTGGTCTTCCGCCTGACGGGTACGCGTCTTTATAATCTCTTCCATCGCGATCTGCGCGACAACGCTTTCAAAGCGCTGTGGCAGGAGGATTCCGCCGGTTACGCCTGTCGCATTGCGCAAGGCGTAATGGAACGCGCACGACCTGTTCTATTCGAAATCCAGGCAGAAAGCGCAACTGGGCAGGCATCTCAGGAGTTTGAGATGCTGCTCCTTCCCTTGGCAGCACAACCTGACTCGGCACCAAGACTGCTTGGAGCTTTGGTTTCGGATCAACCTCTTCAGGATTTTGGACAGCCATTTGCCCCCTTGACCCTCCGGTCAAGCAGGCTGCTTGAAGTTCCCGTGACACACTCATTCTTCGTGCCGCCTATGAGTCTATGGACAAAAGACCGCACCGTCCCATTTTGGGAAAGAGGATGATTATGGGCGCTTTGTGCCGGAACGGGTTGTTAACTCGCCGCCTGTAAAGAGTAGGCATCATCACTCTTTATTGTACCGCCCATGTTCTCATCCCGATCAAACACCGTCGCCTTTGCCACTCGTCACGTGGAAGCGCCCACCGCAGAGGTTCTGCCCGTGCCGCTGACAGGCAGGCTGATGGTGCCTTCGCAGGACGAGTTTGATTGCGTCGCACATGATATGACCGCGGAAAAGGCTCGAATCTCGTGCTTCGTGCGCCCGGCAAATGGTGACCGCATCATCGCTTATCTACAGCACATTGGTCGCGTTGAAGGTATTGTAAAGTCACTTACACCAGACGGCTTTGTCATCGCTATCAGCGCGACTGAGCGCAAGCGTGAAAAACTGGCTGCACAGCTTGCCTGGATTGCCAAGCGCCACGCACTCGGACTGCCGGAAGATCGTCGCCATGACCGTCTGACACCGCGCAATCCTCGCGCGGACCTGATGCTGAGCGATGGAAACATTGCGCCATGTCGCATCATCGACCTTTCGCTTTCCGGCGCCGCTGTCGAAATCGACATACGCCCTGCGCTTGGAAGCAACGTCCGCCTTGGCAATATGGCCGGTCGCATTGTGCGCCACTTCATGGAAGGTGTGGCCATCGAGTTCGATGCCGTCCAATCGCGCGACGCCCTCATCGAGTTTCTCTGAACTTTTCAGCTTCGGAAAGAATACGAACACCGGCCGCGCCCACGCGCAGCCGGTTTTTTTATGATTCTAGCGACACTGAACGGCGCATAGAACGGCGCCACAGCCGTTTCCGAACGCTATAAAACCGTACCATTCTGGGAAACTCAAAAAATTTTAGAAAATCTGCATGAAAAATGCGGGAATTAGATCCACATTCCGACAACCAAAAGTCGATTTTTGCGCGGTATTTTCTTAGCAGCAACCGCACGACGTACATATTTCGATCGCAAGTATAGTAAAGCAACCTTAAAGAGGGCAAATATCTGCATCCGGAATGCATCCGCGTTAATAAATATGCGGATATTATTATTTTATATCAGTGACTTAATCCAATTCGTCATCCAAAAAATGAAGGCAAAAGATAAAATGCCATTTAAATTTTATGAAAATACAAATCAAAACAAACTCAAATAAATCGAAGTTTTTCCTAAATTTAAGCTCGAATTCTAGCGCCGATGTTTTCTGACGCTAAAAATATTCATGGCAATATTCTCCTCACAACGGGGAGAAAAGAAGATGAAAAACATCAGCCGTTTTGGTTTTATGATTGCAGCAATGATCGCCGGTGCATTTGCGGGCCAAGCAGAAGCATCACCAGCAGCAGCAATGCGTGTCATGGGCAAAGCCAATCCGCCGATTGGTCACTATGAATTTTGCCAGACCTATCAGAGCGAATGCCAGGCGACATCCGGCGACAGAGGACCACTGCGTCTGACTGAGGAGACGTGGAAGACGATTCTCGATGTGAACTATACCGTCAACACCACGGTCACGCCGATGACAGACATGGAGATCTACGGCGTCGAGGAACGCTGGGCATATCCGACCACCGTTGGCGATTGTGAAGATTATGTTTTGCTGAAGCGCAAAATGCTCATGAACAAGGGTATCGCGCCCTCCGACCTGCTGATCACCGTGGTTCTGCAGCCTAACGGTTCCGGTCATGCGGTATTGACGGTGCGGACCGATCGCGGCGACTTCATTCTCGATAACCTGCGCAACAAGGTGATGGAATGGTCGGAGACTGAATACACCTACCTCAAGCGCCAGGACAGCACGAACCCTGGTCGCTGGGTCAAGGTTCAGGATGGCCGTAACGTCAACGCGGTCGCAGGCATCAAGGGGTAAGGACAGCGGAGCGAAACGTTGTCAGCCCGTTGCAAGTTATGGCTGGTCAGGGCACCCCGTCCCGGATTGACCGTGCCAAAGGGCCGGTTTCGTTGCCCCGGAACCGGCCCTTTTTTTTAGGGAGCTACAATAGCCCGAGTTCCGCCAGTTCCCGTCTAAGATCGGCAGGCATGTCTTCGCCAACCGACTGTCCGCCAAGATCCCGCGGAGCTTCCTCTGCATTGAGATATCGCCACCCCTGAAAAGGACGCTTCGGTGCTGGCGAGGTCTCAATGACTTCGGGCCCCAGAACGAGATCGCAACGACTGATGCCATCCTCACCCTTGAACTGGCGGATATCGAGAAGCGTCTGCCGGGCCTGAACCTGACCCTTGATGACCCAATAAAGAGAGCCGCCGTCGAGCAGTTCCTCGGTCCGCTTGGGAAACATGCGTGTTGTGTGAACGCTGTGCGGCTCCAGGCCGGCTGCAATCGCAGTCAGGCAACGGTGTGAGACCCACTCGCGCAGATCCTCGATCGAATCCGCGCCGACGCACAGCTTTATGAGATGAAGAGCCATGGCTCTATCAAGGCTGTTTTAGCACTTGCGTCAAGCGTTGGCAGGTTGTGCCCGTCAACACTCCACCACATTCACGGCCAGGCCGCCGGTCGATGTTTCCTTGTATTTCTCGCTCATGTCGTTTCCGGTCTGGCGCATGGTTTCAATGCAGGCATCAAGCGGCACGAAATGCTCTCCATCGCCCTTCAAAGCCAGTGACGCCGCCGTAACTGCCTTGACCGCGCCGAGTGCATTCCGTTCGATGCAGGGAACCTGCACCAGCCCGGCAATCGGGTCGCAGGTCATGCCAAGGTGATGCTCGAGCGCAATTTCTGCTGCATTTTCAACCTGCGCCGGAGAGCCGCCCATGACAGCGGCAAGACCGGCTGCCGCCATGGCAGCGGCGGAGCCCACCTCACCCTGACAGCCGACTTCCGCGCCGGAGATGGATGCATTGTGCTTGATGATCCCGCCAATAGCGGCGGCGGTCAGCAGGAAATCCCTGATGTCTTCCACCGTCGCATCTTCATGAAAATGGCGGAAATAGCGCACTGTGGCAGGCACCACGCCCGCAGCGCCATTGGTTGGAGCTGTCACGACGCGTCCTCCCGAGGCGTTCTCCTCATTGACGGCCATGGCGTAAACGCTCAGCCAGTCGTTGGCCAGCACCGGGTTGAGGCGATTGCTGCGCCATTCGGCGTTCAGCTTGTCATGGATGGAACGGGCGCGACGCTTGACCTTCAGGCCGCCGGGCATGATGCCTTCGCCTTTCAGGCCGCGTTCTATACAGCCGTTCATTGCATCCCAGATCTGATCCAGTCGCTCGTCCAGCTCCTGTCGCGTCATGACAGTCTCTTCATTGGCGCGCTTCATCTGGGCGATGGTTCGCCCGGAACTGTTGGCCATTTCAAGCATCTGCCTTGCCGTCGCGAAGGGATAGGGAACCTTGGGCCCGTTATCCACAGTCTTGCCGCGCTGGCGCATTGCCTCAAGTTCTGTATCGGTAACAACAAATCCGCCGCCAACCGAATAGTAAATCCTCTTCAGCAGCATCCGGCCCTGAGTGTCATAGGCTGAAAACGTCATGCCATTGGCATGGCCTGGCAAAGGGTTCTTCTTGTCGAAAACCAGATCTTCCGCCGGGCGGAAGACATAGGTCGGATGGCCTGCAGGCGTTACGCGTCCCTGCGTTTCGACTTCCAGCACAAGACGGTCCATTGCATCGGGATCGACAAGATCAGGACGCTCGCCGGTCAAGCCAAGAATGACAGCACGGCCGGACCCGTGACCAATGCCGGTAAAGGCGAGCGACCCGTGCAGGCTGACCTTGATAGCCGATACAGTCGCGCCCGCCGGTCGGGGCCACTCGTCCGACAATATCGTGTCAAGAAACCGGTTCGCCGCCGACATGGGTCCCATCGTATGCGAACTGGAAGGTCCGATACCGATCTTGAAAACGTCGAATACCGAAAGAAACATATGCGTCCTGCCCTATAAATAGACTTATTACGCCAGTTTATCTCAACCACCGCAATGCGCCACACCTAATATGGGCACGAGATAGGCAGGCTGCGACATCCAGCGGAAACGAAAACAGCACGGTTCCTGTAGAGAAACCGTGCTGCCATATCTAAAACTTTTAACGGAGATTGTTACGGGCTACCAAAAATGTAGGTCAAAGCGAGGAAAGCGGCAAAGCCTGCGAGTGCGCGTAGTGTGACAGCCCAGCAGGATTTCTGTGCAGTTTCTTCCATGATTACTCCAACGTGTTCACTCTCCAGACCGCTCTTCCGTCGGCCCAGTGGTGAACCATTTATTAAAATCTTGTGACGAACGCAAATGCAAAAAACGGCTAAAGCAAGGCGCATTCGGCGAGCTGCTATTCACTGGCTGCATAGGTTTAATAAAAAACAATATCTTAGTGACCCACTTCGACACAGCCCTAGAGCCGCTCCGTCTCAATTTAGACCAAAGTGTAAATTCCGGTTGGAAACTGTTCATCATCAAAGCGGGAGATGTGTATAAGGCCGCGCATTTTTGGCCTTTTACACATTTGAGTTGTTCACAGTCTTGAAGACATGTTTGATCTGGATTATCGGGCAAAAATCAACAAGCAAAGCGGTGAGAAACATGCAGGCAAACGCGTCATCTTTTCCTGATCGCGATACGGTCGCAGCCAAGATCGCATCTATGAGTGCCGAGGATCAGTCCTGGCTGAAACTTCTTCTGGAAAATGCCCTTCAGGAAGAAAACCTGTTGGAAGGTCTTCATATTTTTCTCGATCAGCAATCGCAGGCCCGGTTTCTGAACTCTTTGAAACTGGAAAAGTGTGGCGAGTGGTTTGGCGAGAATGCCCCTGCCCGGATGCAAATCCGTCTGCATGAGGTGTCTAAAAGCAGCCAACATGCTGCCTATACCGCATTTCGTGCGGGGCTTTCGAAATCCCGCGGGCTGGAAAAAGCCTATCCGAAGGCGCCTATCTGACGCTTTCTACAGTCAATCCGGCACGTTCTCGACAACCGCGATAATGGGCCCCATGGGGTGCCAGCTATCGCGGCGGTTGGCGCCGGGTATGTGGACGCTGGAAATACTGCCGTCCAGATAAAGTGCGTTTGCGGTCGCGAGCCTGTCACGAAACAACGTTGCAAAATCGTAGAAACGCACTGGATTTTCCGAAATTGCGAAGTGCACGATGCCGTCTGCGGAAACGCCCACGCCGTTGCGCGTGTTGAGGCTGTCGCTCTGCGGCAAAAATCGTGGATGAAGTTGCCCGTCGATGACCAGCATCGGGCCTGATTGCGTTGCAATATCCGGTTTGAGATTGGCGTTGAGATAAGCACTTGTTTCCAGCACGCCTGCCCTGTCGCCTTCTATAAAGAAGACGCCGTTCGGCTGCATATGAAAATTGCCCCAGCCGCCGGAGGTGCTGATCGGCGTTTTTTCGACACCGTTTTCGATGTGCAGGCCAACCGGCGATAAATCACGGTGGTACATTCCGGCATTCATGGCAAAGGTTACAAAGCTGTGCTGACGCCAGAGTGCGGAGGAAAGTGACTCGAATGACCCATAAGGCTTTCCAGCGATGGCATCCCATTGATAGAGTCTTATCTTTGCTTTTGCTGGATCGAAGCTGCACACGGTGTAGCGGCCTCCCATATGCTCGATTGACTGGCAGTCGCTGGGGAGTTGAGAGGCATTAGCCGCAGACGAAAGCAGCATTGGCAGCAGGTAGCGAAAGAATCTCTTGATCATGGCTCGCGGTGACGGCTGGTGTGGGGCACCTTGCCTCCTAACCTGAGAAACAAAGCTGGAATACGGCGGCGCGGGCAAGGCGATGCGTTTCCTATGCCACTCCACTGACAATATCGTGACGCGCAAAAAAGCCGGCGAGAGCGTCGCCGGCTTAGAAGAAAGCAGTGGAATAGATTAGCGACGGGCAGCGCGGTCGACGGTGCGTCCAGCAGCCTGCGTACCATCCACAGTGCCTGCAACGTCCTGGCCTACGCCGCGGATCGTATTGCCGCAGGAGCTAAGGGAAACAAGAGTAACGAAAACGGCTGCAATGGTTGCGAAGAAACGTGTCGACATGCGTGGAAACTCCCCTTGTGTCTGCGCACTCGCGGCAGACGATGATCTGGATTGCGCGCAGATAACGCACGAAATCGAGAGCGGTTCCGCAATGCTGTCGAAATAACACGCGTTGATTAGACAGGGAGCGCAACATCCCTGAACGCATTGCGGATGCTGTCTGCGACGGCCTGAACCGGACGCGTTGGATTATCCGCAAGAATGAGGCGGATATCGAAACAGCCAAGCTCCGGCAAGCCATCCTTTTCGCTCAGAATGACCATGTCGTCTTGTACGTAGGAGCGCGGAAGCGGAGCGATGGCGAGATCTGCTTCGATAGCCGCCTTTTGCGCCATGGTGTGGGCACTAAGATATGCGACACGATAGCGCCGGTTTTCCTTCTCAAGTGAGTTGATGGCCTCTGAGCGCCAGATGCATCCATCCTCCCAGATAGAGATGGGCAAGGGATCACGCAGATGCGCAGTGCCGCATCTGGCACCCGTCCAAACCAGTCGCTCGCGCATCAGAACCTCGCCCGTATCGCGCATCGGAAGCGACGCGCAGTTGACCAAGGCGAGGTCGAGCCTGTGTTCATCCATACGGCGATAAAGCTGCGAGCTGGCATCGATCGTCACATCCACCATAATGGCCGGAAAGGCTTCCGCAAAGCGTTTGAGAATGCCGGGCAATAGTCCCCGCTCCCCAATATCTTCCGGCGCACCCAGCCGAACGACACCGGTTAGTTCAGGCATGACGAAGCGCGAAACGGCTTCGTTGGAAAGAGCGATCATGCGGCGCGCGTAGGTTAGCAGTGTCTCACCATGCGCCGTCAGCGTGACGGACCGCGCGTCGCGCAGGAAAAGCGTCGTCTTCAACTGCTCTTCCAGCTTCTTGATCTGCATTGACACCGCTGAGGGCGTTCTAAAGACGACCTCTGCAGCGGTAGAAAAATTCCCGGTTTCTGCAATCGCGACAAAGGTGCGCAAGATATCGTTGTCGAGAAGAGGCAGCGGCTGCCTGAAGGAAATTGTCATGGCGAATGCCTTCAATTTTTCTGATCAATACATCGATATCATTTCGTTTGATTGAATGTCAATAATGCTCGATCCTCCAGAACCAGACAGAGAATGCGTCGAAGAAACCATCAAAATTCATCATGAATGACATCACAACCATTCGATTGATTGATGCCCCACTCGAGCGCATATCTTGATTGTCAGAAAGCACAGATGCAGATGAAAGGAGTATCGAAATGACCGTTATCATAACCCATGGCAGACGCCCGAGGAGGGACCTGCTGCATACCGATAGGCTCGTCGGGCTTTGGAGAGCCGTCAACACAGCTTGGGCTCGCAGACAGACAATGCGTGCACTTGAAGCGCTTCCGCCAGAAACATTGAAGGATATTGGATGGCCGACAACGGACAAGAAAGCAACGCGTATTGTTCGCTGAAAAACACGACGAAACGCCTTAAATAGAAAGCCCGCCAGATATGTCACGGCGGGCTTTTTCTTGCGCTGCGGAACCAATGACCGGCCACCACATTTCCCCCTGCCCCAATCAAGCACGAGGATATCAATGGCCCAGTTCGGTTCCACAATTTTACCCGGCGACTTTACCCGCCTTGGCGCCAATTTCGACGGTGACGGCGTCAATTTTGCAATCTTCAGCGCCCATGCCGAACGTATTGAACTGTGCCTCTTCGATGAGAGCGGAAAAACCGAAATCGAACGCATCACCCTGCCCGAATTCACCAATGAAATCTGGCACGGCTATATTCCCGGTCTGAAGCCCGGTGCGCTCTACGGTTACCGTGTACATGGGCCTTACGATCCCGAAAACGGCCACCGGTTTAACCCGAACAAGCTGCTTGTTGACCCTTATGCGCGCGAACTCGTCGGTGATATCGACTGGGGCACGGAGCAATTCGGCTACAAGCTGGATGCCGAAGAAAAAGATCTCTCCTTCGATGAGAGTGACAGCGCCGCCAAGATGCCGAAATGCCGTGTGGTTGATCCCTCCGCCTATGATTGGGCGGGAGATAGCAAGCCGAACGTCCCATGGTCCAAGACGATCTTTTACGAGACCCACGTCAAGGGTTTCACGCAGCTGCATCCGAAGATTTCCGAACAGCTTCGCGGTACCTATGAGGGTCTGGGCGACAAGGAAATTGTGGATTATATCAAAAGCCTCGGCGTCACCTCCGTAGAGCTTCTGCCCATCCACTACTTCCCGGATGATTCCCATCTTCTTGAGAAGGGTCTGAAGAACTTCTGGGGCTACAATTCACTGGC
>JAAIGF010397315.1_pt1 | contig 13844 bp, 16 predicted proteins | sample 6487441 | NCBI WGS metagenome assembly JAAIGF01 (sample SAMN13974129, study PRJNA590717) | phyllosphere metagenome | biome: pepper field; feature: multiple bacterial spot infested pepper fields; material: pepper leaves; isolation source: leaves from pepper fields | host: Capsicum annuum ... | reverse complement strand
TGGCTATGTGGGACATGGCAGTCGTGGCCGTTGCGCCGTGCCAATGCTTCTCGCCGTGTGGAAACCAAACAACATCGCCCGGACGAAATCCTTCTATCGCCCACCTTCGCGCTGGACCAATCCAAGCACCGAGGTAACCGGCAAGGTTTGTCCAAGGGGATGAGTGTGCCATGCGGTACGCGCACCTGATTCTTGCCCGCATCGCGGACACCCCGTTAACCAAGCTGGAGCAACTGCTTCCTTGGAATGGGATACCGCCGACCATCAACGCTCAAGCGGCCTGACCTGCGGCCGTCACCGGAAGCTTACTACCGTTAAGGTGCCCGATGCGGTTCCACGATTTCGATCGAGCGCAACCACAGCGCTCTTCGCAACGCTCCCGCAATGGCCATAAACCTGGTTACGATCACTCATATCAATTTCAGCTCCTTTGCCGCCGCCGTCGCTTGAGGGAGTGATACTACTCCTAGTGCTTCCTTCGCGTTTTGGATGACGAACCTAACACCTCCATAAGATAGCCCTTCCAGATCAGCTACGACCGAAATACTTTTTCCTTCAGCGATCCAACGAAGGCATCTGGCCTCTCTCGCATTCAGTCTCGCAGCCGTTGTTCGTGTCCGCACGTGCTCCAGGCGGGCATGAAGCTGCGCTACTGCTGTGGCCGCTAGCACTGGATCTGTATCGGAGACGTCTCGTCGCATTTCGGATGGAGAATACAGCGAGAAAATCACTTGATGGCCAAAGCCGGTAGCGATTGGTACGGTCACTCCGCTACGGATACCTAACTTTTTCGACACGCTGCGCATTGACTTGACCGGCTCAGTGGAATGTTTCAGTTGGTTCTCTTGTGACCAGGAATAGATCACGCGTCGCCGCCGTGCGTTTATGACTTCCGGGTCCTGGAGTATGCGTCGCTTACTCAGAAACGTTTCTTGCCAATCAGGAGGCAAATTCGTCTTGTAGTCGATGGTTTCGCCCTTGAGCCTGAGATAACAGAAGTACGAGAAGCCCCCTTCCGTGGTAAGTTGAACAATCCTTTCGCATATCTGATCTGCGGCGCCTGGCAGCGCTGTCACGTCGAGCAGCTTGGTGAACCACGCATTCATGCTATGGCTCTCCCGGGACGATTGAGTGATGTTTTCATGACGAGTGCCTTAAAGGGTAACATCAGGACTTAGAGATAGCTTCGCAGAGCCGTCGAACGTCCGCTCCGTCGTGGGACGCGGTAAGGCAAACCCGAACGCCTGCCCGTCCCTTAGCAACTGTCGGAAAGAATATTGCCGAGGTGTAGAACCCATCATCCAGCATCTGCCGTACGACGGACACGGCTCGATCTTCCGACCCCAGATGGATCGTTCGAATAGGGAGCAATGCGCCGCTTTGCTGCGTCTGGATTAGATCGTCGAATATTGCGAGATTGGCTTGCAGGACAGCTTGTCGATGGGCCAACACATCCGTGTGGTGAAGCTGAGCCGAGGCATTCGCAGCGCCAATCGCTGCGACATTGAGCGAGGCGGAAAAAGCATGTGCTACCGAGTATCGCCGGAACAGCTCTTCCTGCCGAGCTGTCGAGAGCATTAGAAGCCCTCCCGAAGCGCCAAAACCTTTGCCCAGAGACGCCGCTATGATTGTCCGTTCGTGCAGTCGTCCTGCCAACTGCGAGCGCGCAAACCCCTCACCCGTCTTGCCCCAAATTGAAACTCCATGGGCATCGTCGATATAGAGGAAAAGGCCATATCGCTCTTGGAGTGTCCTCAGCTCAGCAATCGGAGCGCTACCGCCCATCGAGTAAACGCCGTCGCAGATGTAAGCGACCGCCTCGTTTGCACGACATAAGTCTTCAAGCGCGTTCATATCATTGTGAGGGATTGTTTCCACGCGTGTTTCGAGCGCTAGAGTACCTTTGTGAAAGGCGAGCGTTGCGTGAGCGTGACGGTCGAACACCATGAGCGGTTTCCTCCCCGACGTGAGGTGTCCCGACGCAATGATTGGTAAAGCTCCCATGTTGGCCGCAAGCACAGTGGTGTACGTGACAACGCGCGCTTGAAAAAGACTGGAGAGTCGTTCTTCCAGATCAGCAAGGATAGCAAAATTAAGCCGGGTTCGAGCGCAAGACCAGTGCAGAGTGCCGTACTTCTTCAGGGCGTCGATAGCACCTTCGATAATGGCTGGATGATTGTCCAGGCCAAGATATGAGCATCTTACAAAATCGATCACCCTGCGCACCGACTGGCCATCGTAAATTATGTTCACAGCACGACCTTCACCGGGGGTGGCATAGAGTGCCATCAGGCCCTGATTGTGAGCTGCTGAGAAATAGCTTTGCGCATGATTGATGAGATCTCGGGTATTGCGTTTGGGGTGATCGGACTTCTTTAGATCGGTCATCATCGGTTGGCTCCTCCGCAAATTTAACATGCTGAGGAGCTTCGGCTAAAATCGACGTCGTTCAACGAACGGCATCGGAATTTTAAATGAAACCTTTGCGACGCCAGATTTTATATTTCGGTCGATGGCCGACCCCCTTCGAGCATATCGAGCTCGATAGCGTAGCCGCTGGTTCTGGCTGTCCGGATGACATTTCTACCAATGGCAGTGTGAAGTTGTCTTCTAAGTCCACCGACATGTACATCTACCGTCCGTAACTGCACGTAGACTTCGGGTGGCCAAGCGTTTTCGATCAGATCTTTTCTGCTGAACACTCTGCCTGGGTCGGTCAGCAGGTGCGACAGGATTTTAAATTCGGTTGGACCGAGATGCAGTGACTTACCGTAAACAATTGCCTGTTTTCGGCTGTGGTCAACCTCGATTGGCCCCAGGTGAGATGCTTCACTCATTGCCGATCGATCGCCTTGGTCTCCAAGGGGGTGATTTAGGCTTTTCAGGAAAGCTACGAGATGTGGCGGCCAAAAGGGCCGGATAAGGCACTGATCCGCACCCTCCCTCATCAGCGACATATAGAGTTCAGTGTTTCCATTGGGGATTGCAGCAAGAAGCGGCAGAGTTCTGCTGGCATCCCTGGACTTGACCAACCGACAAACGCTGACTGCATCGTCCACCTCCGCGTCCAAGACGATGCCTGCAACGCAGCAGACCGACAATTTTTCTTCCAGATCTTTTCGATTGCACAGAAGAGCGCTGAAGCCCGCGCCGTTGAGAATATGTTTCAGGATGGCGAAATAGTCCGGATTGTTTGTGTAGACGGCTATCCTCAACCACTCAGTCGTGTTCTCGGCCATGATCTCCTCGCAAGCATTACCCATGCGCATCATTTTTTGATGTCACAAAATATTCGAGAATATCGCTTATTCCATTTACAGAACGATTTTAACTACCAGAAATCATCTGAAAATTTGAATTTGGTTGAGATTCCCACAAATTTGTGACATCAAAATCTGCGTCAGCTTACGCGGTGTGTCACTTATCAAATGTTTGAAGTCACGGTGCGGGGAGCCAAGGGGCGAAAATACAGCAATTGCCTGTATCTCATTTATGAGCCAAAACGCCCGGCTCCATCCTAAATCCTGCGTCTGGGCGTAGGAGGCACAATGACATATTCGAGCTACACGGTGAGACATTCACGCGGTCCCCGCTATCGAGTGAACGATGCGCGTCTCAACTCAGCGGCTGACTTCGTTCGGTGCGTGTTCGGCGAGCAGGCAGCCACAGCTGTTGCGTTTTGCGCCCTGGATGCACGCCTTGAAGGTGACGCAGAAGAATTCAGTTTCTGGACCGCCGTATTCAAGAAGCTCACGACGATCAACTAGGCTTAGGTGGCAAATTCCTGAGTTCTTGATCAAGGCTATATGATGATGCGACCCTTCGCTGCGGTTCGCTAGGCTCTATTGACAAAGTTTTGTCCCATCTCCGTGCGGACGCTTTGTCGAAACTCCTGCCGCTGGCCTTTGACCACTCGTGGAGTGGCAGGATTGTCCGAAATCCTTCCGCTCCGCGTTGTGTTGTTATCTCCGCTAATCTTAGACAAGCCGACCTTCATTTTGCGGTGAAACGTCGATTGTGCCTTCGTTGTCAGAGGCATCGCTTTCGATCACCAACCGTCTCCGGAAACGGTCGATAGCCCGTTGAAAAACGGCCGGATCGTCCATTGCCCGAGAAAGTACGATTGCTCCCTGTATGGCAAGAACTGCCTCTTCCGCGAGGAGGCGCGATTGATCGGCTTCACGGCCCTGCCGAATAAGCGCTGACTGCAATGCGTCCACCCAAGCTACGAAATAACCTCGGATGGCTTGCGCGAAGAGGTCACGCGTATTGGCCACTGCCAAGGCGCCGACGAGGCAAACGCGCCTGCCGGACTTGAAATATTGGTCCGTCGAGGCGAGCATCGCACAGATGGCGCCATTAACATCGCTCTCGTTACGCAACGGGGAATATACGGCATCCTCGAACCATTGGCCAATTTCGCCGAGAACGGCCCGCACCATCTCTTCTTTTCCGTTCGGAAAGAAGTGGTAGAGGCTGCCCTTGCCGAGACCAGTAGCCTTGCCGATCAAGGCAAGGCTTGCGCCTTCGTAGCCATGTTCGCGGAAAACTTCGGCCAACGGGGCTATGACGTCGGCTCTTTCAGCGACAATGCGGGCCATGATTAGAGGCCCAGATCGCTGAGGCTGGAGTGATCATCCGGCCGACGGCCAAGAGGCCAGTGGAACAGACGATCGCTTTCAGCAATAGGCATTTCATTGATGCTCGCGTGTCTATGCGCCATGAGACCGTCCTCTGCGAATTCCCAGTTCTCGTTACCATATGCGCGGTACCAGCGGCCGCCATCGTCGCGATATTCATACGCGTAGCGTACCGCGATGCGGTTATCGGTGAAAGCCCAAAGCTCCTTTATGAGGCGGTATTCGTGCTCCTTGTTCCACTTACGTATCAGAAATGCCTGAGCTTCTTCGCGATTGCTGGCGAACTCGACGCGGTTCCGCCAGCGGGTGTCGAGCGTATACGCCAGAGCGACTTTGGCCGCGTCTCGAGTGTTCCAGCCGTCTTCGGCCAGCCGAACCTTTTCGATGGCGGTTTCGCGAGTGAAAGGGGGAAGTGGGGGACGTGACATCTTCAGTTCCTTGTCTAGTTGCGGCTTTTGTACCGATTGGTACCATGTTTACCGATCGGTACAATCACGCATGACCGTACCGTTGTCAAGCGGCACTTCCGTCTGGCTGTTTGAGATCGATTTGGAGCGGCACGTGGTAGACTCGTTGGCGGACGCTGCCCGACCAGGCCGGAGCGTTCTCACTCTAGTGCGATCGCGAGTGAGGCCGTACGCAACAGGGTATTTCTTGAAGACGGAGTAAATCCGGCCCAAGTCCTGTTACACAAGCTGATTCCCAAATAAGCGGAAGCGTGATTCAAGGGCTTTGCCGGCGGAGCGTGGTAGAAAGTCCCGGCTCGCGCATGACAATCGACGATATCTGAACGGCATACTACATGTTCTGCGGGTCGGCGGCCCAGGCGCGACATGCATGAGCGCTACGGAAAGTGGAATTCCGTCTATGTGCGCTTCCGCCGCTGGTCGGAACAAGGGGTGTGGGATGCACTGCTTGAAACGCTGGTCGATGACCGGCAGCACATGATCGACAGCACCTTAGTTCGCGGCCACTCTCAGGCTGCGGGCGCTGAAGGGGACTTTTAAGGAAGCTTTTGGTCGATCACGTGGCGTCTTTTCGACGAAAATCCACGCCCGCGCAGACGGTCAGGGACGCTCTCTCGGCTCCATCCTGACAGGCGGAGAGGCTTCCGACCACAATGCTGTTTCTGACCTGCTGGCGATACCAGTCGGCAAGCCGAGGCTGTTACTCGCTGACAAGGGCTACGATGGTGATTTTCTGCGCGAGGAACTCCTGATCCATGGGATCAGACCAGTCATTCCGCCGAGGGCCAACCGGAAGACCCCGCCTGTCTGCGACTTCAGGGTTTACGAGGACAGGAACCGCATCGAGCGGATGTTCAATCGCCTCAAGCAATTCCGTCGCGTTGCGACCCGATACGACAAGACACGAACATCCTTCTCAGCATTCCTTGCCCTGGCCGCCGCAAAGATATGGCTGCCATACTTTGTCAACAGGGCCTAGAAGACTCAAACTTGTAGAGTTTAGCTCCGCGGCAGCGTTCACTGCCCATCAAGACGTGAGGCACGCTGGCGAACTGCGTGAAATAACTATCCACTCGATGACCGCATCGGGCATACGCACGGGCGTAGTCAACTTATCGTATGACGGATATCGTACTGAACAACTTTCGAGCAATGGCATTATTCGAGGACATAGCCCTCTCCACGAATGGTCCTGATCAAGTCGCTGCCACCTGAGCACAGCTTGTGCCTTATCCGACCAATGTGAATATCTACAGTCCGGGGCTCGACGTTCGCCCCCGCGGGCCAGCAGGCGTCAATAAGATCTTCACGGCTGACGACGCGGTCGACGTTTTCCGCGAGATGCTGCAGGAGCCGGAAATGAAGTGGAGAAAGTACAATCCGAGAACTGCCGCGCTTCACCCGTCTTGCCGCAACATCTATCTGGACATCAGCAAAGCGAATTATTTCTGAGCCGCGTGGGTCACCACGTTCAACTTCGTCACTGCGCAAAAAATCCAAAAGTTCTTGCGGTTCGAAAGGGCGTTTGATCACAAAGTCGAAGAGTTGATTTGCATCATAAGCCAAGCGCTCTTCGGCAAACGGAAAAGCGACCAAGTCCAAATGTGTGCGATGAACTTGAAGCCGATTTGCTGCGGCTATGAGAGTACATGCAGGGAGTGCCAGTATGGCTGCTCCCTTACATGCCATCGTCTCAGTCTTGGCGACTATCCCGTCGATGCTTGAGGCAATTTCTACCGTATGCTCTGCCTGCTGAAGCACGTATCGGAGTATGAGGTAAAGTTCAGGGTCGGTGGTGTGAACGATGATAGGACGCATTCTCGCTGCTCCCATTAGGCCTCAGGTTGGTACAAACTCGCCGCCGTTAACGTCCAGAATCGCCCCGTTTATGAAGCTTGCCTCTTCCGAAACTAGAAAAGCAACTGCAGCGGAAACGTCTTCCGTCACTCCCAATCGACCTGTAGGGATACGTTTCATCGCTTCAATATTTATGGGGCTGATTGGCGATCCGGACATCGGAGTCATGATACGGCCAGGAGCGACCACGTTTACGGTGACGCCTGCGCTCGCAAATTCGCTGACTAGAGCCCTTGCAAGTCCGCCTAGTCCCGCTTTTGAAACCGCATAAGCGACGCCAGCGACTCGAGGACGGGTGCGAGCTGCAAGCGAACCAATCAGCACGATTCGACCGAAGCCTTTACTCGCCATCGCCCCAATCGTCGCTTGCGCGCACAGAAACGCTCCAGTCAAGTTCGTGGCAATGACCTCATCCCATTCGCTGACGTGTACGTCCCCAAACCTTCTTGCACTGCCATTCGCATCTTTCGGGGAGATGCCGACACAGTAGACCATTGTGTCTGCACTTCCCCAAACTGTGCCGACCGTCTGGCAAAAAAGGGTGACCTCCCGCGGGGCTTTGACATCCACTTTCCCGATCAGCGCCCTGCCTGAGGCAAGCGCTTCGCCCAAAGTGGAGCGCGCCGCTTGCGACGCGCTCTCCGTATGGCCAAATGCGGCTACCCTGTAGCCAAGATCGAGAAGTCGTTGGACGACCGACAGACCGATTCCTGACGTGCCACCAGCGACAATTGCCGTCCTTCTCTCCCGGGGTTCGATCATGCCGCGCTGTCCATCTGTGCGAACAGAGACAAGGCCGGATGGGCGTCAGGATCCGTTTTCACCTCGATCAAAAGTGGTGATGTCCTGCTCTTAATCTTAGCAAGTGCTGTGATAAGTTGGTCCGGTCCAGACACGTAGACTGCTTCGCAACCGCACGCACGAGCAATGGCGCCGTGATCGACGTTGGCGAAATGGCACGCTGTTGTGTACGCTCCGAATTTCACGGTCTCTGCGTCTTTCTGGAAGCCCAGAATACCGTTGTTCAACACGATGATCGTGATCGGGATGTTCATGCGCACAAGCGTTTCGATTTCCGCCCAGCTGTGAGCAAAACCGCCGTCGCCCACTAGTGCGACAACGTCACTCAAGGGCGCTGCCACTTTCGCTCCGATAGCTAGCGGGACTCCCCAACCAAGCCCAGCAAGGCCTCGAGGCGTTATGATACGAGTTTGAGGAGATGAGATGCGTAATTGACCGATCACCCACATCGATGAGTAACTCGCGTCTGCGACAACCGTGGTATCCGGACCGATGAGCGTCTGAAGCTCCGCCATGACGCGCTCAGGTCTCATAGGCTGTTTGTCGCAGGCTGAGTAGACCTGTCGCTCTGCGCTGAAAGCTTCCCAGCATTTGCTGAGCGTCTTCTCAACTCCCTTCCGTGAGTTGTTCCGACCGTCTGGATCAAGTGATTCTAGCTTTTGCCGCAAAGCTTTCAGAGTTTCTTGCGCATCCCCAAAAAGTCGGATCGCTTCATAGTTCCGGCCGATCTCCTGTGGATCTGCGTCAATGTGTATAATCGTTGCGTCCTGCCCATAGTGTCTCCAACTGTCGGTTCCGTTCTGGTTCGTTCTTGTGCCGACTAGAAGAACGAGATCCGCATTTTGGACTACTGGAAGCGTATGGCATCCCAGTGACTTTGGGCCCACCAATGACGCTAAAACGCCTCCAGAAAGTGGGTGAAATTCATCCACCGCCCCCTTCCCCATATTGGTTGTGAAAACTGGCAACGAGCATTTCTCCTGCAGCAGCCTCAACTCTTCGATTGCGTTTGAAGTGATGACGCCACCTCCTGCGATGACAACCGGATTTAGGGCGGCAGCAATCGCATCGGCGGCAATTTTGATTTGCTCATCTGAAGGTCTGTATCTATCGAGCGGCCAGTTTCCGAGGCTGTGGCGTCTTACCCGTGTCTGCGTTACCGCTTTAGCCCGTAATAAATCAGCAGGAAGGAGCAGGGCGACGGGGCCTGGTCTTCCGGATGTCGCTGCTGTAAACGCTGCGTCGATGTAATCGTCGACACGATCCGCTACATTGATGCGCTTGACCGATTTTGTGCAGGATTGAAAGAGGCTGATCTGATCAAGGTCCTGGAATGCGTTGCGGTCCGTCTGATCACGCTCGACATCTTGTACTAATGCGATGACGGGAACGCTTGCTTTCATGGCTTCCGCCAAGGGTGCTACGAGAAGTGCTGCTGCCGGGCCATTTTGGGCCGCAACAACTCCCACTTTCCCCGAACGACGGGCATATCCATCAGCCATCGCACCGCCCATGTTTTCCTGCCGGTAGGCGACTTGCCGGATGCCTAGTTTCTCGGCAGCCAGGATCACTGCTGACGGGAGGCTTTGACCGAAAATAAACTCAACGCCGTGCCTCATCAGGCCGATGGCGATCTGCTCCGCAACCGTGAAGTTTGAGGTATTCGTGGGCATTATGCGGCCTCCCCGGCTTTGTTAAGATCGGAAACTAGAAAGTCGTCAAAGACGGAAATGATTTGGTCCGCATCTGCTTCGCTCATCGGAGTAGAGAGCGAGGCTGCCGCTCCTCTCGGCAAGATGATGCCATTTGCTGCGAAATGGCGATGCAGGCGGCTTTGTGTCTTTTCGTCGTCGGAAATAGTGTGCGTCTGTCGGACAGTACCCGACGCTGTTGAACTGGCATGGATGCGAAATAACGAAGCGGCGCCAGTCACGAAAAAAGCTGCGCCGTGATGGGCAATGCGCGACGCCAAACCGCCCCTGACGCGGTCGCCCAGATCTTCGAGCCGTTCGAAGGTGGCTCTCGTCAAACTCTCCATTGCAACTTTCCCCGCCATCATCGAAACAGGATTCGCTGCAAAAGTGCCACCTTGAGGCAGTCCCGCAATCTTATCGTCACTTGCAAATAGGCTCATGACTTCAGCGCGTCCCCCGACCGCACCTATGGGGAAGCCCCCGCCAATAATCTTACCCATCGTAATCAGGTCCGGTTCAAGACCGTATCGATGGGAGGCTCCATGAAATCCTTGGCGCAAGTTGAGAACCTCGTCGGCTATCAGTATCACGCCATGTTTCTTCGCCAGGAGGTTGACGGTCTCAAGAAATTCCGGATGCGGCCGCATAAAGCCCGCGCGGCTAGGCATGGGATCAATGAGAAGTGCGGCAAGACGATGCGAATTCTCCTCCACTTTAAGTTTCAGATCGTCTATATTGTTAAAATCAATGACGATTACATCGTCGAGAACATGGCTCGGCGTACCAGCGAAGCTTGAAACCGGCATACCACCAGCGGTCTTCTGTCCGGCTTCCGCCCAGTCGTAAGCCCCGTGATAAGCGCCTGCCAGTCGCGCGACAGCGGTCCGTCCTGTTGCTGCTCGCGCTGCTTTGATCGCAAACATGACGGCGTCGGTACCGCTCGTGACAAAGCGTATTTTCTCAACCGCAGGAATTCGATCGACCAATAGTTCCGCAAGCTCGATTTCATGTCTCATGGGGTTGGCGAAACACGTGCCGCGGCGCAGTGCTGCGGCCGTCGCCTCGACCACAGGTGGAAATCCGTGACCATGTATAAGCGTCGTGAAGTTGTTGTTCAGGTCAAGAAAACGGCGCCCATCGACGTCCGTTAGATATGCGCCCTCGCCGAAATCGGCGAAGACGGGAAAAGGATCTCTTTCAACCGTCGCCCTCGTGATGCCGCCCGGAAACACCGACCGTGCACGCTCGAAGAGTTCCTCCGATCGCTTCCCCCCGGTCTTTAACGCCGGCGCTGCACTGCGATTTGATGTCATAATCTCTGTCCTCATCAAGTTTAAAGAACAGGTTTGCCTGCCCTTCACATTTTGTTGCAACAAAATTAGGAGGAGTCAATATGTGACATCAATTATTAGATTGGGCTTCAGTCCGGCTCGCCTGGCGCTTCTCGACGTAATTTCCTGTAACCGTCGCGAATATCGTTCTCAAAAGCAGCCCGTACACTTATCGGGTCTTTCTCGATTAGTGCCTCGATCACGACGACATGATTGTGCACGCCGCTGCGAGTTTCCGCGAATTCAGGGTACAGATTGAGAAGGGTTGGCCCGATGCGCACCCACAGTGATTCTATCATCTCCAGCAGGCCGCTCATGCCGCATAGATTATATACCGCGAAGTGAAATTCTTTATTGTGCCAGAGCGCGTCCTGATACCTGGCTTCTTCCAATGAACTATTGATAAAGCCTTGTATTTCCTGCAATTTTTTTACCGTTTCGGCAGTCGCGTTGCGCGCACCATATTCAGCAGCGGTGCCCTCAAGCGCGATCCGGGTGACCGTTATGTCCTTCAACTGACTACGACTTATGGTCGGCACAACCAGAGTTTTAGGCCCTGAAAATACAAGCGCCGACTCCGTTATGAGCCGATTGAGGGCGTCACGAGCCGGCGTCGTGCTCACGTCCAACTCGGCCGCCACGCCTCTGACGGTGAACTTATACCCGGGCGCGTAGCGCCCTCTGATCATACGCTCCCGGAGAACGTCGTACACGGCGTTCCCCTTACGCTGTCCCTGGACAGCTACATCACCCTCATCGCGCGTACTGGCCGTCATTTTCCCTCGGTCCTTGTTGACTTACTTTATTTTTGATGTCACAAAAATCGAGTGTGAACTAATTGCAAAGCTTATGTGACGCCAATTTCCGATTTCTACCACGCTTTGGATGTCTCGTCGCCGGGTCTGTTTTGTTCTTACACACTCGCTGACTTCATAGGCTGATCTGCAGCTATAAGATGAGGAGGATACATTTTGATTGGAGAAACCTTGCACCTTAATCGCTTGGTAAAAAGATACGATGAGACACTCGCCGTCGATGATTTGAATTTAACCGTCAATGCTGGAGAGTTCGTTTCCGTGCTCGGTCCATCCGGCTCCGGCAAGACAAGTATTCTGTCCATGGTTGCCGGGTTCGAGAGGCCGAGCAGTGGAGAAATCCTCATCGGTTCGAGAAACGTGACTCAGCTTGCTCCCAATGACCGTGACATCGGTATGGTGTTCCAAAAGTACGCTCTCTTCCCCCATCTGACCGTAAGACAGAACATTGCCTTCCCCTTGAAGTTGAAAAAACGATGGAAAGAGAGATGGCGGTCGCGAGCAGACGAGATGCTTGAACTTGTTCAACTGGCTTCATTTGCGGACAGACTTCCCGCTCAATTGTCTGGCGGGCAGCAGCAACGTGTTGCTGTAGCGCGCGCTCTCGCTTTCGAACCGCCTCTGATGCTGATGGATGAGCCGTTGGGAGCCTTGGACAAGAAGCTTCGAGAAGCCATGCAGATTGAAATTAAAAGGATTCAGCAATCCGTTGGCGCGACAATTCTCTACGTGACGCACGATCAGGAAGAAGCGCTGACAATGTCGGATCGGGTCGCCATTATGAAAAGCGGAAGGGTTGTACAAATCGGCACCCCCGTTGAGCTTTACCGAGCGCCAAAGTCGATGTTTGTCGCAGATTTCGTGGGTAGGATGAATTTTCTCGACGGTGACAGGCTTTTTACAAAGGAGGGCGGACAGCAAATACGTTTATCCGAGAATACCGTTCTCACAATGCTAGCAGACTGCGGTATTCAAACGGATTCATCAGGCGAAGAAGAAAGGGTGACGATTGCCTTGAGGCCTGAGCTCATTGGAATAGAGGCACGCAAGGAAAGGAAACCAAATCGAATTCCAGGTGTAGTAGAACACTCCATCTTTATGGGCGCACATAACGTACTGATTGTCCGTCTAAGTCTGCCGGGGCGGCCAGCAGTCGAGGCGCAGATACCCCACTTCTCCAGCGTGGTACCCTTTAAATCCGGGCAGGAAGTCGATGTCATCATCGAACCTACCACATTGACCTGTTTCTCTGCATCCGAGAGGTGCGCTGCATGAGGGTCTTTCTAAAGAAGTCACGTCGCCCGCAATGGCAGAGCGTATTGCTCGCACCTTCCTCAGCAACGACGTACTCCCACTCAACAGCGATACTTTTGCTATTACCATTTCTGGTGGTGATGCTCGCGGGTTTCGTTTATCCGCTCGTCAAATTGGTCGCTTTGAGCCTGCCTGATTCGAGCTTCCACAACTACATCAGGATCGTAGACGAACCGCTTTACCTAGCTGTTCTGTTTTCAACAGTCGCTGTCGCTGTTGCAGTTATGGGCGCTGCGCTTCTTCTTGGATTTCCAGTCGCATATGTTATGACGCGCCTCAAAGGGCCATGGGCCACAATCGTAGCAGCCTGCGTTATCATCCCCTTGTGGACCTCTGTACTCATCAGATCATACGCCTGGATTGTGCTCCTGCAACGCAACGGCTTGATCAACGAATTACTTATCTCTGCAGGCATGATCTCTAGTCCGTTAAAGATGATTTACACCCAGGGTGCAGTCATCTTGGCAATGACGCATGTTCTGCTTCCCTTCATGATCCTTCCCATTTATGCCGCCCTGCGTGCGATACCACACCACTTCATAAACGCGGCGCGAACCCTCGGATCCGGACCGATTCACGCATTCGTCAGGATCACAGTGCCCTTGGCGCTCCCTGGGATATTTGCAGGATGCGTCATGTGCTTTGTGCTGGCCCTCGGCTTCTACGTCACGCCAGCTCTGGTCGGTGGACCGGGTTCATTGATGATGGCGACACTCATAGGTCAGCAAACGACGGTCCTGCTTGATTGGCCGTTCGCCGCAGCGCTGTCCACTGTTCTGTTGGCGTTCACTCTGACAGTCATCATCCTCTTTAGAAAGACGTTAGCACTTAGCAAAGGATTGACCAATGGTATCTGACAACCTCAGCCTCGCCTCGCACGATTTGCTGACCAAGCAACCTCATGCTCTTGCTCCTGTAAGAGTCG
>JAAIGF010403665.1_pt1 | contig 13845 bp, 7 predicted proteins | sample 6487441 | NCBI WGS metagenome assembly JAAIGF01 (sample SAMN13974129, study PRJNA590717) | phyllosphere metagenome | biome: pepper field; feature: multiple bacterial spot infested pepper fields; material: pepper leaves; isolation source: leaves from pepper fields | host: Capsicum annuum ... | reverse complement strand
GTGCGCCCGCACAGCTCGCTCGGCAAAAGCACTCCGGCCAAGTTCGCCGCCGTGCTCCGCGAGCATGGAACCCTTGCAAATCCAAACCCGAGCAATAAGCTCTCAACCACGGACTCTACGAAGTAGGAAGTGGCCCTGTTACAGGGGGCAGGTCAGGCCCGTCGACCAGATCGCGCCAAGTCCGGAAGAAGGGCTGATTCGGGTCTTGTCCCATGGGTGCGACTGCCCTGCTCTAGCGTGCTGCCCTTGGCGTCGGACGGTTGATCGCGTCCACTGGCGGCGTACGCGCAAGATGCCGTACATTGGCAGTACATTCCGGCTTTGGGGAGGCCGCATGAAGCGCCTGAAGAACGAGACTTTGTCGATCCGTACATCGCCGGAGATCAAGGATCTGCTTCGGCTGGCCGCCGAGCGTGAGCGTCGTTCGGCCGCGTCGATGATCGAATCCCTGATCCTTGAGTACGCGCGGGAGCACGGGATTACCCAAGCCAAGCCGTCCTCTGCGGGCAAAGCGGGGAATGCGTGAACAAGAAGCCCCTGTCTGAGCGGGACATCTGTACCAAGTTCATCACCCCGGCCCTTGAAAAGGCTAACTGGGACATCGTTACCCAGATCCGGGAAGAGTTCCCGCTAACCAAAGGCCGGGTGATCGTGCGTGGGCAGATGCATACCCGCGCCCAGCCCAAGCGCGCCGACTACGTGCTGTTTCACAAGCCTGGCCAGCCGATTGCGGTGATCGAGGCAAAGGACAACAAGCACAGCCTGGGCGATGGTATGCAGCAAGCGCTGGTCTATGCCGAGATGCTGCAAGTCCCTTTCGTGTTCAGCAGCAATGGCGATGGCTTCCTGTTCCACAACCGCATTGCCAAGGACGGGGTGATCGAACGCGAACTGGCCTTGCACGAATTCCCAAGCCCGCAAGCTCTTTGGCAACTCTGGGCGGAGCACCAAGGCCTGAGCGAGGACCAGCAGCAGGTCGTTACTCAGGATTATTACAGCGACGGCAGCAACAAGACCCCGCGCTACTACCAGCTGCTGGCAATCAATAAGACCATCGAGGCCATCGCCAAAGGGCAACAGCGACTGTTGCTCGTCATGGCCACCGGAACCGGCAAGACCTATACCGCCTTCCAGATCATCTGGCGCTTGTGGAAGTCGCGAGCCAAGAAGCGAATCCTGTTCCTGGCCGATCGCAACATCCTGGTCGACCAGACCATGACCAACGACTTCAAACCGTTTGGCCCGGCGATGACTAAGATCGCCAAGCGCCAGGCGAACAAGTCCTATGAGATCTATCTCTCCCTGTACCAAGCGGTGACCGGCACCGAGGAAGAGAGGAACATCTACAAGCAGTTCAGCCCGGACTTCTTTGACCTGATCGTCATCGACGAATGCCTCCGTGGCAGTGCAGCAGCGGATTCCGCCTGGCGCGAGATCCTCGAATACTTCTCCAACGCCACCCAGATTGGCCTGACCGCCACGCCAAAGGAAACCAAGGACGTTTCTAACATCGATTACTTCGGCGAGCCGGTTTACAGCTACTCCCTGCGTCAAGGCATCGAAGACGGCTTCCTCGCGCCATACAAGGTGGTGCGCATCGATATCGACAAGGACCTGACCGGCTGGAGGCCGGACAAGGGCATGTTGGACAAGCACGGCAATGAGATCGAGGACCGGATCTACAACCAGCGGGACTTCGACCGCAATCTTGTACTGGAGCAGCGCACCCGGCTTGTGGCGAAGAAGATCAGCGACTACCTCAAAGCCAGCAACCGCTTCGACAAGACCATCGTCTTTTGCGACAACATCGACCATGCAGAGCGCATGCGACAGGCGCTGGTCAATGAAAACTCCGATTTAGCAGCGCAGAACTCCAAGTACGTGATGCGCATCACCGGCGACAACGAGGAAGGCAAGCAGGAGCTGGACAACTTCATTTTTCCGGAGAGCAAGTACCCGGTCATCGCCACTACCTCCAAGCTGATGTCCACCGGTGTGGACGCGCAGACCTGCAAACTGGTAGTGCTCGACCAGCGCATCCAGTCCATGACCGAGTTCAAACAGATCATTGGCCGTGGCACCCGCATCAACGAGGACTACGGCAAGTACTGGTTCACCATCCTCGATTTCAAGAAGGCCACCGAGCTTTTCGCTGATCCGGCCTTCGATGGCGACCCTGTGCAGATCTACGAACCAAAAGGGGATGATCCCATCGTGCCGCCGGAGTCCACGCCTATTGACGGCGCCACTACGGCAGGCCCCAGTCTCGATCCCGATGGCAAGTATCCCCAGGGTTCCAGTTACAACCCTCAGCCAGTGAGTGACGGCGATGACGACGACAAGCCGCGCCGCTACGTGGTGGACAATGTCGAGGTCAGGGTGTTGGCTGAGCGCGTGCAGTACTTCGACGCAAACGGCAGGCTGATCACCGAGTCGCTGAAGGACTACACCCGCAGGACCGTCGGCAAGGAATTCGCCAGCTTCAGCGACTTTCTCAAGCGCTGGAGTGGCGCGGAGAAGAAGCAGGCGGTGATCGACGAGCTGGCCGAGCAGGGCGTGTTCTTCGATGCCCTCGCCGAGGAGGTCGGCCAGCAGGGCAAGGCCTTCGACCCCTTCGATCTGCTCTGCCACGTGGCCTGGGGTCAGCCTCCGTTGACCCGACGCGAACGCGCGGAAAACGTGAAAAAGCGGAACTACTTCGGCAAGTACGGCGAACAGGCTCGGAGCGTGCTGGAGGCCCTGCTGGACAAGTACGCCGACGAAGGCGTCGGCCCGATTGAAGAACCGCAAATCCTCAGCATTGCCCCGATCAACCAGCTCGGCACACCAATCGAGCTGATTCGTGCCTTCGGTGGCAAAGACAAATACCAGCTTGCCTTGGCCGAGCTGGGACAAGCCCTTTACAGCGCCTGACGCGCAGAACCCGATAAGAAGAAGCCAGCAACATGTCCATTACCACGCTTATCAAGTCCATCCAGGACATCATGCGCAAGGATGTCGGCGTCGATGGTGACGCCCAGCGCATCAGCCAGATTTGTTGGTTGTTGTTCCTGAAGATCTTCGACGACAAGGAACAGGAGTGGGAGATCACGCAGTCCAACTATCGCTCACCACTGCCGAGCCGTTTCCGCTGGAGCAACTGGGCCAAGGATCCCGAAGGCATTACCGGCGAAGAGCTGATCGACTTCGTCAACAACGACCTGTTCCCTGCGCTGAAGGCGCTGGCTACGCGTGCGGGTGTGTCGCGACAGGGCAAGGTGGTGGGTGCGGTCTTCGAAGACGCCTACAACTACATGAAGTCTGGCACCTTGCTGCGCCAAGTCCTTAACACGATCGAAGCGGATGTGGATTTCAATTCGTCCAGCGATCGCCACCTGTTCAATGATATATACGAGAAAGTCCTCGCCGACCTGCAATCGGCGGGCAATGCCGGCGAGTACTACACCCCGCGTGCCGTCACTCAGTTCATGGTGGACGTACTCAATCCACAACTGGGTGAAAGCATTCTGGACCCAGCCTGTGGCACCGGCGGCTTTCTCACTTGTGCCATCGAGCATCTGAAGAAGCAGGTGAAGACTCTTGACGATCAGGAGCGCCTGCAGAACAACATCCACGGCGTGGAGAAGAAACCCCTGCCGCACATGCTGGCCATGACCAACATGATGCTGCACGGCATCGACGTGCCGACGAATATTCGCCACGACAACACCCTGAGTCGGCCGTACAAGGACTATTCGCCGCGCGAGCGGGTGGACATCATCCTCACCAACCCGCCGTTCGGCGGCATGGAAGAGGACGGCATCGAGAAGAACTTCTTGGCCAAGCACCAAACCCGCGAAACCGCCGATCTGTTCATGGCGCTGATCATGCACCTGCTCAAGCACGACACAGGCCGCGCCGCCGTCGTGCTGCCGGATGGCTTCCTGTTCGGTGAGGGTGCCAAGTCCACGCTCAAACGCGAACTACTCGAAGAGTTCAACCTACACACAATCGTGCGTCTACCCAAGGGAGTGTTTGCGCCCTACACAAGCATCGCTACCAATGTGCTGTTCTTCGAGAAGGGCGAAATGACCAAGGACGTTTGGTTTTTTGAACACCCATACCCGGATGGCTACAAGAGCTATTCACGCTCCAAACCGTTGGAGATCAAGGAATTCGACCTCGAAAAGGCCTGGTGGGGTGGCCCCTCACGCAAAGGGCGGAAAACAACGGAGAACGCCTGGAAGGTATCGGCTGCGGACATTGCGGCGCGCAACTACAACCTAGACTACAAGAACCCCCACGCGGTGGAAGTGAACCACCGTGAACCAGCCGAGTTGATGGCGGAATACCAGGAAATCAGCCGGCAACTGGCTGAGGCGCAGAGCACGTTGAAGAGCGAGCTGATGCTGGCGCTCGGAGGGCAGTGATGGAGCTGCTGGAGCAACACTTCGATACGGCCTTTGCCGCGCCCGATGGCATCCCGAGATTGCGCGAGCTGATTTTGAAGCTTGCGATGCAGGGAAAACTGGTACCGCAAGACCCAAATGACACGCCGGCCAACGAACTGCTCAGGTCCATTGAAGCCGAAAAGAAGCGGCTGGTGAAAGAACGCAAGATCAAAGCGCCCAAAGCCTTGCCTGAGATCACCGCCAGCGATGAACCCTACTCTTTGCCCCATGGGTGGCAGTGGATTCGACTCGGTGCGATTGGCAATATTTTCAACGGCAACAGCATCAATGCATCCGAAAAAGAATCGAAATATGACGGCGTCGAGGGGTTGCCGTACATAGCAACCAAGGATGTAGGCTACGGTTTTGACTCGCTGGACTACGACAACGGTATTTGCATTCCTCTGGGCGAAGAAAAGTTTAGGATCGCGCACCAGGGTGCAGTGCTGATGTGTGCTGAAGGTGGCAGCGCGGGGAAAAAGTGTGGTCTGACCGATCGCGATATCTGTTTCGGCAATAAACTGTTTGCCAATGAGTTGTATGGCCAGATCCCGTCACGATTTATCCTCTACGTTTATCTGTCGCCAGAATTCCGCGCTTCATTTACATCCGCGATGACCGGAATCATTGGTGGTGTCTCCATTGCCAGATTTGTCGAGATACCAATTCCGCTCCCACCGCTTGACGAGCAACATCGCATCGTCGCCCAAATCGATCGATTGATGGTGCGTTGCGATGCGCTGGAAAATCTGCGAAATGAACGCGAAAAAAAATGCTTGGCCGCACACGCCGCCGCGCTCTCTCAGCTGCTCGACACCACCGACAAACGCAGCGCCGCCGATGCTTGGACCTTTATCACCCAATCCTTCGGCGATCTATATTTAGTCAAAAAAAATGTCGCCGAACTCCGTAAGGCCATTCTGCAGCTTGCCGTGCGGGGCAGGTTAAGCGATCAAAACGATAAGGATGGTTCAGCAACTGAGACTTTAGCCAAAGTGGCTTCAGAAAGGCGTCGCCTCGGGATTCAAGAGTCACCCAATCCGATTCGCGATGCCAAACCATTAGGGTACGAGATCCCCGGGAACTGGGTGTGGCGATGCCTCGGCGACCTTCTTGTGTCTGGCCCAACTAATGGATTTTCGCCCAGGGCGGTTGACTACGAGACTCCGGTGCGTTCTTTAACGCTCAGTGCGACAACTTCGGGCGTATTCAAAGGCGAACACGCGAAATTTATCGCGGACGAAATTTCACCTAATTCAGACCTTTGGTTACGTGACGGTGACATTCTGGTTCAACGAGGGAATACGCTGGAGTACGTTGGCGTACCTGCTATTTATCGGGGGAAGCCCAACTGCTACATCTATCCAGATTTGATGATGAAGCTCCGTGTGTCCTCGGAGCTTGACACCGATTTTTTGTACTTTGCGATGAGTTCAGAGCCAGGAAGAAACTTTCTCAGGGAGCGAGCATCCGGAACTTCGGGGACGATGCCAAAAATCAACCAAAAGACTCTAATGAGCCTCCCAATACCGATCCCGCCGATCCAAGAACAGCACCGAATTGTGGCGAAGATCAATCGACTGATGAGTCTGTGTAATACATTGGACGAAAAGATTGACGCCGCCGCCAATCAGCAGGCAGCGTTGTTAAACGCCCTGATGGTGCAGATGTGAGCGAACAGTCATGCGCCTGAAATCACTCTTTGTCAGTGACTACAAGAATCTCAAGAATTTCAAGTTGAGTTTTGATGGCACGAGCTTTATCGATGTGTTCGTAGGAAAGAACGGCAGTGGCAAGTCAAATCTATTCGAGGCGTTGATTGAGATATTCCGGCATCTAGATCAATTTGGCCGCCCTGCGAATGAAATTTCCTTCGATTACATCGTGAGTTACGAAATCGAAGGGCAGGAGACTGAAATTGAATGGAAGGCAGGAAAACTGCGAATCAACAAGGACGAAGATCGTAAAACGCTGGGGCAAACACCATTTCCCGACAACGTATTGATCTATTACTCTGGCCACAACACTACTGTTACCGACTTGGTTGCCGAATACGAAGAGAAATTTCGTGGCCGCATCAAAGGAGCCAATCTGGAGGACTCCCGTCGCTTCCTAGGTATCGGCCAAGAGTACAAGGCACTGCTATTAGCGGTATTGCTGATGCAGCCCTCAGATAGCAGAGCTCACACATTCATTCGACAAAAGCTGAAAATCGATAGGCTTGGCATCACAAAACCCGGAACTGCAGACGTTGCCGAGCCTGTGTTGAGGATTGATTTACAGCGGCCGGACTACGCGCGAGGTGGCGAGAAGGAAAAATACGACATCGACAATGTTGATGCCACCTCCCGTTATTGGCGCCCACTCGGCATTACAAAGGATTTTCTCGACATCTTGAGCGATTGTGTGTGGGGCAACACAGAGAATCTGACGGTGACAGAGGGTTATTTTCCTACTGAGGATTGTTACATCCTATACCTGTCCATCAGTAAGCTGCAGGAGAAATTCGCCGGAAAGTGGCAGGAATTGTTCCGCCAGTTTGACAACTTGAAGGCCTTGGGAATGCTGGATGGCATTTCTGTACCGCTTCGCCTTGCTTCGGGCATCGAGGCCAATATTAATCACTTCAGTGACGGTCAATTTCAGTCGGTCTACATCTATTCCATCGTCGAACTCTTTAAGGACCGCAATTGCCTGATCCTGTTGGATGAGCCGGATGCTTTTCTCCACCCCGAATGGCAGTTCGAGTTCTTGCGGCAGGTATTCGACATCACTGATGCGGCAGCGAAAACTAGCCACGTTTTGATGAGCAGCCATAGCGCATCAACGATCACCTGCGCTAACGAGAGTGTTATCAACCTGTTCGAGTTTGACGGTGAGAGGGTGGCGCTGACCAAGGTAAATAGGGCAGATGTTATCAAGTCGCTGTCTGCTGGCCTGATTACTTTTTCTGAAAGTGAGGCGCGGCTTAGTATCAATCATTTTCTCCGCAGCACGTCCGGTGATGTTTTGTTTACCGAAGGTGTGACGGATGAAAAGATATTGGAGACTGCATGGCTGAAAATCTACCAAAAGGAGCCATGTCCATTTGCCATACAGAATGCGTTTGATCGCATTTTTCTTAGAAATCTCTTTTCAAGAAATGAGCTTCGAGTCAACTTCCCCGATCGCAAGATGTTTGCCTTGTTCGATTTCGATGAGGCCTACGATGATTGGAATGGCCTGGATACTAAAACATGCCATGCAGAGGTAACTGACCCTCATAAAGGCTTGGTCAAGCGACTTCAACATCAAAATCATTACGCAGCACTTCTCCCGGTGCCGAAGGTTGATGCCGTCAAACGACAGGTGCTCGACGACACAGGAAAGCCTTGGGGTCGAGGGCAGGATTCCCATTTATCCATTGAGCTGCTTTTCTTTAAAGACGAATGGGTCGGCACTTGGTTCCAACGGAAGGCAGCGTCCGCTGGCGCTCAAATCATTGAGTTTTCAGGCGATAAGGTCAAATTCGCCAACGACGTCGTTCCAACACTGGATCGGGCTCATTTCGAGGCATTCGAGCCGATTTTTGAGTTCATCAAATCCAAGTGTGCTTGAGGTGTTCGAACTGAGACAAAGGCTCAAAGATCGCCTGGATGGCGCGTCAACTGACAGGCTTTTGGAGAAGGTATTTGCCAGACTTGTTCAGCCGAAGCTGGTTATTTACGCTAAGATACGGCTGATCCGCTAAGCGGCCAAAGAGTGTCTATGACGCTGTGGCTGGTTCATTTGACACGGTTGCTGGCCTCCCGGAGCGGTTGAATTCTGATTATGCAGATCCTTTTACCAGCGAACCAAGCCGCTATAGAGCGTAGAGAAAACTTTAGAATTGATTCAGTAAAGGGTCTTTAATCACCTTTTTGAATAAGAGAGGGTGAAATATCGTGCGAGGATTGACTATGAAAATTCTTGCAAATCAATCAGTTGATTCGAGTGCGGCGACGATTTCAGTTTCCATTATGTGTGTACAACCGTTTAAGGAACACTTAAGTACTAATAGTTGAAATAAGCCGAGGAGGAGTCCTGTCTATGGGGCTCCTCTTTTTTTTTGCGTTCTCGGGACGGTAAGAAAAACGGCTATAGTCATACATACGTGAAATCAGGCGAACAAGGGGTGATGACCTGCCCCCGCATCTGCTTCGGCGCCTGCACCCGTCGCGAGTTCGGCCAGGTCGTCCGGAATGTACTTCGAGTGCGCACGTTTTAGGTAAGCAAGCTCACTATCAGAGTCAGCCTGATAGTCGAGTTGCTGACTGAAGAAGTTTAACCGCGCCCGCGCGTCGTTCAGGATCTCGGACCATGTCTTGGCCCAGACCGTAATGCTCGAATCGTCGCTTTGGAATACGACACCCTCTGGTCTGTCTTTCTGGCGGCTTTCGAGTTTCGCGAAATCATCCATCTCATTGGAGACGACTATGAAGGTCCATCTGGTTCGCTTCTGGTCGAAACGTGAGTCTTTGGCCACCGCAAATGCATAGCTCTTGATTTGGCCGAGTACATCCGAGTTAATCTTCTGCTTAGGACGCTTCAACTCAACTACCAGATACTCGTGGCTGCCTTGGGTTGGCTGGATGGAGCGTGCCAGCATCAAGTCGATCCGCCCGCCTTTGTCGTCTTCGCGTAGGACTGGGTCGTCCGACTCGTCGGCGTCGTCCTCGCGCTTGCCAAGCTTGCTGATATGGATGGCAAGAGCGTCTTCCAGTGTCTTCTCGGATCCTGCGAGGTTGAAGTCCTCCTTGAAGATCCATGACTCCACCTCCAGCGCCTTGTGAAGCTGATCGCGTTCCAGGAGCCGCTTCTTGCTTTCCTTGTTGAACAGCAGATCGTTCAGAGCTTCAACGAAGTTCAAGCGATCTGCCACGATCCTGGCCGATGTGATGATCTTGGACAGGGTCGTCTTTTGAAGAAGGGTTGCCAGGTCGTCCTGCTCATCCTTTCTCAGGTTGAGCACCTCGTCCATGATCGTGCGAACCGAACCCGGATTCTCGCGAATGGCCTGGGATAGTAGCCGGAACGTGAACTTCTTGGACTTGGAGGGAGCCTCATCGAAAGAGGGTAGATGGTCCTCGACATTCACCGCGAGGATATCGAAGACCTGACGTTCGATCTGTTCGGAAGCGTTGACCTCGGCCTTGTCCTCGTAGGGGTAAATCTTTTCGTCTTTCCAGCGCTGGATAGTTTCGCTGCGGTGCTGGAGGATGCGACGCCGGAAATGCTCGCGCACCTTAACCTTGACGGCGCCAAGGATGTCGGCCACATCTTGGTTGAGGTCGGACAGGACAAGGGCTCCCTCCTTGTCCAAGTCGCGGAAATGGTCCGATTTCACGTACACCGTGAAGTTGTATCCCGGCGCCTTGATCTGGGGTCCGATCGTGACCTCATGGAGGGAAACGCCCGCCTTGTCGCAAAGCTCGAACACGCGGTCTGTCTGGACCGACCATTCGACGATCGTGACAGACACTGGAACGCGCTTCCCGCTTTGGAGTTCGACTTCGCCGAGGTGGAAATCTTCCTTGTAGTTCTGGACGGACGCCGGATCGATCTTCTGTCCGTTGTAGTACAGCGTCAGACCTGGGCTTTCCGTCAGGTAGGCAGCAAACTGCTTGGTGATTTCCAGCGTTGTCTTGTCGCTCGTCAGCGACGGGAAATTGGAGTCAAGGTTCTCGATGACGACCTCGGTACCGAGGGTCGTGGTCTCAGCATTCGTTGGTTGCGAGGCGCTAAACCCTGTTAGCTGGCTTGCGCGGCCAGTAATCGTGTAGGCCTTGAATGCCTTTCCATCAAGGTAAGTGGTCCGCCACTCGACACTCTCACCCAGGGCAAAGGCACGGAAACGACCCTTGCCGTTTTTGCCGTGGAGCGTTCGACCGTTGTAGCGGTGGGATTTGGCCTTCCACGAATCGCCCAAGCCGCCGAACAGCGCATCGACCTTGCTTCGGTCTATGCCGTCGCCATCATCTGACACCCGAATGGCGTGGAGTCCATTGAGTTCGTTCGGTTCCAGAATGACCTTGACGTGCTGGGCGCCTGCGTCAAAACCGTTCCAGATCAGCTCCGAGACTGCCGTGATCGGGCTGACGTTGGATGCCAGCGACTTCAAGAAGTCTGGCTTGGCCTCGATCTTGATGTCCATGGATTGATTTTCGGCCATACCGTAGAGCGCTCCCGAAGTGGTAGTTCGCCGTCCTGGCCCGGACAAGCCGGTTACGGGTGTGGGGGAACGGCGAACAGGCTAGAGGATACCGGGGGCGGGGTATTCGGGCTACGCCCGTCCCGCGGACTCTGCGCCGGGCCCATCTCAAGGCCTGCGACCCCGGATTGGTCTCATCGTTGACGGCGACCTCGGGTCATAATCCAGTTGTCAGCGCGCAATCGGAGCGGGGAATGAAGTCGGAGACTTGGACGATCCAGCAGGTGTTCCAGGATCGAAAGCAGTACAAGGTGCCGTTCTATCAGCGGGCCTACGTCTGGACCTTGGAGAAGCAGTGGCCGTTGCTCTGGGCTGATATCAAGGACAAGGCCGAAGAGCGGCTGGCCAATACCCAGCCTGCGCCGCACTTCCTGGGCGCCATCGTAGTCGAGCCCCAGGAGAAAGTAGGGTTGCGGGGCGTGGACACACTCCACATCATCGACGGCCAGCAGAGGCTGACCACGCTGCAGTACGTCCTGGCTGGTATCCGACTGGCCACCCGCGAGTTGAAGATCACTGACTACGATTCGTACCTGGCCTCTGTCCTGGACAACCCGAATCGCACCACCATGGCCAATGCCGAGGTGGAGGTGTTCAAGGTCTGGCCGACCTTCTCCGACCAGAAGGCCTTCGTGTCGGCCATGACGGCCGAGAAGCTGGCCACCTTGCAGGCGCGGTATCCCGCCCACTTCACTCAGGCCGGCACCTTCCGGCGTATCGGAATCGTCCACCCGGCCGCGCTCAACGCCATCTGGAACTTCGCCGAATGGGCCAAGGCCTGGATCGAGGCCAACGGTGGCGCGCTGGCTGTCGAAGCCTTGGTCATGGCAGTACTGACCGACCTGAAAGTGGTTCTGATCCAGTTGGAGAAGGGCGACGATGCCCAAGTCATCTTCGAGACGTTGAATGGACGGGGCGCCGAACTCCACGCCACGGACCTGATTCGCAATCACCTGTTCATGACGGTTGACAGCAGCAAAGAAGATCCGGCGGCGCTGTATGAAGCCAAGTGGAAGCAGTTCGAGAAAGACACCTGGAAGGTTGCGGAACGGCGGGGACGTATCACCAAGCCCCGTCTGGAATGGCTGATCTTCTCGGCCATCCGTGCCCAGACCGGACAAGAGGGCGACCTGGCTCGCCTGTACGTCGATTTCAAGAACTTCGCCCAAGGGCTGTCCACCACCGAACAGCTGGACATGCTGAATACCTACGGCAAGCACTACCTGCAACTGATCCAAGGCAAGGGAGATTTGCCGGTGGCCCGGTTCGCGCGGCGCCTCCAGCCGTTCGAAACCACGACCACTCACCCGTTGGCCTTGCGCATATCGACAGCCGAGGTGCCCGACAGCGAGAAGACGGCGATGTTCAACGATATCGTGTCGTACATCGTTCGCCGCGCTGTCTGTGGGCTGACGCCGAAGAACTACAACAACTGGTTCATGTCGGTCTTGCGGCAGTGGATCAAGGGCGAGCCTACGCGTGCAGCCTTGAAGGATCTGCTGGCCTCATCGCCCAACAGTCCGGCGGCACGTTGGCCCGAGGATGACGAGTTTGCTCACGCCTTCCAGACGGCACCGACGTACTACGGAAATCTCGATGCAGGCAGGTGCCGAATGTTGCTCACGGAGCTGGAAGGCTGGCTACGCCTGACCAAGCGCACGGAAGAGCCCGCCATCCCCGATCTGTCCAATCTGGACATCGACCACATCCTGCCCAGGTCGTGGTACGAGCATTGGCCCTTACCAGACGGCAGCAAGGCCACGTTTGCCGAGAGCCAGGCGGCCGAGCAGCAAGAGCTGGTGGGTAGCGTCGTGTCGGATCACTACCAGGCTATCCGCCGCCGTGCCAAAGCTATTCCCACGCTGGGGAACCTGACCTTGCTCAACTTGTCGGTCAATCGTGAAGCCCAGAACAAGGACTTCGTCACCAAGAAGCAACTGCTGATTGCCAACACTGTGTTGAGCATCAATGGCGACTTGATGGCCCGCGAGTCTTGGGACGAGGATGCGATTGCGGTTCGAGCCAAGCGTCTGGCGGATGCAGCCACGCAATTGTATCCGCGCTAACAAAAGGACTCCCGGAGCAATCCGGGAGTCCACCAGACTATGAGACCTCCCCGTTCGCACAGTCTGGCGACGCGAGCAGAGGCGACGGGTTCTCCATGCAACCAGACATGCCGGCAACTTCGCGCACTGCGAAACGTTTCGAGATTTCCGATTACAAACAACCAGGCAGTTGAACAGTCGCGCCAAACGAACTGGACAATGCCGCAAGTCAGTTGGACACCTTACATGACGCCGATGCCAATTTTCGGCTATTGGTCAACATCAACGAACGGTCCGCTACCGACCCAAAGCGGTCTACCAAAGCGAGCTTGCGGTGGTCACTGAGCCCTCCGCTGGGTCCGGTTATACGCCGGCTTGTTGGCCAGACCTAGGGATCCTCTGAGCAGCGAGGTGCAAGCGCTGAGTTCAAAGGACGCAGTGCTCCCGTGACCGGCAAGTCAGCAGAAAAATTGATGGTATCAGGTGTTCTGGAGGCGCCGTTGCGCACCTCCAGACGGATTTACCCCTTGGCCGGCAGCAACTGCCGGCGCGTCATCCATAGGTTGGACAACGCAAACAGTGTCAGCACCTGTGCAGTGTTCTTGGCAAGCCCACGGTAACGCACCTTGGTGTACCCGAACTGGCGTTTGATGACCCGGAAAGGGTGTTCCACCTTGGCCCGCATACTGGCTTTGCAGGTCTCCCAGCGTTCCTGCTGACGCCTGTCGCGCGCATCTTTGATCGCCTTCACTTTGCCGCGCTTCTTCGCGATCAGGAACGTGGCTTTACTCTCCTGCAGCTCCGGGCGGGCATCCGCGCCCGTGTAGCCACTATCGCCCAGCACGCAATCTTCCTTGCCATGCAGCAACGCGTGAGTGATCGTTACATCGCCAACATTGGCCGCGGTGCATTCCACGTGGTGAACCAGACTAGAAAACTCATCCACGCCGATGTGCGCCTTCATGCCGAAGTACCACTGATTGCCCTTCCGGGTCTGGTGCATGTCCGGGTCGCGCTTTCGGTCTGAGTTCTTCGTGGAGCTCGGCGCGTGGATGATCGTGGCATCCACGATCGTCCCGGCACGCAGGCTCAGCCCCTGGCGTTGCAGGTGTGCATTGACGGCTTCCAGCATCCGGCCCGC
>JAAIGF010034119.1_pt1 | contig 13851 bp, 9 predicted proteins | sample 6487441 | NCBI WGS metagenome assembly JAAIGF01 (sample SAMN13974129, study PRJNA590717) | phyllosphere metagenome | biome: pepper field; feature: multiple bacterial spot infested pepper fields; material: pepper leaves; isolation source: leaves from pepper fields | host: Capsicum annuum ... | reverse complement strand
TTGCTGCTGCTGCCATGGTTAATCCTTGGTCACGCGGTTGACTTCCTCAAGGCTGGTCACGCCTTGCATGGCCTTCACAAGGGCCGAGGTGCGCAGGTCGTTAAAGCCATCTTTGCGCATTTGCGCGGCAATATCGATGGAGTTGCCTTCCTCCATGATAATCCGCTGCAGGCTCGGCGTGTTTTTAACCACTTCATAAATACCGACACGACCTTTATAGCCGTTCTTGCAGTTTTCGCAGCCAACCGGGCCATAAATCTTAAAGCTACCGATCTTGTCTTCCGGGAAACCTTCCTCCAGCAGCACCTCGCGTGGCACATCCACTTCCTTCTTGCAGGAGACGCACAGTTTACGCGCCAGGCGCTGGGCAATGATCAGGTTCACCGAGGTGGCGATGTTGAAGGAGGGCACGCCCATATTGCGCAGGCGGGTGAGGGTTTCCGCGGCGCTGTTGGTGTGCAGGGTCGACATCACCATATGGCCGGTTTGCGCCGCCTTGATGGCGATGGATGCGGTGTCCAGGTCGCGGATCTCGCCGACCATGATGATATCTGGATCCTGACGTAGGAAGGCGCGCAGCGCTTGGGTAAAGTCCATCCCCTGCTTGGGGTTGACGTTGACCTGGTTGATGCCTTCCAGGTTGATTTCTACCGGGTCTTCGGCGGTGGAGATATTCACATCCGGGGTGTTGAGGATGTTCAGGCCGGTATACAGGGATACGGTCTTGCCCGAGCCGGTGGGGCCGGTGACAAGGATCATGCCTTGGGGCTGTTTGAGCGCATTGAGATAGAGCTCTTTCTGGCTCTCTTCATAGCCCAGGGCATCGATACCCATTTGCGCACTTGAAGAGTCGAGAATCCGCATCACGATCTTCTCGCCCCACAGCGTCGGCAGGGTGTTGACGCGGAAGTCGATGGATTTGCTCTTGGAAATCTTCATCTTGATACGGCCGTCCTGCGGCTTGCGCCGCTCGGAAATATCCAGACCGGCCATGACCTTCAGGCGCGCGGAAATGCGTGGCGCCAGCTGGATAGGCGGGCGCGCCGTCTCGTGCAGGATACCGTCGGTACGAAAGCGTACGCGGTAGGTGCGCTCATAGGGCTCGAAGTGCAGGTCGGAAGAGCCGCCCTTGATGGCATCGAGCAGCATCTTATTGACGAAGCGCACTACCGGAGCGTCATCGGCATCCTGGCCGCTACCATCATTAATTTTTTTGTCGTCATCGACGGATTCGGTTTCCAAACCGTCAAGGTCGACATCGCCCATATCCTCTAGCCCGCTATGACCGGTATCGAAGAATTTATCGATGGCATCGCCGAGCTTGTCGTCTTCAACCAGCAAGGCTTCGGTAGAAAGACCGGTGCTGAATTGAATATCGGTAACCACTTGGTGGTTGGAGGGGTCGGAGATGCCGATAAACAGTTTGTTGCCCCGGCGCCATAGGGGCAGGGCGCGGTGCTGGCGCACCAGCTTTTCGCTGACCAGGGCTTTCGGCTGACCTTCCTTGTCCAAGGCGTTGAGGTCGAAATAGGCGATGCCGAACTGATCCGCCGTCAGCTCTGCCAGCGCGCGGCTTTTTACCAGCTTGTTTTGGGCGAGGTAATGAACCAGAGACAGCTTGTTGCGTTTGGCTTGCACCTGCGCCTGTTGAGCGGCCTTCTCGTCCAGCAGCTCGGCCATCACCACCTGCTTGGCCAGGCCGGAAAGGGGAATGTTCTCGCTCATGGGTACCTCGGCATCAATAGATGGGTGCGTTATAGCGTAGATGCCGGGGGCTGCCAAATTACCAATGCCAAGGTGACGCAAAGTGTCACAAGGTGCGCATCAATGTGTTTAGTGTAATGGCCATGGCGTCGACGGGAGTGATGATTTTGTGAGAGCGTTGGCAGTAATTGTGGCCAAGGGCCGCCGCTCAAGACTTGGCACGGCTTCTGCTATGTCATCGATAGGCTTGTCTGCCTGACACTTAATGACTGGAGAGTTATATGAAAGCTCAAATGCAAAAGGGTTTTACACTGATTGAGTTGATGATTGTGGTTGCAATTATCGGTATTCTGGCTGCTATTGCTCTTCCGGCTTATCAGGATTACACCGTACGTGCAAAAATGTCTGAGGTGATTTTGGCTGCATCTGCTTGCCGTACGACTATTACTGAAGTTGTACAAAGCTCGACAAGTCTTCCGGGTGCCGGTGCTTGGGGTTGTGAAAGTGCTTCGTCTTCTTCTCAGTATGTGGCGAGTGTGGCGACCAATGCTGCTGGTCGTATTCTAGTGACTAGCCAAGGTATTAAAAACACGTCCACAGGTGGAACAGGTGGTGCAGTATCTTTGAAGCCAGTTGATAGTGCTGGCAATGCTCCGGTCGCGGGCGGTACTGTTTCTCGTTGGATTTGTGGCGCGTCAGGTGATGGCACTACTGTAGATCCAAAGTATCTTCCAGGCTCTTGCCGCGGGTAAGTGATATTTTGTTTTAAAAAGGAGGCGAAAGCCTCCTTTTTTATTGTGGGTAATGGGTAGGCACATTGGCCCTTCTGCTTTATTGGGTAAGGCTGAAATCTCCACCTTTTCTGGGCTTCTAATTTTGTTTAGTTCTATTAAAACTTTTTCTGTGTTGCTGGTCGTTTCAGCTTTATTTTTTTTGATCTCTTATGTTTTGCCAAACCATTATTTCCCCTGGGTCGTTGCTTATCAGGAGTTTTCAGCATTTTTAGGTGTTTTTTTTCTTCTTGGCTTTGCTTTTTTTAATCTTTCCAGGTTTTTTGCGCCTTTGTATGGTTTGTTTTTTTTATTGCTGGCATTTTTTCCCTTAGGATATTTTTTTGCCGGAGATATTTATTTTTTGGGTGATGCTTGGATTGCAATGCTTTATTTGCTTTGTTTTTTTGTGACGCTTTTGCTGGGTTATAATTTTGGCGCTGACGCGTTGCGGCGTGAAAGATTTTTGTATTGTCTTTTTATTTTGTTGCTTGTAGGCGCTGTTATTTCGGTCTGGATCGCATTGCGGCAGTGGTTGATGTTGTCCGGCAGTATCTGGGTAGCCGATATGCGGCCTGGTGGTCGTCCGTTTGCCAATTTTGGCCAGCCCAATAATCTGGCTACTTTCCTCTGTATGGCTATTGCCGCCGCGTGGTATTTCTATGAGCGAAAAATATTAGGTCGACTATCGGCGTCGCTTCTCGTTCTTTTTTTGCTTTTTGGTGTGGTGCTGACTCAGTCCAGAACCCCTTGGGTAGGAGCCGTCGTTATTGCGCTGTTTTGGCTATGGAAGTCTCGAGCGCTTCCTCTGCGTTTGAGTATGCATGCCCTCTTGCTTTGGTTGGGGGGGTATATGGCGTTTATACTATCGCTTTCGGCTATTGGTGATTTGCTTTTCCTACCCACGACGGACTTGTTGGAGCGTGCGCAAGCGTTGCACCGTTGGCCTTTATGGGTGCAGCTATGGATGGCAGTGCTGGAAGGCCCTCTTTGGGGCTACGGCTGGAATCAGGTAAGCATTGCGCAAGTTGCCATTTCGCAAACCTATTCTGTGCAGCTGATGGTTGAGCATAGCCACAATATTTTGTTGGATCTGCTGATCTGGAATGGACCGTTATTGGGTGGGGCGATTATCTGCGCCGTCGCCTTTTGGCTGACCTGTCTTGGCTGGCGCTCGCGTAGCCTGGAAAGTATCTTCTGCCTGATTGCCGTGGGCGTCGTGCTTGTGCATGGGATGCTTGAGCTTCCATTGGAATATGGGTTCTTCCTTTTCCCGGTTGGCTTGCTGTTAGGGGTGGTAGCCGGGGAACAGCGCTCCAGGCGAGAACTGCTTATACCGCGCTGGCTGGTAGGTGCGGTATTAATCGCTAGCGCGGCGATGTTCGCCTGGATATGGCATGAATATCGTGTGATCGAGGAAGACCACCGCCTTATGCGTTTTGAAGCCTCGCAAATAGGTGATTTAAAAGCTGAGCAGGCCGCGCCTGATGTGCTTTTGCTTACTCAATTAAGAGAGTTTATCCGTTTTGCCCGCACCCCAGCGGCCGAGGGCATGAGTAGTGAGCAACTAGAGTGGATGCGGAAAGTGGCCCATCGTTATCCGTACCGCCCGAGTTTGTTCCGGTATTCTTTGGCCTTGGCACTTAATGGCAAAGCGAAACAAGCAAGTGATCAGTTGATGGTTTTACAGTCCCTGTATGGTGATAGAGATTATCAAGATGGTATTCTGGCGTTTGAAAACATGGAGGAAAAGCACCCACAACTAAGGGATGTTTTACAAATTCTAAAATCAACGGGGGCATCAAAATAAATGTCGCGGTATTACGGATGACTTGTATCGCGGTATGGCGGATTGAATTTGGTTCGTAGGATGGATTAGCCGAAGGCGTAATCCGTCGTTCACCGTGAATTGACTGTATTTTTTACCGCGAACCCGCTGCGTCGTGTGCCGTAACTGAGGACCCTGCCTTGTGCGGGGCTTTTTGATTTCTCGGGTTCGTATTGTTTGGCTCATGCAGTGCCGGTTAGCTGCAGCAGCCAAGCTTCGCCAAGCCACTGCGGGGAAAAACTGAACCAAAAACTCTCTCCCCTTTCCACTGACCATTGCAGACCAGGTGTTTCAAAGGGCTTCGCTTTGGCTGGCCATGAATGAATTGGGTGGAGAGTTCCCGCATGACTATGGAAGATGGCCGTCGGCCCCTACGCATTACGCTCACCGCGCTGGCGATGCTCCTGCTTGGACTGGTTATTGCCGGCGGGGGCGGGTATCTCGCGGCGCTGGGCGGTTCCTGGTACTACCTCGTGGCAGGCATTGGCCTGCTTGTCGTGGCGGGCCTGCTCTTCGCGCAGCGGCGGATGGCGATTGCTCTCTATGGCCTGTTGCTGCTGGGCACCCTCGCCTGGACCCTCTACGAAGTGCACTTTGACTGGTGGCAGCTGGCGCCGCGTATCGATCTGTGGTGCATCCTTGGGCTTTGGTTGTTCCTACCTTTCGTAAACCGACATATCGGGCGTAATGGTGTCTGGCGGGATGGCGCCACTGGTGTCCTGGGTGTGGGCCTCTTGGCCGGTGCCTTGATGGCCGGTTATTCACTGACCCAGGATTACCATTCCATCGAAGGCGAGTTCAGTGATGCGCAGATGCAGGGTGATGCGGCTAACGGCGTCGCGCAGCGTCCGCCAAGTGAGTGGCCAGCCTATGGCGGCTCCAGGCACAGTGATCGCTATTCCACAGCGGATCTGATCACCCCGGAAAATGCCGGCAAGCTGGAGAAGGCCTGGGAATTTCATACCGGGGATTTGCCGGGGGAGGGCGACCCCCATGAGCTGACCAATCAGGTCACGCCGCTGAAGGTTGGTAATACCCTGTTTATCTGCACGCCCCATAGCGTGGCCATCGCGCTGGATGCGGACACCGGCGAGGAGCGTTGGCGGTTCGACCCGAGCATCAACCGGGATGCCAAGTACTACCAGCATATGACCTGCCGTGGCCTGGCCTATCACGATGGCACCGCTGCGGCGGCCACTGCCAATGCCGCCGAGCAACCCAACCAACCTGCTGCGCGTTGTGAAAAGCGCCTGTTCCTGCCGACCAACGACGGCACCTTGATGGCGCTGGATGTCGAGGACGGCCAGCCGTGTGAAGACTTCGGCGATGCCGGCACGGTCGATCTCAAGGCCGGGCTGGGTGATGGCGCGCTCGGTGTCTACCTGCCGACCTCGCCACCCGTGGTGACCAGCAAGCTGGTGATTCAGGGCGGTTCGATCACCGATAACGGCTCGGTGGATTCGCCCGGCGGCGTGATCCGCGCCTACGACGTGAAAACCGGCGAGCTGGTGTGGAATTTCGATCCGGGCAATCCCGACGCCACCGAGCCGCTGGCACCCGGTGAAACCTACGTGCGCAGCACGCCCAACGTCTGGACGATTCCCACCGCCGATGAGGCGCTGGGGCTTGTTTATCTGCCGATGGGCAACCAGACCCCGGATCAGTGGTCGAACCCCCGTAACGAGCTGGCTGAACGGTTCACGGCCACCCTGGTCGCGCTGGATCTGGCGACCGGCAAGGTGCGTTGGGAGTTTCAGACCGTGCACCACGACCTCTGGGATCGCGATTTGCCATCGCAGCCGACCCTGGTGGATATCGACGGCGCGCAGGGCAAGGTGCCGGCGATCATCCAGGCGACCAAGCGCGGCGATCTCTATGTACTCGACCGGCGCACCGGCGAGCCCATCGTGCCGGTCAACGAGATGCCGGTACCCCAGGGCACCGATTACGGCGACACCACCGCAGCCACCCAGCCCGCGTCGGCCCTGAGCTATGCGCCACAGGAGCCACTGCGCGAGCGGGACATGTGGGGCGGTACGCCGATCGACCAGATGATCTGCCGTATCCAGTTCCGCAAGCTGCGTTACGAGGGTGACTTTACCCCGCCGTCGCAGCAGGGCTCGTTGATCTATCCGGGCAACGTCGGCGTGTTCAACTGGCCGTCGGTGGCCGTGGATCCGCAGCGGCAACTTCTGTTTGGCGCGCCGAACTACTTGGCATTCATCTCGCAGATGGTCAAGCGCAGCGAGGTCGATCCCGATGAGCAAATGGGCGGTGGGGAAACCGGCCTGCAGCCCAACCTGGGGGCGCCTTATATGGTGCGCTTGCAGCCGTTCCTGTCGGTGCTCGGCCTGCCGTGTCAGTCGCCGCCCTGGGGCTATGTGACCGCCGTGGACCTGCGCACCATGAAGAAGGTATGGATGCACAAGAACGGCACCAGTCGAGACAGCGCGCCGCTGGGCTTGCCTTTCCCGGTGGGTACGCCGGCGCTCGGTGGGCCGATCGTCACCGCCGGTGGCGTGGCATTCATGAGCGGTACGCTGGATTACTACCTGCGCGCCTATGACCTGAAGACCGGCAAGGAGCTGTGGAAAGGGCGTCTGCCGGCGGGGGGGCAGGCCACGCCTATGACCTACGTGTCGGAGAAGACCGGCAAGCAATATGTGGTGCAGATGGCCGGCGGGCATGGCTCGTTCGGCACCAAGATCGGCGATTCGGTGACTGCCTGGGCACTGCCCGAGGATAAATAAGCAGGAAGTCCCGCTCGACCCAGTCTATGAAACGCCCAAAAAAACGGCCCATTCAGGGCCGTTTTTTATTGAGCATGAAAAAGCGCGATCAATGGTGCTCGCGGGTGGCGCGGAATTTCACATCCGGCCAGCGTTCTTCCATCAGGCTCAGGTTGACGCGGGTCGGCGCCAGGTAGGTGAGGTGGCCACCGCCGTCGAGGGCGAGGTTTTCCACGGCCTTGTTGGAGAATTCCTCGAGCTTCTTCTTGTCGTCGCACTCGATCCAGCGCGCCGACCATACGGTGATCGGCTCGTAGCCGCACTCGACCTTGTATTCCTCTTTCAGGCGGCTGGCGACCACGTCGAACTGCAGCACACCGACCGCGCCGAGGATGATGTCGTTGCTGCGCTCGGGGAAGAACACCTGGGTGGCGCCTTCCTCGGCGAGTTGCTGCAGGCCCTGGCGCAGCTGCTTGGATTTCAGTGGGTCCTTCAGACGCACGCGACGGAACAGCTCCGGGGCGAAGTGCGGGATGCCGGTGAAACCCAGGGTTTCGCCTTCGGTGAAGGTGTCGCCGATCTGGATGGTGCCGTGGTTGTGCAGACCGATGATGTCGCCGGCCCAGGCTTCCTCGAGCATTTCCCGCTCGCTGGAGAAGAAGGTCAGGGCATCGCCGATGCGCACGTCCTTGCCGGTGCGCACGTGGCGCATCTTCATGCCTTTTTCGTACTTGCCCGAGCAGATGCGCATGAAGGCCACGCGGTCGCGGTGCTTGGGGTCCATGTTCGCCTGGATCTTGAACACGAAACCGGTGAATTTCTCTTCGGTCGGCTGCACCGGGCGCTCGTTGGCGACTCGCGGCAGTGGGCGTGGTGCCCAATCGACCACCGCGTCGAGCACATGGTCGACGCCGAAGTTGCCCAGTGCGGTGCCGAAGAACACCGGCGTCAGCTGGCCGTTGTTGAATTCGTCCTGGTCGAACGGGTGGCAGGCGACCTGCACCAGCTCCAGCTGCTCGACGAAGCGCTCGTACTCGTCGCCCAGGTGGGCGCGTGCCTCATCGGAGTCGAGCTTCTCGATGATCTTGGTTTCTGTGCGCTCGTGGCCGTGGCCGGCGGTGTAGACGATGATGTAGTCGCCTTCGAGGTGGTACACGCCCTTGAAGTCGCGGTAGCAACCAATGGGCCAGGTGATCGGCGCGGCCTTGATCTTCAATACCGCCTCGATCTCGTCGAGCAGTTCGATGGGGTCGCGGATGTCGCGGTCGAGCTTGTTGACGAAGCTGACGATGGGCGTGTCGCGCAGGCGGCACACGTCCATCAGGGCGATGGTGCGCGGCTCGACGCCTTTACCGCCATCGAGCACCATCAGTGCGCTGTCCACCGCGGTCAGGGTGCGGTAGGTGTCTTCCGAGAAGTCTTCGTGGCCCGGGGTGTCGAGCAGGTTGATCATGTGCTCGCGGTAGGGGAACTGCATCACCGAGGTGGTGATGGAAATACCACGTTGCTTCTCCATTTCCATCCAGTCGGAAGTCGCATGACGGTCGGATTTACGCGACTTCACCGTACCGGCCACCTCGATCGCCTTGCCCATCAGCAGCAGCTTTTCGGTGATGGTGGTCTTACCGGCGTCGGGGTGGGAAATGATCGCGAAGGTGCGGCGCTTGGCGACTTCGGCGGCCTGAGTGGTCATGGATGCGTGCCTGCTTGAAAGCGTGAACGGGCCAGGGCGGCCCGGAAAAATGCGCGATTATAGCGGTAAATGCTGGCGCGCTGGGGTATCCGCTGCACTCGTCCGTCGCGTTGCGGGCGTGGCAAATGTGCACATGGCGTAGGATCGGCACTCCGTTCATGCCTGGGATTGTTCATGAAGCCTTCAGCTCTTTTGTGCGTCGCCCTCGGGCTTGCCTCGAACGCTGCACTGGCACAGCTGCCCGAGTGCCGGGTTGGCTTTCCTTCCGGCGCAGAGCGCGACCTGCCGCTCGCCGCCACTCCTGAGGCGCGCACCCTAGGGCTTTCCGGTCGTGACGAGGTGGGCGGCGGCATGCTCTTCGCCTGGCCAAATGAGGGGCTGCGCGAGCTGTGGATGAAGGACACCCGCGTTGCACTGTCGGCCGCCTTCATCGATAACACCGGCACGGTGCGCAAGGTGGTCGACATGCGCCCCTTCAGCCTGCAGCGCCACGGCTCCGATGCGCCGGTGCGCCATATCATCGAAGTCGCCAAGGGTGAGTTCGCGGCGCTTGGGGTGGTTGTTGGCAGTCGCGTGAGCATCGACTGTGAGCAGGCCGAAGACTGAGTCGGCCCTCGATCCTTTTGATCGGTAATTCGGCTGACGCGGCTCTTGACGCTGCTGTTACACTATCACCCCTCGCAAATCCGCATCCCTTTCCGCTATCAGGAGCATCCGGTGCCCGTCGTGTTCGTCGCCGCCTCCCAACTGCCGACCCCGTTCGGTGTGTTCACCATGCATGGCTTTCTCGAAGAGGCCACGGGCAAGGAGCATGTCGCGCTGACCTTTGGCAATGTGGCCGACGGTGAGCCGGTACTGGGGCGCTTGCATTCCGAGTGCCTGACCGGTGATGCGCTGTTCAGCCTGCGCTGCGATTGCGGCTTCCAGCTCGAAGGCGCCCTGCGTGCCATCGCCGAGGAAGGCCGCGGTGTGCTGCTGTACCTGCGCCAGGAAGGCCGCGGCATCGGCCTGCTTAACAAGATCCGCGCCTACGAGCTGCAGGACGGCGGCGCCGACACCGTCGAAGCCAACGAGCGCCTGGGCTTTGGTGCCGATATGCGCGACTACGCGATCTGCCTGCCGATGCTCAAGCACCTGGGCATCTCCTCGCTCAAGCTGATGACCAACAACCCGCGCAAGGTCAAGGCGCTCGGCGACATGGGCATCCCGGTGGCCAACCGTGTGCCGCTGCAACTGGGGCACAACCCGCACAACAGCAAGTACCTGGCCACCAAGGCCGGCAAGCTCGGGCACATGCTTGGCAAGCTGCATCAGGGTGAGGTCGAGCGGCCTTGACCCGCGCCGCGGTCAAACGTCGGTTGGCCCTGCTCTGGTGGCGGCAACTGGCACTGACCCTGGCACCGCTGTTGCTGATCAATCTGCTGTTCGGTGCCGGGCGCCAGCCGGGCGTGCTGGCCATGCCGCTGTTCATCGCCGGCCTGGCCTCGCTGTTCGTCAGCCTGCCGTTGTTCAGCGCCTACAAGCGCGCCTTGTTCGCCCTCGCCAAAGCGCTGAATACCATCGACGAGCCCGCCGCATGGCTGAGCCTCGCCGAGCGCCGGCGTCCTGCTTTGCTGGGGGCCGGGCTGCCAGCCTGGATCGCCGCCCTGGCGGTATTCGCCGGGCTGGAAGCGGTGCCGCAGATTTTGCTGGCGCTGGCCAGTGTCGTGGTGCTCTACCTTTACCGCATTCCCCGGCAGCTCTGATGCGCGGTGTGTTGCTTGCGCTGCTGTTGCTGCAGGCGACCTCGCTGGCAGCTGCCGAGCGCGTGGTCAGCCTGGCACCGTCGCTGAGCGAAATCGTCCTCGAACTGGGCGCCTCCGACCTGCTGGTTGGCGTGCTCGACGGTGGCGAGCGTCCCCAGGCGCTGGCCCATGTGCCCTCCGTCGGGCGTTATGGGCAGTTGGAGATGGAAACCCTGCTGGCCCTGCAGCCGGATCTGCTGCTGGTATGGCCTGGCAGCGTCAGCGCTGCCCAGCGCGAGCAACTGCAAGGTTTCGGTATTGCCATGCTGGTGCTCGAACCGCGCTCGCTGGACGAGCTGGGGCGGCAGTTTCTGCTGATCGGCGAGCGCCTCGGCCGGCCGCAAGCGGGGCGGCGCCTGCATGATCGCTTCGTCGCTGGGCTCAAAGCGCTGCGGACGCGTTATCGGCGTAACGAGCCTTTGCCGGTTTTCTATCAGGTGTGGGATGCACCGCTCTATACCGTCGGCGGCCGGCAGATCATCAGTGATGCGCTGCAGGTGTGCGGAGCACGCAACCTGTTTGCCGACCTCGACCTGCCAGCGCCCCAGGTCAGTGTGGAGGCTGTGCTGCAGCGCGACCCGGCAATGATCATCGCCGGTGATGCACGCCAGTTGCAGTCTTGGCAGCGCTGGCCGCAACTCAGGGCGGTACAGAGCGAGCAGTTGGTGGTGTTGCCTGATAAGGGCCTCGAGCGACCCAGCTTTCAAATGCTCGCCGCCACGGCCAGGCTCTGTGCGTTGCTCGCGCCGGCCAGGTGATCGTCGTCAATGCCTGCGTGCAAGTCGTGCGATGACACTGGTAAAGCGCGCCGGCAACTGGCAGATTGAGCGCCTTCCCGTTCGTTGCAGACGTTATGAAAGTCCCTGCCTCTCCCTGGTTTTCCCTCGCCAGCGCATTGATCGTCGGCGCCGCGCTCCTCCTGGTATTTCCGTTGAAGCTACTGCCCAGCCTGTTGGCCGGGTTGCTGGTGTTCGAGCTGGTCAACCGCCTGGCGCGGCCTATGCAGCGCCTGCTGGCGGGCCATATGGGACGTGTGCTGGCCGTTGGCGTGCTCAGCGTGCTGGTGATCGCCGTGCTTGGGTTGCTGTTCGCCGGCGGCTTCTCGTTGCTGATGCACGAACTCAATAACCCGGGGCGGATGATGGGCAAGCTGCTCGGCGTGGTCGATCGTGCCCGCGAACAATTGCCGGAAGCGCTGGTGGCTTATCTGCCGGCCAATGTCGATGACATCCGCGTCACGCTGCACGACTGGTTGCGTGGGCACATCAGCGAGCTGCAACTGGTTGGCAAGGGCGCCGTGCACATGTTCGTCACCGTGCTGATCGGCATGATCCTTGGCGCGGTGATCGCCCTGCAGAGCGTGCCCGACCCGGAGCAGCTCAAGCCTCTGGCGGGTGCCTTGCTGACTCGCGTGCAGCGTTTCGTCGAGGCGTTTCGCAATATCGTCTTCGCGCAGATCAAGATATCGCTGCTCAACACCACCTTTACCGCGATCTTCCTCATCGGCGTGCTGCCGCTGTTTGGCGTGCATCTGCCGCTGACCAAGACGCTGATCGTGATCACCTTCGTGGCCGGTCTGTTGCCGGTGGTCGGCAACCTGATCTCCAACACCGCGATCTTCGTGGTCGGCCTGTCGCTGTCGATTTGGGTGGCACTGGGCGCGCTGGCTTACCTGATCGTGATCCACAAGGTCGAATACTTCCTCAACGCACGCATCGTCGGCGGGCAGATCAAGGCGCGGGCCTGGGAGCTGCTGCTGGTGATGCTGGTGTTCGAGGCTGCGTTCGGCATCGCCGGCCTGGTCGCCGCGCCGGTGTATTACGCCTACCTGAAAAGCGAGCTCAAGGCCCAGGGCTGGGTGTGAGTGCCAGAAGCCTTGGATGGGCGCGCGTTCGTCCCAGGGCGGCACCTGTGAGCGCGCATCCTGGGTATCGCTTCGCGCAATCCAGGCTATAGGGCTGATGCTCCGGAGCAAGTTGTACGCACGATGTCCGCTGCGGGCCGCTGTGTGGACCAACCTCGGAAGCGGTGTTGAATGGGCTTGGTGGGTCGCTGAAGCGTGACCCACCCTACAAGAGCCGGTTTCTGCGCTGCCGTTCGTAGCCTGGGTAAAGCGAAGCGCAACCCGGGGCGGCCTGCTCGCATCACTGCGTTGAGCCACAGACAGCTGCCCGCGTTTATCGCTACCTACTTACCCATCTGTGCCTGGCGGTTGCGGATTGCCGCCTCGATGCCGGCTTCGTCCAGGCCGCACTCGGCGAGCATCTGCTCGGGGCGAGCGTGCTCGACGTAGTAGTCGGGCAGGCCCAGGTGCAGCATCGGCTTGAGGGTGCCCTGGCCGGCGAGGAATTCGCTGACGGCGCTGCCAGCGCCGCCCATCACGCTGTTTTCCTCGATGGTCACCAGCAGGTCGTGGCCTGCGGCCAGTTCGCTGACCAGTGCTTCATCGAGGGGTTTGACGAAGCGCATGTCGACCACCGTGGCGTCCAGCGTTTCGCCAACGCGCAGGGCTTCGGGCAGCTGTACGCCGAACACCAGCAGGGCAACGCCCTTGCCTTGCCGGCGTACTACGCCCTTGCCGATCGGCAGTGGCGTCAGCTTGCGGTCGATGGGCGCGTTCGGGCCGCTGCCGCGCGGGTAGCGCACAGCCGCCGGACCAGTGAACTGGTAACCGGTGGTGAGCATGTGGTGCAGCTCGTTTTCATCGCTCGGCGTCATGATCAGCATGCCGGGGATGCAGCGCAGGTAGGAGAGGTCGAAGCTGCCCGCGTGAGTCGGCCCGTCTTCGCCGACCAGGCCGGCGCGGTCGATGGCGAACAGCACGTCGAGGTTCTGCACTGCGACGTCGTGGATCAACTGATCGTAGGCGCGCTGCAGGAAGGTCGAGTAGATCGCCACCACCGGCTTGGCACCTTCGCAGGCCATGCCGGCGGCCAGCGTCACCGCATGCTGTTCGGCGATGGCCACGTCGAAGTAGCGATCCGGGTGGCGTTCGCTGAACGCGATCAGATCGGAGCCTTCCTTCATCGCCGGGGTGATGGCCATCAGGCGTTCGTCATGGGCGGCCATTTCGCACAGCCACTGGCCGAACACGCTGGAGTATTTCGGGCCGGACGGTTTCTTCACCTTGGCCGGCGCATTGATCGGCTCCAGCTTGGAGATCGCGTGGTAGACGATCGGGTCGACTTCGGCCGGTGCGAAACCCTTGCCCTTCTTGGTGACCACGTGGAGGAACTGCAGGCCCTCCAGATCGCGCATGTTGCGCAGGGTGGCCAGCAGGGTCGGCAGGTCGTGGCCGTCGATGGGGCCGATGTAGTTCCAGCCCAGCTCTTCGAACATGGTG
>JAAIGF010212828.1_pt1 | contig 13879 bp, 11 predicted proteins | sample 6487441 | NCBI WGS metagenome assembly JAAIGF01 (sample SAMN13974129, study PRJNA590717) | phyllosphere metagenome | biome: pepper field; feature: multiple bacterial spot infested pepper fields; material: pepper leaves; isolation source: leaves from pepper fields | host: Capsicum annuum ... | reverse complement strand
AGCGATGGGTAAAAATACCATTGGCTACGGGAGACGATTTTGCCAGCTATCGAGTTTTGAAACGGCAAGCGCGTATCAATCCAGCTTGGTTGCAGGGGGCAGGAATGTCAGACGCATCACATCAAATGCCGCCCATTGGATCGGCGCCGCTCATCGCTTTTGCGCACGCACGCTTGCGACGTCGGTATTTCTTCAACGAGAGACCCTTGGAACAGTCAGTGATGCCGTATCAGACATGTCGCGCGCATACTTCATGTTCGCCGGGCATATAACGCCTTAGCCGGTCTCAGGTTACCCGCGGCTTCATCTGTCGAGCGGACAGGTCATCCACACATCCCACGATGCTGGTGTTCGGCCGTGCGTTCGGTTGACCACAGCCAGATCGGTCATTGCCAAGGTAATTCCGAGGTTACGCGACAAGGGCCTGCATAGATCGCATGAAGAGGGAAGGGCGCTCTACTATATCAATCACGTGGACAAGCTCCGGAAGCTTGTTGTTTGGATCGAGTACGATTTCAGGGAGGCGGAGCCTCGTGAAGATATTCAAGACCTCGGGGCCTGGAGGCGGCGTGTGGCCAGCAACAAAACGTGGAGCGATCAGTCTCGCAGGCATTTTGAGATTTTCGTCAGCAAGACTAATCCATGCGGGTACCAACCAGCATCTGTTCTGCCAGTTGATATAGTCTACATGTACAATATCGCGACCGATAGGCAACGATATCCATCCGGCCAGCTCAATCTCTTTCACCGACGCCCCCATAGCTCTGCATGAGAAACAATTCTACCCTGATCTATTCTGATAATATTTTATCTCGTAATAAATCAAGGAAAAAATCTGAAAGATCCGGAGTCGTATATCGAACTTATATTCGACTTCATTCAAAAAATAATTTTCTGAAACGCATAGATTGAAATTTTTATTGAGGCTTATCTTCCGAGCTTGCTGCCACCTGAGGCAAGGACGATTTTATCCATTCAAGAACTGCGGCGGTCATTCTTTTGCTTGAACTAATTTAGCAAAATTTTTGAATATTTCGAGAAATATACTGGAAAATCTACAACCGGCGCGAATGTGAAAATTTCATTCCTATTGGTAGGGTTGCTTTCTTTTGAAGATCTAATTCCACCAGTAAAATATGGATCGCCGGATTTACAGCAACCAAAGGTTATATAAAGCCAAGAATAGTCGTCCGGATTTTAGCTGTCTGACAGTGTATATTAGCATTTTTTTATTTTAACCATGTTTCTCGTCAATCCCCTCGAAATCGGAAACCATTTAAAGTCACCTTTCGTGAGAACAAATTCGTCAGTGATACATGTCGGATAATCAATAGTTTAAATTAATCGTTAATTCTGCTTTTTAGCGAAACACCATAACTGTGCGTTGCAGGTAATTGACAATATTTTAACCGAACATTAACGGTGATTTGCCGATTTCACAAAAAACTACAATGGAGAGACTGATGACTACGATTTACACTAAAGGCGGTTACCTTGGCTCGGGCGCGTCGAGCGACAAGCTTGTAGCATTGGATGGCCCAGCACATCTGGACGGCGGTGCCGGCTCCGACAACATCAACGGTGGCAAGGGCGACGACATCCTTCAGGGTGGCAAGGGCAACGACTACATGTACGGCGGCGCTGGCAAGGACACGTTCCTCTGGCTTGCAACCGACGTTGATGGCAGCACCGACAAGATCTTCGACTTCGGCGGCGCTGGCGAAGCGAGCGGCGACCGTTTGACATTCCGTGGCATGGGCGAGGGTTCAAGCCTCAACCTCCTGTCGCACACGGCTGGCACTGACGGTCACGTCATCTACAAGTACGAGCTGATCGACACCGCAACCGGTAACCACAACATCATCTCGATCGAGTCGGTTAATGGTAAGCCTCTGACTGCTGGCGACTACGCATTCTACGGCTCGGTTCCTGTCGAAAGCGTCTAAGGAGCGGATGTAGCGAACTCTCGGTGAGCGAGGCGTTCGCTATAACGTGCTCATTTACGCGCGCAGCGTTGCAGTTAGCGCTGCGCGCGCCCCCGTCGATAGTGAACTACATCAATCCATAATGTAGAGCATCGAGATATCTTAGTATAAATTGCGAAGATATTCACGGTTAACCTATTTTATTGACGATGATCGGGTTATCTCCAGTAATAATCTTTTCTCAATCGTCGATGATAGGTACAAGCCGCCTGAATAGAAGGAAGCGTTAGTATGGCGTTCAAGTTTCAGGCTGAAGGCGATTTGGCACGCGAAGCATTTCGTAGAAGCAGAGCGGGTTTGATAGCGATCGGTTTGGCGAGCGCCCTTATCAACGTGCTCTATTTAACAAGCTCATTCTTCATGCTGCAGGTGTATGACCGCGTCATACCAAGTCACAGCATACCATCGTTGATTGCGCTCGGAATTCTCGCGGGTGCGCTTTACATTTTCCAGGGCGGGTTCGAGCTGATCCGCAACCGCATGTTGACCCGGGTGGCCGGCGTGTTCGACGAGGTCCTGGGCCAGCGTGTTTTCAAGGTCATGATGAAAACTCCCATCAAGACAAGTGGGGCCAATGATGGTCTTGCGGTCATGAGGGATTTCGACCAGGTCCGGACCTTCTTGTCGGGGACTGGCCCTTCCGCCTTTTTCGACCTGCCCTGGATGCCGGTCTATATCGCAATCTGTTTTCTCTTCCATCCGGTCGTCGGCATCATTGCCATTGTCGGCGCTCTGGTCCTGATTTTCATTACCGTTCTTACCAACTTCACCACGCAGGCCTCTGATCGCAAGCTCCACGATCTGTGGAACCAGCGGAATGTGCTGATGGGTGCTGCGTTGCGAAATGCCGAGGTGGTCGAGGCCATGGGCATGAGCAATGATCTGGGCCGGGATTGGGAAGACTATAACAAGCGGTATCGGGCCTTGCAGACGAAGACTGCGGATGTGGGCAACGCTTACGCCATTGCGTCAAAGGTTTTTCGCATCGCCCTGCAATCAGGCGTCCTGGCAGCAGGGGCCGTGCTTGTCATCGAGAACCAGGCATCGGGCGGTATCATCATCGCCTCTTCCATTCTGACGTCCCGGGCGCTTTCGCCGGTTGAACAGGTCATCGGCAGCTGGCGAGGTTTTGTCGTTGCTCAACAGTCGTGGAAGCGCATCAAGGACGTGTTCAAGGCGATCCCCGAGGTGGCCGAGCCTCTTGCTCTGCCTGCTCCAAGAAATGTCCTGTCCGTTCAGAAACTGGCCACAGGCCCTGCAAACGCCCAGCAACTAATTGTTTCCGATGTCAGTTTTACCCTGCGTGCGGGAAGCGCGGTTGGTGTCATCGGTCCGAGCGGTTCGGGAAAGTCATCGCTCTCACGGGCTTTGACCGGGATCTGGCCGATTTATCGCGGTTCCGTAAGGCTGGACGGCGCGGCGCTGGACCAGTGGGACGAGGGCGTTCGCGGAGACCATATCGGGTACCTTCCGCAAAATATCGAACTTTTCTCCGGTACCGTTGCGCAGAATATCGCCCGCTATCGCCGAGACTGGACGCCGGAGGCCGTCGTTGCCGCCGCGCGCGCCGCCCGTGTTCATGATCTCATTCTGAATCTGCCGCAGGGTTACGACACGGATATCGGTGTGAATGGCTGCCTGCTTTCGGCGGGGCAACGTCAACGCGTTGCCTTGGCGCGGGCGCTGTATGGCAACCCCTTCCTTGTCATTCTGGATGAACCCAATTCCAACCTCGATACCGAAGGTGAAGAGGCGCTCAGCGTTGCAATCGGTGACGTTCGTGCGCGTGGCGGGATCGTTATCGTGATCGCCCACCGTCCAAGTGCGCTGGTTGCTGTCGATCACGTCCTCATGATGAAAGAAGGCAGAGCTGTCGCCTTTGGCCTCAAGGAGGAAGTTCTACCCAAGTTCCTGCGCAAGGACAGCATTGTTGCGGCAGAGTCGAGGCCCGTCACCCTCAAGGTTGTCGGTGAATCCTCGGGGATGAACAGAGAATGATGATGCCGTCTCAAAAATCGCTCCAGCGCCATGTCCTGGCCGTTGCCACGCTCGGCATCATTCTGGTTGGCGGACTGGGAGGATGGGCGGCGACGGCAACTTTGTCCAATGCCGTCATCGCCGAGGGAACCGTTGTCATCGACGATAATGCCAAGAAAATACAACACCTTACGGGCGGTATTGTCTCTGAGATCGCGGTCAAGGAAGGCGAGCATGTCAAGACGGGGGACCTCCTGCTGCGCCTGGATGGTACGGCGGTTGAATCCAGCCTTGGCATAGTGGACAGCACTTTGGCGCAGCTTTATGCGCGCAGAGCAAGGTTGAAAGCCGAACTTGCTGGCAAGACGAGTTTCACATCCGCCGATGTGACTGCTGAAGCAGTCAATTTCGACAGAAATCCCAGCTTGATCGAGGGCGAACTCCAGCTGTTTGCCAACCGATATTCCGCACTTGTCGGCATGAAGAAGCAGCTGTCGGAGCGCAAGAAGCAGCTTGCCGAGGAAATCTTCGGAATAGGCGAGCAGATCAAGTCCATCGATAACGGCTTAACGATTATCGAAGAGGAATATAAAGCCACAAACTCTCTCTACAGCCAGCAACTCGTGACCATGCAGAGGGTAAATTCTCTCAAGCGTCAACGTGTTGAACTGGAGGGGAGCCGAGGAGAGCGTCTGGCTGCTCGCGCGCAGGCGGAAGGGAAGATCAGCGAGATCGATCTTCAGATCCTTCAGCTCGATGAAGATCGTCGGACAGAAAGCGCCAAAGAGCTGACACAGGTGGAGTCCGACATCGCACAATCGGAAGAGCGTCAGGTGGCGTTGAAAGATCAGCTCGACCGTTTGGAACTGCGTGCGCCGATGGATGGTCGCATTTATCAGGTGACGGTTCACACAGTCGGCGGTATCGTCAACCCAGGCGATGCCTTGATGCTGCTGGCGCCAGATGCTCGCGCATTGACGATTGAGGCGAAGATCGCCACCCGCAATATAGATCAGATTTACCCCGGACAGGCCGTCAATCTCCGGTTCACGGCATTCGACCAGAGAACGACGCCGGAGGTTGCGGGAACAGTAGCGACAATCTCACCGGATGCCGTAACGGAACAGCGCAGCGGCGTTACCTATTACCCTATCCGGATTTTGCCGGAGGAAAAGGATGTCAAAAAGCTGCAGGGGATGACCCTGTATCCGGGCATGCCAGCTGAAGTCTTTATCAAGATTGCTGAGCGTTCGGTGATATCCTACCTGTCAAAGCCGCTGATGGATCAGATCAACCACACATTCCGAGAAGAGTAACGTGACTGCTCATTGGCACGGCATGCAGACAAGCGAAATCAGTACAGCTTTGCAATTTAGAGCAGTTGAGTGAGCTAGTATTGGCGCTGCAAATTTGCTAGGTCAGTACTCAGCAGATATTTTCTGGACGTTAGAGAGATTGTTCATGGCCGCTCGTCGCAAAACTATGGGAATTGCTTTTTTTCTTTCCGTACTGGGATCGACGACGCAATTTGCTGCCGCTGCCGACTATGGTGCTCCTACTCCTCCACCAGCACCGAGATATAGCAGCTCTTACGCAAGTTTTCGTGCGGAGGAATGCTCCAACTTGCTCATAACGGATGATTCCGGGCAGCGGGTTGTCCGGTCATGTCACGCGCCTTTGAATCTTGACCCACGCGGTGGCCTCAGACCCGGGTCTTCTGGCGGATCGAGCTCTGCGTTCTCGAGCGCTGCTGTCGTCACAGAGTAATCATTCCTCGCTTTTGTGAACTCAATTCTCGCTGCCTTTTCGACTCGTACTTCGGGCGGTGGGGCACAGCGACGTTAGTGCGATTTTTCTTGAGCGCATGTCTCATTGATAACGAAAACGCTTTTTGGCGCCGTAGGGGTAAGCATAGGCTGCCCCTGTCGGCTTCTGTCGCCGTTTTGCGGCTGCCCCGCGCGCCGGTTGTTTGGACCGTGCATATTTTCGGGATCAAAATCCGCATTTTTCCCCTCTAAAGGGCGTGCGACAGCCCAGTGGATTGGGGCAGGGAACTGGCCTGTAGAGGTCTTGCGTCCCAAAAACGGAAGTCCGTAAAATGCGAACAATTCGGCTAAATTGCCCTTAAAAGCTGAGTGCTAAACACGAACCATCAAAACACGAAATATGCGAGGGCAGCATATCATGATGGTAGACCGAGTTGTAAAAGTCGCATGCGTCGCCTTGACCTTGAGCCTGGGTGCTCAGGCAGTCTACGCCGCCTCCCCGGCAGGCATGGGCCGATCGCTCCAGTTGCCCCCGGCAAGCTCTTTCATCAAGGCGTCACGTGCCACGCTTGCTCCATTCGCATTCATCCGCTTTTGCCGCAGCAACCAGAGTGATTGCGAAGCAGACAGGGGCGCTTCGATCGTTGAAATGACGGCCGAGAACCGCCGCAAACTGCAGGCTGTCAATGCATCCGTTAACCGCTCGATAAAGCCGGTCAACGACTCTCCGGCCCAAGGCGATGTCTGGTCGGCAGATGTCACCTCAGGCGACTGCGAGGATTTTGCGCTGATCAAGCGACGCCAGCTTGTTGCGCAGGGCTGGCCGGCACGCAGCCTGCGGATCGCCGTGGCGAGAACCCGCTCAGGCGAGGGTCATGCTGTGCTGGTCGTCAAGACATCGGAAGGCGATCTGGTTCTCGACAACAGATTTTCTACGATCCGCGCTTGGGACAAGACAGATCTCAGCTGGGAAAAAATTCAGTCGGGAGACAATCCCCGTCTCTGGTTTGGCATTTGAAATAGGCGAACCGGGCTTCAATTTTCGAAGCCCGGTTCTTCCGCATTCAGCGGATAGCCATGATTTGAGATAGAATTACAAGAAATCAAATTCTTGGCTGCGCCAGCCGGGGCATCCCAGCCTCAGGCGGTCTTCAAGCTACCAGGTTCGGACTGTCACCGGTTAAATCGTACAAGTCGATTTAGAAGGTGGCGATGTCGGCTCAGAAATCATACCCCAGATAGACTTTGCCATCGTTCTTGCAAATATCGACCTCTTTACTTTGTAGCGACCGGCGACGGTAATTCTTTTTGCGCTTATCTGCCGGGTTATTGAGATCATATTGGAATGTGAATTGGCAATCCTGATAGCTGTTATCGACGTTGACGACGGTTTCGGAACTGCGTTGCAAAGGTGTGTTCAAGATATTGAACGACCGGGCGACAAGATCCGTCGGCCAGGCGTATAGGCGGTAGATCGCCCCATTAGCCTTGTTGACGACGGTAACCTGGTCTGCCGCAGACTGGGACGCAAAGAATAACAGAAGTCCGAGACCCAAAGCGTAACGCATAAAGCCTCTTTGAAATGGACGTAACATCAATCACCGCTTTAAGGGTTCACATGGGTCTTGGCCGCTGGCCGCAGGTTTTGGCCGGAATGCAATGCCGCATCAGTTGCCGATGAAATCCCGATTGCCTTTTCGATCAATCATTTCCAGGCGCGTCCCGTCGAAATACACATCTGCGCAATCGACTGCGTTCCCTTTTCGCGCGCAAATCTTGCCGTCCGTGATCTTGTAGCCTGTCGAATCGCCTTCCCGGTACTGGTAGCCGTCCGTTCGCTCTTTCAAACTGTCGGCTTGGCTAAGATGTTGCCGGATTTCGTTTTCTGTTGCCATCCGAAGCTTGTTGTCAGAGGCAGCAGCGACCAATCCGGGAAAAATGACCGATGCCATTACAAATATACAAGCGGCTTTTGCATGTTTGGTCATTGTTGGCCTTTGCTCTGGTAGGAGAATGAATCTCGCAGACGTTTGAGGCGTGCGCGGATGGGCATACTGAGATGGCGAAGTGCACGGGGGTCAGTCATGGCGACCTTGATGACACCGCCTATCGAGCGGTTCTTGATGCTCGACACCAGCATCAGAAAATGTCTGGCCTCAACAAGACTGCGGCTGCGTCGGGACTGCGCATTTTTCGCTGCGGCCGGGAGTGTATAGCTGGCCAGAAACTCGGCATCTGCCGCTATCATCGCATCCACATGGTGGAGCTCAAGCACGCGGGAGATCGAGCCCTCGCGAATATTGTAGACATAGCCCGATGAGGGTTCGATGACGCAAAGCCCACCAACCGCGAGCGCAGAGGCGAGAAGCAGATAGTCTTCTCCAATCCGGAGGGTCGGATGGAAGCGAAGCTTGTGGGTGTTGAGAAAATCCCGCCGGAACATCGGCTTCATGTAGCCGAAGTTGAAGGTCGAGCGGAACAGGATGTTCGACGCGATGAAGTCATCCAGCGTCAAGACCCCACGTCTTTCCAGAAACGCTTCCTCAAACATCGTTTCCCCGGGACGGCCATCGGTATAGACAACATCGAGATTATCGACTGCGATATCCGCATGAGCCTTCTCAGCGCGGCTGATGATCCGTGCTGTGCGTGCGGGTTTGATGACGTCGTCGGAATCGAGCACCGCAATCCACCGGCCAGTTGCAGCATCAAGCCCGACATTGCGGGCGCCACCGGGCCCCAGGTTGTTCTCCAGCGCAATCAGGCGAACCCGCGGGTCACGCTGGCCGATGCTGGCCACGACGTCGCGGGTTGTGTCGGAAGACTTGTCATCGATAACGATAACTTCCAGCGCTACCGCCTCTTGCGACAAAGCGCTTTCGATGGCCGAAGCGATCGTGTCGGCAGAGTTGTAGGCTGCTATGACGAATGTGACATCCGGCTGGCTTGCTGTTTCCATCACAGAGCCTCCGCCGCGCCGTACTGCCGGATTTCACGAATTCCAATGGCGCCGCTGACTGAGCCCATATGCAACGAAGCGCGCAACAATTGGCGATTTCGGCGCACGGCATCAAAGCACGTCAGCAGGGCAAAACCGGTGCAGGCCATTACCTTGGCAGCGGCGGTTGCGACCTGCGCAATGCGCTTCACCCCGGGCTTTCTTTCTGCCAGCAGCCGACCGTGGGTCTGGCCGGACCGGAAGCGGCGCTTGGCAAGCCACATGAAACTGGCGCGCGTTGCCGGAACTGGCTCTGAAAGCACCGCTTTTTCCGCAAAGGCAATCCTGCCTCCGGCAGCGTGCATGTGTGAGAAGAAGTGGGTGTCTTCACCACCGCTCTGGCCCAAATCAAGCGCGAAGCGTCGGCCTTCGACCGATGGCGCATTCATGCGCAGAAGGGTGTTGCAGGTATATCCCGTGATGATCTCGCCACCCACCCATACCGGGAAGGTGGAGTGGAAATCACCCTTGCGCATCCATTCCGGGGCGTCGGCTCCGTAGATGGCCGTCACCGGTCCCAATACGGCTTCCGCACCACTTTCACGGGCGGTATTTAGCAGTTGCGACAGCCAGTCGCGCGGGGCCGTCTCATCGTCATCGATAAAGGCCAGATAGTCCGCCTGGCAATTGGACAGACAAGCATTGCGCGCGATCGAAATATTCGACTTCGGGCAATGGACATAGAGGATTTCAAAAGGTGAGGTGGCGCGCAAGCCGTCTATGGATGCTTGCGCACTCGGCTCTGCATCATTGTCCGCGACGATGATGCGCACGATGACACCTTCAGGAATTTCCATATCGAAGAGGGATTTGAGCGTCGAGACTACCATCGGACGGCGGTAGGTGCAGACACCGATATCGACCTTGATCGTTTCCGACAGGGGCATGGGCGAGGTGCTGGTCATGTCGTTGCCTTTGTCGCCATAGGTGTCGATGTGCGAAGCGAGCCGAAGAGCTCGAGCCAGAACCCTGCCGACCACGCGAAATGCATGACCATTGCGGCAAGAGATGCGAGTGGGCCATCAGGATTTTTCTGCGCAAGCGCCATCCACACACCATAACCGAGGCATGTGGCAATCCACAGGCACAGCGGGACGACTGCGACCCAATGGAAGACGCCGAGCAATGCCAGGAGGGCAACGGGCATGACGGAAAGCGGGATCATCTGCCGGATCTTCGGCAAAGACCGGTGCTTGAGCAGGTTTTTCGCGCGCCCACGCCCGTAGGCCAGATATTGCTTGAACAGGGCACGAGCATTGGAGCGCGGATAATAGGTCATGCGCGTGCGGTCCGTCATCCATATGCGAAAGCCCGCTTTGCGTAAGCGATAGTCCAGTTCCGCATCTTCATTGTGGCTGAAGGTTTCATCATAACCGCCAACACTCGTAAATGCGGAAATGCGCATCAAGGCATGGTGGCCGTGGTCGGTCCAATGGCCTTTGCCACCTTCACGATGTTTCGAGCCGCCATTGCCGAGTTTGGAATTCTGCGCCACCGCTGCCGCCTTCTGGAACGCGCCGTGCCCCACCGTTTCCATCGCCACGACCACCGAGTCCGCACCGGTCTTCATCGTTTCTTCCAGAAGCCGCTGGCAATAATCGTCAGGGTAATCGCCATGCGCATCTATGCGGATGAGATAATCATAGCCCGCGCCGAACATCTCGATGGCAAGGTTTATGCCCGCGCTCTGGATGCGTTTGGGATTGGCGAGCAGCACGATGCGCGGGTCGCGCATGGAAAAACTGGCAACGATGTCGGGCGTACCATCCTTACTGCCGCCATCGGCAACGATGATGCGGTCATCCGCATGGTTCAGCGTGCGGGAAAATTTGGTCAGCAGGCCTTCAATCGTCCTTGCTTCGTTGAGGCATGGAATGACGATCAGTGTTTTTACATCTGCGAGAGTGTGTGACGTCATGCTTATACCCTCGTCAAGCTTGAAGGAGCTGCCTCTGCAGCCTGGCCATTCTGGGGCTGCGCGAGGGATGCTAGTCTGCGAACCAGGTCACGGCAATCCTGACTGTCGGTAACCCATTGCCTGCGGTCGATCAATGCAAGCTTTGCGAAGGCGTCCAGATATGCCTGTTCGTTCAAGCTCGTGAAAAATGTCTCCAGCGTTGCGGTATCGGCAGATTGCAAGACATGGCCAATATGTCTCGTTTCAAGGAAACGAGCGGTCTCGGTTTTGGCAACAGCGATGGGAAGCGCGCCGTAGAGGCATCCTTCATAGAGCCGGTTGGGCAACAGCCAGCTGGAATTCTGTCCTTCCTCGAAAAAGTCGATAGCCCAGGTAAACTGAACCTCGTTGTAGATCGATGCCAGATCTTCCGGGTTGGCATATGCGCCATGGAAGCTCAGATGGGGGGCATTGGCTACGAAGGCGTCGAAATCATCGAATTCCGAATAGGCAGGGCGCCCGCGCAGGATCACCTCAACCTTGCCGTCCATTCGCCTGGCGAAATCGCCAAGAATTTCCAGTGATTTGCGGCAGCGCAGCGCGCCGAACCAGCCGATTTTCCAGGGCTCACCTGCTTTTGGCGGGCGCGGTGCCGGCAACGCTGCCGCGTCTTCATCCAGTACAAGCACCTTGTTTTCCTGCAGCAGCACGGGCAATTGCAGACCGGACTGTGGTGCAAAATAATGGCTCACGAAGGCTGGAGAACTGGTCATCAGCAGCTTTGCGTTTGTTGCGAAGTAACGCTGGGCGGCGTTGACAAGCTTGCCTGCAATGCCTTCGTTGAGGAGCAGACGGTGAATATCCAGGCACTCGTAAACCACGGGCACATCCCGCCCGTAAATGGCCGAGGCCCGCCGTGCCAGTGCCAGCATTTCAAGGTTGCGGGCGATGATGACATCCGGCTTTTGAACCTGACGCAATCTGGTAGCAAGCGACAGGCTGGATTTCACGATTGAGATGAGGCGTTGGGCAAACTGTCCATCGGCCGTCGTCCCGAGCACGATGGGCGCAACGCCATCGACACTGGCCAGCTTGTTTTCCCCTCGCGTAAAGCCCGCAAGCGTGACCTTTGCTCCACCCGTCTGCAATGTAAGGACCCGCCGCCGGATGGCCGGATCAGCAAGGTCGTGCGCGAGATAAAGAACGTGGGTCATGAAGCGGTCCTGAGCAAAAAAGGGGCAAGCAAAGCCTTGTTGGATGGCGTTTCCCTAGTTCTGCTGACAGGCAATGGATTCGGGAAACTGGCAGGCGTCGCCCGGCGCCGTGAACGCTACGCGATCGACACGCATTGCGGTGGGTCCCCTATAGGCAAATTGTCCCATCCAGCCTTTCAGCGTGTCTGTTCCCCAAAGGCTGAAGAAGATTTTCTGTGGCTCCTGGGGAATTTTCGCCGGGTCTGTGACCTCATGCACCATCTTGCCATTGACGAAATAACGCAGGCGTTTTGGCTCCCAGATAAAGGCATAGTCGTTGAATGCCTTGTCCGCATCGCCAGCCACATCCGCCAGCTTTTCATTGCCACCTTTTGCGGAAATATACTGGTTCAACTGGACCTGGGACATGTCTTTTCCCAGAATTTCCATGTCTATTTCATCATGCGGTTTCTTGTGGACGGGACCGATATAGGTGAAGAAAGCCGAGTTGAGACCGGAGCCCGTTGCCGCCTTTATGCGGGCTTCATAGGTGCCGTAGCGATAGCGGCCTTTCGTCTGGATCTCGCCGCAGGAATAGTTGCGGTCTCCAGCCCTGCCATCCCGAAAGCCAAGCTCAAGCTGGCCGTTGTCAAACCGCACCAGCTTCTTCGACCATGTGCAATTCTGATGCGCGCCATTGTTCCAGCCATTGGAAACGTACCAGAACGAGGGGTCCATGACGTCGAAATTCTCGACGAAGGATTTGCCAGTGCTTTCCTCAGCCAGTGCGGTTGAGACACCGAGGCCCAAAACAAGAAGTGCGGATGACATCATGCGCGACCAAACGGGGGTGAGGAATACGGTCATTGTTTCACCTTTGCTGTTGCCGCTGTGGTTTGCGGTGCGGTCTGGATCGGAATGGCCAGCGCAGATCTGGATTTTGGAAACGCTTTCATGCCTTCCAGCGCGGCTTCCAGTCGGCACGGCACCAGAAAGGGCAAGCCAGAAACCGCATCGGCCATTCTGTTGTGATGCAAACGGCGTATGCCGGTCTCTCTGTTGAGTATCATCAACCATACGGCTCAGAATACGGTACAATCGCTGTTCTTGTGGTCCAGAAACTCGGTCTTGAAGATTTAACCCAGCTTTATTTGCAATTATACAATCCGATTGCAATCTCATTCATGACAAAATTCACGCAATCTGGTCGTTGCGATTAACACTTATAGTAAAAATGCCGAACTCTAGCCAATCACCTGGCTTTTTTATATTTCCCTAAAATACAAGCCAAGTCTCCCTAGCGTAAAGTACGCTTTCCTGTCGTATATCTAAAGCCCGGCAAAACTCTCCGCAATAACCTCCAGAAAGGCTGGTCCGTATCGATCAAGCTTGGCATCGCCAACTCCGGGCACCCGTGCCATCTCCGACCGTGAGGTTGGCTTGGCGATGGCCAGTTCGATGAGCGTCTTGTCATGAAAGATGACATAGGGCGGCAGGTTCTGGGTTTTGGCAATCTGCATTCGCCGTTCTCTCAGAGCCTGGAACAAAGCGGCGTCTGCGTCCGGCAGGTTTGCGGCGGGCTGATTGCGGGTGTTGCGGTCGCGGCTGGACTTTTGGGGCGCTTGCGGTTTCCGCAGCATAAGAACGGACTTGTCACGCAGAAACTGGCGCCCGGCGTCAGACAGGGCCAGCCCGCCATGGCCTTCGAGATCGACTTCTATCAGCCGCGATGCAATGAGTTGGCGCAGGATGGCGCGCCATGTGCGGTTGTCATGCTCCTTGCCGATGCCATAGGTGCTGATCTGGTCATGCCCGAAACGGGTAATGCGCTCGTCTTCCGCACCCAGCAGGACACTGATGATATAGGCCTGCCCGAAGCGTTCGCCCGTTCGGTAGATGCAGGACATGATTTTCTGGGCCGCAACCGTACCGTCGAACAGCTCCGGCGGCTCTGCACAGGTGTCGCAATTTCCGCAAGGCTCGCAGCTGTCGCCGAAATAGGACAGCAGCGCCTGCCGGCGGCATCCGGCGGTCTCGGCAAGCCCCAGCAGGGCATCGAGCTT
>JAAIGF010259992.1_pt1 | contig 13897 bp, 10 predicted proteins | sample 6487441 | NCBI WGS metagenome assembly JAAIGF01 (sample SAMN13974129, study PRJNA590717) | phyllosphere metagenome | biome: pepper field; feature: multiple bacterial spot infested pepper fields; material: pepper leaves; isolation source: leaves from pepper fields | host: Capsicum annuum ... | reverse complement strand
TGGCAGCGACGGCTTCTTCGCGTACGCTACGGGCCCGTTGAATAAATTCAAGTGCTTCGGCCAGGAAACGGGCTGCGAATTCGGCCGAGGGTTCGTTTTGGTTGATTTGCAGCGTAGTTTCGGTGAACGTCTTCCCGTTATTCAGGTTAAATTCTCCCGTTTCTACGTACTGCTTATCAAATTCTCTGATTACCGCGTGCTGGGTGCTTACGTTCACGCTTTTGTCAAGTAACAACGCTTTTGCTCCTGACACAAAGACGCTGTAGCTGTGGTAAATAGAATCGGCGTAACGGCCTTCTTCAAAAGCAGCTTTAGCCCAGTCGTATTTTTCTTCCGCTTCAAAAATCAGCGTAGCTACCAGATCAATAATCACGCTGGCACATTCTCCAACGCCAATTTCAGTGGCAAACGTACCCGTCTGACCCCAGTCGATGAAATCCGTATCCACGACCGTAGTCAGGTCCGTCAGGGGTTTGAGCAATCCGTAGAAATACTTTTCACCCTGACGATCATAATAGTTATGGAAATATTCGCCCTCTTCGGCATTGGCATCGTAATCGCTCAACAGCCAGCGTAAGGCCTGAGGGCCACGTTTGGAGGGAATCTTGATGACTTTATCCGCAATGCGGCCTTCGCCGTCGCCCAGCGTGGCTCCGCCGAGTAATACCTGAAGGGCGGGTAACACGCGTTTATCCGGAGCTTTCATGGAGCTGCCGTGTAACCCAATGTGAGCCATGCTGTGCTGACCGCAGGCATTCATGCAACCCGAAATTTTGATTAACAGGTCGTTATTAAAAATCAGGTCAGGAAACTCATTCTGAATGACTTTTTCCAGTTCCAGTGAAATCGAAGTAGAATCCGAAATCGCCAGATTACAGGTATCCGTGCCGGGGCAGGCCGTGATGTTGGCGGTGCTGTTTGCACCTGCCTGAGCAAAGCCATGAGCCGAAAGAATGGTATAGACCGTTTGCAAATCTTCGGCTTTCACAAAACGAAGTAACAGGCCCTGGTTAACCGTAACGCGAACGTCATCGGCTACGTAAGGACTTAATTGTTCGATCAGACTACGACTAACTTCCGAGCGGATATTACCCAGTGGGACGCGAACGAACACGCCGTAATAACCCGCCTGTTTCTGAGCAAACACGTTAGATTGATACCAGTTGGTCAATTCAGCCGAATCGAAGGCAGGTTCCGTCGTAGCTACAGGAGCCACTTCCGTTTCGACAGCTTCAATTTCAAAAGTCTTGGATTTCAGGGCCGTCCATTCTTCTTCTACCAGACGCTTGAATTCATCCAGTCCGATTTTGGCAAGTAAGAATTTCAGACGGGCCTTATGGCGGCTGTTTCGTTCGCCGTGGCGATCAAAAATCCGTAGAACCGCTTCAATCGTTGGAATTAACTGATTGGCTGGCAGGAATTCAAAATACAAATGAGCCAGAGCGGGTTGGGCACCTAAGCCCCCACCTACGTAGACTTTGAAGCCCCGTTGTCCGTCCCTGATTTTTGGAACAAAACCCAGGTCATGCATATAGGCCAGAGCCGTGTCTTCATCCGAGCTGGAGAAGGACATTTTAAACTTCCGCCCCATTTCCTGGCAAATCGGGTTTCGCAGGAAATAACGGAAGGTGGCATCTGCATAAGGAGTAACATCGAAAGGCTCTTTGGGATCCACACCGGCGGTGGGCGAAGCCGTTACGTTTCGAACCGTGTTGCCACAGGCTTCCCGAAGGGTAATGTCGTCTTTCTCCAGGTTGGCCCAGAGTTCAGGCGTACGATCCAGACTGACGAAGTGAATCTGAATATCCTGGCGAGTGGTCAGGTGCAGATTTCCCGTTGAATATTCATCCGAAATGTCAGCGATTCGTTTCCACTGTCTGAACGTCATCTTGCCGTAGGGCAGCTTGATTCGAACCATCTGAACACCCTGCTGCCGTTGTCCGTAGACCCCACGAGCCAGTCGCAGACTTCTGAATTTTTCTTCATGAATTTGGCCCTCGCGGAAGAGACGGATTTTACGCTCCAGATCAACGATATCTTTTTCAACCAGGGGATTTTCAAGTTCAGTGCGAAAACTTTGCATATGCAATAAGGCTTTTATTCTATCGAATAAATAGAATTATCTTACAAACGTAGGATTCTTACGCGTAAAGCCCAAACCCTAGTACGAATATTTTAGTGCCAGTACAGGGAAAGTATTTTCTTAAAATTCAGAGGATTAGGAGGGTTATGAGTTTAGAGTTTTGGGTTTGGCGTTTTGAGTTGTTTAGTTGTGAGTTTAGAGTTGTTTATAGGTTTATAACCCGAAGTAAATGGTATAGTATACAGAACATGGGCTGGGACACCATAAGCTACCAGCTAACGACACAACACAAAAACCAAAACTCACAACTCCAAACTCTAAACCCTTATCTACTTAAATCAAGTTTTCATCGATGAATTAGTCAAACGAGTCCTAATCCCTTTTTCAGCTTAATAAACCTGACCCTTCTATCCCTATCAGAGAGGTCAGTTTAGTAGTATCACGAGCCTTCTATTGATGCACCACTGGTGTAAAACGATGAAAACGACATCCTATCTCTACCTATTGATAACAAGTTTGAGTGTGACTACGGCACTGGCTCAGGAAGGAGCCATTTCGGGCCGGGTTACTCAGCCCTCTAATAAGCCTGTTCCGGCCGCCAGCGTCGTGCTTATTCAGCCCGCCGACTCTACAAAGCGGCTCGCCAGCCAGACCGATACATCCGGGAAATTCCAGTTCAGAGGACTCGAATACGGGCCAGCCTATCGCCTGCGAGTCGCCAAGCCGGGGTTTCAGGCGAAAGAAGTAGAGGTAGCTCCCCTGCGGGTTCCTACCGATGTAGGAGCGATTTCATTAACCGGCACGAGCGGAAGTGCGATAGCTGATACCACGAAGCCCGTTGCGGCTCCGGCGGTGGTAGTTCCTTCCAACACGCCAGCCGCTCCGGTAACGGCGGCTCCGGCGAATGTAGCCAGTCAGCCTGCTCCAGCGGCTACTCCGGCACCCTCCAGCACACCCGGTATTCCGGCCACTACTGCCCGGCAAACGGCTCCGCGTGATACTACACCCATACCCGATGCGACTACGCCTCCGCCAACCGTTCCTGCCCGAACGACAGCCCCTGCTGCTGCTGGTCAGGGCATTGAGCTGAGAGGTCGGGTGACGGATAAAAATGATAATTCTTCGCTTTTTGGCGTGACGGTTTTATTAATAAACGCCCGCGATTCAACGCAACGCAGCGGTACGACCACGGATGCCGACGGGAGATTCGCTTTTCCTAACCTGAGCCGGGGTGCCTATCGCTTACGCTTATCCTACATCGGGTATAACACCGAGCAGGTTCAGATTCGTCCCTTTAACAGCGTGCAGGATTTGGGAACCTTACAGTTGAGCTCCAATTCCAGAAATCTGAAAGAAGTCACGGTAAAAGGTATGCAGGAACGCGTGGAGCAAAAAGCCGATACCCTGATTTACAACGCCGATGCCTATAAAGTAACCAAAGATGCGAACGTCGAGGATCTGGTAACCAAGATGCCCGGTATTACGGTTGAAAATGGTACCATTAAAGCTCAGGGACAGGATGTGAAACGCGTGCTCGTAGACGGACGGGAGTTTTTTGGCGATGACGCTTCACTGGCTCTGAAAAACTTACCTTCCGAAGTAGTCGATAAGATTCAGGTGTTTGACCGTCTGAGCGATCAGGCTCAGTTTACGGGTTTCGACGATGGAAATGCCGAGCGTACCATTAACATCACCACCCGAAATGGCAAAAATAACGGCCAGTTTGGGAAGGTCTACGCCGGGTACGGAACGGATAACCGCTATTCTGCCGGTGGAAATATTAACTTCTTCAGCGGAGCCCGCCGCATTTCGTTAATCGGCTTAAGCAATAACGTCAATCAGCAAAACTTCGCCATGCAGGATCTGCTCGGAGCGTTAGGTTCTGGTGGCGGTCGTCCCGGTGGTGGAAACTTTGGTGGTAACCGCGGTGGCGGTGGTGGTGGTAACCGTGGCGGCGGCGGTGGCGGCGGATTCGGAGGTAACTCCGCCGGAAACTTCCTGACGGGCCAGCAGGGTGGGATTACGGCTACGAATGCTCTGGGTCTGAATTACACCGATAACTGGGGTAAGAAAATCAAAGTTACCGGCAGTTACTTCTTCAATCAGGCCCGGAACAATACGGAAAGTGTGTTGCAGCGGACGTATTTCTCAACGGCGAACAGCGGTCAGATTTACGATCAGTCGAGCTTTTCTTCCAATAATAACCAGAACCACCGGGCCAATTTGCGGATGGAGTATCAGATCAGTCCGCGTAGTTCGCTGATCTGGACGCCGCGGGTGAGCATTCAGAATAACAACAGCAATAGTTCGGTCAATGGCGTGAACACCGAGAGCGAAACGGGAGCTAAATTAACCGAAACCAATACGAATACTTCGGCTCACAGCAATGGCTATAACTTCTCGCAAAACCTGTTATATCGTTATCGTTTTGCCAAGCCCGGACGAACCATTTCGATTGGCGTTGGAACGTCGCTGAATTCTAACAATCGAAACGGCTTGCAGATGTCCCGAAACCAGTACTTTACCAACGATTCACTGGCAACGATTAATCAGCAGTCTGAAACGAATACAAACAGTAATAACTGGTCGGCCAACGTGAACTATACCGAGCCTCTTTCTAAATCCAGTCAGTTACAGTTCAGTTACAACGGTTCGATTACCAACAGCAAGAGTAACAAGGAAACGTTCGATTACAACGAGCAGACGCAGTCTTACTCTAATCTGAACACGATTCTGAGTAACCGTTTTGATAATCAGTACATGACCAATCGGGGTGGCGTTTCGTATCGTTTACGCACCGAGAAAGCCTTTCTTACGCTGGGCGGCGATTACCAGATGGCGGACTTATCGGGTAACCAGTTGTATCCACGGGAATTTTCGGTGAATAAAACCTTCCAGAATTTCCTGCCTAACGTGGATCTGAACTATAAGTTTACGCCTACGAAAAACCTGCGTTTCAATTACCGCACATCCACGAATGCTCCTTCCATTACGCAGTTGCAGAACGTGTATGACATTACGAATCCGCTGTTTATTTCCAGCGGTAACCCGGATCTGAAGCAGGAATACAGCAATACGCTGTCACTGCGGTACAACAGCACGAACGTTGCCAAGTCGGTGAATTTCTTCGGTGGGCTGTTTGCTACGCTGACGCAGAACAACATTACCAATTCAACCTTCATTGCCACGCGGGATACCACCCTTTCGCAGGGCGTTCTTCTGACTCGTGGTTCGCAGTATTCGCGTCCGGTGAACTTACAGGGTTACCGCAGCGTACGGGCGTTTATGAACCTGGGGTTACCGATTCAGTCCATCAAAAGTAACCTGAACCTTAACGGCGGCATAAATTATACCCGGACGCCCGGTTTGATCAATCAGGTGTCGAATATCTCGAATAACTACGCTTTCAACGCCGGAACGGTTCTGAGCAGTAACATCAGCGAAAACCTGGACTTTTCGGTATCGTACAACGGAGCCTATAACATTGTGCGTTACTCCATTCAGCCGCAGCAGAACAGTAACTATTTCTCGCATACGGCCCGTTTCCGGTTAAACTGGATTTCCCGCAAGGGCTTCACCATCAATCCTGACGTAACCAATACGCTTTACAGTGGTCTGGGAGCAGGGTATGACCGTAGCTTTACGCTGGTTAATCTGGGCGTTGGGCAGAAGGTGCTGAAAGACCAACGCGGCGAAATTCGACTGACGATTTTCGATTTACTGAAACAAAACAACAGCATCAGTCGGAACATCAACGAAACCTACGTGGAAGATAACCGCACGCTGGTGCTGAGCCGGTATTTCATGCTGACGTTTACGTATAACCTGCGGAATTTCAGAGGAAGTAATGCTTCAAAGAATTAAGGACGTTAAATCGTTATTGCAAAGGCCGCTAAAGAAATTTAGCGGCCTTTGGTGCGTTTAGATCGTATCCATTTTCCGGCCCGGATGTGATTTTTACGTTTGGAGGTTCTCCCGTAGAGACGTCGATTTATCGCGTCTGGGTAAGAGGCGGTTTTGGGTGACCTTTCTATGCATTTCCATCCCCGGCGGAGACGCCATGAATGGACGTCTCTACGTTTGAGAAGAAAATTCCAATGTGGATTGGTGGCGTATGGGGTAGAGGTGTTTTGGGTTACCTGTCTACTCTTTGTTTGTCCGAGACTAGGTCGCGGATATGGGAGAATAGCGTTTGTAACGCTCTCGCGTCGCAGACGCTATTCCCTCAAATCCGCGTTGGAATCGCGGACTAACCTTAAAGGACAAGAGGCGGTTTTGGGTTACCTTTCAAATGATTTTTATCTTCTGGCAGAGACGCCATGAATGGACGTCGCTACAAATGTTCAGAACCAGCATTTAAAAAAATCTCAATTTTTTTAAAGTAATTTCTTCACTCCTGCGTCTTCCCCCCTGAAACTGATTTACCGAGCTGACTCATTCATGGCTGAAACCTCCACCCGAACCGTTCTTTCGACCGTTAAACAATACGGCGGGAAGCTGCTGGGTTTTATCCGTGGACAGGTTCGTAACGAGGAAGATGCAGAGGATTTATTGCAGGAAGTCTGGTATCAGTTAAGTAAGGTGGTGAATCTGGATGAAATTGAGAGTATTAGCGGCTGGCTGTTTCAGGTGGCCCGTAACAAAATCACGGATTCATACCGGAAGAAAAAGGAAGAACCGCTGGCGATGTACGAAGACGAGGAGGACGATAGCCGCATCAGGCAAGTTCTGATGGCTGAACCCCAATCGCTGGAGGATCAGTTTTTCTGGGATCTTTTCTGGGAAGAACTCATGCAGGCTTTGGAGGAATTACCCGAAAAACAACGCCAGGTATTCATCTGGAATGAACTGGAAGACCAGACCTTACAGGAAATTGCCGACAAAACGGGCGAAAACCTGAAGACGATTATTTCCCGAAAGCGGTACGCCGTTCAGCATTTGCGAAAACGACTGGATACGCTTTATCACGAACTGAATCAACTATAAACCATGGGACGCCGACGCTTCTTTATTCCCCTGTTTGTCATAGCCGCTTTTCTCGGACTTTCCTTGCTCGTACAAACCCTCTGGAATCATATTCTGGTAGACGTCACGACCGTGAAAGCCCTGTCGTATCCACAGGCCATGGGAATTCTGGTCTTATCTAAAATTCTTTTTGGCGGCTTCGGGCCTCGTCATCGGCGACCGTCGCTGGGGGGGCCACCGCACTGGCGGGAAAAGTGGAAAAGTATGAGTGAAGAAGAGCGGGCCCGCTTTCGAAGCGAGTGGAAAAGCCGATTCAGAAGAAAAGAATAAAAAAGCGGGAACGTTTAAAGTAATTCCTTCGCTGGTTCGTCTTCCCTTTTGAAAACAAACAATGCCATGAATCATAACATCTTACGATCAGTTCTGGCGGGAGTATTACTGGGCGGTGCCCTGTTTATCCTGCCCTTCTTTCTCCTGCGAGTCGCTCTGTTTTTTCTGTTACTGGGAGCTGTTTTTCGGCTATTTCGCGGCCCGCGTTCGTGGGGCCGCCGGGGGCAGTGGCGAACTGAGTTCACGGACCGGATTCGCCAGATGAGCGATGACGAATACAACGAATTCAAGCAACGCGGCTTTGGCCGCTCCTGTTACCAACCTAAACCACAAGCCCACGCATGAAACGCAACCTGAATCCCTGGATTGTCACCCTGATGGCCATCCTTACTTTCGGTGGCCTGACGGCTACCATTGGTCATCGCAGGTTTGAGTCTTTCCGGCAACGCGGCCTGTTTCAGGATACCTGCCATGAACGTCATTATGGTCATCCTGCCTCGGGAGAGTTACCGCGAGAGAAATAAGCATACAGAGTCTTTTCTAAGCCATGAAGCAGAAGAGGGCCCGGCATTAATGCCGGGCCCTCTCAAGGCTATTTACCGTCGCTCTGACCAAAGTTTTTCCGTCTGGTTCGTTGTATGAATGGAAGTAGCATTACTGGGCTGCCAGCGGAAAAGCTGGCAGCAATTGCATTGACTTTCTTATGCAGTCGCTCGGCAGAGCCGAGCGACTGCGGAGAAAATCGCCATACCTAAATCTGTTACCGGGGATGAAAAAAGACCAGCTGATTCAGGAGGATCACGCTGGGGAACAGGAGAAAACTACCTGCAAAAAACCAGAGAAACGTACGGATTTTATGATCCTTTTCCTGTTCGGTTAATCCTCTGGAAATGGTTTTTGAAATACGGGGGCTGATGAAAAGCAGATAATCCGCAGTCGCTCGGCTCTGCCGAGTGACGACTTAGCTGTAGGCCTCTGGCCGGTCACAAGCAAGTACATTAGTGATAACCAGACTATATAGGTAGTACTTTTATAGGACTCATTGGATGTGCACTACTGAGGTAATAATGACTCGGATCGGTGACAATACCTGCTGAGACAGGATTTAAGTGAATATAATCCATTTTTTGCCGGGTCACTTGAGGCGTGTATAAGGCAATAGGGTGGTTAGTTTTTTGCCAAAAAACATACTGCTCGTTTTGAGACGTATACTTTGCCCAATATCGTAATTGATTTAGAAGCCAGTCTCTTCTACTTTCCTGCTGATTTTCTTCAATAAGCTTCAAAATTCTTTTTGCTGTATAACTTTTGAAATCTCTTAAGACCTCACTAAGATTACCTTCCTTTCTGCTGGCAATCAAATGAATGTGGCTACTCATAACGACATAGGCGTAAATCTGCAATCCTTTGTTTGCCTGACAATAACGCAGGCTTTTTAATAATTCTTCTACGTATAAAGGCCGAATAAATACGTCAATCCAACCTTGTACCGAAATACTTAGGAAGAACAAGCCTTCAGGATAAGTTTTTCTTAATTCTGACATTTACTAGTGAAGTTGGGGTTTGTAAATGTAGAGCTAAAAAGTGCGTTCAATATGCCGTTTACAAATTGAGTTATTTTCCTGTTTTAGTATTCTGCTCTGGCTGGTGATCGACTTCTGGCCGGATTTGTTATTCGTTACCTACTGGACTTCTTGCGTAAGACGGCCAGAGGCCTACAGTTAAGTCGTCACTCGGCAGAGCCGAGCGACTGCGGAGTTATTTATTCAGGCATCAGCTACAATCCTTCCCGCACCGCCAGCACGGTATGATCCTGTACTAGCTTATTCAGAAAAATCCAGTCGTCCAGATCGGTCTGAATGCCGGTTACCTGTTTAACCTGTTCGGCAGTCAGGGCCAGTAAATCGAACGTACGATGCTGCTGTGTTTTTCGGATGACTTTTCGAATGGTAGTCATATCCCGATCCGAGAGAAGCAGAGCCTGAGGAAACGTAACTTCATAATCCGGGTATTCATTAGAAGCCGGTATCAGATCATCCAGCCTGATGGGAGCCCGAAGCTTCACTACGGCCGTTTTAGCGGCCCGGTCGCCGAGACGTTGACCATTGAAAATAGCCATGGTAATCAGCCCTACCATGCCCGAAAGAATCCAGACATCAACCAGACGAAAAAGCCAGCGAATCAGGTAATCGCTAATGGTCGTGGGAGTACCATCCACCCGAACCACCCGCAGGCCCATCACTTTTTTGCCAATGGATTGTCCGTTCATGAAAACCTCCGACAGCAGGCTGTAAAACATGACGGGCAGGGCAATAACGACAATGTATAGGCTAATGGAAAGGTTGTTATCAAAAAGGCCCCCGCTGATGAATTGTCCCATCAGAAGGGATCCCAGTAAGACCCAGGCTCCCGTGATGAGCGAATCCAGAAGGAAGGCCAGAATACGGTCCCCAATACTGGCGGGAAGAAATTCCAGCGTAACATTCTGATTAGTCTGAAAAGCAATCGTCGGATTCATGGAAGGGTGTTAGGCGTTTTAAGTGGAGCGTTAACGGTTATTTCTCCTGGGTACAATTCTACGTTTCCAGGTTTAGCAATTTTTACGGAACTCCGAACGCAAAACTCTGAACAGTATAACTGAGTATAGAGCGAATTACGAAAAAGTTTTTGCTAATTTGGCTTGGAGGCCCAATACTTTGCAGTTATTAAAAGGCTTTCGCTGGATTTTTATGCGGGAAGCAGTATTTATTAAACAGAATACGGAAAAGTGGAAACACTACGAAGAAGATCGTACCCAGAATCCCGATGAGCTGGCGGAACAGTTCATTGAGTTGACGGATGATCTCTCGTACGCCCGTACCTTCTACCCGGAATCGCCGGTAACCCGGTACCTGAATACGCTGGCCACGCGGTTCCACCAGAAAATTTACGCCAACCGGAAAGAAAAGAGTAATCGCCTGTTCCGCTTCTGGGCCTATGAACTGCCTTTTCTGTTTTATAACTCCCAGCGTCAGTTAGTATACGCTTTTCTGTTTTTCTTCGCGGCGACCGTTCTGGGAACGGTTTCCAGTTTGTACGACGAAAGTTTCGTCCGCCTTATTCTGGGCGATGGGTACGTAAACATGACCCTCGATAACATTCAGAAGGGTGACCCGATGGCCGTTTATAAATCCCAGCAGATGACGGTTTCCTTTCTCACCATCACGATCAATAATATTCGGGTGGCCTTTGCGGCTTTTGTGTACGGGATTCTGTTTTCAGTAGGCACGGTTTACGTCTTGTTCCAGAATGGCGTGATGCTCGGAGCGTTCTTTACCTTTCTCTTTCAGCAGGGAGTGATTCGGGATGCGTTATTAACCGTCTGGATTCACGGAACGCTGGAAATTTCCGCCATTATCATTGCCGGATGTGCGGGCTTAACGATTGGCAACAGCATCCTTTTCCCGAAAACATACTCCCGTTGGGAATCCTTCCAGCGGGGAGCCCGGCAGGGCATGAAAATAGCCATTGGCCTCATGCCTATTTTCATCACGGCGGGCTTTCTCGAAGGCTTCGTGACCCGCCAGCCCCTGTATCCCGCGGTCAGCATCGGGATTATTGTTTTGTCGGCCTGTTTTATACTCTGGTATTTCGTCTGGTATCCCATTCAGCTGAATCGCAAGGCTCAGTTTAATCGATAATCTTCTACCTCAATTACACCTCTGAATGATGCGTCCCATTCAACTTCGCGAAGAGCGAAATTTCAGTGAAATCATTAATGTTACCTTCCAGTTTACTTTTCAGAATCTGCGTACACTTGGTCCCGTTCTGCTCTATTTTGCGGCCCCGTTTTCTTTGATTTCGGGCATTGCTACGGGGCTGTTTCAGTCCCAGATTTTTAGTATGGCAAGCGATCGTTATGGCATGGCTACGCCTTTCACAACGGCAGGCTGGGGCGTGGAATACCTGCTGAGTATGCTTTTTAATTTACTGGCACACATCGTGATGTCGCTGGTGGTAAGCACCTACCTCGTCCAATACCTCGACACGGATGGCCCGATTGAACCTGCCGACATCTGGCGGGTAGTGGTGCGTAAACTGCTTCCGGCTGTGGGAATGTATATGCTCTACGGATTAAGTCTGTTGCTGGGGTTTATTCTCTGTTTTATCCCGGTTGCCTATCCGTATACGGTTTTTAGTATGGGAATGATCAGTATGGTGCGGGAAGAATTATCACCCATAGGGGCTTTGCAGCGTTCACAGGAGCTGGCTCAGCTTAGCTGGAATGACGGCCTGACCACGTTTGGAATCCGGATTATGGTGGCCATTGCCGCCAGTTTTCTGGCAGGCGTTCTGTCCATTCCCATGTACCTGATCATGTTTCTTCAGGGCCTGAAAGTACTGGGCGAAAACCTGCAATGGATCATCATGCTAACCTCGATCATATCGGTCGGAGGCACGGCCATTCTGGGCGGCCTGGTGGATGTGGCTTTAGGCTTTCAGTATTTCTCTCTGGTGGAAAAGAAAGAGGGCATTGGTCTGATGACAGAGATCAGTCAGATCGGTACGCAAACCAAGCGTAATGAAGAAGAGTAATCTTCAGTTTTCAATGCTGGTTTAGTACGGGATTAACTACAGCGTTTCACGGCGTTTGGCACCGAGGTATTCCTAATGAAGGGTCAACGGAAAACCGGAAACTGAAACAGATAGCTGAACAAATGAGACGTTTGATTCTATTTTTTCTGATACTAACGCAGTCTGCTCTGGCTCAATCGGGTAGCGATTCGCTGGGCGTTGGCAAAAAGACCCTTCCGGTGGAGGCGGCTCGTCCGGTTTTACGGCAGCCCAGTGCCGAAGTCTGGAAGGATATTACCACGTCCCGCGACTATACCTACGGCTATGATCCCGAGCCGCCTACGGGTTTTCTGGATGAAATCTGGCAGCGTTTTCTTCGCTGGCTGTTTGACTTTCTTTATAGTTCCTCTACCCGTCAGGGTCGCGAATGGATTCAGATCATCTTCATTGCCGTCATCGTTATTTTCGTGATCTATAAGTTTATTGGCATGGATAAGATGGGACTTTTCAGACGAAAATCGGACCGTACTCCGCTGCCCTACGATACCCTTCACGAGGATATACATGCCATTAATTTTCAGGAAGCTATTGAAGAAGCCAGCCGTCAGCAAAATTACCGGCTGGCCGTGCGGTTGTTATACCTACGGACACTCAAAACCCTGACCGATCAGGAGCTGATCAGCTGGCAGATTAATAAAACCAACCGCACCTACGTCTACGAGATTACCGAGCCTTCGATACGCAGTCGGTTTGAGCAACTGACCTCTTCCTTTGAATACGTCTGGTACGGTGACTTCCCGATTAATCAGGAACAATATCAGGCCGTAAAACAGGAATTTGATTCCTTTAAACCCGTATCTGCCTAACGAATCATGAAGCTGAAAAATACCAAATTCGCCCTGATTCTGATAGGCGTTGTGGCTCTGTTCATAGCAGTTGAATATTTCCGTCCCCGCCCCATTGACTGGACGCGGACCTACCGCAATGATCAGAAAACGCCCTTCGCCGCCGAAGCCATCTTTGATCTGTTACCTGGTCTTTTCCCCCGGCAGCCCATTACATCGGTGCGGGTTCCTTTTTACAACCTCGAAAAGCAGGACGATCTGGCTCCGCGGGGAACGTATCTGTACATCAACGAAAATTCCACGTTCGAGACGCCTGATATCCGGGCCTTGTTCCGGTTTGTCAAGCGGGGAAATGTAGTCTTTTTATCAGCAAACAGTTTTCCTAAGGCCATTCTGGATACGTTTAATCTGAAAATGGGAACACATAACCTGATCGACTTCAACCGGGCCTACCAGAACCAGCAGGACTCGGAAGAAAGTCAGGAATCATTTTATAATCGCTTTCGACTGGATACCATGACGATTAACTTGCTGAATCCGGCTTTTGCCAAGCCCGGACCAGGGTATATCATGGAAAAGGAAACCGCCGAAAATCATTTCATTACCAGGGATTCGACCCGGACGGGAACGGCTCTGGGCGTGAATCAGCACGGGCAGTATAACTTCCTGCATTTTCGGCTGGGCAAAGGCGAGTTATTTCTGCATTCGGCCCCCGAAGTTTTTACTAATTACTATATTCTCAAACAGGGGTCGGATAATTACGCTTTTAAAGCTTTGTCGTACTTGCCCGATCTACCGATTTATTACGACGAATACAGCAAACAGGGTCGCGAAGGTGAACAGAGTCTGTTACGCTTTCTGTTCAGCAGCCCAAGCCTGACCTGGGCCTATTACCTGACGCTGGCGGGGCTGGGCTTATTCATGATTTTTGAAAGTAAACGCCGGCAGCGGGTGATTCCCGTACTGGAACCGGTCACGAATAAGTCCCTGGAATTTGTCGAAACCGTAGGACAACTCTATTATCAGCAGTCCGACCACGCCTCCATTGCGGAGAAAAAAATACAGTATTGGCTGGCGTATGTGCGGCAGCGGTTTGGCATGACTACCACCGAACTGGACG
>JAAIGF010077158.1_pt1 | contig 13897 bp, 8 predicted proteins | sample 6487441 | NCBI WGS metagenome assembly JAAIGF01 (sample SAMN13974129, study PRJNA590717) | phyllosphere metagenome | biome: pepper field; feature: multiple bacterial spot infested pepper fields; material: pepper leaves; isolation source: leaves from pepper fields | host: Capsicum annuum ... | reverse complement strand
CAGCACCGGGCCGGCCACGTCCTCGGGCCGGGCGATGCGCCGCAGCGGCGTGGCGGCGGTGATCGATTCGCGCAGCGCCTCCGGCGTGGCCTGGCTGGCCTGCGTGGGGTAGACGAGCCCCGGGGCCACGCAGTTCACGCGGATGCCCTGCGGCCCGACTTCGGCCGCGAGGTTGCGGCTGAAGGCCACGAGCGCGGCCTTGGCGGTCGTGTAGTCGTGGTAGGGGACGACGGGGTGCTCCACCAGGTTGGTGGCGATGTTCACGATGCTGCCGCGCGCGCGCTGGCGCAGGTGGGGCAGTACCGCGCGGCAGACGTGGAAGGCGCTGCCCGCCGCGCCGTCGAACTGGGCCTGGTAGTCGCTCCACTGCAGGTGGTCGAACAGCGCGCGGCGGCGCGGGTCGAACGTGTAGGGGCGAAAGGCGTTGTTCACGACCACGTCGATGCGGCCGGCCTCCCGCAGCACTCCGTCCACCATCGCCTGCGCGGCCGCGGCATCGCCCACGTCGGCTTTCACGGCCCAGGCGTCCCCCCCTGCGGCCTGGCAGGCCGCCACCGTCTCGGCTGCCGCCGCGTCGTTCGACAGATGGTTGATTGCCACGGTGGCGCCCTGCTGGGCGAACGCCCGCGCGATCGCGGCGCCGATGCCCCGTCCCGCACCCGTCACCAGCACGACCTGGCCCTTGAACTGCATGGTGGTCCTTCGTTCTTCGTTTCGTTCCGTTGCGTGCCGCTCAGGCGGCCGGCAGCAGGCGGGTGTCGACCACGTCGGCCACGCGTAGGGGGCGTTGCACCAGGCCGAGCGCGCGGTACGCGTCGGCCGCCTGCTGCAGCGATGCGAGGTTGAACGCGCCCAGCGGCTGGCCCGGCAGCGAGGGCTGCGCGGCGGCATTGCGCAGGCGGATCACCTCCAGGTTCACGTCCTGCTGCGTGCCGTCGATCGCATGCTTCACGGCCAGCGCCGCGGCCTCGTCGGGTTGGGCGATCATCCAGGCCGCGCTGTCGCGGTAGCCTTTCAGGAAGGCCTGCAGCAACGCCTTTTTTTGCGGCAGCACCTCCTGCCGGACCACGAACAGGTCGCTGGAAACGTTGAGGTGGTCGCGCACCTGCATCACGTTCACCGGGCCGATGCCACGCCGCCGACCGACGGCGAGGCCCGTGTCGGTAGCGGCGGTGGCGTCCACCTGGCCCTGCAGCAGCGGCGCGAAATTGAGCAGGCCGGTGACCACGATGGTCACGTCCGATTCCTTGAGCCCGGCCTGGTGCAGCAGCACGAGCAGGTTCTGCCGCGTGCCGCTGGAGAGGCTGTAGACGCCGATGCGCTTGCCTTTGAGATCCGCCGGCGTGCGGATACCGGAGGACTGCAGCGACACCACGTTGAACACGTTCTGCGGATAGATGTCGTAGATGGCGGTGAGGCGCTCGCCCTTGTCCAGCGCCATGAAGAACGAGCCCGGATCGGTGAAGGCCACGTCGGCCTGGCCGCTGAGCGTGTTGCGCAGGGCGTCGCCGCCGCCCGCGCCGGGCAGGTAGGCCAATTCCACGCCCTGTGCACGGAAGAAGCCCTTGTCGGGCTCGGCGAGCAGGTTGGTGATCTCGCTGATCGGCTTGCTCCAGCCGGCCACGGTCACCTTGCCGCGCACCGGCGGCTGCGTGGAGGACTGGGCCCGTGCCGTGCCGGCCCAGGGAGCGGCGGCGAGACCGGCGTATGCGGCGAGCAGCATGCGGCGAGAGAGGTGGCGGGAGACGTGGCGGGAGGTGGACATGGGTGTCGTCGTCGATGTCGTGAAAGAGGTCAGTCGGTGCCCGCATGGGCGCGCAGCAGCCACCGCTCGAACAGCAGGGTGGCCTGGTAGAGCAGCAGCCCGATCGCGGCGATGAGCACCAGCGCGGCGAACATCAGGGTGGTGTCCATCATTCCCTGCGAGGCGATGATGACCGCGCCCAGGCCGCGGCTCGCGCCGATGAATTCGCCCACCACGGCGCCGACCAGCGCCAGCACCACGGCCATGCGCAGTCCGGCGAGGATGGTCGGCAGGGCGATCGGCAGCTTCAGCCGCAGCAGGGTCTGCCAGCGCGTGGCGCCCAGCATGCAAAAGAGCTGCAGCCGCTGCGGATCGGCCTGCCGCAGCCCGGTGAGCGTGTTCTCCATCAGCGGAAAGAAGCAGATCAGGCCGGTGATGAGCGCGGTGGAGGTGATGCCGAAGCCGAACCACAGCACGAAGAGCGGCGCCAGCGCCAGCTTGGGCACCACCTGGCTCACCACCACGTAGGGCCGCAGCACGCGTTCCAGCAGCGGCGATTCGGCCAGTGCCGCGCCCGTCAGCAGGCCTGCCATGCCGCCGCCGGACAGGCCCAGCGCCAAAGCCTGCAGCGTGGCGCCCAGGTGGGGCAGGAAGTAGCCGGAGCGCAGCCCCGTCCACAGCGCGGCCGCCACCGCCGACGGCGCGGGCAGCACCAGCGCAGAGAGGCCCGCGTGCCGCGCCGTCCACTCCCAGGCGGCCAGCAGCGCCACGAGCAGTGCGATGCCCAGCGCGCGGTGCTGCCAGGGCGAGGCGGGCAGGGGGGAGGTAGCGGGCGTCATGCGGCGGCTCCCGTGTGGACCACGCGGTCCACGCCGTCCATGGCAGCCCGCACCCGCGCGCACAGGTGGTTGAACGGCGCCTCGTGGCGCATCGCCTGGCTGCGCGGTGCGGGCAGATCGACGCGGATGTCGGCCGACACGCGTCCGGCGTGCACCACGGCGATGCGGTCGCCCAGGTAGACGGCCTCGGTGATGTCGTGCGTGACGAAGAGCACCGTGGTGCCGTGCCGGCGGCAGGTGCGCAGCAGGTCGTCCTGCAGATCGGCGCGGGTGATCGCGTCCAGCGCGGCGAAGGGTTCGTCGAGCAGCAGCAATGCGGGCTCCAGCACCATGGCGCGCGCCAGCGCGACCCGGCTCTGCTGGCCGCCCGAGAGATGGCGCGGATGGCGCTGCGCATGGCCGGACAGCCCCAGTTGCTCCAGCAGGGCGCCCGCGCGTTCCACGTCACGCGGCTGCGGCCGGCGCTGCAGCGATACCGGCAGCAGCACGTTGTCGATCACGCTGCGCCAGTCGAGCAGCGTGGGGGCCTGGAACATGTAGCCGAGCCACGGCCCCGGCGCTGGCACCGGCCCTCCGTGCAGGCGCACCGTGCCCGACTGCGGCCGCAGCAGCCCGGCGGCGAGCTGCAGCAGCGTGGTCTTGCCGCAGCCGCTGCGGCCGACGAGGCAGTGCAGCTCTCCGGCGGCCACGCGCCAGCGCACGCCGTCCACGGCCGGCGGCCGGCCCGGGTAGGCGAACGTGGCCGCGTCGATCTCCAGGAAGGGAACGGAGGAGGGCGCTGCGTCCGTCCGTGCCTGTGCCTGTCGGGCATGCGCCTGCGTCTGCGGATCAGTCGGCATAGGGGGCGAACGGTTCGGCGGCAGCTTCGGCGGAGGGCTCGATCTCCACCATGCGCACGAGGTCGAGCAGGTTGAAGCGCCCGTCGTGGTGCCAGCCGGCCTCGGGCGTGCTCATCGTGCCGATCGCGCAGACGCGGCTCACGCCGGCGTCGCCCAGCAGCGCAGCCAGCCGGTAGAGCGCCTCGGGCGGGGCGGCCACACCGGCGGTCTGCAGGTACTCCTTCTGCGCGGCGACGGCGGCGACCGCGTCTTCCAGCGCATCGACGGCCACCACCTGCACCGTGCGCTGCAGCGCCGTGGGCGCCAGGGCGCGCGGCCCGTCGGCGAATGCCACGCACCAGGCATCGTCCGGCGTGCCGATGAGCTGTTCGGCGGCCTCTCCGGAAGCACCTGGGATCGACCGCCATTCCACGCCCTGGCGCCAGTGGGCAAGGGCGGCGGCGTCTTCCACCGCGAGTGCCCGGCGCGGGAAGCGCCGCTGCAACTGGGCAAGCTCGCCCGCGAGGCGTCCGGCGAAGTCGCGCGGCGCGATGGCACCGCCACGCTCCACGTAGAACACGTGTGGCGAGTAGCAGCCCTGCTGGTCGTAGCGCATCACGTCCCAGGCGGCCCGGCGCGCGAGCGCGGGGCCTTCGAGCGCATCGAGCGCCGCGGCGGCCACCAGGCCGAAACCCAGCTTGTGCCCATGCGGCAGAAAGCGCGTGGTGACGGGCAGGCGCCGCCGGATCGCATCCAGCGATGCGTTGCCGCCGTAGGCCAGCACCGCGTCGGCCCGGGCGTAAAGGGCGGATGCGTCTTCCGCGCCCGCGCCGCGCCACCACACCACGGCGAGGCAATCGGCGAGCGGCGGATGCACCTCGGCGAGCAACTGCGCGAACCAGCCCGCGAACAGCGGTTCGGCGCTCGGCACCTTGCCGATGTTGCCGGCCTTCACCAGCAGACCGCACACCAGGCTCCAGAGCGGCAGCGCCGGCACGTTGCCGGCCCAGCTGTGCACCAGCAGGCCGGGCCCGAGGGCCCGCACCGCGCCGCCCTTCGGCGCGGGCTGGAAGCCGTCGAGCACCAGCGGGTTCGCGAAATCCTCCGCCACGAAGCGCCGCAGTTGCGGTGCGCGGAAGGTCTTGAAGAAGCCCGTCAGCCCCAGGCGCACCATCTCGGCGTCATAGCCGCTCACCATGGGCAGCAGTGCCTCGGCCTGCCGGCGGAACGGATCGGCGCGGTCGAGCAGGCGGGCGACGGCACGGTCGACCACCCCGATGATCTGCGCCACGGTCATCGTCTTCAGGTGCAGGGCGGCGGCCTGCTGCACGCGGTCGGCCAGCGCTTCCATCTGTGCCGCGGAGAGCACCGGTACGGCCACGTCCACGCGGGCGCCGCCCTGCGCGAAGGGCAGCACCTCCCAGGCGACCTCGTCCGCGCCGATGCCCGGCAGGTAGCCGGCCCGGATCTGCGGAAGTCCTGGCGGCTGCGAAGGCGTCATGCCGCGGTGGCCCGCATGAATTCATCCACCGCCAGCGAGCAGCCCTTGGCCTGCGCACCCTCGGCGCGGCCGAGCAGCAGGAAGCCGCCGTCGGCCCACAGGCCCACGTCTTCCGTGAGGATGGTGGTCACGGAATTGACGTTCGCGAGGTCGCAGTGCACGAGGATGCCGCGCTCGCCGGCCGGCACGTCGCGGCCCGTGACCGGGTCCACCAGCCGCGATCGGATCCAGTGCGGCCCGGATTTGATCGAAGGCACCCGCGCGTTGCCGTCGTCGTAGAACTGCGTGCTGAGTTCGGTCATGCCATACATGTTGATGCAGTGCTCGCGCGGCACGCCCAGGGCCTGCGACAGTTCGGCATAGAACGCCTCCAGCGGCAGTTCGCGCGACTGGCCCTTGTAGCCGCCGGTATCCAGCAGGCGGCTGCCGGGCGGCAAACGGAAAGCGCGGCCCAGCGCGCGCAGCGCATCCATCAGGTGCACGAAGCTGTAGCTCGCACCCAGCAGCGCATACGGCGTGCCGGCGCGCTCGGCGTCTTCCAGCACCTGCCACAGCCCGTTCCAGTCCGTGCCCTGCGGCCCCACGAAATGCCGGCTGCCGGGCGCACCGAAGGTGGATTTCGCGAGGGCGAGGTAGTGCGCGAGCGACGAGTTCGGCATCGCGTCCTCGTCCGGGAACAGGATGCCCATCGGCATGCGCTCCTGCCCGCGCATGAAGCGCTGCGCGAAATTCCGCTCCATCGACCGGTCGTACACCGCGAGCCGCGGGTGGAAATGCCGGCCGCGCGTGTCGCCGCGCGTGGTGCCGCTGGTCATGAAGACGCGCTCGCCGGGCGCGGCGGGTTCGCAGCGCAGTTCCTGGGCCTTGAAGGCGTCGATCGGCACGGCCGGAATGTCGCTCCAGGCCTTCACGCTGCGCGGCGTGGCGCCCCGGCCCTGGCAGAAGGCGCGGTAGGGGGCGTTGGCGGCGTACTGGTGGGCGAACAGCCGCAGCGCGAGCGCGTCGAACTGGGCATCGGTGCAGCCGTCCTGCGCGATGAATGAGAGAACTTCCGCGTCCAGGGGAGCGAACGATGGCATGGGATTCCTTCAGGACCTGTGGCAGGAGGCTCCGAAGGTGTCCCACGCCCGCGCCGGGCCGCTGGCGGCCGCGTCGGGACGGTGGCTCTTCTTCCGCCGGAATGACCCGGGTCAAGTTCGCGGGTGTGGATCTCAGCACAGGTGTGCACCCCGGAGCGCGGGCGGATCTTAACCCGGGGGCAATTCCCGCGCAGGGGCCGGGCGCGATGCCCGCCAGACGGCCCGCCGCGGTGCGGCCGGACCGCTGGCCCCGGGCTGTATGCCGCGCGGCAACGCCATGGAGTGCGTGGTGCCCTTCAGAACCGATAGGTGCCGGTGACAAAGGCGTTGCGGCCTTGCCCGGGCGTCACATACCGGCTCACGTGCAAGTGGCTCGACACGAAGTACCGCCTGTCGAAGAGATTGCGGACCGCCACTTGCAGCTCCAGGCTCTGCCCCTCGCCCAGCCGCCTGCGCCAGGTCTGGGTCAGATCGACGCGCGCATACCCTGGCATGGCGGTGGTATTGGCCGTATCGGCGAACCGGCGGCTCTGCACGTACACACCGGCCCCGCTGGTCCACTGGTCGTTCCAGGCGTAGTGTCCCCAGAGATTCAGGCTGTGGCGCGCCACGTTGGGGACCGTGCGGCCGGCCAGGGTCGCGTTGTCGCGGAAGCGGGCATCGATGTAGGCGTACGCGACCGAGACGCTGATGCGGTCGGTGACGGCCCCGTTGGCCGATGCCTCCACGCCGCGCGAGCGGGCCGAGCCGGCCGTGGTGAAGTCGAAGGGGTTGGCTGTGCCCAGCTCCGCGCTGATCATGTTGCTCTGGTCGAGTTGGTAGAGCGCGATTTCGGTGGCCAGGCGGCCCTCCTGCCACAGCGACTTCCAGCCCAGCTCGATTTGTGCAGAGCGCCGAGAGGGCAGCGACCGGTTGGAGGACGAGGGCACCTGGTTGGACGAGAGGCCGGTCGAGAAATTGGAGTAGACCGTGTCGGTGTCCGACAGCCGCCTCAGCACCGCCACCTTGGGCGACCAGCGCGATTCATCCAGTCCCTGCACGCCGTTCGTGCCGTAGAGGAAGGACTGCCGGGTGATCCGGGCGCCGGCCACGAAGCTCCACGGTCCGTCGTCGATCTGGTCCTGCACCGACAGCGCCGTCGCACGCAGGCGCTGCCGCGTGGTGGCGCCCGGCGTGCCGCCCGCGGGGGCCACCTGCCGCCCGAAGACCGGGTCGTACACATTGATCGGCGTACTGGCGAAAGCCGGAACGTTCAGCGAGGGCTGATCCAGGTCTTCGCGGTAGTCGCTCACATCGGCATAGAGCTGGTGGCGCAGCCCGGCCAGCACCTGGCGCGAGGTGAGCGATGCGACGAGCGAGTCGATGCGGCGGCGCGCACCGGGCTCCCATACCGTCGCGCGCGCGTAGGTTCCCGCAGGCTGGCCCGGCAGCTCCGATCCCGAGAGCACGTTGCGGATCGAAGTCGAGCGGCCTTCCAGACGGGTGTAGTCCAGCGCGGCCCGAGTGTCGGGCGTCAGCGCAAGGTCGCCGTGCAGATCGAGGATGCGGTTGTCGGTAGTGGAGTCCCCGAAGGGCTCGCTGAGTTGGCGATCGCGCGGCACCGGCACCGGCCGCCCGTTGGCCGAAGGAACGCCGTAGTCGGGTTGGTAGGTTTGCCAAGTCGCTTCCAGGCCGGCACGGAGGTGCAGCCGGCCGCCATCGTTCTTCGCGACACCGAGCTTGATGCCCTCCAGGCGGTCAGGCACGTGGCGCCACTCGCTCGCGTCCGAGCGTGTGGCGGACAGGCGTGCCGCCACCCCGTCCTCCTGCGACAGGACGCGGTTCAGATCGACGGACGTTTCCAGCGCCCCCTGGCTGCCGCGGCCGAACAGCACGCTGCCGAAATTCGACATCTGCGGCTTGCGGGTCACGATGTCGACGGTGCCGCCGGGCTCGCTGCGCACCCCCACGGCCGCGCCGGGGCCGCGCAGCACATCGACGCTCTCGACGAAGGCCGGCACGAAGGGGTAGTTCGACAGCCGGACCCCATCGCGCAGCACCCGGCTGGAGCCCGTGCCGCTGTCGGCGATTGCGCCGCGCACCGTGAAGAACTGCGTGTGCGAGCCGTTGAAGCCCGAGTCGGCCTGCACGCCAGGCACGTTGCGCAGGATGTCCTGCAACGTGGTGCCGCCTTGCTCGCGCAAAGTCGAGGCCGGCACGGTGCTGACCGAGAAGGGCGTGTCCAGCACGGTTCCGGGCAATCCGGTGGCGAGTGTTCCGGCACGCTGCTCGGGTGGTGATGCCGGCGCGGAAACGGTGACCTCGCTCAGCGTGTTCGCCGTTTGCGCCAGAGCGCCGGGTGACAGAGACAGCAGGACGAGGGAGACGGCACCCAGGCTGCACGCAGCCGCTGGGGAGCAGGGAAAAGAACAGGTCATGGCGGGAGCTCGAGACGGATCGCTCGATGCCGCGATGCTCGGCACCGAACCACAGGCCGACGACGACACGTCGACCATCGAGCGCGCCGTGCAGGCCACGAAGCGAGCAGGTCCCTGCGCTGCAGGAAGGCTGCTCTACTGGTTCAACGTCAGGAAATCGCCGGAGGACCGCGTGCGGGCAGCGGGGCCGCCGTCAGGGCCGCGATGCGTGCGGCCTGAATCGGCCAGGTGGCGTACGCCAGGGGGTGTGCCGGAACGACGCTCGGGGCGGACGAAAGGACGGGCGGCGCACCGCCAGGTGCGCACAAGGGACAGTCCATGGCCGAAGTGCTCGCTTCCGTGGTGTTGCCGTCTTGCGACTTGACCAGCAACTTGGCCATGCCCGTACCGGAGCAGAGGATCTCGTAGCGATGCGGCGACACCAGGGGAGACACCGACGCCAGACCCAGGCACACCGCGAACCACGCCAGCACCAGGCGGATGAGGGAATGGGCCGTGCGCAAGGCGTGCATGCTGCCATTATTCGGGCGGGATGCGGCCCTGGGCAATGGGTGAACCTTTTTGCGACACCCGAGTTGCTTCAAAGCCGCACAGTCGACGTAACCGTGCTGCGGCGGGACACCCCCACCCTATAATCCGCCCGCCCTCGGGGTCGAGCCCGGGGCATCCGTGCGCCAGGTGTCTGCATGCCCTCCATGCAGAGTAAACGGGAACAGGGTGAAGCCCGCAGCAGCGATGCCTGCGGCCCATGCCCTGGCTGCCCCCGCAACGGTAAGCAAGCGACAACGCCGATCGCCCCTGGCTGGACACCGATCCAGCCGAGCGGGCCGTCACTGGGCGCCTACGTGGTCTGCAACAGCAGATGCGCGGCGCGCCCGGGAAGACGCGGTGCTGGCAGAAAACACGAACTGCGTGCCATTTTTGCCCCTTGCGAGCCCGGATACCGGCCTGGCGCGTTCGCGCATGCGTTCCCGCATGCGCCAAGCCGACCGTCTGCGGGGTGCTGACAGTGGCGTGCCATCGGCTGCCCTCTGCGAGGGCGGCTCGCGCGTGCGTTGCTGTCTCGTCAGATGGTCCCATTGGCCCACCACGATGCGACATTCATCCTTTTCTCTCCGCCCGGCTGCCCTGTGCGCCGCAATGTTCTGCGCTCCCGTCGTCGCGCAGACGAGCCTGCCCGAAGTGCGCATCTCCGGCGACGCCGAGCATCCCGGCGCACAGTTGCGCCTTCCCGCCGGCACGGCCAGCCGAACCGGCCTGTCCATCCAGGACGTACCCGCCAGCGTGGACGGCGTATCCGCCGAGCAGATATCCGAGCGCGGGGATGCGGGCATGGCCGATGCCGTCACCCGCACGGTGGGCCTGAGCTCCAGCGCATCGCCCGGCAACGGCGGTCTGTCGTTCGGCAGCCGCGGTTTCGTAGGGGTGAACTCGATAGGGGTTGCAGAGGATGGCCTGGTTGCCGGCGTGGCGGCGGGCACCATCTCCTACCCGTCCGACACCTGGGGCTACGAGCGCATCGAGGTGCTCCGCGGTCCGGCCGCACTGATGTATGGCAGCGGCACCATGGGTGCCACCATCAACGCGGTGCGCAAGCAGCCCGGCCGCGATCGCAGCTACGAGGCCCTGCTGGCCGGCGGCACCGACGCCACCGGTCGCATCGGCCTGGGCGCCACCGGCCCACTGGGGTCGATCATGAGCTACCGGCTGGACGCGTATGGCCAGCGCAGCGACGGCGAGCGCGTCCTGGACGGCTCGCGCAGCGGCAAGTTCATGGGCACGCTGCGCATCGAGCCTTCGCGCGATCTGCAGGTCGATCTGATGGCCGACCACAGCCTGCAGAAGCCGGCGCGCTACTGGGGCACGCCTGGCGTGAACAGCCGGGTAGTCGAAGCCCTGCGCGGCGAGAACTACAACGCCGCCGACAGCATCATCCGCTACGAGGAAGACCGCCTGCGCGCCAAGGTGCGCTGGCGCGCCAACGATGCGGTGTCAGTGCGCGAGGAGCTCTTCCACTTCAAGACGGATCGCCACTGGCGGAACATCGAAGCCTATGCCTACGACCCGGCAGCGGGCACGGTGGCCCGCTCGGACTACCTGGAGATCCTGCACGACCTGGAACAGACCGGCAACCGCCTGGGCCTGGATGTGGCAGTGGGGCCGCACCGGATCGCCATGGGCTGGGAGGTATCGAAGGCCAGGTTCCGCGGCAGCAACAACGCGCCCTACGGAGGCTCTTCGACGGTTTCCGCGGGGAACCCGGAGCCCGGCCGCTGGACCAGTACCGACCGCACTTTGCCGAAGTTCGACACCGAATTGCGCCAGAACGCCCTCTATGTAGAAGACGCGTGGACGCTTTCGGACCGCTGGGTGCTGCTGGGCGGCCTGCGCCGCGACACCTACGACGTCAGCCGCAGCGAGCTGGTGTCGGGCACGCCCTTCGACAAGGATCTCGTCGGCACCTCGGGCCGCCTGGGGTTGACCTACCGGCTCGATGCGAGCACCAGCCTGTATGCGCAGTACGGCCGCGGCCACGACCCGGTAACCACACTGCTCACGTTGAACCTGGCCAACCGCGACTTCAAGCTGAGCGCGGGCCGGCAGTTGGAAGTGGGCGTCAAGCAGCAGTTGCCGGACGACCTGGGCGAGTGGACGCTGGCCGTCTACGATATCCGCAAGGACGACATCATCACGCGAGACCCTGACCGGCCCTCCATTTCCGTGCAGGGAGGCTCCCAGTCGGCGAAGGGGATGGAACTCGCCGGCGTACTGCGCGCGAGTGCGGCACTGCGCTTCGAGGGCAACGTGAGCTATACAGACGCTCGCTTCGACACGCTCATGGAAGCCGGCGGCGACCGCGCCGGCAACCGTCCGTCGGGCGTGGCAAGGCAGACGGCGAACCTGTGGGCGCATTACCGCGTCGGCGCCTGGCAGGCATCCCTGGGCGCGCGCCACGTGGGCAAGCGTTTCGCCAACAACGCGAACACCACCGAAGTGCCGGCGTACAACCTGTTCGACGCCGCGCTGCATTGGCAGTTCAACCCCAACACCACGCTCAGCCTTTTCGCGCGCAATCTGGCGGACCACTTCTACACCAACGCCACCTACGGGAGCCAGTTCCTGGTCGGACCGGGCCGCCAGTTCGAGCTGGCCGCCCATGTGCGCTTTTGAGTCCGGCAGGTGCGGAATCAGCGGATGCCGCGATTCGCTCAGCCCGGCTGCGCCAGCCGCTTGAGCTGGTAGAGCGCGTCCAGCGCCTCGCGCGGGCTCAGGGCGTCGGGGTGGATGTCCTGCAGGGCGGCTTCCACCGGGCTCGTGCCCGGCGCCTCGGATTCCGGCGGCGGGGCGAACAGGTCCACCTGCGTTTCGCCTTCGTTCGCGCGCTCCTCCAGCGCCGAGAGCGCATGCCGCGCGTGGTTCAGCACCGGCGCGGGCACGCCCGCGAGCCGCGCCACGTGAATGCCGTAGCTGCGGCTGGCCGGGCCGGGCTGGATCTCGTGCAGGAAGACGATGTCCGAACCGGATTCGGTGGCGCCCACGTGCACGTTCACCGCGTGCGCATGGCGCGCGGCCAGCTCCGTCAGCTCGAAATAGTGCGTGGCGAACAGCGTGAAGGCGCGCGTGCGGTCGTGCAGGTGCGTGGCGATGCCGCTCGCCAGCGCCAGGCCGTCGAAAGTGCTGGTGCCGCGGCCGATCTCGTCCATCAGCACCAGCGAATGCGGCGTGGCGGCGTGCAGGATCTGCGCGGCCTCGGTCATTTCCATCATGAAGGTGGACTGGGCGTTGGCGAGGTCGTCCGCCGCGCCGATGCGGGTGTGGATCGCATCGATCGGGCCCAGCCGGCAGCGCGCGGCCGGCACGTGGCTGCCCATGCTCGCCAGCAGCACGATCAGCGCCACCTGCCGCATGTAGGTGGATTTGCCACCCATGTTCGGTCCGGTGATGATCTGCATGCGCGTGTTGGCGTTCAGGCGCGTGTGGTTGGGGATGAAGGCGCCGGCCGAGGTTTCCGCCAGGCGCGCCTCCACCACCGGGTGGCGTCCGCCCTCGATCTCGATGCAGGGCTCGGCCGCGAACTGCGGCGCGCACCAGCCCAGCGTGAGCGAGCGCTCGGCGAGCGCGCAGAGCGCATCGAGCGTGGCGATGGCCTGCGCGGCGCGGATGAGCGCCGGCACGTGCGGCTGCAGCTGGTCGAGCACCTGTTCGTACAGCCACTTCTCGCGCGCCAGTGCGCGCTCCTGCGCCGACAGGGCCTTGTCCTCGAAGGCCTTGAGTTCGGGCGTGATGAAGCGCTCGGCGTTCTTCAGCGTCTGGCGGCGGCGGTAGTCGTCGGGAATGCGGTCGAGGTAGCTGCTCGTGACCTCGATGTAGAAGCCGTGCACCTTGTTGAACTGCACGCGCAGGTTGGGGATCAGCGTGCGGGCCTTCTCGCGCGTCTCCAGCGCCAGCAGGAAATCGTCGCAGTGGTTCTGGATGCCGCGCAGTTCGTCGAGCTCGGCGTCGAAGCCGTCGGCGATCACGCCGCCGTCGCGCACCAGGGCCGAGGGCTCCTCCAGGATCGCGCCGCCCAGCAGCGCACCGCAGGCCGGCGGCGCATGCAGGTCGCCGGCGATGCCGGCCAGCAGCGGATCGTGCCAGCGGTGCTCCGCGGCGATCCGTTCGGCCTTGTGCAGCGTCTTGCAGAGGGCCACCAGTTCGCGCGGGCGCACCTGCCGCAGCGCGATGCGCGCGGTGATGCGCTCCACGTCGCTCACGCCGCGCAGAGCCCCGCGCAGGGCCTGCCAGCTGCCCGTGCCACCGTGCGCTCCGTCGCCACCGTTCCCGCGCAGTTCCGCGGTGGCCGCCAGCCGCGCGCGGGCTTCGGCGCGGTCGCGGCGCGGCTCCAGCAGCCAGGTCTTGAGCAGGCGGCTGCCCATGCCGGTCATGCAGGTGTCCAGCAGCGAGAAGAGCGTGGGCGCATCCTCGCCGCGCAGCGTGCGCGTGAGTTCCAGATTGCGGCGCGTGGCAGGGGGCAGGGCGATCAGCGCGTCGTTCTTCTGCACGCGCACCGCGTGGATGTGCGTGAGCGCCCGGCCCTGCGTGTGTTCGGCGTACGAGAGCAGCGCCGCACTGGCCGCATGGGCATGGGCGAGGTCCTGCGCATCCCAGGCGTTGAGGCTGGCGGCGCCAAGATGCTCCAGCAGCTTGCGCGCGCCCAGGGCGCCGTCGAACTGCCAGTCCGGCCGCAGGCTCAGGGGGCAGGACAGCACGCCGCCCTGGCGCAGTGCCTGCAACTGCTGCTCGAAGCGCTCGGTCACGCCGGCGCTGTAGAGCACCTCGCTCGGGCCGATGCGCGCGATCCAGGTGCCGACTTCGTCGTGCGTGCATTCGGCCAGGTGCACCACGCCCTGCGTGACGCTCAGCCAGGCCAGCCCGCAGCGCGCGCGCGGTGCCTGGTGCACGGCCAGCAGCATGAAGCCCACGACCGTCGACGCCAGCGGCGTGAACCAGCCCAGGGTT
>JAAIGF010003029.1_pt1 | contig 13897 bp, 12 predicted proteins | sample 6487441 | NCBI WGS metagenome assembly JAAIGF01 (sample SAMN13974129, study PRJNA590717) | phyllosphere metagenome | biome: pepper field; feature: multiple bacterial spot infested pepper fields; material: pepper leaves; isolation source: leaves from pepper fields | host: Capsicum annuum ... | reverse complement strand
GACCTGCAGACGGGCCTGTGGGTGCTGGTGGCCTTTGCCATTCTGGGCCGCATCGGCCTGGGCTTCATCCTGCCGTCTCTGAACCTCGGGGCCATGCGGCCCCTGGACAAATCCCTCATCGCCCAGGGCTCCAGTGCCATCAGCTTCGTGCGCATGCTGGGCGGCGCGGCCGGCGTGAGCCTGTGCGGCATCGTGCTGGAATGGCGCATCGCGGTCCATGGCGATTCGCTGCAGGTCGCACAGAGCAGCGCCGCGCGCATCGATGCCTTTTGCGAGACCTTCCTGCTGCTGATGGGTCTGTGCCTAGTGGCACTGGCCGCCGCCTGGCAGCTGCGCCCGGCGCCCACGGCACAGCCCGCCCAGCCCCCCAGCGCCTGAAGCGCTCCGTTCACAGAAAGAAGCCCCGAATCCCATGTGCCAGCTGCTCGGAATGAATGCCAACACGCCCACGGACGTGACCTTCAGCTTCACCGGCTTCGCGCAGCGCGCCGGCGTGACGGCCGACCATTCGGACGGCTGGGGCATCGCCTTCTTCGAGGACAAGGGCCTGCGCCACTTCGTGGACCACCAGCGCGCCGTGGATTCGCCGGTGGCGGAGCTGATCCGCCGCTACCCCATCCAGAGCCGCAACGTGATCGCGCACATCCGCAAGGCCACGCAGGGCAGCGTGTCGCTGCAGAACTGCCACCCTTTCGTGCGCGAGCTGTGGGGCCGCTACTGGGTCTTTGCGCACAACGGCGACCTGAAGGACTTCCGCCCGCGCCTGCACGCCCACTTCAAGCCCGTCGGCAGCACCGACAGCGAGCACGCGTTCTGCTGGATCATGCAGGAGCTGTCCAAGTCCCACGCCGATGTGCCGAGCATTGCCGAGCTGACGATCACGCTGCAAGAGCTGGCCGCTCGGATCGCGCCGCATGGCACCTTCAACTTCCTGCTCTCCAATGGGCAGGCGCTGTGGGCGCATGCGTCGACCCAGCTCTACTACATCGAACGCCGCCACCCGTTCTCGCAGGCCCAGCTGTGCGACGAAGATCTGCGCATCGACTTCTCCGCCCACACAACGCCGCAAGACCAGGTGGCGGTGGTGGTGACCGCTCCACTCACTACCAATGAGGAGTGGACGGCCTTCCGGAGCGGAGAGCTGCGCGTCTTCGTGGACGGCCAGTGCCTGCCGCCGATCGGCAGCTGACGACCCGCCGCCGGGTCAGCCCAACGGTTTCCAGACCGGCGCTTCCGGCTCCGGCAGGAAGACGGCGTGCCAGGCTGCTTTGCCGGCGGGCAGCATCGCCTCGCGCTGGCGCTGGCGCTTGAGCTCGCGCGGCTTCAGGGTCTTCTCGGACAGGTGGCGATAGGTCTTGGACATCGTGAGGTCTCCAGCGGCCGCCCCACGCGCCACAAGGGCCGGGTGCGGAGTGGCTCTATTGGCGCACCGCCGCCAGCACCGCCCTGTCGGACGCCACCGATGCCGCGCATCGGATAAGCGCATCCGCCCTGCTCGGCGGTTTGCCAGACCCGCAAGCGACGCTTGCAACGGGCAATCCAAACCTGCATGGCTTGCGTACACAGCGCAACCGAACCACCGCGTCTTTCCAAGAACCACAGGAGTGCTGCATGTCCCAGGCCACCGCCGCTGCCATCCGCTGGGTTGAAAAAGGTCTGCTGCCCGATCCGATCGTGCGCTACGGCATCCGCCACCTGTTGCGCGACCGGCTCGCCGAGATGCACAGCGGCGACGCGGCCCGGGCGGCCGCGGCCACGCAGGAATTCCTGCGCGGCATGCGTGCCTCGGCACTCGCTCCGCTGCCCGAGAAGGCCAACGAGCAGCACTACGAGGTGCCGGCCGATTTCTTCGGCCACGTGCTGGGTCCGCACCGCAAGTACAGCTGCGGCTACTGGACCGACGATACGGCGACGCTGGAAGACGCCGAGGCCCAGGCGCTGCGCATCACCTGCGCGCACGCGGGCCTGCAGGACGGCCAGCGGGTCCTGGAGCTGGGCTGCGGCTGGGGATCGCTCACGCTGTGGATGGCAGCGCACTATCCGGGAAGCCGCATCACAGCGGTGTCCAATTCGCATTCCCAGCGCGCCTACATCCAGGCCCAGGCACAGGCACGCGGGTTGCACAACGTCGAGGTGATCACCTGCGACTTCAATGTGTTCGATACGCCGGAGCGCTTCGACCGCATCGTGTCGGTGGAGATGTTCGAGCACCTGCGCAACTGGCCGCAGGCCTTCGCCCATGTGGCCCGCTGGCTGCAGCCACAGGGGCGCTTCTTCATGCATGTCTTCGCGCACCGCGAAGCACCCTACCCTTTCGAGGCGCGCGACGAGAGCGACTGGATGAGCCAGTACTTCTTCTCGGGCGGCATGATGCCCAGCGACGACCTGGCGCTGCACTGCCAGCAGGACCTGGCCCTGCGCGAGCGCTGGCGCTGGGACGGCACGCACTACCAGCGCACGGCCGAAGCCTGGCTGCGCAACATGGACGCCGAGCGCGCCGCGCTGATGCCGCTGTTCGAGCAAACCTACGGCGCTGAACAAGCATCGCTGTGGTGGCAGCGCTGGCGGCTGTTCTTCCTGTCCGTGGCGGAGCTGTTCGGTTACGGCGGCGGCCAGCAGTGGTGGGTGAGCCACTATGTGTTCGACAAGCGCGCGCCCTTGCCTGCGGACGCGGCGACTCCGCTGCAGCCCCATGGGCGCTGACCTGCCCACCACTGCCGTCGCCGGCCTGGGCTGGACGGTCGCCATCGCGGTGCTGACCTGGATCGCCAGCGTATGGCGGCACGACGCCAGCCTGGTGGACCGCGTCTGGGCCGTGTGCATCGCCGGGGCCGGGTGGATGTACCTGCTGAGCCAGCCCGGCGCCGGGGCCCTCGGCTACGCCATGGTGGCCATCGCCACCATCTGGGCGCTGCGCCTGAGCCTGTTCATCACCTGGCGCAACTGGGGCCATGGCGAAGACCGGCGCTACCAGGCCATCCGCGCCCGCAACCAGCCGCACTTTGCCTGGCGCAGCCTGTACCTGGTATTCGGTCTGCAGGCCGTGCTGGCCTGGCTGGTGTCGGCGCCCCTGCTGGCGGGCGCCGTCGACCGCGGCGGCTTATCCCTGTGGAGCGGCATCGGCGCAGCGCTGGCCGTGTTCGGCATCGGCTTCGAGGCGGTGGCGGACGCGCAGCTCGCCCGCTTCAAGGCGCAGGCGCAGCACCGCGGGCAGGTGATGGACCGCGGCCTGTGGCGCTATTCGCGCCATCCCAACTACTTCGGCGAGGCCTGCGTCTGGTGGGGCCTGTGGCTCATGGCCTGCACGGCGGAGGGCCGCCTGGGCGCATGGACCGTGGTGTCGCCGCTGCTGATGACGGTGCTGCTGCTGCGCGTCTCCGGCGTGCGGCTGCAGGAAGAGGACATCGCCGACCGGCGCCCGGCCTACCGCGCGTACATCCGCCGCACCAACGCCTTCGTGCCCGGCCCGCCCAAGGCCGGCTGACCCCTCACCCTTTGTCTACACAGCACCTTCAGGAGCCACGCACCATGATCCGCCAGTACGCCATCGCCTACGGAACCGTTGCCTTCGTCTTCCTCGCCATGGATTCGGTCTGGTTGAGCGCCATGGCCGACCGCCTGTACCGCCCGGCCATCGGCCACCTGATGCAGCAGGGCTTCAGCTTGGCGCCCGCGCTGGTGTTCTACGTGCTGTACGTGGGCGGCGTGGTGGTGTTCGCCGTACGACCCGCGCTGCAGAGCGGTTCTGCCTGGCATGCCTTGGGATGGGGGGCGCTGCTCGGCCTGCTGGCCTATGCGACCTACGACCTCACCAACCAGGCCACGCTCAAGGACTGGCCGTGGCAGATGACCGTAGCCGACCTATGCTGGGGCACCTTCGCCACCGCCGTGTCCGCGGCCGCCGCATGCGTAGCAGTGCAGCGCTTCGGCACGCCTTGACCGCGTGGGCCGCGGCGTACGCGGCGCCATCGCGCCGGTCTACATGCCGACGAGCGCGCCCACCGTGCGGGCGATCGCCCCCTGGAACAGCACCCGGCCCTGCACCGTCGTCAGGCAGATGCATTCCTCCTCGGCGGCCACGACGGGTTGATGCACGACATCCCCGTCGGCCCCGTCGAAGTCGCCAGGGCCGTACCGTGAGCGGTCGTCGCCGAACGTGCCATAGAGCACCTGGGTGAGTTCCAGGTCGCTGTGCGTGTGCTGCGGCAGGCGCTTGCCGGCACCGATGCGCAGCAGGAAGACGTTGGCCGAGCGGTCGTGCGGCACCGTGACCCGGCTCCAGCGCATGCCGGGGCCGAGCCAGCGCCAGGGCGAAACCGTGCACCCTTCGAGGGCGCGCGGCCACCGCGTGCCGGCCGGCAGCTCGGGACGCGGGCTGCCTGCACGGGTCTTCGCCGGCAGGGGCGCGGCGGGCTCGGCCGCAACGTGCACGAGCGCCGTGCCGTCGATCGCGGCCAGCGCCCGCGTCAGCGCGTCGGGCTGCAGGGCCACCGGCTCGATGTCCTCCAGCAACGCGCCACCCACGGCCTGCAGCACATGCAGGCGGTCGCAGCAGGTAGGGCAGGCCTCCAGATGGCTCTCGACCACGATGGCGGCGCCCGCAGGCAGGCTGCCGGCCGCGTGGGCCAGCAACAGGGCATCATCGGGATGGTGACGGATCATGGCTCTAGAGCGCCGAGCAGGCGGCGCAGATGGTTCACGGCCAAACGAACGCGGGATTTGACGGTGCCCAGCGGTATGCCGAGCTCCTGTGCGATCTGGGCGTGGGGATGTTCTTCGAAAAACGACAGTCGCAGGATCTGCACCTGCTCGACCGACAGCTGCTTCATCGCTTCCCGCACATGCTCTTCGCGCTGGCGGATGCTCAACTGCTCGTCGGGCTCGGGGGCGGTATCGGGCATCTGCCCGTCGTCGCACTCCTCACCATCGGCGATGAGCGCATGGCCCTTGCGGCGGAAGTGGTCCACCCGCAGGTTGCGGGCGATGGTGAAGATCCAGGTGGATGCGCCGGCATGGCGGGGATCGTAGGTAGGCGCCTTGCGCCACACGCTCACCAGTGTTTCCTGCGCCAGGTCCTCGGCCTGCGCCTCGGCGCTGCCCAAACGCATCAGGTAGGCCTTGACGCGCGGCGCGAAATACTTGAACAGCGCGGCAAACGCCTGCCGGTCTTCATGCGCAGCCACCGCCGTGATCCAGGCGGCCAGGTCTTCTCCTGTCGGCATCAATCCGGTGTGGTGCGGTGTCACGATCGACAGATAGGGAGGCCATGGCGTGGCCGGCTCGCGAGCCCACGCCGATGGCTGATGGACAGTGTTCATGCTGCTGGTACGCAGCGCTCGGCCCATTAGATCACAGCGCACCGCCGGACCGATCCAAAGCGCCGGACGGTGCGTACACAGCAGGCAGCGCAAGCGCGTGCCGCCACGCGAGCGAGCCCACAGACCAAGGAACCGACGCCATGACCTTCGCCGCAACGACGGGGCGGCCCCCAGCTCACCTGCGACCTGTGATGGACGTTGCCGTGATCGGCAGCGGCATTTCGGGTCTTTCCGCCGCCTGGCTGCTGTCTCACAGCCACCGGGTGACACTCTTCGAGGCGGACAACCGCGCCGGCGGGCACAGCCACACCGTCGACGTGCCGGATGCTGGCGGCACCTTCCCGGTCGACACGGGCTTCATCGTCTACAACGAGTCGGCCTATCCCAACCTCACTGCGCTGTTCGCGCACCTGCAGGTGCCGACGGAGGCCACCGACATGTCGTTCGCGGTCAGCCTGGACCAGGGTGCGCTGGAGTACTCCGGCTCCGGCCTGGGCGGGCTCTTCGCCCAGCGCGCCAACGCCTTGCGCCCCCGGTTCTGGCGCATGCTGCGCGACCTGGTGCGCTTTTACCGCCAGGCGCCGGCCGAGGCAGAGCGCCTGGGGCTGATGCCACTGGACGAGTACTTGTCGCAGCGCGGCTACAGCCGCGCCTTCCGGGAAGACCACCTCTATCCCATGGCCGCCGCCATCTGGTCAACCCCCGCGGCGCGGGTGGGCGAGTACCCGGTGGAGGCCTTCGTCCGCTTCTGCGAGAACCACCATCTGCTGGTGCTGGGCGACCGGCCGGCCTGGCGCACCGTGCGCGGCGGCAGCCGTGTCTACGTCGAGCGCATGACGCAAGGGCTGGGCTCCCGCCTGCGGCTGGAGAACGCCGCCGTCGAGATCCGCCGCACGCCCACCGGCGTCTTCATCCGCTCTGCCGACGCACGGGAATCCGGCCGTTTCGACCAGGTGGTCGTGGCCACGCACGCCGACCAGGCGCTGCGCCTGCTGCCCGATGCATCCCCTGAAGAATCCCGCCTGCTGGGCGCCTTCGAATACAGCCGCAACCGCGCGGTGCTGCACAGCGACCCGCGCCTGATGCCGCGCCGCCGGTCGGTGTGGTCGAGCTGGAACTACCTGGCCGACCGCAGCCGCAGCGACGCACTGTGCGTGACCTACTGGATGAACCAGTTGCAGCCTCTGCCCACGCAGCAGCCGGTGTTCCTCACGCTCAATCCGCTGCTCGAGCCCGCGCCGGACCAGCTCATCCGCAGCCAGGTTTACGAACACCCCCTGTTCAACACGGCGGCCCTGCGCGCCCAGCGCGAGCTCTGGAGCCTGCAAGGGCAGCGCCGGACCTGGTTCTGCGGCGCGTATTTCGGCTCTGGTTTCCACGAGGACGGCCTGCAAGCCGGGCTGGCCGTGGCCGAAGCCCTGGGCGGCGTGCGGCGTCCGTGGAACGTGAGCGACGAGTCCGGCCGCATCCATGTGCCGCCTGCCACGCTGCGCGAGGAGCGCGCGGCATGACACCAGCGTCCGCGCTGTACACCGGGCGCGTGATGCACCAGCGCCTGCGGCCGGCGAGGCACCGGCTGGAGTACCGCATCTTTTCCCTGTTGGTGGATCTGGACGAATTGCCGGCGCTCGACAGCCGGCTGCGCTGGTTCTCGGTGAACCGGCGCAATCTGTTCAGCCTGCACGAAGCGGACTATGGCGCGGGCGAGGCCGGCGGACTGCGCGCGCACATCGACCGCACGCTGGCGCAGGCCGGACTCCCCACCGGCGGACCGGTGCAGCTGCTCACGATGCCGCGCATCCTCGGCTACGCCTTCAACCCGCTCAGCGTCTATTTCTGCCACCGTCCGGACGGCGGCCTGAAAGCCATCGTCTACGAAGTGAACAACACCTTCGGCGAGCGCCACAGCTACGTGATCTCCGTCGGCTCCGATGAGGCCTTCGCCCCGCGGCTGCGCCAGGGCTGCGGCAAGGACTTCCATGTCTCGCCCTTCATGGAACTGGCGATGCAGTACGCCTTCGACATCGCGCCCCCGCGACCGGAGCAGGACCATCTGCGCGTGGGCGTCACCGTGCACGATGCGCAGGGCCCGGTGCTGGCAGCCCGCTGGCTCGCCCGGCGCAGCGCCCTCACCGATGCGGCTCTGCTGCGTGCCTTCGGCACCCACCCGCTGCTCACCCTCAAGGTCGTGGGCGCCATCCACTGGGAGGCGCTCCGGCTCTGGCTCAAGCGGGTTCCCCTGCACCGCAAGCCGCCACCGCCGCCCCAAGCCATCAGCTTCATCGCTCGCAAAGACACCTGACATGCGCATTTCCCCGCCGACTTCGACGTCCCTGCCCAGCGCTTCGCCACCGCATGCCGTACGGGCCGGCAGCCCGCTGCGCCCGCTGCACGGCCTGCTCCGCAGGCTGCTGCGCCATCTGCAGTGCGGCAGCCTGTCGATCAGCCTGCCCGGCGGCCAGCGGCTGGAGGGCCATGGCGCGGCCCCCGGCCCGGCCGCCGCCGTGGTCCTGCACTCCTGGCGCCCGGTATGGCAGATGCTGCTGCACGGGGACATCGGCCTGGCCCGCTCCTACCGCGACGGCGACTGGATGACGCCCGACCTGACGGCGCTGCTGGAGCTGGGTCTGCACAACGAGCAGGCCTGGGGGGCCGCCCTGCAGGCGAGCGCGCCGGCACGCTGGTTCCACCAGCTGGCGCACCGCCTGCGCGCCAACACCCGCACGGGCAGCCGCCAGAACATCGCCTTCCATTACGACCTGGGCAATGCGTTCTACGGCCAGTGGCTGGACCGCACCATGCTCTATTCCAGCGGCCTGTATGCCCACCCCGGCGCCACGCTGGAAGAAGCGCAGGCGCGCAAGCTGGCACGCATCCTCGCGCTGCTGGACTGCCCGGAAGATGCCGAGGTACTCGAGATCGGTTGCGGCTGGGGCGCCCTGGCGACCGAGTTGGGCCAGGCCGCGCCTGCGGGCCGGGTCACGGGCCTGACGCTCTCGACCGAACAACTGGCGCACGCGCGGGAAAGGGTCGCCTCCGCAGGGCTGCAGGACCGCGTGGACCTGCGCCTGCAGGACTATCGCGATGTCGAGGGGCACTTCGATCGCATTGTGTCCATCGAAATGCTCGAAGCCGTTGGCGAGCGCTACTGGCCGGCCTACTTCGACACCCTGCGGGCACGGCTGAAGCCGGGCGGCACGGCGGTCGTGCAGGTCATCACGATCGCCGAGGACCGCTTCGAGCAGTACCGCCGGCATCCGGACTTCATCCAGCGCTTCATCTTCCCGGGCGGCATGCTGCCGACGGTGCGCGCGCTGGGCAAAGAAGCTGCGCGCGCCGGACTCACGCTGGAGACCGCGGAGACTTTCGGGACCAGCTATGCGCTCACGCTGGCCGCCTGGCGGGAACGCTTCCTCGCCGCATGGCCCACCATCGAACCGCTGGGGTTCGATGACGCCTTCCGGCGGCTCTGGACGTACTACCTCAGCTACTGCGAGGCGGGCTTTCGCACGGGGCGCGTGGACGTGGGCCTGTACGTGCTGCGCCACGCGCACGGCAACGCCGATCAGACGACGGCCTGACCGGAAGGGCAAAAGAACCGGGGGAATGTGGCGTGAAAAACGCTTCGCCGAAAGGCGAAGTGGTGCGGCTGGCGGGGATCGAACCCACGACCCTTGGCTTCGGAGGCCAATACTCTATCCACTGAGCTACAGCCGCTGGACATCTGCGGGCCGGGTGGCCGCAAACAGCAGCGGATTATCGCACGCTACTCCACCCGGAAACCCAAACCCTTGAGATAGGTGTCCACGCTGACCTGGCTGACCGCCACCAGATCGAAGCTCGAATGGCTCAGCAACCACGCCTGCATCAGGCCTTCGAAGATGGCGCGCAAGCCGATGGCCGCCGTGGCCGGGTCCATGGGCAGGGCCACCTGGTACTGCTCTGCCGCCTCGCGGACGAAGCGTTCGATCTGCGACTGGAATCCCGCGCAGCCCTCGATGTGGCGATCCCGCACGTCTGCCAGATCGTTGACGTATTCGATCCGGTACATCGCGATCTCGAACACCCGGCGCGTACGCTCGTCATGGGCGATGCTGCGCTGCACAAAATCGATCAGGCGGCGCAAGCGCTCCAGCGGCGGCAGGCCGGCGGCGAAATCGTCGTCTTCGGTCGCCTGCTCGAGCGGCAAGGTCACGCGATCCATCATGGCGTTGAACAGGTCGAGCTTGTCCTTGAAATGCCAATAGATCGCCCCGCGCGTGGCGCCGGCCGCCTGAGCGATGTCGTTGAGCGACGCTCGGGCAACGCCTTTTTCGTAGAACACCAATTCGGCCGCATCCAGCAAGCTGTTGCGCGTAGCATCGGCATCTTCTTTGGTACGACGGGCCATAGGGGCGGTTGTCTCCTGTAGGTGTTGGCCTGGTAACGATGTAATCGCAATTATACATTCATGTTTGTATGTACAATGGCGCCCACTTTCGTTTGCCCTCTTCTTTGATGCCGGTCAGCTGCATGCGTCCGGCATCGGGAATTTCTGTTTCTGCACCTTTCGCTTTTTGCCTTTTCTCAAAGGGATTTCCATGCAGCGCCTGAACGACGACCACTCCGTCCGCTCCGTCTCCCAACCCCCTTCCTTGAGGCTTCTCGCACTGTCCATCGGTTGCGCAGCCGTGCTCGCCCTGTCGGCGTGCGGCAAGAAGGACGCTGATGCCCAGGGCGGCGCGCCCCAGCAGCCCCCGCCGGCCGAGGTGGGCGTGGTGACGGTCACCCCCGGTGACGTCGGGTTGGTTACCGAGTTGCCAGGCCGCCTCGAGGCGTCACGCGTGGCAGAGGTGCGGGCCCGGGCGGCAGGCATCCTGCAAAAGCGCCTGTTCACCGAAGGCAGTGATGTGAAGGCCGGCCAGGCGCTGTTCGCCATCGACAACGCGCCTTACCGCGCCACGCTGGAAAGCGCGCAGGCCTCCGTCGCCCAGGCCGAAGCGAACGTGGCCCAGACCCGTGCACTCGCCGAGCGCTACAAGCCGCTGGTGGCCGTGAACGCGGTGAGCAAGCAGGAATACGACAACGCGGTCGCTTCCCAAAAGACGGCCGAGGCCAACCTGGCAGCCGCCAAGGCCTCGGTGACCACCGCGCGCATCAACCTGGGCTATGCCTCGGTGACCTCGCCCATCTCCGGCCGCATCGGCCGTGCACTGGTGACCGAAGGCGCCCTGGTGGGCCAGGGCGAACCGACCCAACTCGCCGTGGTGCAGCAGATCGACCCGCTGTACGTGAACTTCACGCAGTCCGCGTCGGATGCCCTCAAGCTGAAGGCAGCCCTGACCAGCGGCAAATACAAGCAGGCCGGCAACGGTGCCGCAGGCGTGAGCGTGGTGCTGGAAGACGGCAGCGTCTACGGCCGCACGGGCCGCCTGCTGTTCACCGATCTGACGGTGGACGCCACCAGTGGCCAGGTCACGTTGCGCGCTGAGATTCCCAACCCCGACCGCCAGCTGCTGCCCGGCCTGTACGTGCGCGTGCGTGTCGAGCAGGCCCAGGTGGGCAACGGCGTGCTGCTGCCCCAGCAGGCCGTGACCCGCTCGGCCAAGGGCGACACGGTCATGGTGGTGGGCGAAGACAACCACCTGACGCCCCGCCCGATCAAGCTGGGCCCGGCACAAGGCACGAACTGGGTGGTGCTGGAAGGCCTCAAGGCCGGCGAAAAGGTCATGGTGGACGGCTTCCAGAAGCTGCCCCGCGGCAAGCCCGGCGATCCGATCGTCGTCAAGCCCGTGCCCTGGCAACCCGCCGGTGCCAAGCCCGCTGCGGCGCCCGCCTCTGCCGCTTCGGCTCCGGCCAAGCAATAAGTAAGACAACCAGGAGCGCGGCACATGGCCAAGTTCTTCATTGAACGGCCCATCTTTGCATGGGTCATCACGATCTTCATCATGGTGATGGGGGGAATCTCCATCGCCAAGCTGCCCATCGCCCAGTACCCGGCGGTGGCGCCACCGACCATCCAGGTGTCGGTCGCCTACCCGGGCGCCAACGCGCAGACGCTGGAAGACAGCGTGCTCGCGGTCATCGAACGCGAGATGAACGGCGCCAGCGGGCTGGCCTACATCGAGACGACGAGCCAAGCCAACGGCACCGGCTCGATCGTGCTGAGCTTCGAGCCTGGCACCAACGCCGATCTGGCGCAGGTGGACGTGCAGAACCGCCTCTCGCGCGCCACGCCGCGGCTGCCCAGCGCAGTGACGCAGCAGGGCGTGCGCGTGGAGCAGTCGCGTTCGAACTTCCTGATGTTCGCCATGCTCTCCACGGACAACCCCGACGTGAGCATCGAGGCGCTGAACGACTATGCCGCCCGCAACGTGGTGCCGGAACTGCAGCGCGTGGCCGGCGTGGGTACGCTCACCCAGTTCGGCTCCGAGCGCGCCATGCGCATCTGGGTGGACCCGGCCAAGCTCAAGGGTTTCAACCTGTCGCTCGACCAGGTGAATGCGGCGATCCGCGCGCAGAACGTGCAGGTGTCGGCCGGCAATCTGGGTGACCTGCCGTCCGAACAGGGCCAGCCCGTAGCGGCCACCATCGTCGTGCAAGGCCAGCTGACCAATGCCGACCAATTCGGCAACGTGGTACTGCGCGCCAACACCGACGGTTCCGCCGTGCGCCTGAAGGACGTGGCCCGCATCGAACTCGGCTCGCAGAGCTACAACACCAGCGCCCGTCTGAACGGCAAGCAGGCCGTGGGCCTGGGCGTGCAGCCCACCCCATCGGCCAACGCGCTGGCGACGGCCAAGGCCGTGCGCGCCAAGCTGGAAGAGCTCAAGAAGTTCTTCCCGCAGGGCGTGAACTACGTGGTTCCCTACGACACTTCCAAATTCGTTTCGGTCTCGATCGAGAAGGTGGTGCACACGCTGATCGAAGCCGTGGTGCTGGTGTTCATCGTGATGTTCCTGTTCCTGCAGAACTTCCGCTACACCATCATCCCGACCATCGTGGTGCCGGTGGCCCTGCTGGGCACGTTCGGCGCGCTGCTGGCGATGGGCTTCTCGATCAACGTGCTGACCATGTTCGGCATGGTGCTGGTGATCGGCATCGTGGTGGACGACGCCATCGTGGTGGTGGAGAACGTCGAGCGGATCATGGCCGAGGAAGGCCTGCCGCCGCTGCAGGCCACGCGCAAGGCGATGGGCCAGATCTCGGGCGCCGTGATCGGCGTGACCGTGGTGCTGATCTCGGTGTTCGTGCCGCTGGCGTTCTTCGCCGGCTCCACGGGCAACATCTACCGCCAGTTCGCCGCGACGATGGCCACCTCGATCGCGTTCTCGGCGTTCCTGGCACTGTCTCTCACGCCGGCGCTCTGCGCCACGCTGCTCAAGCCCATCGATCCGGAACACCACGCCGAGAAGAAAGGCTTCTTCGGCTGGTTCAACCGCTCGTTCAAGAGCACCACGCACCGCTATGAAGGCTGGATGGCCAAGCTGCTGCGCCGCGGCGGTCGCATGATGATCATCTATGCCGTGCTGCTGGGCGCCGTGGCGCTGGTGTACACGCGCCTTCCCACCTCGTTCCTGCCGAACGAAGACCAGGGCTACATCATCACCAACGTGCAGCTGCCCCCGGGTGCCGCGCAGTCGCGTACCAGCGAGGTGCTGCAGCAGGTGGAAGGCTTCATGCTGAAGCAGCCCGAGGTGGAGAACATCGTGACCGTGGCAGGCTTCTCGTTCTCAGGCCAGGGCCAGAACGCCGGCCTCGCGTTCGTGATCCTGAAGGACTGGGCAGAGCGCTCCGGCGCCGACAGCACCGCCTCGGCCGTGGCCGGTCGCGCCTTCATGGCGCTGTCGGGCATCCGCGATGCCTTCATCTTCGCGCTGAGCCCGCCGCCCATTCCCGAACTGGGCACCGGCACCGGCTTCAACTTCCGGCTGCAGGACCGTGCCGGCCAGGGCCATGACGCCCTGGTGAACGCGCGCAACCAGCTGCTGGGCATGGCCGGGCAGAGCAAGATCCTGGCAGGCGTTCGCCCCGACGGCATGGAAGACGCGCCCCAGATGCAGATCGACATCGACCGCGACAAGGCCAACGCCCTGGGCATCGGTTTCGACAGTATCAGCAGCGCGCTGTCCACGGCGCTGGGCTCGGCCTACATCAACGACTTCCCGAACCAGGGACGTCTGCAGCGCGTGGTCGTCCAGGTGGACGCCGCCGCCCGCATGCGGCCCGAGTCGGTGCTGGACCTGCCCGTGGTCAACAGCCGCGGCCAGACCGTGCCCCTGTCGACCTTCGCCACCACGCGCTGGATCACCGGCGCCATGCAGACGGTGCGCTACAACGGCTACCCGTCGATGAAGATCGCCGGTGATGCCGGCCCCGGATACACGACCGGCGAGGCCATGAACGAGATGGAACGCCTGGCCGGCCAGCTGCCGCCCGGCTTCGGCTTCGAGTGGACGGGCCAGTCGCGCGAGGAAAAGCTCGCCGGCTCGCAGGCCATGATCCTCTATGCCTTCTCGCTGCTCGCCGTGTTCCTGTGCCTGGCCGCGCTGTACGAAAGCTGGTCGATCCCGTTCTCGGTGATGCTGGTGGTGCCGCTG
>JAAIGF010015151.1_pt1 | contig 13920 bp, 12 predicted proteins | sample 6487441 | NCBI WGS metagenome assembly JAAIGF01 (sample SAMN13974129, study PRJNA590717) | phyllosphere metagenome | biome: pepper field; feature: multiple bacterial spot infested pepper fields; material: pepper leaves; isolation source: leaves from pepper fields | host: Capsicum annuum ... | reverse complement strand
TGCTCACTCCTCGACGCGCCAATACCTTGATCTCCACTGCTTGCTCCTGAGTCAACATTACGGCGGCCAAAGCCGCCATCATTGCCCAGGTGGGTCACTTTTACTCCGACGCAGTGGGTCAGTATTACTCCGGCGCTAACATGTAGGAAACGGACGTGCATTGAAGCGCCCCCGCCGAAGGTTGGGTGTCGTCCAACGTTCGAAGACCAGTTCTCGGATGCCCGTTTCAAACCTTGCCAACTGCCGCTGGCAGAAGTGTGAGCACCCGGTCCAGGCTATCCAAGCTACCGGTGGCAGATGTGTGAGTATCCGGCCCAGCCTATACAGGCTACAGGTGGCAGACGCATGAGTACCCGGTCTGGGCCATGCAAGCTGCCGCTGGCAGACGGGTAAGTATCCGGTCCAAGCCATCCAGGCTGCCGTTGAATGGTTTCCGCGCGCGTCGTCAAGCAAGCTCGCGCATCCCGGCGCTTCCTCCCTAACAAAGCGCCACGGCATGGCGCAGTCCCCGCCAATCCCACTTCGTGGCGGTACACCGCTTGTTCGTAAGAACGCCCAGGCAAGCAGCCGTCGCAACGCCACTCAAGTGCGCACCGATAGCGAGCCGGCAGGGCCTTCGTGGCGCTTAAGCCGCCGTCCCCGTCACGGCTGATGAGCCGGGCGTAAAGAACCATGACCACGGCCTGCCAGGAACCTGGGCAAGCACGATGGCAGCCCAATCATGCTGTCCCTCTGCAGGCGGGCATCAGAACAAGCCGAGCAGACGTGAAGGCGTGGGTGGCGGGGCCGGGGCGGATGCACGTTGGCACGACGCGGGGGCGGGAGCCCCGATCGCGTTCGTGGCGTCGGGCAGCCGACACGGCTCCGCCACCCACGACTGGCCTAAGAACTCGCCAGCACCGCCAGCGCAACAACGCGGAACTCAAATGGGCGGCGATCCCCTGTGCACCGCCGAGTCGCCCCTCAAGTCCGCAATGAACCCCTTCTTAGCGCGCCAGAAACATGCAAAACGCGCCGCCCTCGACTTATCGGTTTCCCGGAAGTTAAGGGTAATCCCCGCGACTGGACTGTCGGTCAACGCGACCGCGCTCGATAAAATTCGCAATACGAACATTAGTTCGATAAACGAACATCCGGCAAGGGCCGGAGTCAGCTTGCGAGGATATCGATCGTCATGAATTTCCGTCGTCCCAACCCGCTCCGCCGCGGCCTGCTGGCTGCCTTGACCCTGACAGCGCTTGGTGCCGCACCGGCTGGCGCCGTGTTCGCGCAGAGCTATCCGACCAAACCGATCACCATCGTGGTGCCGTTCGCCGCAGGCGGCACGACCGACATCCTGGCGCGCATCATCGGCGAGGGGATGACCAAAGAGCTTGGCCAGCCGGTCATCATCGACAACCGGGCCGGGGCGGGCGGCAACATCGGCGCGCAGATCGCAGCCAAGGCGGCAGGGGACGGCTACACGCTGTTCATGGGCACGGTTGGCACGCATGCCATCAACGCCTCGCTGTACAAGAAGCTGCCCTACGACCCCATCAAGGACTTCGCACCGCTGACGCGCGTCGCGAACGTGCCCAACCTGCTGGTGGCCAATCCTTCGCAGCCGTTCAAGACGGTGCAGCAACTGATCGACTACGCGCGCGCCAACCCGGGCAAGGTCAGCTTCGGCTCATCAGGCAACGGAAGCTCGATTCACCTGTCGGGCGAGCTGTTCAAGTCCATGACCAAGGTCGACATGCTGCACGTGCCGTACAAGGGCAGTGCACCAGCCGTGACGGATCTGCTGGGCAACCAGATCGCCGTCATGTTCGACAACATGCCGTCTGCGATCCAGCACGTTCGCGCCGGCCGGCTCACGCCGCTGGCGGTGACCACGGCCAAGCGTTCGCCAGAACTGCCGGATGTCCCCACCATTGCCGAAGCCGGTGTGCCTGGGTACGAAGCCACGTCCTGGTTCGGAATGTTCGCGCCTGCCAGCACGCCTGCGCCCTTGGTCGAGCAGATCAACGCGACGCTGGTCAAGCTGCTGCAACAGCCGGAAATGAAGAAGAAGTTTGCGGAGCAGGGGGCCGAGGTGGTGGCCGAGACGCCTGCGCAGTTCGCGTCGTTCATCCAGGCGGAGAGCGCGAAGTGGGGCAAGGTCGTCAAGGAGTCCGGCGCCAGCGTCGACTGACGCGGCGCCGGACCACCGGCAGGTGACGTCACCTGCCGGTGGATTCGACAGCTCAGCGTTGCGCCGGGCTGCCGTCGTGCAGGCGCCAGATACCCAGCGGGTTGGCATCCTGCAGCGAGGCCGGCAGCAGGCGATCCGGCATGTCCTGATAGGACACCGGGCGCAGGAAGCGGTCGATGGCCGATGCGCCCACCGAAGTGAAGGCAGCGTTCGAGGTGGCCGGGAATGGACCGCCGTGGACCATGGCGAAGCCCACTTCCACACCGGTCGGGAAGCCGTTGACCAGAATGCGGCCGGCCTTGCGTTCCAGAACGGTGATCAGGCGGCGGGCGATGTCATCGTCGCCTGCTTCCAGTTGCAGCGTCGCGGTCAACTGGCCTTCCACGTGCTCGGCGATTTCCAGCAGTTCTTCCACGTCCTTGGCGACGACCAGCAGCGAGGCCGGGCCGAACACTTCTTCCTGCAGGGCAGGCGAGGACAGGAAGGTCTTGGCGTCGGCGACGTACAGGGCAGCACGGGCGCACGACTTGCCGGCTTCGGCGGCCTGGCCTTGTGCAGCCAGGGTCACGCCCGGCTGGCCTGCCAGGGCAGCGGTGCCCTTTTCGTAGGCCGACAGGATGCCCGAGGTCAGCATGGTGCCGGCCGGAGCGGGCGTCAGTGCTGCGGAGGCGGCGTCGCGGAAGCGGGTCAGCGCCGGGCTGTCCAGGGCGATGACCAGGCCGGGGTTGGTGCAGAACTGGCCCACACCCATCGTCAGCGAGGCGGCAAAGCCTTGGCCGATGGCTTCGGCACGGGCTTCCAGCGCGGCCGGCAGCAGGAACACCGGGTTGATGCTGCTCATTTCGGCGTACACCGGGATCGGCTCGGGGCGTGCGTTGGCGATGCGCACCAGTGCCAGGCCACCTTGGCGCGAGCCGGTGAAGCCGACGGCCTTGATGGCAGGGTGGGCGACCAGGGCTTCGCCCAGTTCACGGCCAGCGCCGACCAGCAGCGAGAACACGCCTTCGGGCAGGCCCGCTTCCTTGACGGCACGTTGGACGGCCTGGCCGACCAGTTCCGAGGTACCCAGGTGAGCGCTGTGCGCCTTGACGATGACGGGCGCGCCGGCAGCCAGTGCCGAGGCAGTGTCGCCACCGGCGACCGAGAAGGCCAGCGGGAAGTTGCTGGCGCCGAACACGGCGACCGGGCCGAGCGGGATCTTGCTCAGGCGCAGGTCGACGCGAGGCAGCGGCGTGCGATCGGGCTGGGCCGGATCGATGGTGGCGTGCAGGTAGTGACCATCGCGGACCACGCGCGCGAACATGCGCAGTTGGCCGACGGTACGGCCACGTTCGCCCTGCAGGCGGGCCACGGGCAGGCCGCTTTCCAGATGGGCGCGCTCGATCAGCTCGTCGCCCAGATCCAGGATGTTCTGTGCAATGGCCTCCAGGAACGCGGCACGTGCTTCGGGCGCAGTGTTCCGATAGGTATCGAACGCTGCGTTCGCGAGGGACGCTGCGCGTTCGACTTCGGCCTTGCCGCCGAGACCGAATGCGGGCTCCAGCGATTCGCCGGTGAATGCGTTGACAGCGTTGAGCGTACCGAGGGTGCCGCGGACGGCGTTGGCGCCGATCAGCATGTTGCCGGTAAGGGGCATCAATGACTCCTGAGGTGAAAAACAAAAGGGCGGCGCGAAGCGCCGCCACTTGGCAGATGGGGCCGACTCGTCAGACCGACAGGCCCCTTGCCGACTTTTAAACCAACTTTATTACTGCGGGCCCATCTTCTTGATCAGGGCGTCGAGCATGTTCAGCTCTTCCTGGTTCAGGTCGGTCAGCGGTGCGCGGACCGGGCCGGCGGTGCGGCCGACCAGCGTTGCGCCAGCCTTGACGATGCTGACAGCATAACCGGCACGGCGGTTACGGATTTCCAGGTAGGGCAGGAAGAATTCGTCGATCAGGCGGTTGGTGGTGTCCGAATCGTTGGCGGCGATGGCGCGATAGAAGTCCATCGCGGTCTTCGGGATGAAGTTGAACACGGCCGACGAGTACACCGGCACGCCCAGCGCGCGGTAGGCCGCTGCGTAGACTTCAGCCGTGGGCAGGCCGCCCAGGTACGAGAAGCGGTCGCCCAGGGTGCGGCGGACCTTGACCATTGCCTCGATGTCGCCCACGCCATCCTTGAAGCCGATCAGGTTGGGGTTGCGCTCGGCCAGGCGGGCCAGTTGTTCGGCGTTCAGGCGCGAGTTGGCGCGGTTGTAGACGATGACGCCGATCTTCAGTGCCTTGCAGACCTGGTCGACGTGCTCGGCGATGCCGTCTTGCGAGGCTTCGGTCAGGTAGTGCGGCAGCAGCAGCACGCCGTGGGCGCCCAGGCGCTGTGCTTCCAGGCCGTAGGCGATGGCAGTGCGGGTCGGGCCGCCGATGCCGGCCAGGATCGGCACTTGGCCGGCGCAGGTGTCGACGGCGGTCTTGATGACCTGCGAATACTCGTCGCCATGCAGCGAGAAGAACTCACCCGTGCCGCCAGCGGCGAACAGGGCGCTGGCGCCGTAGGGGGCCAGCCACTCCAGGCGCTCGGCATAGGTCTTCGCATTGAAGTTGCCTTGTGCGTCGAAGTCCGTCAGCGGGAAGGACAGCAGGCCTTCGGAAACGATCTGCTTGAGTTCCTGGGGTGTAGTCATGGTGTTCTAGTCGTCCTGAGGAGCGGTGAGGGGCCCGCAGCCCGATCCTGGGTTACGGAAGTTATACGTCATCGTACAACGTACTTTTCAGAACGCCAATGCCGGATCGCTGATTCCGGCCCGGGATTTACCCTAGCGTTGTATCCCCGTCGGCGCCCGAGGTCGCATGCGCCCGGCGCAGGCGTTCGCGGCTGTTGGCCAGGTGAGTGCGCATGGCAGCCCGTGCAGCGTCGGGGTCGCGCCGCTCGATGGCGTCGGCGATGCTCTCGTGTTCCAGGTTGACGCTGGTGAGATAGCTTTCCTGGTCGGCTTCGGCCAGGGCGGCGGAATTCACCCGCGAACGCGGAATGATGGTGTGGCCCAGCTGTTCCAGGATGCTGGCGAAGTAGCGGTTGCCGGTGGCTGCGGCGATGGCCAGGTGGAAGGCCACATCGGCGGCGACGGCGTTGCCGGTGCGCTTGGCGATGTGCATGTCGAAGTCTTCCATTGCCTTGCGGATGGCGCGTACCTGCGCATCGGTGCGGCGCGAGGCGGCCAGGCCGGCGGCTTCTGCTTCAACGCTGATGCGCAGTTCCAGGATGGCCATGACATCCAGCATGGTGAGGATGCTGGCGGTGTCGAGGGCGACCCGGGTGTCTTGCGAGGCCTCCAGCACGAAGGTGCCGATGCCGTGCCGCGTCTCGACCAGACGGGCGGCCTGCAGGCGCGAAATCGCCTCGCGCACCACCGTCCGGCTGACGCCTTGATCTGTCATGATGGCCGACTCGGTCGGCAGTTTTTCGCCCGGTCGGAACACGCCACGGCGGATTTGCTCGGACAAGGCGTGCACGACCTCTTCGGTCAGGCTGCGGCTGCGCCGACGGGGGCGGGCGGGGGTCGAGTGGTCCATGGGTGCATCAGGCGAAACGGACCGACGAGTATAAGCGGCCATGGTTAAGACGTGGGATGACTGACGAGAAGACCTCTGCGTTTTGCCTAATACGACTGTTGCGCGGTAGGGGTAAACGTGGAATGAAGATGTGTAAGCAGTCGGAAATAATCACAGGTCATAGGATGACAGATGACTGGCGTGTTGCCGCGTCATCGTTCCTATTGCGCCGAACCGGACAGTCGGGAGTTGCATTACCGTGATCGAAAACACCCTCAGCCGGACGCCGGCACCCTCCGCAGGGTCCACCCTGCCGCCGCTCTACATCCGCATTCATGCCGAGGACAACGTCGCCATCATCGCCAATGACGGCGGCCTGCCGGCAGGCACGGTCTTCCCCGACGGTCTGGTGCTGCAGGAACACGTCCCGCAGGGGCACAAGGTCGCGCTGGTCGACCTGGCCGAAGGCGCGGAAGTCATCCGCTACAACGTCCTGATCGGTTATGCGGCCAAGGCCCTGCCTCGCGGCAGCTGGGTCAACGAGCGCGTGACCACCATGCCGGCCGCGCCCGAACTCGACAACCTGCCCATCGCGACGCGCCGCGCGCCCGAGATGCCGCCGCTCGAAGGTTTCACCTTCCAGGGCTATCGCAACGCCGACGGCTCGGTGGGCTCGCGCAATATCCTGGCCATCACGACGACGGTGCAGTGCGTGGCCGGCGTGGTCGAACACGCCGTGCGCCGCATCAAGGCGGAATTGCTGCACAAGTACCCGAACGTCGACGACGTGGTGGGGCTGGAGCACACCTACGGCTGCGGCGTGGCGATCGACGCTCCCGACGCCATCATCCCCATCCGCACCCTGCGCAACATCAGCCAGAACCCCAACTTCGGCGGCACGGCGATGGTCGTCAGCCTGGGCTGCGAGAAGCTCCAGCCCGATCGCCTGCTGCCCGCAGGAACCATCGCCATCCAGGGCGGGGCGCAGCTCGACGTGGTCTGCCTGCAGGACGACGAGCACGTCGGCTTCGAGTCCATGATCCTGCACATCATGCGCACGGCCGAAACGCATTTGGTGAAGCTCAATGCCCGCACCCGCGAAACCTGTCCGGTTTCCGACCTGGTGGTCGGCGTGCAGTGCGGCGGCAGCGATGCCTTCTCGGGCGTCACCGCCAACCCGGCGGTGGGTTTTGCCACCGACCTGTTGGTGCGTGCCGGTGCCGCCGTGATGTTCTCGGAAAACACCGAGGTGCGCGACGGCATCGACCAATTGACCGCGCGTGCCGAAACGCCCGAAGTGGCGGCCGCGCTGATCCGCGAAATGGACTGGTACGACCGCTACCTGGACAAGGGCCGGGTCGACCGCAGCGCCAACACCACGCCCGGCAACAAGAAGGGCGGGCTGTCCAACATCGTCGAGAAGGCGATGGGCTCCATCGTCAAATCGGGCAGCGCGCCGATCTCGCACGTGCTGTCGCCGGGCGAAAAGCTCACCCGCAAGGGCCTGATCTACGCCGCCACGCCAGCCAGCGACTTCATCTGCGGCACTTTGCAGCTGGCCGCGGGCATCAACCTGCACGTTTTCACCACCGGCCGCGGCACGCCGTATGGCCTGGCCGAAGTGCCGGTCATCAAGGTGGCGACCCGCAACGATCTGGCGCGCCGCTGGCATGACCTGATGGACGTCAACGCCGGCCGCATCGCCACCGGCGAAGCCACCATCGAACAGGTCGGCTGGGAGCTGTTCCACCTGATGCTGGACGTGGCCAGCGGCAAGAAGACCTGGGCCGAACACCACCAGTTGCAGAATGCGCTGACGCTGTTCAACCCGGCGCCGGTGACCTGAAACCGCGTGAGCGCAAGCAAGACTGCTGCAGGCTTGCGGCAGTCTTCCCGACGCAGCATACAATCGCGACATCGAGAACAACCGGCGGATCATTCCGCCACGGAGCATCGACGCGATGCGTTACTTCGTCTGGATTCTGCGGCTCGCCGTCTTCGTGGTCGTCCTGCTCTTCGCACTGAAGAACACCGACCGGGTCACCGTCCGCTTCTTCGTCGACACCTTGACGACCGACATCCCGCTGATCGTGGTGATGCTGGCGTGCTTCGTCGCCGGCACCATTTTCGGCCTGGTGCTGACCGTCCCGGCGTCGCTGCGCCGTCGCCGCGAAGCCGCCGCGCTGCGCCGCGACCTCGAACGCCTGCGTGCCGAGCAGGCGCGACAACAGGTCGGTCCGCCTGCGCCGGCCGATGCACCGACGCCCGACGTCGTGCTGCCCATGCACCCGCTGTAAGGAAGGCGGCGCGTGGATTTCGAACCCTGGTGGCTGATCGCCGTTCCGCTTCTGTTCGGGCTCGGCTGGATCGCCGCGCGCGTCGACATCCGGCAGATGCTGTCGGAGACGCGCAATCTGCCCGACTCCTATTTCCGTGGCTTGAACTTCCTGCTCAATGAGCAGCCGGACCGCGCCATCGACGCGTTCATCGAAGTCGCCAAGCTCAACCCCGAAACCATCGAACTGCACTTTGCACTGGGCAGCCTGTTCCGCCGCCGTGGCGAGATCGAGCGTGCCATCCGCGTGCACCAGAACCTGCTGCAGCGTACCGACCTGCCCAGCGCGCAGCGCGAACAGGCCTTGCACGAGCTGGCGCAGGATTACCTGCGTGCCGGCATGCTCGATCGCGCCGAAGCCGCCTTCGAGCAACTGAAGGCCACGCGCTTCGCCCCCGAGGCCTTGCGCGCCCTGATCCGCGTGCATGAAACCGAGCGCGACTGGCCCCAGGCCATCATCGCCGTGCAGGCCCTGCAAGGCCTGGTCGACGAGCCGGTGCCGCAGGCCGTGCATTTCCACTGCGAACAGGCGGCTGCCGCCATGGCGGCCGAGCCACCCGATCTGGATGCGGCCCATGCCGCGCTGGATGCCGCCAGCCATGCGTCGGTACAACGTGGCCAACCCGCCCGGCCCGACGTGCCGCACGTGCGCGTGTCCATCATGCGTGCCGAGCTGGCGATGCGCGAGAACGATCCAGCCAGCGCACGCGTGCACCTGGAAATGGTGCTGAAGCACTCGCCCGCCTACACCGGCCTGATCGCCGGCAAGCTGCTGGAGATCCGCCGCCTGAATGGCAGCGAGGCCGATGGCGTGACCATGCTGGAGACGCAATACGCCCAGCAGCCCTCGCTCGATGTCTTCAACGCGATCTTTCAGGGCCGCAGCCGCCTGTACGGGGTGGACGACGCGTGGGCCTTTGCGCGCGCAGCCATGCAGCGCAACCCGTCGCTGCTGGGCCTGGATCGTCTGCTGGAAGCCCAATTGGCTGGCGCACAGACCGACGGCAAGACGCCGCCGGTGCCTGTGGTGGCCGCGTCGGTGATCGACGACGTGGTCCTCATGCGCAGCCTGATCCACAAACACACACAACGCCTGGATCGCTACGTCTGCCGCCAATGCGGCTTCAAGGCCAAGCGGTTCCACTGGCAATGTCCGGGCTGCAATGCCTGGGAAACTTACGCCCCCAAGCGTTTGGAAGAACTGGATGCCTGATTCGAACGCGGCCATGGCCGCATCGTTTCCTGACGAGGCCGTGCGTGGCGCGGCGCGTGTACTGGTGGTCGGCGATGTCATGCTCGATCGCTACTGGTTTGGCGAAGTCGAGCGCATTTCCCCTGAAGCGCCCGTGCCCGTGGTGCGGGTCAACCTGAGCGAAGACCGGCTGGGGGGCGCGGCCAACGTGGCCCGCAACGTGGTCGCGCTCGGTGGCCAGGCAACGCTGATCGGCGTCGTCGGTCGGGATGACGGCGGCGCCGTATTGGCCGCACTGGCACGCGAGGCCGGCATTGTTCCGGCCTTCGTGGAAGACGCCGACGCCCCCACCACCATGAAGATGCGCGTGCTGGGCCGGCAGCAGCAGTTGCTGCGTGTCGACTTCGAGCGCACGCCGTCGGCTGCCGCCCAGGCGCGTGTCGCCGAACAGGTGATCGCCGCCTTGCCCGGCCATGATGTCGTGGTGCTGTCGGACTATGCCAAAGGCGTGCTTGCCCATGTGGAACCCCTGATCGAAGCCGCCCGCGCACGCGGATGCATCGTGCTGGTCGATCCCAAGGGCGACGATTACGCACGCTATCGTGGCGCGTCGCTGGTCACCCCCAATCGCAGCGAAATGCGCGAGGCAGTGGGCGCCTGGCGCGACGAGGACGACCTGAACGAACGTGCCCAGCGCCTGCGCGAGGCACTGGGTCTGGACGCATTGCTGGTGACGCGGTCGGAGCAGGGCATGACGCTGTTCACCGGCGAGGGCCGCGATCACGTCGAGGCGCAGGCGCGCGAGGTCTTCGACGTGTCCGGCGCGGGCGACACCGTGATCGCCACGCTGGCGCTGATGCGCGCGTGCGGCCTTGACCTGCATGCCGCCATGCGCTGGGCCAATCTGGCGGGGGGCATCGTCGTCGGCAAGCTCGGCACGTCCACCGTTACGCCGGCAGAACTGGCTGGCTGAGGCCAGCCGCAGAATACGAGGAACAAGCATGTACATCGTCACTGGCGCCGCCGGCTTCATCGGCAGCAACCTGGTCAAGGGCCTGAACGCACGCGGCATCCGCGACATCATTGCGGTCGACGACCTGCTGCAGGGCGACAAGTTCGTCAACCTGGTCGACACGCAAATCGCCGACTACCTGGACAAGGACGAATTCCGCGCCCGCGTGGCCGCCGGCACCTTGCCCAAAATCACCGCCGTACTGCACCAGGGCGCGTGCTCGGACACCACCGAGCGCAATGGCAAGTACATGATGGACAACAACTACCGGGTCACGCTGGAGCTGTTCGAATACTGCCAGGCGCACGGCGTGCCCTTCCTGTACGCCTCGTCGGCGGCCACCTATGGCGCCGGTCCGGTCTATGCCGAAGACCCCGCCAACGAAAAGCCCTTGAACGTCTACGGGTATTCCAAGCTGCTATTCGATCAGGTGCTGCGTACCCGCCTGGATCGCCTGACCGCCCCGGTGGTGGGCCTGCGCTACTTCAACGTCTACGGCCCGCGCGAGCAGCACAAGGGCCGCATGGCATCGGTGGCCTTCCACAACGTCAACCAGTTCCTGGCCGAAGGCCACGTGCGCCTGTTTGGCGGCTGGGACGGCTATCCGGATGGCGGCCAGCGTCGCGACTTCATCTCGGTCGAAGACGTGGTGGCCGTGAACCTGCACTTCCTGGATCACCCGGAAATCTCGGGCGTGTTCAACTGCGGCACTGGTCGCGCCCAGCCGTTCAACGACGTGGCTGCCGCCGTGGTCAACACGCTGCGCGCCGAGCAGGGCGCAGCACCGTTGAGCCTGGACGAACTGGTGGCACAGGGCTTCCTGCGCTATGTCGAGTTCCCCGATGATCTCAAGGGCCGCTACCAGAGCTTCACCCAGGCCGACACGACCCGCTTGCGCGAAGCCGGCTTCACGGCGCCGATGCGCGATGTGCAGACCGGCGTGGCCGAATACGTGCGCGCCCTGCGCGGTACGAAGGCCTGATAGCTGGCAGGCAGCGAGGGGCGCCATCGCGCGCCTTGCCTGCCTGGATGCGAGCGACGCAGCGCTACGCGCAACTCCGTACGGACATTGACCAGCGCGCAGCCCCGGCAGGCCGTTGCGCTCACGCATGCTCCTGTCAGCGCCTGCCAGCCCGGCAGGCGGTGTCACGGAGCCTGTCATGAATGTCTTCCCGCTTTTGACCCCCGCGCGTTCGCCCGAACGAACGGCATCCCGCCGTCCGGGTCTGGTTCGCCTGGTCGGCCAGATCGCCCTTTGTGCAAGTCTGGCGCTGGGCGCGTCGGTAGCCCACGCCGTCGATGTCAACGTGGCCACCGCCACCGAGCTGGAAACCGTGCGCGGCATCGGTCCCAAGACCGCCGAGAACATCATTCGCGAACGTGAGAAGGGCGGCCCCTTCAAGTCCTTCGACGATTTCAGCGGCCGCATTCGGGGCATCGGCGCCAAGCGCGCCCAGAAGCTCATCGATGGTGGCCTGACCGTCGGCCCGGCCGCGGCATCCCCCAAATCGCAGCCGGGTAAACGCCCCTGACTCGACGACCTGCGCGTATGATCGGCGCATGAACCCGATCGTCTACCCCACCGTCGAAGACACCATCGGCAATACGCCGCTGGTGCGTCTGCAACGCATCCCGGGCGCCGCCAACGACGCCCGCGGCAATGTGATCCTTGCCAAGCTCGAAGGCAACAACCCGGCCGGTTCGGTGAAGGACCGACCTGCGCTGTCGATGATCCGCCGCGCCGAGGCGCGGGGCGACATCAAGCCGGGCGACACGCTGATCGAAGCCACCAGCGGCAACACGGGCATCGCCCTGGCCATGGCGGCCGCCGTGCGTGGCTATCGCATGATCCTGATCATGCCCGACAACCTGTCGGTCGAGCGGCGCGTATCGATGAGCGCCTATGGCGCCGAGCTGATCCTGACGCCTGCATCGCAAGGCGGCATGGAGTACGCCCGCGACCTGGCCATGCGCATGCAGGCCGAAGGCAAGGGCAAGGTGCTGGATCAGTTCGCCAATTCAGACAACCCCCTGGCCCACGTTGAAACCACCGGCCCGGAAATCTGGCGCGACACCGGCGGACGCATCACCCACTTCGTCAGCGCCATGGGCACGACGGGCACCATCACCGGCGTGTCCGAATATCTGAAATCGCAGAATCAGCAGGTGCAGATCGTCGGCGCGCAGCCTTCCGAAGGCTCGCAGATTCCGGGCATCCGCAAGTGGCCCGAAGCCTACCTGCCGAAGATCTATCGGCCCGAAGCCATCGATCGCATCGAGTCGGTCAGCCAGGCCGATGCCGAAGAGATGGCGCGCCGTCTGGCCGCCGAAGAAGGCATCTTCGGCGGTGTGTCCGCGGCAGGGGCGCTGGTCGTGGCCTTGCGCGTGGCAGAAGAGCTGCGCGACGCCACCATCGTCTTCGTGGTCTGCGACCGCGGCGACCGTTACTTGTCGACCGGCGTCTTCGCGTAAGCCGTGGCGTCGATACCGGCCGGCGTGTCCCAACGCAGGCCGTTGTCGGCCATGGGCGGAATCGGTGCCGTGTCGGCCGGGCCGGCTTGCGCCAGGGCCTCTGCCAGATCGGCCACCGCCGTGGCGTAGAAATAGCTGCGGTTGTACTGCGTGATGACGAAGAAATTCGGGAACGCCACGCGGTACTCGGCCCGGCCGGTGTCGCCATCGACCAGATCGATCATGCCGACCTTCAAGGCTGCCCACTGGCTGTCGGCCTCGGGCGGCACGGCTGCGCCCGCGCGACGCAGTTGCGACCAGTCCAGCGTCGGCGTCAGGCCGCCGTCGACCAGCGGTGCCGGGTCGGCCGGCAGCCCCACCGGGGCGAAAACCGGCATGCCCGGTTGCCAGCCATGTTCGACCAGGAAGTTGGCCACCGACATCACCGCGTCCTGCGGGCGGTTGATCAGGTCGGGCGTGCCGCCGCCATGGGCCACGGCGAAGCGACGGATGCTGCCGGGCATGAACTGCGGCAGACCGATGGCGCCCGCGAACGAACCGCGAATATTGCGCGGATCGATGCCCAGTTCATGGGACAGCACCAGGAACTCGCCCAGTTGGGCGCGGAAGAACTCGCTGCGGTCACGCGGGGCGTCGCTGGGGAAATCGAAGCCCAGCGTGGCGAGCGCATCGATGATGCGGAAGTCGCCCATGATGCGGCCGTAGAAGGTTTCCACCCCGATGATCGACACGATCACCGAGGCCGGAACGCCATAGCGGGCCTGCGCCTGCGCCAGTACATCGCGGTTCTGTTGCCAGAACGCCAGGCCGGCATTGATGCGCTGGGCATCGACGAAGCGCGCCCGGTAACGCGTCCAGCTGCGTACGCCCGGCGAGGACGGCGGCATGATGGCGCGCGCCGCACTGCGTGAATAGCGGGCGTCACGCAAAACCTGGGTGACGAAATCACGATTGACGTTCTGTGCCGCCAGGCTGTCGATGAGGGCCTGGGCCTCGGGACGGTCGGCATAGCCTGCGACGGGCGCGGCGCGCGACGCAGCCGGTGCCGATTGCGCGTGCGCGGTCGGCAGGCCGACGAGCGCACAGCAGGCCGCGGCAGCCCAGGCCAGGCGCAGGGGACTACGGACAAACCCTTGGATCATGGAAAAGCTCGGGAAAACGCGGGGGGCGGATGCCCCGGCGGCGATTGGCGCCCGCGAATGGGGC
>JAAIGF010203083.1_pt1 | contig 13921 bp, 12 predicted proteins | sample 6487441 | NCBI WGS metagenome assembly JAAIGF01 (sample SAMN13974129, study PRJNA590717) | phyllosphere metagenome | biome: pepper field; feature: multiple bacterial spot infested pepper fields; material: pepper leaves; isolation source: leaves from pepper fields | host: Capsicum annuum ... | reverse complement strand
TGTCCCGCTCCGCGTCCTCCGTCAAACCGCTCCCATTCGAGGCTTGAGGCGATGCATCGCGCCCTGAAAGCTGCCTTCTCCCTCCTGCTCGCTGTCGCAACCGTCGCGCCCGTCTGCGCCGCCCCGCGGCGTGCCCCGTCCGCGACCGGGCCGGCGGCGGGTGGCGCGTCGGTCACGCCTGATCGGGTCGCCCTGCTGTCCCAGGCGCCGCAGGACGTCGCCATGGTCCCGAACGCGGTCGGCTGGGTCAAGGAATGCGGCGTTGCCGCCCAGGCGCGCGACTGCACCATCGGGACCGGCTTCGCGCTCGCGGCGGACACGCCCGAGAACCTCCTGCTCAAGGTCACGACCAGCGAGCGGGCGGGCAACCACATGCTGCAACTGACCGCGCCCGTCGACGTCGCGCTGCGTCCCGGCTTCACGCTCGTCCTCGACGACGGTGAGGCCGTTCTCGGCGACTACACGACCTGCGGCGCCAAGGGCTGCCGTGGGGAGGTCACGCTCAGCGACCCGATCTACCGCCGCCTCGTCGGGGCCAAAGCCGTACGTGTGGTGATCGGCAACGCACGCGACGCCTCGCTGCGCCTGAGTCTGCCGCTCGACGGTTTCGCGCAAGCCGCCGCCGGCGCGCCGACCCCGCTCGCCGATCTCGCCAGCCGCCGCGAAGCCGCTGCGGCGCGGATCAAGGCTGCGCGGGCGGCGCAGTAAACGACCACCGACCGGTAACGCGCCAGCAAGTCCGGCTCCCCCTCCACCGACCGCTGCACCGAGTCATTCGAACGCCACGAGATGCCCGGCCCGCCGCCGGGCATCGCCGCTCGACGTTCGATGACTCAGTTCATCGTCCGGGGCGGAATGAACTCTTGCGTCCAAGTCGCGCCGTCGGAGTCCACGACGGTCACCTTGAAGGCCTCTTCGCCTTCGGGCTTGTAGAGAAACTCGATCACGGGATTGGTCGACAGGGAGATACCGCTCGTCATCGCGAAGATCTGCCGGTCGCCTCGCGACACCGTGACTGCCTGGACGAAGCGCGCGGGCGTGTAGGACTTGGTCGCCGGATCCTTCTGCATCCCGCTGAAGTTCGGGTGCCGGATCATGAGTGTGGCCTGAGGCGCGTCGTCCAAGGCAGCGTTCTTGCCAAACTTCATCTTCATGTCGCCCATCCCGACCGAGGCCTCGGCGACCGACATGCCCATCGGGGCCGAACAGCCGCCCGCGCCCTTCACGAACACCGCATCCTGGACGAGCCGACCATCCTCGGTCGCGGCGACTGCGTGCATGTTGGTGAAGCCGTCGACCCGGACGCGGAACCTGAACTGCCGAGGGTCGCCTCCCGGTCCGAACGCGACCTTCGCGGCAAGCGGAGCGGGGTTCTGGTCGACGACGAGGCTGACGCCCTTGAGGTGGGCGTCGGGTGCGATCCTGACCGTGACCGGTACCAGCGTGGCGTCCTGAGCGGTGGAAGGCGCCTCGACCTTCACGAGGGCCTCTGCCTTGCCGATCGTCATCCCGGTCCCGAAGAGCGCTTCGCTCACGTCCGTCCAACGCGCCCGCGCCTCCGGCGTGGTCCACTCGGTTGCGGTTGCAGACCCGATCGGTATCGCGAAAGCGAGTCCCGCGACGAGTATCGCCATCTTTGATGTCATACCGCCCTCCCCGTTCGGAACAAAAGATTTTTACGGTAAAAATACTTTTTATATTCAAACAAAATCAACCGGGCGCATAAAGAAGCAAAATGCATCAAATGCGCGCTTTTCCTATAGATCTCTATACTATTGCCCGTTGCGAGCTTTAGCGCCCAAATCCATGATCGCCAGATGCGGCCCTGGCCGTATGGGCTGCATTTCGGTCACATAGCGACATCCGAGCGTGTCGCGCAGCGCCGAGGTCAGTTCCTTCAAGGAGTTGACGGCGACGTAGCGGCCGCCGGTGGTCTCGGCGAGGCAGCGCGACTGGAGCGTGCCGCGCCAGTCCGAGCCGAACTTGCTCTTGTAGTCGATGACGTGAACGTGCGTGCGGAAGCCCTCCCGCTTCAGCCGTTCGGCCAGCTTGCAGGGGTCGCCGCCGCAGCTTTCCTCGCCGTCCGTGAGCAGGACGATCGTCGCCGCCTTGGTCCGGAACTGGAGCGCGTCGGCAGCCCGTTCGACGGAGGTCGTCAGGGGCGTCCGCCCGTTCGGCAGGAGGTCGCGCAGAGCGTTCAGGATCGGGGCCGCGTTGTCGGGGCCCGGTGCGACCTTGAGCGTGATGTCGCTGCAGCCGTTCGTCTCGCCCCCGCCGTAGACCAGGAGCCCGAGGTTTCGGACCGGCGCGATCTCCGGCACGATCGCGCGCGCGGCTTGTCGGACGCGGTGGATGCGCGAGACGTTCCCTTGCGGATCGGCGGACGCCATCGAGCCCGAGGCATCGAAGACCAGGATCGCGTCGCTCCGGCATTCTTCGGTGGCGTCTTCCGCGGCCGAGGCGCCGAAGGCGATCGTCTGCAGTGTCAATGCCGTTGCGAGCACGCTGCCACAGAGCTTGCCGACATTCGATCGAGTCTTCGTTGGGAGCCGCATGGCCGAGCCACTCTGCTTTGGATTTCAATCACGCTCGCCGATGCCGACGGTGGCGCGCCTTCCGTCACCTCACGGCTTCACGGCGATCCCCCAGGGCAACCGCCCGACCACAGCCGATCGCTCGACCTTGAGGGACGCGACGTCGATGACGGAGAGGTCGTTGGTCAGCCCGTTCACCGTGTAGACCTTGGTGCCGTCCGGGCTCAGAGCGAGCTGCCAGACCCGCTGACCGACCAGAAGGTACTTCTGGATCTCGAAGGTGGTCGTATCGATGACGGCGACGCGGTTGGCGCGGCCCAACGCGATGAAGGCCGTCTTGCCGTCGTTCGAGAAGGCGATGCCGTTGGGCTGGATCAACTCGGCGCGCACGCTCGGGATCTCGAACCGGATCGTCCTCTCGACCTTGTGGCTCGCCGCATCGATGACGGCGAGCGAGCCGCCGACTTCCGAGGTGACCCAGATCCGCCGCCCGTCCGCCGTGTAGATCGCCACGCGCGGACGCGTGTCGACGAGGACGTTGGCGATGACCTTGCCCGAGGCCACGTCGATGAAGTGGGCCATGCTCGTCGATTCGGAGACGTTCACCACCGTCTTGCCGTCCGGACTGACCCCGACGCCCTCGGGCTCGACGCCGACGGCGATCTCCTTGATCGGCTTCCCGCTCGCCCGATCGATGGCCGTGACCATGCTGTCGTTCTCGTTGGCGACGTAGATGGTCTCGCCCGAGGGCAGGATGTTGAGCGCTTCCGGATCGGCGCCCGAGGGGATCGTGCGCACCACCTTGAGAGCCTCCGCGTCGATGACGTCGACACGGTCGCTGTCGCCGGCACAGACCATCACCTCCTTGCCGTCGGGCGTGATGACGATGCCGCGCGGACGGCGCCCGACCGGGATCGTCTTCACCACCGCGAGGCTCGCGGCATCGACGACGGTGACGGTGTTGTCGCGCTCGTTCGAGATGAAGAGCTGCGTGGCGAGGGCGGGACCAGCGACACCGAGGATCGCAGCCGCCGCCGCAGCGAGGGCAGCGAGCCGATCGAGCGCTGATCGTCGCGCGATCGCTGCGTCGGGATTGCGAAGCATCGTTCGAACGATCGGAAGTGTGTCGGCCGGGATCACGATTTGCGCCTCAGCCTGCATTCCGTCTCCGGCTCGTCGTAGCCGAGGCTGTCGCTCAGGTACTTGGGATGCAGGAAGCCCTCCTGCGGCGAGATCGAGACGAGCATGCGCGGGCCCGCGACGAGGATCGGCTGACGCAGCTGTTGGTCCCAGGTGCGGAAGGTCAAAGCCTCGCCCTTGAACGCCGCGACGCCGAACCGGTCGGAGAGCAGGAACTCCTTGATCGCCGACGACGCGGTCGCACCGGCTCGGATCACGGCTTCACCCACGATGCGAACGCCGAGCCAGCCGCCGTAATCGCGCTCGGTCATCGCGCGCTTGGCCTGCAGCTCGAAGCGGTGCTGCATCTGCGCGGCCGAATATTCCTCGAACCCGCGGTGCCAAGCGAGCGCCGAGAGACCGGCGGTGCCGACGACCGGGCGCGGCTCGGACGTGTTGTAGGGCAGGTAATCGCCGAAGGAGCCGCCCTCGTCGGCCACGAACACGACGTCGTGGTCGGCGACGTTGCGCGTGGCCAGCGGCATCTGCTTCTGGATCTGCTGATGTCCGGTATCGACCCGGCGCGAGCCCGGATCGTAATCGTAGGTCCGCTCCTCGACGATCTTTCCGCCGAAGCGACCGGCAGCACGCTTGACGGCCGTGGCGTAAGCCTTGTCGGCCACCGTACTGCCGGCGATGAGGAACCAGCGCTTCCAGCGCTTCCAGGCGAGATATTGCGCGAGCGCATCCACGCGCATGGCGAGGCTCGGCAGCAGGTGGAAGACGTTGGCACGGCATTCCTTGCCGCGCAGGACATCGTCGCTGGTGCGCACATCCAGCAGCAGGGCGTCGCGCGCCTCGGGCAGATCGGCCAACGCCAGCTGATCCGCCGGCTCCAGGTCGGACAGGATCAGCCGGTCGCCGCCGGCCAGGATGCTGCGGCCCCTGGCGACGACATCCTCGTCCTCGCCGACGATCGCCTCCACGAGTTCGAAACGGAAGCCGAGGAAGGTGCCGGTTCGGTTGTTCTCCGAGATGGCCAGCCGCGCGCCCTGCACGCCGCGATCGGCCGGTACCGTCTCGACGAGCGAGATCGGCAGCGGCTCGACGTAGCGCTTGCCGAGATAGACGAGCCGGACGACCTGCTCGTCCGGCTTGGCCGGCGCCGTCTCGGCCTGCGCCGCCGCGCCGGCGGAGAGCATGCCGAGCGCGGCCAGCCAGCCCGCTTTGCCGATCACTTGGGCTCCCAGGGCGTGCCCTTGGCGTCGTACTTATAGACCGTGCGGATCCAAGAGATGATCTTCCACATGTCGTCCTGGGTCTTCACGATCTCGCCGTGCGGCGGCATCGGTCCCTTCACGTTCTCGCGGCCCTTGCGCTGCATGCCGAGCCCCTCGCTGCCGAGCGAGATCAGGCGGAACAGGGTGTCGTCGTCGCCGCCATAGACCCAGACGTCGTTGGTCAGCGGCGGGCACATGCCGCCGCCACCGCCGCCGCCGTGACAGCCGTTGCAGCCGGCGGCCATGTACTTCTTGTGCCCGGCCTGAGCGACGGACGGGTAATCCTTGTAGGGGTTCTTGAGCTGCCCCTTCTCGACCTTCGCGACGAGGTCGAGCGGCTTCATGTCGGGATTGCCGCCGGTCTGCGGGTTCTCGGCCTTGACGCCTTCCTGCTTCTTGGCCTCGCCCTCGGCCTGAGACGGCGCGTCCGCGGGTGCCTTGACCTCGCCGGCTTTCGAAGCGTCCGGCGGCGCCTCGACCGGTGCCGGCCCCGCAGGCTTGATCCCTTCCGCCCTACCGTCGGCCAGTCCGACACTCAGCACCAGCGCAAACGGCAACGCCAGGGTGGTGAAGCGCTTCAACATCGTTGTCTCCCGATCGTGTCTTTTCGTGATTGTTTATTGCGTGGGCGCAGCAGAACTTTCGTCGGACTTCATCCGGTCCCAAGCCTGCCGCGCTTTGGCGAGATTGGTGTTCGGCGCGTACTTGAAGAACGTCTGCGAGGCCGCGGCCGTGAAGCAGTAGACCTTGCCGGACTTGATGACGTTGACCGAGCAATCGGTCCGGATGTGCTTGCCGGCGATCACGCCCATGACGTCCTCGCCGTCGAACTCGGCCCGGACCCCGACCTTCGGCACCCGGTATTTCCAGATGTCGCCATTCGGCTCGTACTTCTGAGCGGCTGCGCCGGGGACGCAGGCAAGGCCAGCCAAGAGCGCCCATGCCGGCACGCCTCGGATCACTGACCCGATCCCGATTGCAGGATCTTGAGCATGCGAACGGCCGAGATGTTGTCGTTTCGCTCGGCGATGGCGAAGGCCGTCTGCCCGATCTTGGACTTGGCGTTCACGTCGGCGCCGGACTGCGCCAACAGGCCGATCAGAGGCGAGTTGTCCCGCGCGGCCGCGATCATCAGGGCCGTCACGCCCTCGGTGCTCGTCGCGTTGACGTCGGCGCCCTTGGCGATCATGGCGCGCCCGATGTCGACCGGACCGAATTTCTGGTTGATGTGATGGGCGCGCTGGCTCGACGGCAGCTTGGTGGAGACCACCATCAGCGGGGTCAGGTTTTCCTTGCCGCTCTTGGCGTTGACGTCGGCGCCGAGCTCGATCAGTGCGTGCGCGGCATCGTACTTGCCCTCCTCAAGCGCGATCGAGAGGGCGCCAAAGCCGTTCGGCGTCTTCACCTGGATGTCGGCGCCGGACTGGGCGAGCCGTGCGATCACCGCCGGATCGTTGCGCAGCACGGATTGCAGCAGCGGCGTCCAGCCGTCCCGATCGCGCTGATCGACCTTCGCGCCCTTGTCGAGGAGTAGCCTGACCATCTCGGCGTTGCGGTCGCGCGCGGCCAGATGCAGCGGGGCGAAGCCATTGAGGTTCAGGGCATTCGGATCGGCCCCGCGCTCCAGCAGACCGCTCGCTCGCTGGGAATCGTGCGCCGTGACGGCGTTGGCGAGTTCCTCTGTGAGGTCGGCACCCTGCGAGAGCCACTCGTCGAGGCGCGCCTGAGTGACCTCCTGCCGGCGCTTGCCCGCCGCCTCGTCGCGCGGCTTGTTGTAGACCCCATGGGCCGGCAGGTCGCCCGCCACGATGCAGTCGCTGCACTGAACCAGCGGAACGCCCCAGTCGCGCAGGATCTGCTCGATCTCGGCCTTGCGCTCCTCCAGTGCGTTCTCGATCGCGTATTTCAGGACCGCATCGGTCTTTCGCATGCCGATCGCGAGGTCGAACTCCATCGGGATGTCGTCGTCCCAGAGGTTGACCGGCTGCAGGGTCAGGGCCTCACCCTTCTTGGCCTTGAGGTATCCCGCGAACGGCCCCCAGACGCCCGCAACGTCGAGCTTGCCGTCGACGACGTCCTGGACTTGGCGCCAGGGCTGCTTCTCGGGCGAGAGATCGGCGTCGTGGCTGACCACGTGAACGGTGATGTTCTTGGCCACGCCCTTGCGGAACAGCGCCTCGCGAACGGCCGAGAGCTGAAACGTGCCGATCCTCAGATCCTTGAGCGCAGGATCGTCGAAGCCCTTGAAGTCGAACTTCCGGTCGGCGCGCGACGCGAGCACGTAGGTGGTGCGATAGATCGGGTCGGTGGTCAGCAGCGGATCGTACTTCGCCGGCATGTCCATCAACAGATCGCATTCGTTGTCGTCGAAGGTCTGCCGCGTGATGCCGCGCTCCAGGTAGGGGCGCCAAAAGTATTCGAGCTTCGCATTGAGTGCGGATGCCAGCACCTCGGCGATGCGATTCTCGAATCCGCCGTCCTTGTTGTCGGAGAAGGGCAGGTTGCCGGGATCGGCGCAGACCCGCAGCCGTGTGAACTTCTGCTTCTTGGCGAGCGCCTTGGCCTCGTCGCGCTCGGCCGCCGTGTAGTCGTCGAATTCCTTGCCGGCGCGGCCGGCTTGCGCTGTCCCCGTCGTCAGCAGCGTTGCGACGGCTGCGGAGAACACGATCGATGTCAGAGCGGAGCGGAGCGTCATGGATGTCGACGGCCTGTGATCCGGAATGTCGATGTGAAGGTGCGGCCGACAGTGAAGCCGGCCGCCAAGTCGATGGAGGAGAAGAGCAGTCGGGTGGCCCTTCCCCGCTGACGGGGAAGGGCCGTCCGGTCATTCCGCGACGCGGAAGGTGTAGAGCGTGCCGCCCTGCGGGATCTTGTCGAGGCCGGTGGCCTTGGCCATCGCCGTCGCACCGATCGCGCCGTACTTGTCGTCCATGTCGAGGCCGGCGGTCACGGGAAGGCCGATCCAGCCTCCGATGCCCGACCATACCGACACGTACTGCTTGCCCTTGATCTTGTAGGTGATCGGGTTGCCGATGATCCCGGAGGCCAGCTTGCGCTGCCACAAGACCTTGCCGTCCTTGCGGTCGACGGCCCGGAAGTCACCGTTGAGCGAGCCGTAGAAGACGAGGCCGCCGTCGGTGTTCAGCGTGCCGGACCAGTTCGGATACGGATCCGGGATCTCCCAGATCGTCTTGCCGGTCAGCACGTCGAACTTCTTGAGCTTGCCCGTCACGCCGGGCTTCTCGGGATACATGTAGACGTTGGCGAAGACGTAGACCGTGCCCTGCTGGGTGTGGGTCCGTTCCTGCGGCTCGTCTTCCATGCACCAGTTGTTGGTCGGCACGTAGAAGAGGTTCGGCTCCTTCGGATCGACGGAGGCCGGCTGCTGGTCCTTGCCGCCCATCGCCGAGGGGCAGGCCTGGACGTTCTCGCCGATCTTGAAGGGCGAGTGCTCCTTCACCTTGACCGGACGGCCGGTCTTGAGATCGACCTTCTCGGCCCAGTTCACCGTGACGAACTTGTGGGCGCGCAACAGCGTGCCGTCCTGCCGGTCGAGGACGTAGGCGAAGCCGTTGCGGTCGAAATGGACGAGCGTCTTGCGGGCTTTGCCGTCCACGTCCGGCATGTCGACGAGGATGTTCTCGTTGACGCCGTCATAGTCCCACTGGTCGAACGGCGTCATCTGGTAGGCCCAGACGACCTCGCCCGTATCGACCTTGCGGGCGAAGATGGTCATCGACCACTTGTTGTCCTGCTCGCCCTCGTTGCACTTCTCGTGCGTGTCGAACTTGCAGCGCGTGGTCGGGCTCCAGTTGCCCGGATTGCCGGTCGAGGCATAGACGATCTTCAAGTCGGGATCGTAGCTGTACCAAGCCCAGGGCGAGCCGCCGCCGCGCTTCCACTCGTCGTTCGGGTAGGAGCTGATGCCGAGATCCTTGCCGGCCGTGCCGTAATGCGGGTTGGCCTTGTTGGTCTCGGGCGTCAGGCAGACGTCCTTGTCCGATCCGGTCGAGTGGCAGGTCCAGGCGACCGAGCCGTCCTTGATGTTGTAGGCCACGAGCCGGCCGCGCGCGGCGAACTCGTCACCGCCGAAGGCCGCGATCACCTTGTCCTCGGCGATGATCGGCACCGAGGTCTGCGTCTCGCCCTTCTCGGGATAGGCGTGCTTGACCGACCACTTCTCCTTGCCGGTCTGCGCATCGAGCGCGATGACGAAGCCGTCGAGCGTCGGGACGATCAGCGTGCCGCCCGAGTAGGACAGGCCGCGGTTGACCGTGTCGCAGCAGGCGCGCGGCACCGCCGACTCGTCGCGGTCGGAGGTCTTCACGTAGTTCCAGACCTGCTTCGGGTTGTCCGGATCGGACAGGTCGAGCGCCTGGACGATGTTGGGCCAGCCGGATTCGAGGAACATCATCGGCTTGCCGCCGACATCCTCGATCACGAGAGGCTGACCCTCGTGGCCGCGCATCGTGCCGCTGGCCTGCGACCAGACCATCTGCAGCTTGTCGACGTTCTTGGTGCTGATGTCCTTGAGCCCGCTGTGGCGCTTCATGCCCTGGTCACCACCGGGAGCACCCCAGACGTCCGGGTTCTTCTCGCGCTTGGTGATCTCGTCGTTGGCGCTGGCGCCGGTGATGTTCGCGCCCGTCGCGACCGCGAAGACCGCCGTGCCCATCAGGCCGGCGGCTGCGAAGACGGCGAGCGGGGTCCGTGTTTTCGTCATCGAAAACCCCTCTGTGCGTTTCCTGCCTCCACGCCCTGAAATGTCCGGGGGGCCGCCCTCTGTGTGACGACCGCCCCGGCAGGTTCATGGAGCGATGCAAGGATGGGCCGGACGATGCGCGCCTGGATATGGGAAGAATTCCCGATTTACGGGCAATATTATTCTAAGATATTCATAAGCGATCCGGCACTATTGATCGCTGGCGTTTCAGGTCGTTAAGTGAAGATCGGCGATCCTCAACACATGGGATAATCCGGCAACTGCATTTGACTGATTGCCTGGACAAGATCGACGAATGATACTCCGGCTGCGGTCCAATCGGGAAATCGCGCATGTACCTCGTCTTCGCTGCTTGCTTGATCGCCACCCCCGCCGATTGCGAAGAGGAACGGCTGCGCCTGCCCGCCGAGACCAGCACCGTCCAGGCGTGCTGGACGGGCGCGCCCGCTCTTCTGATCGAGTGGGAAAGGGGGCATCCCGATCGCAGGGCGTCGATGGATTGGCGCTGCGTTCCGGAGAGCCGGCTTCAGCGGCGCAGCTGATCTCGCAGCCAATGGACACGCCCGCTCATCCGCGAAGCCTGACAGGTCTGGCGCAGCGGCTGCCATTGCGACGGCGCCTGGTCGCCGCCATCACCCTCGTGATGCTGCTGACCTTGGCGATCGGCTTGGTGCTGACCTATGCCCATGCCCGCCGCAAGGTCGATGTCGAGATCGCTGCGGCACTCCAGAATGGCCGCAACATCGTCGAGCGCGAGGTCGAGGAACTCGACGCGACGCCGGAGTCTCAGCGCGACCTGCCGGGCCTCGTGCGCGTGTTCGACGGTCACCGCCATATCCGTGCACGGCTCGTGGATGAGGACGGCGCGACGCTCTACGCCTCCCATCCCGAGGAGAGCAAAGGCATCCCGGCGATGCTGCTGCGCGTGCTGGGCGGCCCCGTCCGCGTCTATCGTCGCGCCGTCGTGCTCGGATCGGACCGGCGCGGATACGTCGTGCTCGAGACGGATGCGCGAAACGAGGTCGATGAGGTCTCTGGCGACGCCGCACTCGATCTCACCGTGCTGATCATCCTGTTCGTTCTGGTCCTGATCACGGTCAACCTGATCCTGGCGCGTGCGCTCGCCTCCTTCGAGCCGCTCGATCGTGCCTTCGAGCAGATCGGTCGCGGCGATTATGCGGTGCGGATTGCCGAGACCGGGCCGCCCGAATTCGCGCGGCTCTCCCGAAGCTGCAACGCCATGGCACGCCACCTCCAGCGCATGGACGAGCGGACCCGCCGCCTCGCGCTGCAACTCTCGACCGTTCAGGAGGAGGAAAGGGCGGAGCTCGCGCGCAATCTCCACGACGAGGTGAGCCCGTTCCTGTTCGCCGTCGAGGTCGATGCGCGCGCGATCCGTCGGCTGACGCAGGCGCAGGGCGGCCCGACCGGAGACGCCATCGCAGCGAAGGCCGGCGCCATCCACGATGCGACCGTGCACCTGAAGGGTGAGGTCAAGCAGCTGCTCGGACGGCTTCGCCCGGAGACGACGCCCGATCTCGGGCTCGTTGCCACGCTGGAGGATCTCGCCGAGCGCCTGCGGGGACGCCACCCGACCGTCGCCATCACGCTCGCCGTCGATGTCGCGAGCGAGCCGGATCGGGAGCCGGCCCAGGTCCTGCACCAGATCGCCCGCGAGGCGCTCGGCAATGCGCTCCAGCACGGGCGACCGAACCTCATCGCGCTCGAACTGGGCCAGGAAGCCGAAGGCATCTGGCTGCGCGTCAGCGACGACGGCGGCGGTCAGGCTGCCCCGAGCGCGAATCGAAGCGCGGCCAAGCTGCCGGGCTTCGGCATCCTCGGCATGCGCGAGCGGGTTGCGGCGCAGGGCGGACGCTTCGACTGGTACGAGCGCGAGGTGCCGCGCGGGGTCGTCGTCGAGGTGTATCTGCCCGCCAATGCCGAGCACGAAGCGCGAGTTCTGCAGGACGTCGCATCGTGAGAATTCTCGTCGTCGACGATCATACGGTGATGCGCCAAGGCATCCTGCGGCTCCTGGCCGCCTTGGATGGCGCGGCGGTCTCCGAGGCCGGCACCGCCCGCGAGGCAATGGTCGCGGCCCGCCGCGACCGCCCGGACCTCGTCGTGCTGGACATCAACCTGAAGGAAACGTCCGGGCTCGATCTGCTGCGGCGCTTGCGCCTCGAGTGGCCGGCTCTGCGTGTCGTCGTGTTCAGCATGTACGCCGACGCCGTCTATGCCCGCACGGCCCTGCGTCTCGGCGCGACCGGCTTCGTCTCGAAGAGCGCGCCCGCCGAGGAGCTGGTGACGGCGGTACGCCACGGATTGCGCGGCGAGATCCACGTCGACCACGAAACGGCTCACACCCTGGCTCTCGCCGCGCCGGCCAGCGCGCAGCCCGGCCAGCTCTCGGCGCGCGAGACCGAGATCCTGCGCCTGCTCGCGGAAGGCAAGAGCCTGACCGGCATCGCGGAGACTTTAGGCGTCGCCTACAAGACCGTCGCCAATCAATGCACGCGCATCAAGGAAAAGCTCGGCGTCGACAGGACCTCCGAACTGATCCGCTTTGCCATCGAAAACCGCAGCGCCGATTTGATGGAGGACATTCATTGGAAAACGCCAGTAAGCGCAGTTTCCAAATAAATTTATGACGCACCAATCTTATCAACTATATTTTCCATAAACGCGACCGATACAGATTTTCGCTTCACGTCTCGTCGCATGCACGACAATGCGGCGCACTCGGACATGATTGGCAAGACAGGCTTGATCGTCGTCTCGACGGGGCAGGACGCTTACTGCAATTTTGCAGCAGATCCTGGGGATTTCAGGCTGCGCTCGATCCACCGAATGAAAGCGGTTGACCGCCACGACAGGGAATTCATCATTTTTGCGGTCGATGCGACGGCTGCGGCCCGGTCTTCGGTAAGCGCCGTGATCAGTTCGCTCTGCTCCGCAAGCCGCAGGTCGCGCGCGGCCAACGAAGCCGTCTCTCTTTCCTCGAGTGCTCGGGCGTGATCTTCGAGTGCTTTGGCGTGACGCTCGAGCGCCGCGACCCGCTCAATCTTGAATACATCGACCGAGCCGGACATCGCGCGTAATTTGTTGATGTCGTCTTGCGTAGATGCGTGTTCGAAAATCAGATCGAGTGCCAAATAGTGGTGGGCGGGATTGTCGCATCGAAGCGCCAGATTGGCCAAACAAACCGCCACGGAAGAAAAATCTTTGGAATTTACTTGAAATATATTCTCAAAGCGCTCCGGACTGATTTCCGCAAACTGCCGTAGGATCTTGCTATTTTCGAACACGTGTCGCAACACATTTTCAGTCTTCGGCGCACTCATATTTGCGTCGGCATCTCGAATGCGGAACGCGGTCATAAATTCGGGTAGAATCCTGATCTCGAAATCCGCCATACAGATCCGGATCCACATGTCGAAATCTTGCAAATTGGTCAGGCGCACATCGTAGAGACCGACATTTTTATAGACCTCCGAGCGTATCATGGCCGTAGGTGCGCAGAGGCAATTTCCAGCCTCGAAAAAATGTTTGAGCCAAGTATTCGGACTTGCGGCTTCGAGCCGAAGGCTCTGCTCGAAATCGAAAAAACTTTGCCTCGGCTGTCCTGTCTCGTCGACAGTCCGGGGCATGCCGAAAACCAGCGAAACGTGAGGATTCGCCTCGAGAAACTCGACTTGCTGCTTGAGGCGATTCGGGAGCGCCCAATCGTCGGAATTGAGTATTGCCAGGTAGCGTCCCTTTGCCCGCGCGATCGTTGCATTCATCGCACCAGAGATGCCCCGATTCTCCGGGAGAACATCCATTCGTATGCGGGGGTCGTTGTACCGAGCGACGGCGGCGGCAGTGCCGTCCGTCGATCCGTCGTCGGTCACGACGATCTCGAAGTCCTGAAAGGATTGCTCGAGGACGCTCTCGATGGTTCTGCCGATATAGGCTGCGTGATTGTAAGCCTTCACGAGCACCGAGACGGTCGGATTTGCCGGGGCTGCAACGGCCGCGGCAGGGCGCGGCATCTGCCTGCGGATATTGGGACGCTCGTCCCACCAGAGCGGTCGCACCGCAGCCTCGTTCGGCGCGAAGTCCGGTTCGGTTAAGTCGTACGACTCCCGCTGCATCTCCTGCCAGAAGGAGCGCAAGCGTTCCTTCGTCCAACGATAGTGCGAGGCGAAGTCGTGTGCGATGTCGACGCTGCCTAGCCTGTCCTTCTGGGCGGCCTCGCGCATCGCATTCCGCTCGAATCCAAG
>JAAIGF010064215.1_pt1 | contig 13927 bp, 9 predicted proteins | sample 6487441 | NCBI WGS metagenome assembly JAAIGF01 (sample SAMN13974129, study PRJNA590717) | phyllosphere metagenome | biome: pepper field; feature: multiple bacterial spot infested pepper fields; material: pepper leaves; isolation source: leaves from pepper fields | host: Capsicum annuum ... | reverse complement strand
CAGCATCGCTGTCATCGCTGCCGGTGGCCTGGAAATACTTCGCGGTGGCATCAGCAACGGCCGCCACTTCGTCCAGCTGCTCCAGGTTCACCGCATCGGTGCCTTCGGTACCGGCTGCCACATTGGTGATCTGACGCTCCGAACCAACCCTGCCCACCGACACGCTGTCCACGCGATTGGCGACCGAATCGGCACCCAGCGCCACGCTGTTGCTGGCAGAGGCTTTGCTGCCGGCACCCAATGCCGAGCTGCCCAGGGCAGTTGCCTGCGCGCCACCGCCAACTGCGGTGGCCAACGATGCATCGGCACGGCTGGAGCTGCCGATGGCAACGGCAAACACGCCATTCGCAGCACTGCCGGCGCCCACCGAAACAGCGTTGATCCCGTTCGCAGTTGCGCTTCCCGCCACCGCACACGATGCAGCGTTGCCGTCAGCCTGCTCACAGTCCGCGTTGCCGCCCACAGCCACCGACTGCGCATGAGCCTGCGGCATGCCCCCACTCCATCCCAAGGCAAGGGCAAGCACAGCGCCTACCAGGACCGGAGCGCTGCCCCTGCGGCATCGCTTGTCGACGACGGTCCCGGGCTGATCGGAAGAGGCCAGCTCCGAGGCCACTACCATCTGTCCGAGTGCTTTATTCCAGACCTTGCGATAAATCCGATTCATCTGATGCGGCTCCTGGTTGGACTGGTTTTCGGGCAAAGCAACGCCATCGCCGGGCGCAGCGGCCCAACGTCCCCTGAGGGCGTCTATTCGCGAGATTTACTGCAGTTGCCGGACGGCGAGCAGAGAAACGTACAGCGGTGCGCGCGATCCTGCGGGTACGGCTGACTGAACAATTCCAGAACGGAATAGAGATGTAACGTGAACGTTAGGCAACGTCAATAGTTTGACCGACAAAAAAGAATTGACGTGATGTCAATCGCGAATCTGCCCATTCATGAATACAGAACGCTGGCCAGAAAGAGTGCGAACATGAGCACGTCACGCGCGCAACGTCGGCGTCCAGCCATCAACGTCGGCGAACCTGAAAAAAAGGCCCGACGATTTCCGTCGGGCCTCCATACGCCAGGGATTGGCGCGCCGCATCATCAACGAGCGGTCATGCGCACCATGCGCGCGCGTTGCGGAACATCCGCATCCACGGCGAATCGCCCTGCCATTCGACCGGCGACCAGCTCAGATTCAGCGCGCGCGGGGTGCGTTCCGGATGCGGCATCATGATGGTGACGCGGCCATCGGTGGTGGTCAGCCCGGTGATGCCATCCGGCGACCCGTTCGGGTTGAGCGGATAGCGGCTCGCCACGCTGCCATCGCCCTCGATGAAGCGCAGTGACACCCGGGCCGCCGCCTGGTCCACCGCCGTTTCGAACACCGCACGGCCTTCCCCATGGGCTACGGCAACCGGCAGGCGTGACCCGGCCATGCCGCGCAGCAGGATCGACGGCGATTCCACCACCTCCAGCAGCGAAGTGCGTGCTTCGAACTGCTCGCTGGCATTGCGGCGGAACTGCGGCCAGTGTTCGGCGCCCGGAATGATCGACTTCAGCTGGCTGATCATCTGGCAGCCATTGCATACACCCAGCGAGAAGCTGTCATCGCGCGCGAAGAAGGCCGCGAAGGCATCACGCAGTGCGTTGCGTTCCAGGATGGATGTGGCCCAGCCACGACCGGCACCCAGCACGTCGCCGTAGCTGAAACCACCGCAGGCGACCAGACCGGTGAAATCCTGCAGTGCGACGCGCCCTTCGATGAGGTCGCTCATGTGCACGTCGAATGCGCGGAAACCGGCGCGTTCGAAGGCGTTGGCCATTTCGATCTGGCCGTTGACGCCCTGTTCGCGCAGGATTGCCACCTTCGGCCGCGCACCGGCGCTGATGAACGGTGCTGCCACGTCCTCGTCGAGCTCGAACGTCAGCTTCGGCTTCAGACCCGGCGCAGCGAAGGTGCGCGCGACCTCGCGTTCCTGGTCGGCACTTTCCGGATTGTCGCGCCGCTTCTGCATGGCATGGGTGACCGACCACCATGCGTCGAACAGCGCCTCCCAGCGCCACTCCACCACGTTCTCGCCATGCAGCGACACGCGGATCACCGAACCGGTAGTCGGCCGGGCAATGCGCTGCGCGCACTCGGTCAGCGCGTGGCGCTCGATGAGATCGGCGAACGCGGCACGGTCTTCGCGGGCCACCTGCACCACCGCACCCAGTTCTTCGTTGAACAGACTGCGGAAGGGATCGTCTCCCCAGGCATCCAGCAGGATGTCCAGGCCCATGCGCGAGGCGAACGCCATCTCACACAGGGCGGCGAACGCACCGCCATCGCTGCGGTCGTGATAGGCCAGCAGCAACCCGGCCTGGCGTGCATCGCGGATCAGTTCGAAGAACGCCCGCAGGCGCTGTGGGTCATCCAGGTCCGGCGCGGGACCACCGAACGCAGGCAGGTCGCCGTGGTCGGCATGCACCTGCGCCAGGATGGAGCCGCCCATGCGCTGCTTGCCGCCACCCAGACCGATCAGCCACAACTCGCTGTCTTCCTCGCGCTGCATCAGCGGGGTGAGCTGCTGGCGCACGTCGGCCACCGGCGCGAATGCCGAGATCACCAGCGATACCGGCGACACGCTCTTGTGCGCCTGCCCAGCTTCCTGCCATTGCGCCTGCATGGACAGCGAATCCTTGCCCACCGGGATGCTGATATCCAGCTGCGGACAGAGTTCCATGCCCACCGCCTTCACCGCGTCGTACAGCAGCGCGTCCTCGCCGGCATGGCCCGCCGCCGCCATCCAGTTGGCCGACAGCTTCACTTCGTCCAGCGCATCCACCGGTGCGGCACACAGGTTTGTGAGCGCCTCGCCCACCGCCATGCGCGCCGATGCGGCGGCATCCAGCAGGGCCAGCGGGGTCCGCTCGCCGATGGACATCGCCTCGCCGGCCGTGCCGTCGAAACCGGCCAGGGTGATCGCCACGTCGGCCACCGGCACCTGCCATGGGCCGATCATCTGCTCGCGCGCGGTCAGGCCACCCACGCTGCGGTCGCCGATGGTGACCAGGAAATTCTTGGCTGCCACGGTCGGGTGCGCAAGCACGCGCAGGCCGGACTCGTGCAGATCCAGGCCGCTGGTCCTGAGTGCCGGCCAGCGCGGTGCGGGCGGATGCGCGGTATCGCGGTGCATCTTCGGCGGCTTGCCGAACAGCACGTCCATCGGCAGGTCGATCGGCGCATCGTCCGGGGTGTGCTCCGGCACGGCACCGTAGGCCACCACCAGGTGCTCTTCGGCGGTGGCCACGCCCACGGCGGCGAACGGGCAGCGCTCGCGGGCGCACAACGCAGCGAATTCGGCCAGGCGTTCCTGGGCCACACCCAGCACGTAGCGTTCCTGCGATTCGTTGCACCACAGCTGCATCGGCGACAGCGAGGGATCGTCAGTGGGAACCTTGCCCAGATCGATGACACCGCCGACGCCGGAATCGTGCAGCAGCTCGGGGATGGCATTGGACAGGCCACCGGCACCGACGTCGTGGAAGAACTTGATCGGATTTTCCGGGCCCATGGCCACGCAGCGGTCGATGACTTCCTGGCAGCGGCGTTCCATTTCCGGGTTGTCGCGCTGCACGCTGGCGAAATCCAGGTCTTCGGCACTTTCGCCCGATGCCACCGACGAGGCCGCACCGCCACCCAGGCCGATCAGCATCGCCGGGCCACCCAGCACGATCACCGCATCGCCGGCCCGCAATGGAATCTTGTCCACCTGTACGCGGTCGATCGCGCCCAGGCCACCGGCCAGCATGATCGGCTTGTCGTAGGCGCGGGCCAGCCCGGCGCCTTCGGGCAGCTCGAAACTGCGGAAGTAGCCGAGCAGGTTCGGGCGACCAAACTCATTATTGAACGCGGCGCCGCCGAGCGGACCGTCGGTCATGATCTCCAGCGCCGGGGCCATGCGCGGGTTCAGCGCGCGCGGCGCCTCCCACGGCTGCGGCAGCTCCGGGATGCGCAGGTGCGAGACCGAGAAGCCGGTCAGGCCGGCCTTCGGCTTTCCGCCGCGGCCGGTTGCACCCTCATCGCGGATTTCGCCGCCGGCACCGGTGGAGGCCCCCGGGAACGGCGCGATCGCGGTCGGGTGGTTATGCGTTTCCACCTTGATCTGGAAAGCACTGGGCACCACCGCTTCGCTGCGGTACTCACCGGTGGCCGGGTCCGGCCGGTAACGCGCGGCCGGATGGCCTTCAATCACCGCGGCATTGTCGCTGTACGCGCTGAGCGTGTGCTGCGGGGTCTGCTGGTGGGTGTTCTTGATCATCCGGAACAGCGAACGGTCCTGTTCCTGACCATCGATGGTCCAGCTGGCGTTGAAGATCTTGTGCCGGCAGTGTTCGGAGTTCGCCTGCGCGAACATCATCAGTTCCACGTCCGACGGCCTGCGCCCCAACTGGCCGAAACGCTCGCGCAGATAGTCGATCTCGTCCTGCGCCATCGCCAGGCCGAGGCGCTGGTTGGCCGCTTCCAGATCATCCAGGGCGACGCGTTCCAGTTCACCCCGGGCCGGCGTGGAGAACAGGGCACCCCCCTGCTCAACGCTTTCCAGCACGGACTGGGTCATCGGGTCGTGCAGCACGTTGACCAGCGCCTGCTGGGTATCGGCATCGGCTGGCCAGCCCAGCACGTCGATGCGCAGGCCGCGTTCGACCCGGCTGACGGGCTGGCCGGCACCGCGCACCAGTTCGGTGGCCTTGCTGGACCACGGCGACAGCGTGCCCAGGCGCGGCACCACGAAACGCTGGATGGCACCTTCGGCTACTGGCGCGGCCTGTTCACCGGCCTCAAGGATGCGGCAGAGCGTGGCGACATCAGCCTTGCCCTGACCTTCGGGCTGCACGAAATACACGTGCCAGGCGCCGGCGATGCGCAGACCGGCAGACAGGCTGCCAGCCGGAAGCAGGGACTGCAGGCGGGATTCAAGGCGTTCGCGGCGGAACGGCGACAGGGCAGGCGCGCCCTCGAGGACCATCATGTCCGGGGAACCGTGTTGGAATCGGGCCCATCATTGTACCGGAAGCGGCTGGGCCCCCGCCGCAGCCGAAGCCGTGCGGCCGAAGGGTATGGAGCAACCGGCGCATGCTCGAAAAATGGCGGTCGTCCGCCGGCGCAGCCCCCACCCTGTTCCCTCTCACCATAGGACACGGCCATGCAGAGCGTCATTGGAACAGCCTTCCAAGTCCCGTTGCGGCCGTCCGCGTCGATTGCCGCGGCAGCCCGCTCATTCGCATCCGGACGCCCTTCCTGCGCCGCGGCGCCTGCTTCAGGACAGATGTCGCCACGGCAGATAGGCAACACAACCACGCCGTCGCACCGGAGCCGCGCGATATCCCCGAGCCTTGCGGGGCGGATCGAGCTTTTCGAAAAAATGGCTGTCCCACGCATTACGGCACTCATCCTTCGGAACGGTACCTTCCGGGGCAACGGCACCTGCCCGGCCACCGCGGAAGCTCGCCGCGCGAGTCATGCGCCGAGCGGCGCAGATCACTCTCCTGTCCGCTTCCGCCACCTCCACGCCGTCCGACATCCGGCCGCAACGGTTGGCTTCCAGGTCAGGCCTGCAAGCGCGGCGGCCCGGGTAGCGCAGTTGCATCAGAACGGTCTCCGCGAAAGGGCGGATCAGTTGAACACTGCCCTTGCGACCACCTTGAACCCAGGTATTCCGGGAGAGGCCGAGATATACCATTACGCAACCAACAGCCCGGCATCGGGCCCTTTGACGAAGCCAGCCGAGCAGGCAGGATTGCCTACCCATGCACAGCACCCGGCCATGCAGGCCCTGCGCCGTCCTGGTTTCTGGAACGATGGCGTCGTCGACGTGGTCATACCCAGCATCGTCCAGTGCGACGAGTGGCCGACCGGAAGGACGCTGCGTATCGTGGATTACGACAGCGACTCCATCCACTTCTACAGCCAGGAAGAAAGTCGCTGGATCTACACGGACAGCAAGGATGCGCCATTGCTACCCGAACCGACCGAGGGGGAGGTGCTGCTGATCCGCCAGAACAGTCACTTCATGCGGGTGGATCCGGACAGCGAACAGCTCATCCACGATGTCGCCCGGGACGGCGACTGCTTCTTTTCCAGCGTTGCCCTGGCGCTGGGATATGCGGAAAGCGAACGGCATCTGGTCAAGCTGCGCTTTCGTGATTCCGTGGCCCGCTACATCGAAAGCGATCCCGAACTGCTGAAGATCGCTACCGCACCGCCAATCACCCCACCCAGCCGCTGATCAGCCGGGCGCGCATCAGCGCCCGGCTTTATCCAATGCCGCACGCAGCTGTGCCGGCGGCAGATAACCGCCCAGCTGGGTGCCATCGGCCGCGAAAATTGCCGGTGTACCGTTGACACCCAGCTGCTGGCCCAGCGCATACTGCATTGCAACGGGATTGGTGCAGTTCTTCGCCGCCACGGCCTTGCCCTGCTTGGCATCGGTCAGCGCCTTCCTGCGATCGCTGGCACACCACACCGAAATCATGTCGGTGTAGTCCTTGCTGCCAAGCCCCATGCGCGGAAACGCAAGGTATTCCACGGTGATGCCATTACGGTTGAGCTCGGCGATATCCTTGTGCAGCTTGCGGCAGTACCCGCACTCAATATCGGTGAACACACTGATGGTGTGCTTGGCATTCGGCGCGGCAAACACGATCCGGTCACCGTGGTTGGCTTTTTCCAGCAGGCTCCGGCGATACGCGAGCAGCCCTTCACTGTTGACCAGCGCCTTTGCCTGTATGTCGTAAGGCTGGGACTGCATCACATATCGGCCATCATCAGACACATAGAGCACCTGCCCGGAAACGACCACTTCGCGGAAGCCGGGAAAGGGCGCTGCGCCGACGTAATCGGGCGTGTAGTTCGGGTCCAACTGCTGCAACGCGGCCCGCACCTTCTGTTCCGGGCTGCCGGCTTTCACTGCGGAGCGGGGGGTCGCACTGGCGGAAACGGCCCCGTCCCGGGCGACAGGCGTCGCCGGCTGGGCGCACGCCGACAGACTCATGGCGCCCAGCAGCGCAGCGGTAAGAACTCGGAGCATCAGCAACAACCCACGCAATGGTAGAGAGGCTGGATTCTCGCACAGCCATGGCCGAGGGAGGTCAGGAGCCTGATTTACCAATAGACCGGGCCTTAACTTTATCGGTGAGCGATTTATGGGAGTGCAGGAGTTCGATTCCACCCACCCTCGCCCGTAGACCGCGAAATCAGGAGCCGCCATGGCTACCCCCCCCCTCAGCCTGCTGATCCGGGCCCATCTCTTCAATCACCTCACAGCAAAAATACACCTCGCCCATCGCTATTACACCGAATCCCGATGGAATGCTGCGCTGACCGGGATATCCAACCGCGAGACGCACCTTGCCGCAACGTTCGAGAAGGGACGCCTGCGCCAATCCGAGCTTCTGCGACAGGTAGAGCAGCTGGCGCTGATCGAAGAGAGCGCAAAGGTCCGTGCCCATTCCATCGACCCCGATGTGAAGCCGCGGATCGATCCCAGCAACGTGCTGAAGGGCGTGCATCTCAGGCTGTTGGCCATACACGACCAGCTCAAACACCGTTCCGCCGGTGGGCCACGGCAGGTGATCAGCAGGATGATCCAGGAGGTCGTACACGCCTATGCCGCGCCTTCAAGCGAAGACGCGGCGCCTCCGGCGGCACCGCCCGCTGATGCGGTCTATCAGCAGCGGTCCAACATTCCGGAGCAGACCACCATCCACCGCGCCCCTCCCGCCCCTCGCGACCCATTCGACCTCCCGGAATGGTGGGAGCCCGCTCGCATGTTCCGGTCGAGTGCGTTGGTCCCACCGTATGCAAACTTCTACGACGCTGTCGAAACTGCCGTGGGAAAAGCGCTGCGCTCATTCGAACCCGGCCATGCCCCGCAGGAGGAAGCACGCTGTCGGCTGACGTTCGAACAGCTGATGCTCCTGCGCCAGCAGCAGCCATGGAATGCGCCGGGCAAATGGGCGCTCAAGCGATCCATGCTGGACGTGTACAGCGAGCTCATGGAAAAGGACGCAGTGCAACGCCTGCGTGCAGCCCGCAGAGGTGGATGCGCCGATCCGGACGGACCGCAACGGCAGAGGCGGAGCGAGCTGGCAGCGCCGGGCGACTCGGCAGTCGACTCGCTGGGAAGCATAATCACATACGTCTCCCCTGAACGTCCGGCGAGCTGCTCCGAAGCAGACGATTCGGACACGTGGTCCGTTGGCGGGAGCGATGCAGCGCCCGACTCCCTCAGCATGCGGGCGTCGGGCCACGAGAGCGCCGGCACGCTGGTCACCTAATCGACAGCCGGCCATGCAATGGTTCGATGCCTCTGTCCTCTGGTTCCGGGCGCGGGTGCTGCGCAGCACCCGCGCCTACCTGCTGCGTGCCGAATCGCTGATCGGCCGCTGCCTGCAGCCTCGCCTGAACGAACCGCAGCGGCAGAAGGCACTCATCCGCAGCCTGCGTGCGGTGGAATCGGTGGAAAGACACCTGGCACGCCAGTACTGGCGCAGGCGCTGCGATGTGGATGATCTGCGTGAGCACGCCCAGGCATTGTCACGCATCCGCGCACGGCTTTCCTCACAGACGCAGGCACAATGCGTGGCGCAGACGCTCAACACGGTGTCCAATCTTTGTCCTACACGACGACAGGCCCGCGATCTGGCACGTCTGTGCGAACGTCTGCCGCGTCCTGCTGCCGCACCGCCGTTGCCCGCGGCACCCCTTCCTGAGTGCGGCAGCAGCAGGCACGATGCGCCTCAACCACGCGGATGATGCCGTGCGTGCAGCTTCTGCAGGTGCTCCCGCGCCACGAGTGTGTAGATCTGCGTGGTGGACAGCGAACTGTGACCCAGCAGCATCTGCAGAGCGCGCAGGTCGGCCCCTCGGTTGAGCAGATGGGTGGCGAAACTGTGGCGTAGACCGTGAGGACTGATGCGGGCCGGATCGATGCCGGCGGCGCCCGCATGCCGCTTCACCAGATGCCAGAATGCCTGCCGGGTGAGCGGTCGCAGGCTGCTTTCGATGAACAGAGGAACCTGTCCACGGCCATCGGCCGGGACGCTGCGGCCGCCCACCATGCAGGGACGTGACTGCCGCAGGTAATGCTCCAGCCAGTGCTGCGACTCTTCGCCCAGCGGCACCAGCCGTTCCCTGCTGCCCTTGCCGGTGACCCGCAGCACGCCCTGACGCAGGTTCACCGCCGTGGCCGGCAGGTTCACCAGTTCGCTTACGCGCAGGCCAGCGGCGTACATCAGTTCCAGCATCGCGCGGTCGCGCAGGCCAACCGGGTCGTCCACATCCGGCGCTGCCAGCAGTGCATCGATCTGGCTTTCCGCCAGGGCCTTGGGCAACAGGCGCGGCAACCTCGGAGGTTCGAGCAGTGCGGTGGGGTCCTCGCTGCGCTCGCCCCGGTGCACGGCATCGGCGAAAAAGGCCCGCAGCGCGGACAACAGGCGCGCGTTGCTGCGGGGCGACCAGCCATGCCGGGTGCGCCACGCAAGGTAGTCGAACAGGCCGGCACGATCGATTCCGGCCAGTCCGCCGCCGCGTCCGTCGAGCCAGCGTGCCAGGCCTTCCAGGTCGCGGCGGTAGCTGTCCACCGTGGCCCGCGCCAGGCCGTTTTCCGCCCATGCGGCATCCAGGAAACGGGTGATGCGGATGCCATCGGCACCCTCCAGCCCAGGCAGCGCCTGCACCAGCTGACGACGTTCGGCGGGAGTGGTTGCGACGGCCATGCGCGCAGGATACGCGGCGTGCGGCACGCGCCACCAGCTTTGCGTATGCTCAGCGCATGGCCCACGTCCCGCCCGCCGCCGCCACATCGCCTCGGCGCCCCGCATCGCTGCTGGGCTGGCGCCTGCTGTCCCTGCTGTACGACCTGTGGCCGGCGCTGGCGTTGTGGATGTTCACCGGCACGCTGTTCGTCATTGCCTTCACGGTCGCCGGCCACGCCGCGCGCGAAAACATCGCGCCTTTCAGCAGCTGGCAATGGGCGCTGTGGGCATGTTGCTGGGTGGTCACCGGGCTGTACGCCACGGTGAGCTGGCGACGTGGCGGGCAGACGCTGGGCATGCGCCCGTGGCGGCTGGCCCTGGTGGCGCGCGACGGCGGCACACCTTCCCGACGCGCGCTGTGGGTGCGTTTCATCGTGGGTACGTTCTCGCTGTCGTTGGCGGGAATCGGCCTGTGGTGGGCGCTGGTGGACCGCGATCGCCTTGCGTGGCACGACCGCGCCAGCGGCACGTGGCTGGTACGCCTGCCGAAGCGTTGAACGCATTTCCGGCAGCAGCGGCTGCAGCCGAACGGCGGTTGCACTGTCGTCACGTTGTCCTCGAGACACGATCGATGACCGGCTGCCACTGTCGGCGGACTCACGCGGCACAGTGGATTCGGACAACCCACGGGCATCACCCGCCGCCCCGCCCTCCGTTCAGCCCGAGCGTCGGCGGAAAAGCATGCTCGACACCACCAGCATCACGATCGGCGGCAGTGCGTAGGCGATGCGGTAATCGAACTTCAGCGCGCCGGCCATGCGCCCGAAGAACAACTGCAGCAACCAGAAACCCAGCGCGAACAGAATGCCCAGGAACAGCCGCTTGCCCATGCCGCCACTGCGCAGCGAACCAAAGGCGAACGGCACCGCCGCCAGGCACAGCGCCAGCACGTTCACCGGGTAGAACCAGCGCCCCCAGTACACATCCTCATAATCGCGCGCATCCAGGCCATTTCGCTCGCGGTATTCGATGCTGGTGCGCAGGTCCGCCGCGCGCAGATTGCGCGGCCGCGAAATGCCGTTGGCCAGTGCGCCGGCATCCAGCTGCGAGTTCCACGTCTCGCGCTCGGCCTCCTCACGCTGCAGCGAACGCTCGCCGAAGATGTCGCGGCGCACCTTGGTCAGCACCCACCCGCTGGCATCATGTTCGGCCGTGGCCGCATGGGTCAGCGATTCGATCTCGCCTTCCGGACCAATCCGGTACAACCGCACATCATGCAGCACCAGCCGCGTGCCGCCCTTGTCGGTCAGCTGCTCCTCGCCACTCTGGGCATTGAGGAAGATATCGCCTTCCCGTGCCCACACGCCGTTGTAGCGGGCCACGGACATATCGCCGCCACGCTTGGCGCTCATGCGGATGTTGTCAGCGCGCTCCTGCGCCCAAGGCGCCAGCGTCTCGCCACTGAGCACCATCGCGGCGGTCAGCAGTGACAACGCCACCGCCACCGACACGCTCAGGCGGCGGCGCGACAGGCCCAGCGCGCGCAGCGCGGTGAGCTCGGATGTGGCCGCCAGCTGGCCCAGGCCCATCAGCGAACCGATCACCGCCGCTGTCGGAAAGAAGGTATAGGCACGGCGCGGCACCGTGTACAGCACCCATGCCGCGGCATGGCCAAGGGTGTACCCGTTCTTGCCGACATCCTTGAACTCGCCGGAGAACGCCATCACCAGGTCCAGGCCGACCAGCACTGCCCAGGTCAGCAGCACGGTGCCGAACACCGCCCGGCCCAGGTAGAAATCGAAACGCATCGGGCGCGGGATCATGCGCTCACCTTCTTCGGGCGCGACAGGCGGCCATCACGCAGATACATCCATACCGCAAGCCCCAGCAGCGGCAAGGTCAACCACCACAGGCCCAGCGCGCCCGGCATCTTGCCATCGGCTATCCAGCCGGTGCCGATGAACATCAGGTTCATGCCCACCATGTAGGCCAGGAAGGCCAGCATCATGCGTCCGTAGCGCTGCTGTCGCGGTGAACTGCGCGCCAGCGGCACCGTGAGCAGTGCAAAGGCCAGCGCGATCAGCGGCGGAGCGATGCGCGAATGCAGCTGGGCCTTGGCTTCCGGCCGCTCATCGCCGATCAGCTGGCTGGTCGGCAGCAGTTCCGGATCGTCGGACTGGCGCGTCTGCGCGCCATCGGGCATGGCGACATCGTTGCGCGCGAACGTCGCCAGCCGGTAGTCCTTGCCGCCGTCGATGGGGCCTTCGATCTGCTGCCCGTCGTTCAACTGCAGGTAGCGCTGGTTCTGTCCTTCGAAGAACAGGCGGCCGCTCGCTGCCGAGACCACCTCCATGCGCCCTTCGCGCAGGCGGTTGATGAACACCCGGCCCAGGCCAGTGCCATCGGGCGAGATGGACGACAGATACACCACGCCGCCGTTGGAAAGATTGGTGAAGCGCCCGGCTTCCAGCCCGGCCATCACCACGCTGCGGTTGGCCTCGTCGATCATCTTGTCGCCGGTACGGTCCGCCCACGGACCCAGCCACAACGAGCAGGCAGCGATCAGTGCGACCACCGGCAACACCAGCCACAACAGGGGCCGCAACAGCCGCCGCGGACCGACGCCGATGGCGGTGATCACCGCCATTTCCGAATCGCGGTACAGCCGCGCCACGGCCAGCAGCAGGCCCAGCATCAGCGCCAACGGCAGGATCAGCGGCATGTAGACGATGAACTGCAGGCCCAGCTGTGAAAACAGCAGGCGCGCTGGCAGCCGGCCATCGGCGATGTTGCCGAGGATGTCCACCAGCACGCCGCCCACGCTGACCACCAGCAGGACGATGAGGGTGGCCAGGAAACTCTGGACGAAATCGCCCAATAGATAGCGGTCGAGCTTCAACATGGGCCGTGGTTTAAACTCTCGGGTTCGTTCGCGGTGCCGCCCAGTCTACCGGCTGGACGTAAACGGTCCGCGATTGTACGGATTTGACAACGGAATCTGATCAATGGCCCTCGAATTCACCCTGAACCAGGCGTCGCCCGCCTCTGCCGCCGTCGACTGCGTGGTCGTCGGCGCCTTCGCCGACCACTCCCTGTCGCCCGCCGCGCAGGCGCTGGACGCCGCCAGCGGTGGCCGCCTGGCCGCCCTCGCCCAGCGTGGCGACATGTCCGGCAAGACCGGCGCCACCACCCTGCTGCACGACCTGCCGGGCGTCAATGCGCCCCGCGTGCTGGTGGTGGGCCTGGGCGATGCGTCGCGCTTCGGCGTGCCGCAGTACCTGAAGGCCGTCGGCGACGCCGTGCGTGCACTGAAGACCGGCGCCAGCCGCAGCGCGCTGTTCACCCTGGTGGATCTGCCGGTGAAGGAGCGCGACAGCGCCTGGGCCATCCGCCAGGCCATCATCGCCGCGGACCACGCCAGCTACCGTTATACCGCCACCTTCGGCAATAAGAAGGCCGATGACGCCGGCCTGCAGCAGCTGGTCATCGCTGGAGACGACGAGCAGGCGCTGGCCCAGGGCCAGGCGATCGCCGCCGGCGTCGAATTCGCGCGCGAGCTGGGCAACCTGCCGCCCAACTACTGCAACCCGGCGCACCTGGCCGAGGTGGCGGTGACGTTCGCCGGGGAGCACGAAGGCGCCGAAGCCGAGATCCTCGACGAAACGCATATGGAAGCGCTCGGCATGGGCTCGCTGCTGGCCGTGGCCCGCGGTTCGGCCAACCGCCCGAGGCTGGTGGTGCTGAAGTGGAGCAACGGCGGCGACGCCAAGCCCTACGTGCTGGTCGGCAAGGGCATCACCTTCGATACCGGCGGCGTCAACCTGAAGACCCAGGGTGGCATCGAGGAGATGAAGTACGACATGTGCGGTGGCGCCAACGTCATCGGCACGTTCGTTGCCGCCGTGAAGGCGAAACTGCCGCTGAACCTGGTGGTGGTGGTGCCGGCGGTTGAAAACGCCATCGACGGCAACGCCTACCGCCCGTCCGACGTGATCACCTCGATGTCGGGCAAGACCATCGAGGTGGGCAACACCGACGCCGAAGGCCGCCTGATCCTGTGCGACGCACTGACCTACGCGCAGCGCTTCGAGCCGCAGGCGCTGGTAGACGTGGCCACCCTGACCGGCGCCCAGTTCGTCATCCGCAATCCCAATGCGAAGACCACCTGCGGGTGCGGAAGCAGCTTCAGCGTCTG
>JAAIGF010191954.1_pt1 | contig 13928 bp, 9 predicted proteins | sample 6487441 | NCBI WGS metagenome assembly JAAIGF01 (sample SAMN13974129, study PRJNA590717) | phyllosphere metagenome | biome: pepper field; feature: multiple bacterial spot infested pepper fields; material: pepper leaves; isolation source: leaves from pepper fields | host: Capsicum annuum ... | reverse complement strand
GCCCTCCTGCTCCATCCGCTCCACCAGCGATGCCGCGCGGTTGTAGCCGATCGACAGGCGACGCTGGATGTAGGAGGTCGAGCACTTCTTGTCGCGCAGGACCACCTTGACGGCTTTTTCATAGAGGTCGGCAGTATCGTCTTCTGCCATCGCGGTTTTGTCGAAGACGGCGCTGTCTTCTTCCTCGCCCTCTTCGGCCTCGTCCGCATCTTCCGTAACAGTGCCGAGATATTCCGGGCGCCCCTGCGTCTTCAGATGTGCGACGACCTTCTCGACTTCCTCGTCGGACACGAAGGGCCCGTGGACACGGGCGATGCGACCGCCGCCGATCATGTGCAGCATATCGCCCTGACCGAGAAGATGCTCCGCACCCTGCTCACCGAGAATGGTGCGGCTGTCGATCTTGGACGTCACCTGAAAGGAGATACGCGTCGGGAAGTTCGCCTTGATCGTGCCGGTAATGACATCGACCGATGGGCGCTGCGTGGCCATGATGAGGTGGATACCCGCCGCACGCGCCATCTGCGCTAAGCGCTGGATCGCGCCTTCGATTTCCTTGCCCGCGACCATCATAAGGTCGGCCATTTCGTCCACGATGACGACGATGTAAGGCATCGCCGTGAGGTCCATTTCCTCCTGCTCGTAGACAGCTTCTCCCGTTGCGCGGTCGAATCCGGTCTGGACATTGCACATCACGGTCTCGCCCTTGGCGCGGGCCGAAGCTGCGCGGGCATTATAGCCGTCGATATTGCGAACGCCGAGACGCGACATCTTGCGATAACGGTCTTCCATCTCACGCACGGCCCATTTCAGCGCCATGACGGCCTTCTTCGGATCGGTCACGACAGGCGTTAGCAGATGCGGAATGCCATCATAAACGGAAAGCTCGAGCATCTTCGGATCGACCATGATCAAGCGGCATTCTTCCGGCTTCAAACGGTAGAGCAGCGACAGGATCATCGTATTGATGGCAACCGATTTACCGGAGCCGGTCGTGCCTGCCACCAGCAGATGCGGCATCTTCGCCAGCTCCGCCACCACAGGCTCGCCGCCAATGGTTTTACCGAGGCACAGCGCCAGCTTCATTCGCGTTTCGGCATAATCTGGAGACTCGATCAGTTCGCGGAAATAGACGGTTTCGCGAACAGGGTTCGGAAGCTCGATACCGATGACATTACGACCGGGAACGACGGCAACGCGCGCCGAGAGTGCGGACATGGAGCGCGCAATATCATCCGAAAGGCCGATGACGCGAGAAGACTTCACGCCCGGTGCCGGTTCGAATTCATAGAGCGTGACGACGGGACCCGGACGCACATCGATGATCTCGCCCTTGATACCGAAGTCTTCGAGAACGCTTTCCAGAAGGCCAGCGCTCTGCTCCAGCGCTTCCGGCGTCATGGTCGTGGTTTGCAAAACCTGCGGCTGTTGCAGAAGGTCGATAGGCGGATATTCGTACTCGCCTTCACCGAAGACCGGCGCATCCAGAAACATGGGCTGATTGTTGCGGGCAACGGTGCGCATCTCGCGGCGCGGTGCGGAGACCTCGACAGGTGCCTGCTCGACCACCTCTGCCACCGGCACCACTTCCTCGACCGGCGCAACATCTACAATCGGCTCTGCCTCAACTTCCACAGGCTGGTAACCACGCACGCCAACTTCCCGATACAGCGCAATGGCCGAGCCGCCCAAGGCAGCGAAGGACGGGCGTGGCGTTGCGATGTGGCGTTGCTGCTGCTGCTGTTGTTGCTGCTGCTGAGGAGCAGCGATTTGAGGCGGAGGTGCCTGCCGTGTGATCGTAATCCTTCGTGGCTCAGCCGTCGGAGCGGGTGCGGGGGTCTGAGTGACGGCAAGACGCTGGGCCTTCAGGCGCGCCAGTTCGGCCAAACGCATGGGTTGGGCGGCAGGCGCAATCTGCCCGTCGACATCGAGGCTCATCGCCTCCCAGAACATGTCGTCGGAAAGATAGGCGGCGAAAGCTGGCACATCGAGCGCAGGCTGCCTGACCTGTTCAGCCGGGAAGCAGGCGACATCGATCTGCTCGTTTTGTGGCGCCTCGGTCGCTGCTTCGACAACCACCTCTGCGGCACGCTCCGCCTGTTGCATTTGTTCCTGCTGCTGGCGGAGCGCCAGTTCGCGACGCAGGCGATAGCTCAGCGCGCGCGCTCCTGTCGCACCGGGGGGCTGTGGAAGGATGGCAGGCTTTGCTATACGGCGCTCAACCGGCGCAGTCTGTTGCTTTACCTCAACCCTTGCCTCGGTAGAAGTAGGTTCAGCCGCCTCCGTTTGCGCAGCCGTTACCTCTGGACCTGCTGTCGCAGCCTTGCTGGAAAAGATGCTTTGAGGCGTGCGGGAAAAGCGCACATTCGGCCCAAGCGTAAACGCATTCTGCCAGCCGGGCATATCCACGCGCCCCTCGATCGCATTTGCGGCGATCTCGTCGGCATTGCGGCCAACGGCAGCGTGCTGCGCAGGGGTTAACGCCTGGCTGTTTGGGGAAGACGTCTGGTTCGTTGGAACCATGGTTTCGGACGGTTCAACTTCTCCCCCCTCTATCGCATTGACGGAATTATTAAAATTGGAACGGGGAAAACGCATGACAGCCTGTACACTCATCATAAACGGACAATTGGCACAGCAAATGAGATAAAAAATAAAGGTTAATCACATATTGCCAAGCGCGCTTTCAGAGCGAATTTTCCCAAGCTTCTTTTGCCCTGTGTCCAGCCTGCCACGGAAATTCCAGCGCTTTCGATTCCGCTTCAGCCTGCAATAGAAGCGCGAATAGCACGGCAATCACAGGTCCTCAGCGCCGCAGCCATGAAACTGAACTCGTCGTCACAGTAGAGTGAACGACTGAAAACTATCCTCTTTACAACTAACATGTTAATAGCGTATCACGCTGTCGTCAGCTTTGGAGGAGCATGCAAGTGACTGGTAAATTCGGCCTTTCGGCAGCCTTGACGACCCCTTTTTTAGAAAACGGCGAGATTGCCACCGACGCGCTCATCAAGCAGGCAAAGAGGGCGCTGTCTTCCGGTTGCGATAGTGTGACGCTGTTCGGCACCACGGGCGAAGGCAGCTCCATCGGTGGCCGCGAGCGGGCAAACATTCTTTCTTCCTGTCTGAATGCAGGGATCGATGCGAAAAACATTGTCGTTGGCGTATTGGTAGATTCGGCGCAGGATGCAGCGGAGCAGGCAAGTGCGGCGCTTGAAGCCGGGGTGAAGAACATCCTGCTCGCTCCACCATCCTATTTCAAGAATATCAGCGATGACGGACTGTTTGCCTGGTTCTCTTCCGTTTTCGGTCAGATCGGCGCAAGCGCGCGGGATATCCTCGTTTACAACATTCCTTCCGTCACCATGGTCGCGCTGTCGGTGGATCTCATCGGACGCCTGCGGAAAGCCTTTCCCGGCGTCGTCACAGGTGTAAAGGATTCGTCGGGCGACTGGCCTTACACGCAACGCCTTCTGGCAGAACACAGCGACCTCATCATCCTGATCGGCGATGAGCGTCATCTGGCGCAGGGTGTTCGGCTGGGCGGGCAGGGTGCCATTTCCGGCTGTGCTAACTTCCTTCCCGCAGAAATCCGCGCCATGGCTGTCGACGGCAAGGATGATGCCCGCGTGCAGGATCTCGTCGTGGAGCTTCTGAAATACCCCGTCACGCCAGCCGTCAAGGTTCTGGTTTCTTATGTGACCGGAGAGGAAATCTGGCACGCCGTTCGTCCACCGCTGGTTTCCATTTCCGCTGAAAATCGTAAAAAGATTGAAGCGGCATTCGAGTCGCTGTTTCGCAGCAAGGCGGCTTGAAGGGGAGTAGCGGATGGAAGACACCGGCGAACAGACCACGTTGAGAGAGAAGGCGTATGAGAGCTTCACGCACCATCTCCTCGCGCGCGATGTTCGCCCGGGTCAGTTCATCTCGCAGCGTCGTCTAGTCGAACTGACAGGATTGCCGCTGGGTGCCATCCGCGAGGCGATCCCGAGGCTGGAGGCCGATGGGCTGATCAAGACCGTGCCGCAGCGCGGTCTTCAGGTCGCCCATATCGATATCAACCTAATCCGCGAGGCCTTTCAGTTCCGCATTCTGCTGGAAAAGGAGGCCATCGCCAACTTTACGCGCACCACATCCGATGAGGCGATAGCGGTGCTTCTGAAGGACCATCGGGATATTGCCGAGCTTTCCAAGGGTGGTCAGAGCTCTCCCGAACTCGATGCACGGGCGCAGGCCGTGGATTGGGGCATGCATGATGCCTTCGTCGATTCGCTTGGCAATTCGATCATTTCGAACGCCTATCGCGTCAATTCGATCAAGATGCGCCTTATCAATCAGGAGCGCTTCCGTATTGCGGGCCATGTGAAATCGGTGATGGTGGAACATCTTGCCATTCTGGAGGCCGTCGAGCGGCGGGCAGTCGATGAGGCTGTCGAAAGGCTGGTTGCCCATATTCGCAATGCGAGGGACAGGGCGCTCGCCGTGTAAATAGATCAACAAGGCCGGGGTGAGGAGATTTCGGCCACAAGAGGAGGAACTGATGACGCATTCATTCATGAGCCCAACGCGCCGTGCCTTTCTGGCTGGCACCGCAGCACTTGGCGGTGCCGCCATGCTCGGCGTTCGCTCCGCTCAAGCAGCGGTGAACTGGAAGAAGCACGCGGGCACCACGCTCGAGGTCAATCTGGTCAAGAGCCCGCGCAGCGAAACACTGCTGAAATACATCAAGGAATTCGAAGAGCTGACCGGCATCAAGGTCAATGCCGAGGCAACGCCGGAGCAGCAGCAGCGCCAGAAGGTCGTCATCGAGCTTTCCTCCGGCAAGCCGAGCTTCGATGTGGTGCACTTGAGCTATCACGTACAGAAGCGCCAGTTCGAAAAGGGCAAGTGGCTGGCCGATATCAGCGGCTTCATGAGGGACCCATCGCTGACCGATCCGTCGCTGGTCGAAAGCGATTTCGCCGAGGCAGGCATGCAGTTCGCCAAGGATAGCGACGGCGTTCTGCGCTCGCTGCCCTTCTCGGTGGATTACTGGATCCTCTACTGGAACAAGGAACTGTTCGACGCCAAGGGCCTGAAATATCCGCAGACCTTCGAAGAGCTGGTTTCCGCCGCTGAAGCTCTCACCGATCCATCCACCAACACTTACGGTTTCGTCGCCCGTGGCCTGAAGAATGCCAACACGCCGGTCTGGACCTCGCTGATGCTGGGTTATGGCGCAACCCCGATCGTGGACGGCAAGATCGACACGCAGACCAAGGAAGCGGTTGAGGCGGCGAAGCTTTATCAGCGCCTGATGACCAAATCCGCCCCTCCCGGCGTCTCCGGCTTCAACTGGGCCGAAGCACAGTCCGCCTTCCTTCAGGGCAAGATCGGCATGTGGTTCGATGGCGTCGGCTTTGCGCCGCCAATCGAAAACCCGGAAAAATCCCGCGTCGTCGGCAAGGCGGGCTACGGCGTCATGCCAAAGGGCCCGGCACAGCAGGCGGCTGGCACGTTCGGCGACGGTCTCGGCGTGGCCGAAGCCAGCCAGAAAAAGGAAGCCGCTTACCTCTTCTGCCAGTGGGCGATTTCGCACGAAATGGGTGCGCGTCTGTTGCAGGCCGGTGCGGGCGTTCCGTTCCGCCAGTCCATTCTGGAAGATGCCAAGGTTCGCGAAGGCGTGAAAATGCCGGGCGAGTGGCTGGATGCCGTCGTCGGTTCGGGCAAGGTTTCCAAGCTCGCACTGCCGGTCATCATTCCCGTCACGGAATTCCGCGACATCTACGGCGTCGGTCTCACCAACATGATCGGCGGTGCTGATCCTGCCGAAGAGCTCAAGAAGGCGACGGAACAGTTCACGCCTGTTCTGGCACGCAGCGAGGGATAATGGTGTCTGTCAGCATCGAAAATGTCGCCAAGACAACGAAAGTCGTCAGAAGGAGCAAGCCCACGCGGCTTGCTCCCAACTACTGGCCTTTCGTCATTCCGGCACTCGTCGTCATCGCCGCAGTCATCGTTTTTCCATGGGTCTTTACCCTGTGGATGAGCGCGCAGCGCTGGACGCTGGGGCAGGAGCAGAGTTTCATCGGCCTCGATAACTACATCCGTCTGGCAAGCGATGCCCGGTTCTGGGAATCGATGTGGCATACGCTGGTCTATACGGCGCTGTCGGTTGTGGCCCCGCTGTTTCTCGGCACCTTGGCTGCCCTTGTTTTCGATGCGCAGTTCCCGCTGCGCGGTTTTCTGCGCGGCGTGTTTGTCATGCCGATGATGGCGACCCCGGTCGCCATCGCGCTGGTCTGGACCATGATGTTCCACCCCCAGCTTGGCGTGCTGAACTATCTCCTGTCCTTCATTGGTATCGGCCCGCTGGAATGGATCTACAATCAGTCCACCGTCATTCCGTCGCTGGTGCTGGTGGAAACATGGCAGTGGACACCGCTCGTCATGCTCATCGTGCTTGGTGGCCTCGCGGCCGTGCCGCGTGAGCCTTACGAAAGTGCGGAAATCGACGGCGCAAACGCCTGGCAGAAATTCCGTTACCTCACCATGCCGATGATCGCGCCGTTTTTGATGATCGCCGTCATTATCCGCTCCATCGATGCCGTCAAAAGCTTCGACATCATCTATGCGATGACGCAAGGCGGGCCCGGCACGGCATCGGAAACGATCAATATCTACCTCTACAACACGGCATTCGCCTATTACGACATCGGTTACGGTTCGGCCATGGCTGTCGTCTTCTTCATCGTCATCATCGCGCTGTCCTTCGTTCTTCTGATGGTCCGTGCGCGCACCCAGTGGAACGAGATGGAGGACCGCTGATGACCCGCAAAACCATAGACCGCATCAGCCTGTTTCTCGTCGCTCTGGTGATGATTTCGCCCGTCATCCTGTTCTTTCTCTGGATGATCTCGCTGTCGCTGAAGTTCGAAATCGACAACGGCGCCTATCCGCCGATCCTCATTCCCGAACGTTTCGCGTGGTCAAACTATGTGAAGGTGTTCGAGGAGAACAACTTCTTCCTCTATTTCTGGAACTCCGTTCTGGTCACGGGCGCGGCCACCTTCCTCGCCCTCGTCATCGGCGTTCCCGCAGGTTACGGCATCGCGCGACTGAAGGCTGAAAAAGCTGCCATCGTCATCATGATTGCGCGTATGACGCCCGGCCTTTCCTTCCTCATTCCGCTGTTTCTGCTGTTCCAATGGCTGAACCTGCTCGGCACGCTCTGGCCGCAGATCATCATCCATCTTGTGGTGACGGTGCCAATCGTGGTCTGGATCATGATCGGTTACTTCGAAACGACACCGAAGGAACTGGAAGAAGCTGCCAGCATCGATGGCGCATCATCATGGCAGGTGTTCCGTTTGGTGGCGCTGCCCATCGCCAAGCCCGGCATCGTGGTGTCCTTCATCCTCGCCGTCATCTTCTCATGGAACAACTTCGTCTTCGGCATCGTGCTTGCCAGCCGTGAAACGCGCACACTTCCGGTCGCGGTCTACAACATGCTGTCCTTCGAACAGGTCAGCTGGGGGCCACTGGCTGCAGCAGCACTCATCGTGACGCTGCCGGTTCTGCTGCTGACCATGTTCGCGCAGAAGCAGATCGTCGCAGGACTTACCGCAGGTGCCGTCAAGGGCGGCTAACGAAATCTAGGATAAACATCATGGCACCGGTCAACATTCAAAACGTTCAAAAGCGCTTCGGTTCGGTCAACGTCATCCACGGTATCGATATCGATATTCGCGACGGCGAATTCGTCGTCCTCGTCGGCCCATCCGGCTGCGGCAAGTCCACCCTTCTGCGCATGATTGCGGGGCTGGAAGAGGTCAGCGATGGCGAAATCCACATCGGCGCGCGCGAGGTCAGTCACCTCCCCGCCCGCGACCGCGATATCGCCATGGTCTTCCAGAACTACGCGCTTTATCCGCATATGACGGTGGCCGAGAATATGGGCTTTGCGCTGAAGCTCAAGAAGGTCGATGCGTCGCAAACGAAAGCGAAAGTTGACAAGGCCGCAGGCATTCTCGGTCTGGAAAAACTTCTGGATCGCTATCCACGCCAGCTTTCGGGCGGCCAGCGCCAGCGTGTTGCCATGGGCCGCGCACTGGTGCGTGATCCCCAAGTCTTTCTCTTCGATGAGCCGCTGTCCAACCTCGATGCCAAGCTGCGCGTGCAGATGCGCGGCGAGATCAAGGCTATGCACCAGCGCATCGGCACCACCACCATTTATGTGACGCATGATCAGGTTGAGGCCATGACCATGGCCGATAAGATCGTGGTTCTGCATGATGGCGTGATCGAGCAGATCGGCGCGCCGCTGGAACTCTACGACCGCCCTGCCAACCTGTTCGTCGCGGGCTTCATCGGTTCGCCCGCCATGAACTTCGCTCGTGGGCGCGTGGAGGAAGGCATATTCCGCACGGCCAAGGGCGTAACGCTGCCCCTGCCGCCGACTGCCGACCCGGCAGCACTGGGCGGTCGCGATCTGGTCTATGGCATTCGCCCGGAACATATCCGCGCCGCAGACACCGGCATTGAAGGACGTGTCGAACTGGTAGAAGGCACCGGCTCTGAAATCTACGCCAAGCTGAACTGCGGAGGCGAAGAGATCGCCTGCCTGTTCCGCGAGCGGCTGGATATTCGCTTTGGCGATACGGTTCGTGTTGCCATCGATCCCGCTTCCGCGCACCTCTTCGACAAGGAAACAGGCAAGCGAATCTGAGTTTCGATGACAGTTGCAGTTGAAGACGAGAACCACGGTAAGCGCGTACTTTGCGTAGGCGCTGCCGTGCTGGACACGCTGTTTCGCGTGCATGATATGCCCACCGGCCAAGGCAAAGTCCTGCCCTATGAGATGGTGCAGATTGCCGAGGGCATGGCATCTAGCGCAGCCTATACCGTCCACCGCATGGGCGGGCGTGCAAGCCTTTGGGGTGCCGTGGGCGATGATGAAACCGGCACTCGAATCCTGCGTGATCTCTTAGAAAGTGGCATCGACACGACAGGCATGACCGTGGCGAAGGGTGCGCGCTCGGCACTTTCAACCATCATCATCGATGACAGAGGCGAGCGGTTGATCGTGCCCTTCTACGATCACAAGCTTCACGAGACCAAGCGCTCCTGCACAGAGGCCGATATCTCGCCGTTCGATGCCGTGCTGGTGGATGTGCGCTGGCCGGAACTGGCGCTGGATGTGCTGACCGTTGCCCGCGCGCTGGGCAAGCCCGCCATTCTGGACGGAGACGTCGCACCGGTCGAAACGCTGGAAAAGCTCGCCCCCGCCGCAAGCCACATCATCTTCTCGGAACCGGCGGCGGAACGCCTGACTGGCGTCTCCGATGTCTCGGCCATGCTGCCCGTGCTGCACCAGCGCTACCCCGAGACCTTCATCGCCGTTACCGCTGGCCCGCTCGGCTGCTACTGGACCGAGGCGGGTGACCCAGAAGTGCATTTTCAATCCACGATGAAAATCGAGGCTGTGGATACGCTCGCCGCGGGTGATGTGTTCCACGGCACTTTTGCGCTGGCCATGGCAGAGGGGATGGAAAGCCGCGCGGCAATCCAATTGTCTTCTGTTGCTGCAGCTCTGAAATGCAAGGTTTTTGGCGGCCGGATTGGTACGCCGACGCGAGCGGAGGCTGAGATGGCTGTAACGGAGTGGCTTACTGGCACTGCTTAGAGCAGCTCAAGCCGGACGAACAAGACCGGTTCGCAAAATATACGGCGTCGTATTTTCCTCGAATTTCTCGGCAGGGACGGGGCGTCCGACGAAGTAGCCCTGAACCTGATCGATGTGGAATTCGCGCATCAGCTGAAGCTGTTCATCCGTTTCCACGCCTTCCACAAGGATTTTGGGACCGCGGTTGCGGATCAGGCCGATAATGTCTTTCAGCATCAGTCTTCCACGCGGCGTTGCGCTGTCATGCAGGAAGGATCGGTCGATCTTGACGGTGTCGAATTCGATCAGCCGCAGCCATGACAGGCCCGCGAAGCCGGTGCCGAAATCGTCCAGCCAGATTTTGATGCCGAGCGTCTTGAGGTCGCTGATGCAGTGAAGGACATCGGAATTCATGTCCATCTCCAGCCCTTCGGTAATCTCGAAAGCCAGTCGTCCTCCCGCAATTCCAAGCTCTCCAAGGATGGCGGCAACGGCGGTGGCAAAACCGGGACGTTTCAGCTGGATCGGCGACACGTTGACGCTGACAATCGGTACCTTGTCGGTCTGGAGCATCTGCTGGCACGCGCGCCGAATGGCCCAAAGGCCAAGATCCATGATGGCGCCGGTGCGTTCCGCAATGGGGATGAAGATGTTGGGAGGAACCATTGTTCCGTCAAGGAGACGTAACCGCATGAGCGCTTCTGCGCCCTTCACCCCATCGGAAGAGAGGTCACGGATAGGCTGGTAGACCAGTGACACGAGGTCCTGCTCGATGGCGATGTTCAGCAGTGCTGCAACATTCTCCGTGTCATCGCTGGTGATGGGATCGTTCGGATCGAAGAGCTTTATCCTGTTCCGCCCGCCTTCCTTGGCAAGATAGAGCGCCCGGTCTGCTTCATTGATGACGCGTTCCAGCTTCGGCTGCGGAACCGTGCGCGCGTAAGACGCACCAACGCTGACGGTGATGATCGATGTGCCGTCCCGACGACGCTCGTGAGCAAGGCACAGGCTCTCGACGGATTTGCGCAGCATATCGGCAATCTTTTCGAGATCGCGCGGCTTGTGAAAGTGCGCGAGAGCGATGAATTCCTCTCCACCATAACGACCGACGACGGCGTCATATTCGCTCATGACATCCTGCAAGGTCTGCGCAACGCGCACCAGGCAGCGATCACCTTCCTGATGACCGTAATAGTCATTGTATTTCTTGAAGAAATCCACGTCGATCAGAAAGACCGCGAATTTCTTTTCCGTTTTCACCCAGCCGTTCCAGAGCTCACGCAGCCGGGCGTCTATCGCGCGCCTGTTGGCAACACCGGTGAGGGGGTCTGTGTTGGAAAGCCGCAAAAGCGCCTCGCCCCGTTCATCCGCCTCTCGCTGCTGAACCTTGGCTTCCATGGCGTTGAGATAAACGTGGTAGCGCTCCCGGTTCAGGCGCCAGTTCACATATGAGGTGAAGATGAAACAGGAGAGATAAAAGGTTCCGAAAGCGATCTGGTAATAGATATCTTCGTGAAAGAAGCTCAGCGCGACGAAATAGGTGGCGAGAACGAGGCTGGAAGCGACCAGCGACAGAACGAAATTGAAGGTGAAGAACAGGTTAGCGCCCATCATGAAGATGGCGCCGAAGACCATGTAATAGGACATATTGGTGACGTAGCTGGTCATCATGGATGGAACCAGCCAGCCTATATAGCCGCAAACGAGCGCTGCTGCGCAGGTTACGTCCATATGGTCCGTCTTGATGGACGCCCTGATCTGCAATTCCAGCACGATCAGTGCCGCGATGCCGACGACGAAGCGCGCGAAGGTGGTGTGGATGGATACATCCGGGACAAGCAGCACATCCGTCAGCGAAAACAAGAGATAGATGGGAACTGCGACCCAAAGCCCCTGCCGGATGGCCTTGCGACGTTTAGCATCGGCTTCTTCGAAAAAAAGCTTCCGCAAAGCATTGGAAGACCGCTTTCGCGATGCATCCGCATGCAGGTCAAGCTCTACCACATCTGCCAAAGTGTGCTTCATGCACTGTTCCATAGGTTGCAATATTTTCTCAGTAAGTAATCATTCTTACCTTGATCATCTTGTTGCTGCGGTCGCTTATGACCTTCCTTTTCCCTCTCTTCTTTTAAAGCTTAAGAGGAATTAGCGGCGGGACTATACCCCAGGGCGCATTAAGTTTCTTTAAATCCGGTTGTTCGACATTGCTGCATTAGGTTTACCTTAACCGCAGAAACCTAGAAATAAATTCCTGTTTGTTCCTTTTCCAGCAATGAATCCTATCGCCATCCAGTTGAAATTATCCTAGGGTTAACAATGTCTTAAACAGGAGAGACGTTAGTGACCCAGGTGAGTAATACTGTATTCGATGGCGAGAGTTTGATCACACCGGAAGCTATATCTGAGGAAATTTTTGCTAAAAGAGGCTCGCAGTTTCAAGAGCAAATAGCACTTTCCCAAGCAGAGATTGCACTCATTCTCAATTTGGCACAACAGCAATTTCTAAGCGGGGTCTCGCCACAGACCATAATACATTCAGTGGCCGGAAGATTGCATATTGTACGTGAAAAATACCATTCGAGCGTGTGGAGAGAGCTTATCCCTCTCATTCAGGATCATCCGGTCTCTGATTATTTCCTGCAGGATCCGTTCACGAACTGGTCTTTCGAGAAGCCGCGCGGCTATTCCGGCGATGCCCAGCTTCTGGATTTCATCTACGGCCATGAAAGCGTAGCCGACAAAATTGCTGCAGCGTCTCCCATCGGGGCAGCTCTTTACGATTACACGAAGGATGCATCCTCATCGGTTGCGGTGCGCGAGCGTCGTGACATTTTGACCCGCTATGTCGATCAGATTGCGCTGGAGCGCGGGCCGGAAACGGAAATCCTGACGATCGCTGCCGGGCATCTGCGCGAGGCGAACCGTTCGCAGGCGCTTGCAAAGGGGCATATCAAGCGGTGGGTTGCGCTGGATCAGGACCCGCTCAGCATCGGTTCCATCTCCCGCGATTTTCATGGCACTTGTGTCGAAGCGATTGACGGCTCGGTAAAGGGCATACTGGCGCGCAAGCATGATCTCGGCACCTTCGATTTCGTTTATGCCGCAGGGCTTTACGATTATCTGGTCGACAAGGTCGCGATCAAGCTGACGCAGCGCTGCCTGGAAATGCTCAAGCCCGGCGGTACATTCCTGTTTGCCAACTTCGCGGAAGAGATCGGCGTCGACGGCTACATGGAAAGCTTCATGAACTGGGCGCTTCTTCTGCGCACCAAGTCGGACATGTGGAACATCATCAACGCCAGCGTCGATGCCAACTCGGTTCACGCGGAAGTCTTCTTCGGCGAAAACCGCAACATCGTCTACGGAATCATCCGCAAGCTTTAATCGTCAGATGCTTGACCAAAGCCGCGGTGCTTCTTGCTGGAGCGCTGCGGTTTTCCATTCAGACCGGATTCCCATCAGCACCGAAAGGCTTTACAGCTTTCGTAACGAGAGCCTGCTTTGGAGTGCATGATGGAAAAGAAGCGCTATTATTCCGATTTTGGTGGCCTGCCGGGCCAGACCGAGTTGCTGTCCAGCAAGGCAGTGTTCAAGACCGCCTATGCGGTTATCCCGAAGCGCGTTCTTTCCGATATCGTGACCAGCGTTCTGCCGCATTGGACAGACGCGCGCGCCTGGATCATCGCGCGGCCCATGACGGGTTTTTCGGAAACTTTCGCGCAATATATCATGGAAGTGCGGCCGGGTGGCGGAAGCACGAAGCCGGAGCCGGATGCCCGTGCACAGGCAGCGATCTTCATGGTCGATGGCGAGATGACGATTACACTCGATGGCACGGATCACGCGCTCCGCGCCGGTTCCTTCGCCTACATTCCGGCGGGCAGCATCTGGTCGCTGCGCGCCACCGGCACCACGCCTGCCAAATTCCACTGGGTGCGCAAGGTCTTCGACGTGGTGGAGGGGCTGGAACTGCCGCCAGCCATTTTTACCCATGAGGATGAGCATGAGATGGCCGCCATGCCGGAAACGGAAGGAAAGTGGGCAACGACCCGCTTCATCGATCCGGCTGACGGTCGTTACGACATGCACCTCAACGTGGTGACCTTCGAGCCCGGCGCGACCATTCCCTTCATGGAAACCCATGTGATGGAGCATGGACTGTTCGTGCTGGAAGGCAAGGCCGTCTATCGCCTCAATGATGACTGGGTTGAAGTGGAGGCGGGCGACTTCATGTGGCTGCGCGCCTTTTGCCCTCAAGCCTGCTATGCGGGTGGGCCGGGACGTT
>JAAIGF010132784.1_pt1 | contig 13935 bp, 10 predicted proteins | sample 6487441 | NCBI WGS metagenome assembly JAAIGF01 (sample SAMN13974129, study PRJNA590717) | phyllosphere metagenome | biome: pepper field; feature: multiple bacterial spot infested pepper fields; material: pepper leaves; isolation source: leaves from pepper fields | host: Capsicum annuum ... | reverse complement strand
TTGCCTGCGGCGGCGAGTCCTCCAACAGCCCTTGGACCTTCATGGACTTTGCCGTGCACGTCAATGTCGGCGGTTCCTCGATGACACGAGCATGACAGCCTTCTTGGAAAGAAATATTGTTTATATGAAATCGATTTTCAAGAAATAAAAATAACTCTTTTAAAGATAAATTAATTTTATAGGCTGTTAATCATTCAATTTTCGCAACCATATTCATCGGGAATATTTTTATGCTTTGGAGGCGCGGTCATCGACCTGTGGAAGCACACCGGCCAGGTGTGCTCAACGGTGTCGAGGCGTGGCTGTTCGGCCCAACCTCTGGAGCTTTCCCATGAACCTGAAGAAATTCCCCCGTCATCCGCTGACCTTCGGTGCCACGCCGATCCAGCCCCTCAAGCGTCTCAGCGCCCACCTGGGTGGCAAGGTCGAGCTCTATGCCAAGCGCGAGGACTGCAACAGCGGACTGGCATTCGGTGGCAACAAGACCCGCAAGCTCGAATACCTCATTCCGGAGGCGCTGGAGGGTGGCTACGACACGCTGGTTTCCATCGGGGGGATCCAATCCAACCAGACGCGGCAGGTCGCGGCAGTCGCCGCCCACCTGGGCCTGAAATGCGTGCTCGTGCAGGAGAACTGGGTCAACTACTCCGATGCCGTCTATGACCGTGTCGGCAACATCGAGATGTCGAGGATCATGGGGGCGGACGTACGTCTCGACGCCGCCGGATTCGATATCGGCATCCGCAAGAGTTGGGAAGATGCGATGGAAAGCGTGCGGCAGGCGGGCGGCAAGCCGTTCCCGATTCCCGCAGGCTGCTCGGAGCATCCGAAGGGCGGACTGGGCTTCGTCGACTTTGCAGAAGAAGTGCGCCAGCAGGAGGCCGAACTCGGCTTCAAGTTCGACTACATCGTGGTCTGCTCGGTCACCGGCAGCACGCAGGCCGGCATGCTGGTCGGCTTCGCTGCGGACGGCCGTGCGGATCGCGTCATCGGTATCGATGCCTCGGCCAAGCCTCAACAAACCTTCGACCAGATTCTGCGGATCGCGCAAAACACTGCAACGCTCGTCGAACTCGGGCGCGACATCACCGAGAAGGACGTGGTGCTGGACACGCGCTTCGGCGGCCCCGAATACGGTCTTCCGAACGATGGCACGCTCGAGGCGATTCGCCTGTGCGCACGCATGGAAGGGATGCTGACCGACCCCGTCTACGAAGGCAAGTCGATGCACGGCATGATCGAAAAGGTCCGCCTGGGCGAATTCCCCGAGGGGTCAAAAGTGCTGTACGCCCATCTTGGCGGCGTGCCCGCCCTGAACGCCTACAGCTTCATCTTCCGCAACGGCTGACGAACCTGACCGTCCGGTATCCCGCTCATGAAAGGAGACGACGATGAAGATTGCATTGGCGCGTCTGGTGCAGTGGTGTGGCATCGCGATCGCGATGACCGTGATGAGTGCCACGTCCCACGCTCAAGAGTTCCCCACCAAGCCTGTCCAGCTCGTCGTGCCGTTTCCTCCAGGCGGGGCGGTCGACATCGTCGGCCGTCTGGTCGGTGAAAAGATCGCGGCCAAGCTGGGTCAGCCCGTCATCATCGAGAACCGGGCGGGCGCCGGAACCGCGATCGGCGCGGCCTACGTGGCCAGGAGTACCCCGGACGCCTACACGCTGTTGATCAGCTCCGGCTCGACGTTCACCGTCAATCCGGCAATCAACCAGAAGCTTCCTTACGATCCCATCGAAAGCTTCGACCCAATAGCCCTGGTCGCCCGGGTTCCCCTGGTCGTGGTGGCGAACAGTCGGGTGCCTTTCGACAACGTCGAACAGTTGGCCGCCACGGTTCGCAAGGCGCCCGAGAAGTATGTCTACGGAAGCTTCGGTGCCGGGACGACCGGTCACTTCGCCGGGGAGCAGTTCCTGCGGGCGACCGGACTCGATCTCGTCCACGTGCCGTACCGGGGAAGTGCTCCCGCACTCATCGATCTGGTCGGCGGCCAGATTCCCCTGGCGGTCGACACCATCGCAGCATCATTGCCGCACATCAAATCCGGCAGCATCAAGCCGATCGTGTTGATGGGGGCGAATCGATCGCCGCTGTTGCCTGGCGTTCCGACGATGGCAGAAGCCGGCTATGCCGGGTTCGATGCCGACTCGTGGCTTGCCATCGTGGCCCCGCGCGGCATTCCCGCGCCATTGAAGGCACGGCTCGAAGCGGTCATCGCCGAGGTCATGGCCGATCCCGACATCGAGACCAAGTTGACATCCAACGGCCTGGCTGTCGACTTCCGAGGCGCCGCCATGGTCACCGAGCTGATCGCGAAGGAATTGCCTCGCATGCGAGACATCGCAAAGCAGTCGAACATCAAATCCGAATGATCCACCGATTCGCGGCCGAGGCGCCGACAGCATGTCGCTTGAGCGGATTCACTTATGACTGCACACCCTGACATCAACACGCCTGATAACGCGTCTTTCGATCTGGTCGACCCGGATCCCCAAGAAACAGCCGAATGGCAAGATGCATTTCTTTCGCTCATCGACGCATCGGGGCCGCAACGCGCCGCCTGGATGTTGAACGAACTGGCGCGCCTGGCCCGGCGCGAGTGCATCGGCTGGCGGCCTTCGTTCAACACGCAGTATCTCAATACCATCGCCGTCGATGACCAGTTGCCCTTTCCGGGCGACATCGCCCTCGAGGAAAAGCTTGCTTCGCTGATGCGCTGGAACGCGCTTGCCATGGTGGTAAGAGCCAATCAGGCATATGGCGAACTGGGCGGGCACATTGCCAGTTACGCAAGCGCGGCGGATCTGTTCGAAGTGGGGTTCAACCACTTCTTCCACGCACGCACCAAGCAGCACCGCGGGGATCTCGTGTTCTTCCAGCCCCACAGCTCGCCGGGGGTCTACGCGCGTGCCTTTCTGGAAGGGCGATTGACTGAGGAGGACCTTTCCTACTATCGGCAAGAAATCACCGCGCCGGCTGTGACGCAAGGCACTGGTGCGCGTGGCCTGAGCAGTTATCCGCATCCCTGGCTGATGCCCGACTTCTGGCAGTTTCCCACGGGCTCCATGGGGATCGGGCCCATCAGCTCGATCTATCACGCGCGTTTCATGCGTTATCTGACGCATCGCGGGTTGCTCGATTGCCAGGGCCGCAAAGTGTGGGGAGTCTTCGGTGACGGCGAGATGGACGAACCGGAATCCATGAGCGCGCTGATCCTGGCGGCGCGGGAAGGGCTCGACAACCTGGTGTGGGTGGTCAACTGCAACTTGCAGCGCCTGGACGGTCCGGTACGGGGCAACGGACGCATCATCGACGAGCTGGAAAGGCTGTTTGCCGGTGCGGGCTGGAACGTGATCAAGCTGGTCTGGGGAAGCGACTGGGACGGCCTGTTCGCACGGGATTCCACCGATGCGCTGGCGCGTTCCTTTGCCCTCATGGTCGATGGGCAGATGCAGACATTCGCGGCGAAAGACGGCCGCTTCAATCGCGACAACTTCTTCGGCCAGAACGACGCGCTCAGCAAGCTCGCGCAAGGCATGACCGACGAGCAGATCGATCAATTGAAGCGCGGTGGCCACGACCTCGTGAAAATCCATTCCGCTTATGCGGCGGCGGTCGCGCACAAAGGCCAGCCGACCGTGATCCTGGCCCACACCAAGAAGGGCTACGGGATGGGCAGCGCCGGCCAGGGGCGAATGACGACGCATTCCCAGAAGAAGTTCGAGAGTGCAGATCTGATCGGGTTTCGCAATCGCTTCAATCTGCCGTTGTCTGATGAACAAGCGACCTCGCTCGCCTTCTACAAGCCCGCCGCAGACAGCCCCGAGATGCAGTATCTGAAGGCGCGCCGCGCGGCACTGGGAGGATCCATGCCTCGCCGCGACACGGCATGCGATCGTGTGCCGGTGCCCGACATCGCCGCCTATGCAAGGTTTGCGCTCGACGCCAATGGAAAGGACATGAGTACCACCATGGCGTTCGTGCGCATGCTTGGAAGTCTGTTGAAGGATGAAGCGCTCGGACCGCGCGTGGTGCCCATCGTGGCCGACGAGGCGCGCACCTTCGGCATGGCCAATTTGTTCAAGCAGGTCGGTATCTACTCCAGCGTCGGCCAGCGCTATGCGCCGGAGGACATCGACTCGATCCTGAGTTATCGCGAGGCGCTCGACGGCCAGATCCTCGAAGAAGGCATCAGCGAGGCAGGTGCCATTGCCAGCTGGACGGCCGCGGCCACGAGTTACAGCGTGCACGGCCTGGCCATGCTGCCCTTCTACATCTATTACTCGATGTTCGGCTTCCAGCGCGTGGGCGACGCGATCTGGGCCGCCGCCGATCAGCGCGCCCGTGGCTTCCTGTTGGGCGCCACCGCCGGGCGTACCACGCTTGGCGGCGAGGGCTTGCAGCACCAGGATGGCAGCAGCCACCTCGTGGCGGCCACCATTCCCAACTGCAAGGCCTACGACCCGGCATTCGCCGGGGAAATGGCCGTGATCGTCGATGCGGGCATCCGCGAGATGCTCGTCGAGCAGAACGATGTCTTCTACTACCTGACGCTCATGAACGAAAGCTATCCCCAGCCGAGCGTGCCTGAAGGCGTGAAGGCGGACATTCTGCGCGGGTGCTATCGCTTCGGTGTCTACGCGCCGTCCGGGCGCGACGTCGTGCATCGCGTCACGCTGATGGGGTCGGGCGCGATCCTCAACGAGGTTCTGAAAGCCGCGCAGTTGCTGGCGGATGACGGCATCGAGGCCGAGGTGTTGAGCGTGAAGAGCTGGAGCGAACTCGCACGTGATGGCGCCGCGTGCAGCGGGGCTGGCATGCAGGGGGCGACGGGGCCCGCATTCGTCACGCGTCAGGTCTTCGGTCGCAGTGCACTGATCGTTGCGGCGACCGACTACGTGCGTGCCGTGCCAGAGAGTATTCGGGCCTACTTGCCCGCGGGTTGCCGCTACATTACCTTGGGCACGGATGGCTTCGGCCGCAGCGATACGCGCGCCGCCCTTCGTCAGTTCTTCGGCGTCGACGCGGAAAGTATCGTCGCGGCGACGAGAAACGCGTTGGAGACGTTGCCGACAACGCATTCCGCGCCGATGGGAGGGCAGTAAGCGTCCCAGGCGCGACGTTGCGCGGCCACCCTGACGATTTTCCTGGAGTTCGACATTCGCCTTGACGGAGAAGCCCTGCCGAAAAGGCGAGTACACCGAGGAGGCAAGGTAATGGACTCATGTGATCGCCCGCACTCGACGAGTACCTTGAACGTAGCGCCCGTCGAGCAGACCGCCCCATTTGCACGCCTGGCTGACGGGCCGAGCATGAGCACCGCGACGGCACTGGTGCAGCAACTCGACGCATTTCTGAAAGATCCGGTGCTGGGACCTTGCATCGTGCTGATCCTGGCTGCCAGTGCCCGCAGGTTGGGCATCACTGATTCCTTGGGGCTTCATCATGCTGAGGTGTCTCCGCATGGAAGGGATGACGATGCGCCAATGCCGGGCGATGCGGGCGGGGAGTTGTCGTCCTGGATGGCGGCTGCGACAAAAGCCATCACGCATGGCACGGCCAGCCTGCCCTTCTACATCCACGCGCGTGAGTCCAGCGTCGAGGATGTGGGGATACTGACGCGTGCAGCAGCCGATGCGCGTGTACGCGGCTTCCTGATCAACATGGCGCCCTGCGAGACGGCACATAGCGGCGATGGCGTCCATTGCCACGGCGACGTGAACCAGCTCGTCGCGTCGACCATCGTCAACTGCCGTAGCTATTCTCCCGCCTTTGCTGCCGAGCTGGCCGTCATCGTGGACCATGGGGTGCGACGCATGCTGGTCGAACAGCGCGAGGAGTTCTACTACCTCAGTGTGACGGACGAGATGGTCGACAACCCCGGTCTTCCGGTGCTGGCTCGAGACGACGTCATTCGAGGCATGCACCGATTGCGCCAGGGTGCCGCGCATGGGCAGCGGGTTCAGCTTCTCGGTGGAGGAGCCGGGATGAGAGAGGTTCTGCAGGCGGCCGCCGAACTCGAACAGGTCCATGGCATCGCAGCCGATGTTTGGAGCGTGACGAGCTACGTCGAACTTGCGCGCCAGGGCAGAGCGCAGGAGCGCAACTGGATCGATGGAACACAGGGGGCCGTGGAGAGCTGGTTCGAGCAGCAGATGTCGCCCACCGACGGCCCGATCGTTGCCGCAGCCGAGGGCGCGCGAGCGCTGCCAGAGATGCTTCGCGCATTCATCCCTCCTGGTCGCCGCTATGTGACGCTGGGAACCGACGACCCGGGCCGAGCCGACACCAGCCCCCGCTCTCCTGAACGGTCCGACGTCGACGCCGCCATGATCGTCAAAGCCAGCCTGCGCGCGATTCAGGAAATCCAGACGACGGAAAAGGCTCTCGAACAGCGCCAACTGGCAGATCTGATCTCGCTGGCCTCGATCTAGGCCGGGCCGCACGAACACGCTGGGCGACACCACCGACGGCTTTCACTTGTCAGTGTCTGGCTTGCGCGCGTTTGTCGCTTACCCAGATCCACGCGGCCGTCACCAGCAGCAGGCTCGACGCCGTGCCCAACACCGCCACGAAGGCGGAATCGAAAGCCTTGCGCGCCAAGGTGCCCAGCAGGCTGGCCGGTTCGGCCGGCAGGCTTTCCGCGATCAGCAGGGCTTCGTCCAGGCTGTCATACGCCAGCGGCGATACCTCCAGTCCGGCGGGCAGCAGCAACGAACCGGCGTACACCGCCGACAGCAAACTGCCCATCAGCGTGACGCCGACCACCCCGCCAAGTTCATACGACACCTCTTCGATGGACGCGGCCATGCCTGCGCGCTCGGGCGGGGCGCGATGCATGATGGTGCTCGACGCCGCCGTGACCGAGCCGCCAATGCCCAGCCCCAGCAAGGCCAGCGTGGCGATCTGCCAGCCCAGTGCGGCGTCGTGGGCAAGGATGTAGCCACCCATGCCCAGGGCCGACAGCAGCATCGACACGGCCATGACGTGTCCATCACGCATGCGGCCCAACAGGCGTCCGGCAACGGGACCGGCGAAGAACGCGGCAATCGGCAGGGGCAGGGTGGCCAGACCGGCGTGCCAGGGCGACATGCCGAGTACCAGTTGCAATCGCTGGCTGAACACCAGTTGCATGCCCACCAGTGCTGCCGAGGCGATCACCGCCGCCAGCACGGCGCTGCTGAAGATGGGCTCGCGGAACAGGCCGAAGTCGATCATCGGCTGGGCACGGCCGCGTTGCTGGCGCACGAAGGCGACCAGGGCAGCGGTGCCGATCGCCAGGCTCAGCAAGGCGGCGTTCCACGACGGATCGAGCTTGCCCGCTTCCTTGATGGCATAGGTCACGCCGACCAGGCCGATCATGGTCAGCACCGATCCGCCCACGTCCCACGGCGTGCCCGAACGCATGTCCGACGGCGCGATGAAGTACCAGGCCAGGGGCAGCGCCAGCAGTACGATGGGTACGTTGACCAGGAAGACCGAGCCCCACCAGAAATGTTCGAGCAGTGCGCCGCCGACCACCGGCCCGAGCGCGGCACCGCCGGACGCGACGGAGGCCCAGATGCCGATGGCGACGGCACGTTCGGCGCTGTCGGTGAAGGTCAGGCGGATGATCGACAAGGTGGCGGGCATCATCATGGCCGCGCCGATGCCCAGCCCGGCCCGTGCGGCGATGAGCGTGTGCGCAGTCGGCGAAAATGCCGCCGCGACCGAGGCCAGTGCGAACACGACCATGCCGGACAGGAACAGGTTCTTGTGGCCGAGGCGGTCGCCCAACGTGCCCATGCCCAGCAGCAGGCCGGACACGGTCAGCGCGTAGGCGTTGACGATCCACAGCTTGTCGGATGCCGAGGCGTGCAGCGCGTGGGTGAGCTTGGGCAACGCGGTGTACAGCACTGTCATGTCGACGACGATCAACAGCAGTGCGACGGAGACGATGGCCAACACCAGCCATCTTTTCGGGGATTGCATGATTCACCTGTGCTTTTCACGGGATCGACTGGCCCGCTGGTGAAGAGTATAAATACGTTTGTATTTAAAAGGAATAGCGATGGGGAGATATCAGGCCGTCGATCGTGACGCCGTCCTGGACGCTGCCGAGGGGCTGATCCGGACCAGAGGGGTGGCGGCCCTGACGATCGACGCCGTGGCCAAGGCCGCCGGCATTTCCAAAGGAGGGGTGCAGTCGAGTTTTGGCACGAAGGATGGGCTGATCACCGCGATGTACGAACGCTGGCAGGCGGAGTTCGACGAAGAGGTGAAGCGTCTGACCGCGGGCGACAACTCGCCCATGGCGCAGTTGCGCGGGCACATCGAGGGAACCTACGGCACCGACCAGGCAGAGGCCGACCGCGCGGCGGGAATGATGGCCGCGCTGCTGGACGCACCGACCCGCTGGGCCGAATTGCAGGCCTGGTACGGCTCACGCCTCGACGGCATCCCCATGGATACCGAGATCGGTCGGCGCGCGCGCCTGGCCTTTCTGGCCAACGAAGGGCTGTTCATGCTGCGCTGTTTCGGCTTCATGAAGATCGACGCGCAGGGGTGGGACGACATCTATGCAGACATCCGGGCACTGTTGCCCGATCCGGCCGACGAGCAGCCCTAGGCAGACCGCGCCAGCTTCCGTCGGGCCTGGCCGTCTGCGTCGGAGTTGCCGTCATCCGGCCAGGCGGTCAGAGCCGCACGACTCGCCCATGGTGAACCTGCCTTGTCGGAAACGGGCAGGGCAGCGGCGGGCGGCTGTCTTCAGAGGGCATCGCGCAATCTCATCATCAGGTCGACCTTGGACACCACGCCAAGCAGGCGGCGGCTGTGCGGGTCGACCACGGGCAGGCGCTCGCCGATGTGCTGGACGAAGGCCTGCAGGGCTTCGTGGACCGTGGCCTGGGGCGTCAAGGTCGGGAAGTCGTGGCGCAGCAGCGTATCGACGGGTTCGTCGGCAATCGGCAGGCCATGCAGGGTGCGTTCATTGAGCGCCTGCAGGGCGACGGCACCTCGCATGGCGCCGGCCGCGTCCAGCACGTAGATGTACTTCACCGGCAGTTCCAGGAACTTGTGCTGCACGTCTGCCAGGGTGGCGTCGGGCCCGACCACCTGGTCGGTCGGGCCGATCAGTTCGCCGATGCGCAGGCCCTGCAGGCGCAGGCGGGCCTGCTCGGTCTGGTTGCGGCGCAGGGTCACGGCGTAGATCGACCGGTTGGACCATGCCCGGGCGACCGAGTAGGCCAGCACGCAGGACAGCATCAGCGGCAACATGGCCTCGTAGCTCAGCGTCATTTCGAACAGCATCATCATGGCCATGATGGGCGCGCGCGAAGACGCGGCGAGAAACGCACCCATGCCGACGATCACATAGGCCAGGCCGGGGCCGGCGTGCAAGGGAAGCACGGCCTGTGCGGCGGTGGCGAAGATGGCGCCCAGTGCGGCGCCCGCAAACAGGGTGGGGGTGAACACCCCACCCACCGCGCCCGACCCGGCAGCGATGGCCGTGGCGACGACCTTGGCCAGCAGCAGGGCGATCAGCGCCTGCACCGTCCACGGATCGTGCAGCAGCCCGTTGACCACGCTGTAGCCGTTGCCCCAGACCTGGGGGAACGGGATCGACACCAGTCCGACCAGCAGGCCGCCCAGCCCCAGGGCGGCGACCGGCGGCCACGCCAGGCGGCGAAATGCCTGCCGGGCAGCGTCGAAGGCACGCAGGTACGGGCCGCTCAGGGTGCCGGCGACCAGCCCCAGCAGGGCCAACAACAGAATCTGCTCCCAGGTCACGGCCGGGAAGGCGGGCACCTGGTACAGCGGCTCGTACCCCGGCAGGCTGCGCATGGTGACGTTGGCCACCACCGACGCGACGATCAGCGGACCCAGCCGTTCGATGGCCAGCGAGCCCAGCACGATTTCCGCGACGAAGATCGCGCTGGCGATGGGGGCGTTGTAGGCAGCCGTCAGTCCTGCCGCCGCGCCGCAGGCCACCAGTAGCCGCAGGGCTTCAGGCGTCAGTCCGCGTGATCCCAGGGTGGATGCACCAAGCGCCGCCAATTGGACCATCGGTCCTTCGCGCCCGATGGACGAACCGCTGACGATGGAACACAGCGACGAGGCGCTGCGGGCCAGCGTCTCACGCACAGGGATGCGGCCATCGCCGATGGTGACGGCTTCCATGTACTCGCCGTGGCGCCCGGGCTGCGACCAGCGGCGCGCCAACATCAGCAGCGCACCGGCCAGCAGGCCGCCCAGGGTGGGCATCAGCAGTCGCATGGGCCAGTCCAGCCCGCGGGCAATGATCGCCAGATCGGCCGTGCTGCCGTACAGCCATTGCTCTGCTGCCCACATGGCCCACTTGAACGCCTCGGTCGCCAGCACGCCCGCCAGCCCCGCCGGTACGGCCCAGACCAGCAGCGCGTGGGTCTCCGACAGGCGCAGGCGCGCGATCAGGGCTTGCAGAAAGCGGGTCGGGAACGGCAGTTTCAAGGCGAAGGACGGCGGCGAATGTGCCGAAGCAGAAGGGACCGAGGCCGCAGATTACCGCGACCGGCTCGGCCAAGCCATGCACGCACCGTCGGGCGGCGTTGCGATCCGGTCAAATATCACCCACGCGGATTGCCCGCCATCATTCCAGTCAGGCGACAATAGGGACTTGCCTTGGTCCCCGCACCCTGGCGCCACTGCACCCCGCCCAGCCCATGTCCCTCTCCCGCACCTATTCGCCGCCCACGCACGCGCCCGTCCGTCACGCCCAGTACGAAGACGGCCTGGCCTTGATCGTCGGCACGCTCATCATTTCCATGGCGCTGGTGCTGATCCAGGCGGGCGGCCTGTTGACGGGCGGCGTGGCCGGCGCAGCACTGCTGCTGCACTACGCCAGCGGCATCCCCTTCGGCATCGCATTCTTCGCCCTGAACCTGCCGTTCTACGTCCTCGCATGGATGCGCCTCGGCTGGGCCTTCACCGTGAAGACCGTCGTCGCAGTCGGACTGCTGGCCGTCCTGTCGGAGATGACGCCCCGCATGCTGTCCATCGGCAACATCCACCCCGCCTACGCCGCCGTCGTCAGCGGCGTCCTGCTCGGCATGGGCTTCCTGGTACTGATCCGCCACCGCGCCAGCCTCGGCGGCGTCGGCATCCTGGCCGTCTGGCTGCAGGAAACACGCGGCTGGCGCGCCGGCCACGTCCAAATGGCCGTCGATTGCGCCATCGTCCTCGCCTCCCTCAGCGTCGTCCCCCTGCCTGCCCTGGTGTGGTCGGTCGTCGGCGTGGTGGTACTCAACTTCATCCTGGCCATGAACCACAAACCAGGCCGCTACGTCGGTTATTGATGAGGTTCGACGTGGAGATCCGTGCACGACGTACGGATCTCCTGCAAGCGTGCGTGATTGCGACAGCCCCTTCATCCAATTACGTCACCCCGGAGATATCAATCCGGAAATGTCACCCCGGAAATGTCACCCCGTAAGGTCTGGCTGCTGCGTAGGGTGAGGGCGACTCGAAGGCGCCGCGTGGCGGGCGGGAAACGGGGGGCCAAAGAGGGCGCGCTGTTTGAGTCGGTCAACAGCCCGGGGGGCTGTTGATCGGCGAGTTCGCGCCCGTCCCCCCGTTTCCCGCCCGCCACGCGGGAAGTCCTGGCCTCTGGCCAGGACCGCCTTCGCTGGAGCCCTCGCCCTACGCAGCAGCCAGACCGTCAGAAGAACGCACCAATTCCCAGAAAAACCCCCACCCCACCACGCCCCCCCTCGATTTCCCCCGGATGAAGTTTGTCCTGAACAGATGATCTCGCTATGCTCACGAGCTTGAGCGCTTTCCCGCCCTGACACGCACCCCCGACGCCTCAGGCGCCAACGCAGGCACCCCGCTGGAAAGACGCCTTCGGAGATCATCGATGCGAACACCCGCGCGCCACCTCCTGGCGCTGGACTGGGGAACCTCCTCACTGCGCGCGCAACTGAGCGACGCCGCAGGCAACATATTGCACACCACCGCCACCCAGGACGGCATCCTCAGCGTACCCGCCGGCGGCTTCGACGCCGCATTCGAACGCATATGCGGCGCCTGGCTGCGCGACTACCCCGACACCCTCGTCCTGGCGGCCGGCATGATCGGCAGCCGCCAGGGTTGGCACGAAGCCCCCTACCTGGATTGCCCCGCTGGCTTCGCCGACATGGCCGAGGGCCTGCTGTGGCCCGCGCCTGATCGCGCGCTCGCCTTCCTGCCCGGCCTGCGCACGCTTCACCACGCCGACACGCCCGATGTCATGCGCGGCGAAGAAGTCCAGATCTTCGGCGCGCTCGACGCCCTGGGCGTGGACGAAGGCGTATTCGTACTGCCCGGCACGCACAGCAAATGGGCCGTGGTCGAAAACCGCCGCATCGTGCGTTTCCATACCTTCATGACCGGCGAGCTGTACGCCCTGCTGCGTCACCAATCGATCCTGGCCCGTCTGATGCCCGCGCAGGACGCCGCGCCATCTTCCGACCCGGCGCTGGCCCAGGCATTCGTGCAGGGTTGCGAGCATGCCCGCGAAGGGACATTGCTGCATCGCCTGTTCACCATCCGGCCGCGCGGCCTGTTCGATCAATTGCCGGCAGCGGCCCAGCCGGAGTATCTGTCCGGCCTGCTGGTGGGCGAAGAGATCCGTGAAGCCATCGCCATGCTGGGTGAAGCGCCGGCTGTGCACCTGGTCTGCAATGCAACGCTGGCCGAGCGCTACGGCCGGGCCCTGTCGGCATTCGGCCTGACAGGCGCCGCCGTGCCGGATGGCGCGAGTTTCCGGGGCATGCTGGCGATCGCCCGCGAGCAGGGGCTGCTGGCTTGACCAGACCATTGGCAGCGGAAACGCAGCGCACAGGTGTGTCCCGCGCAACAGCGCCGCCCTGAAGGCCGCATCGAAGCCGCACCCACAGGCCCTCAACTTTCATTCAAGGTAGTTTTTCGTCATGACAGACGCAGCACAGACACTGGCCAGATACCTGGACCGCTTTCCGCTGATCGCCATCCTGCGTGGCGTGCGGCCCGACGAGGTCGAAGCGATCGGCGACACCTTGGTCGACGCGGGCTTTGCCATTCTGGAAGTGCCCATGAATTCGCCCGATCCGCTGGAGAGCATCGCGCGGCTGGCACGCCGGTTCCCGGATACGCTGGTGGGCGCCGGCACGGTCATGTCGGCGCAGGCCGTGCAGGACGTGGCGGCTGCCGGGGGACGCATCATCCTCATGCCGCACAGCGACCCGATCGTCGTGCGCGCTGCGCGCGACGCCGGGCTGCTCTGCGTGCCGGGCGTCGCCACGCCCACCGAAGGCTTTGCCGCCCTGGCCAACGGCGCAGCGGCCTTGAAGCTGTTCCCCGCCGAGCAATTGCCGCCCGTCGTCGTCAAGGCATGGCGTGCCGTGCTGCCTGCGGACGTGCGCCTGTTGCCGGTGGGGGGCATCACGCCCGGCAACATGGACGATTACCTGGCTGCCGGCGCAGCGGGGTTCGGCCTGGGGTCTGCCCTGTACAAGCCGGGTCTGACCGCAGCCGAAGTGGGTGAGCGGGCGCAGGCGTTCCGCGCCGCACTCAAGCGCTGAGTTTCAGTCTTCGTGGGTGTCGTGCGTCGCGGCCGTGCCGCGGCGCCAGTAGCCCGCTGCCTTGATGCGGCTGGCCGGCACGCCGCGTGCAACCAGCGCCGCACGCAAGGCCTTCGCCGTCACCGTTTCGCATGCCACCCAGGCAAAGGTGTCGCCAGACGGGAGGGTTGCGCCGGCCAGCGCATCCAGTAGCAGCGGCACGCTGCCTGGCGCCGCGCCACGACGATGCAGCCAGTGCAGCGTCACTGCCGCAGCGGTGTCGAACGTGATTTCATCTTCTGGCCCATCGACCTCGACCAGTACCAGCGCCGGCGCTCCCGCAGGCAGCTCCGCCAGGCGGCGTGAAATGGCGGGCAGGGCGGTGTCGTCGCCG
>JAAIGF010279259.1_pt1 | contig 13941 bp, 8 predicted proteins | sample 6487441 | NCBI WGS metagenome assembly JAAIGF01 (sample SAMN13974129, study PRJNA590717) | phyllosphere metagenome | biome: pepper field; feature: multiple bacterial spot infested pepper fields; material: pepper leaves; isolation source: leaves from pepper fields | host: Capsicum annuum ... | reverse complement strand
TTCATCCTTGTGCTCCGGGGCGTTCATATAGGTGTTCCATGAGCCGTGCCACTCATCGCCGGTTTTTTTGGTGATGATATTCACCACGCCGCCGGCGGCGCCGTTGCCGTAGCGGGCGGCGGCCGGGCCGCGAATCACTTCGATACGTTCGATTATCTCCGGCGGCACCCAGCTGGTATCGCCGCGGGTGTCGCGCTCGCCGCGCCAGCCAAGGCGCACGGAGTTGCGGCTGGTGACCGGCTTGCCGTCGATCAGGATCAGGGTATTTTCCGGGCCCATGCCGCGGATATCAATCTGGCGGTTGTTGCCGCGCTGGCCGCTGGTGGAGTTGCCGGTCAGGTTGACTCCCGGCATGGTGCGAATGATCTCCGAGACGTCGCGCGCCGGGGGGCGTTTGCGGATCTCATCGGCGGTGATGGTGGAGACGCCCGGCGCCTGCAGGTTCTGCTCGGCGGCGGTGACCACCATGGTCTCTTCAGCGGCGCTGTTTTTATCGTCGGTGGCGGTTTCCGCTGCGCTTAACGGAAAAGCAACCCCGTAAATTCCCAGATTGACCAGCAAGGCCAGGGATTTGATCCTGTTATTCATTGTTATTCCTGCTTTTTGTCGCCACGTTCCCCAAACGCCCCTTCCCACCGGGAGGGGAGGCGGCATAAATGTTGCCAAAAGCGGGCAAAGGCACTCCGTCGCTGGCTGAATAAGCCCGATTTGACATGTTCTGATGAAAGACGCGCTTCCCACGGCGCGCTAATACGCTATTGCAAATGCAAATAGTTATCAATAATATTATCAATAAATAATGACAATTAATTAAAAAAGTCACGCTATACATAGGGTTAATGACAGAATGTTAAGGACAGGAAGCGAGGAGTGGTGGCAAACCCTGCGGGGGCCGCAGTGCCGCGCAGTGGATGACGCCATCGAGGTAACGTTCTGGTGGCGGGACCCGGCGGGGGATGAAACCCGCTCTCCCCATCGTCGGGTATGGCTCTATATCACCGGCGTGACCGACCACCATCAGAATGCGCGTCCGCAATCGCTGCAACGTCTCCCCGGGACCGACGCCTGGTTCTGGCGCACTACGCTGTCGCCGACCTGGCGCGGCAGCTACTGTTTTATTCCCTCCGACCGTGACGATGATTTTTCCCCTGAGGTGTTCAGCGCTGATGCGCCCGACCGCGCGCTGCTACGCGAAGGCTGGCGCAAACTGCTGCCGCGGGCGATAGCCGATCCGCTGAACCCGCACAGCTGGCGGGGCGGACGCGGCCATGGCGTGTCCGCCCTGGAGATGCCGCAGGCCCCCGCGCAGCCTGGCTGGGACCCGCTTAATGAGGCACATCCTGCCGCCCGTTGCCTTGAGTGGCGCAGCGCGCGTCTGGGCAACCATCGCCGGGTCTGGATCTACACCACCGGCGAGGCTGTCGACCCGCAAACGCGGCCGCTGGCGATCCTGCTCGACGGCCAATTCTGGGCCGAGAGCATGCCGGTGTGGTCGCCGCTGGCCGCCCTGACCCGCGAGGGGAGACTGCCGCCGGCGGTCTACCTGCTGATCGACGCGATCGACAACCAGCGCCGCGGGGTTGAGCTGCCCTGTCACCACGATTTCTGGCTGGCGGTGCAGGAGGAGCTCCTGCCGCTGGTCCACGGCTATGCCCCGTTCAGCGACCGCCCGGATCGGACGGTGGTGGCCGGGCAAAGCTTCGGCGGTCTGGCGGCGATGTTCGCCGCTCTCAACTGGCCGCAGCGCTTTGGCTGCGTGCTCAGCCAGTCAGGCTCCTACTGGTGGCCGCACCGTGATGGCCGCGGGACGGGCTTTATCGGCGAACAGCTTCGCCAGGGTGAGGTGTCCGCGGCCGGGCTGCGCGTCTGGCTGGAAGCGGGCCAACGCGAACCGATCATTTTTCGCGCGAACCAGGTGCTACTGGCGCAACTCACCACAACACAGCAGACGATTTTCTGGCGTCAGGTTGACGGCGGGCATGATGCGCTTTGCTGGCGCGGCGGGCTGACGGCAGGGCTTATCCAGCTCTGGCAGCCTCTGCTGTCGCACCCTTAGCATCGCGTTTTACGACAGGAGTTTGATATGCAATTCAGTAACCCCTTCGACAATCCGCAAGGGCAGTTTTACATTCTGCGCAATGATCAACAGCAGTACAGCCTGTGGCCGGCGCACTGCGACCTGCCTGCCGGCTGGACGGTGGTGTGCCCCCCGCAGTCGGCCGAGGCCTGCAACGCCTGGCTGGCGGCCAACTGGTCAACCCTGACCCCCGCCCATCATGCGTCATAAGGAGCTGACAATGACCACTCGTTTACCGCTGGTTGCCGCGCAGCCGGGGATCTGGATGGCCGAGCGCCTCTCCACTCTGCCAGGCGCCTGGAGCGTGGCCCACTATGTTGAACTACGCGGCGCCCTCGACCCGACGCTGCTGGGAAAAGCGATTGTCGCCGGTCTGCAGCAGGCGGACACCCTCAGCCTGCGCTTTGAGGAAGAGGAGGGGGAAGTCTGGCAGTGGCTGACGGCCGACCGCACCTTTGCCGAACCGTCGATCATTGACCTGCGTACGGCGCCGGATCCGCATCGCGCCGCCACGGAGCGGATGCAGGCGGATCTGGCGCAGGATCTGCGCGTCGACGGCGGCAACCCGCTGGTGTGCCATCAACTGCTGCGCGTCGGCGACGACTGCTGGTACTGGTATCAGCGTTATCACCACTTGCTGGTGGATGGCTTCAGCTTCCCGGCGATAACCCGGCAGATCGCCGCCATTTATCGCGCCTGGCAGCGGGGGAAAGCTACTCCTGAGTCGCCTTTCACCCCCTTCGCCGAGGTGGTGGACGAGTACCAGCGCTACGCCGGCAGCGAGGCCTGGCAGCGGGATAAAGCTTTCTGGCAGGCCCAGCGCCAGGCGTTACCGGCGCCTGCCTCACTCTCTGCCGCGCCGCTGGGCGGGCGCGCCGCCGGGAGCGATATCTGGCGGATGAAGCTGGAGATGAACGCCGACGCCTTCCGCCGTCTGGCCAGCCATGCGCCGCAGTGTCAGCCCGCTGACCTGGCGCTGGCGCTCACCACGCTGTGGCTGGGCCGCCTGTGCAACCGGATGGACTACGCGGCGGGCTTTATCTTTATGCGCCGGATGGGTTCAGCCGCGCTGACCTCGACGGGGCCGGTGCTCAATGTCCTGCCTCTGGCGGTGCATATTGACGCCCGGGAGACGCTGGCGGACCTGGCGATGCGCCTCGCCGGTCAGCTGAAAAAGATGCGCCGCCATCAGCGCTATGACGCCGAGCAGATCGTCCGCGACAGCGGCAAAGCGGCAGGGGACGAACCGCTGTTCGGCCCGGTGCTGAACGTCAAAGTCTTTGATTACCAGCTGGATATCGATGGTGTGCAGGCAGTGACCCACACCCTCGCCACCGGCCCGGTCAACGATCTCGAGCTGGCGCTGTTCCCGGATGAGACCGGCGGGCTGTCGCTGGAGATCCTCGCCAACAAGGCCCGGTACGACGAAGCCGAGCTCCGTCGCCACATGGCGCGACTGACCGCGCTGCTGGCGCAGTTCGCCGCCGATCCGGCGCTGCGCTGCGGCGAAGCAGAGATGCTCTCCGCCGACGAGCTGGCCCGGCTGGCGGCGGTCAACGATACCGCTTTGCCGCTGCCTGCCACCACCCTCAGCGCGCTGGTGGCCGACCAGGCGCGGAAGACCCCGGATGCGCCGGCGCTGGCGGACGCCCGCTGGCAGTTCAGCTATCGCGAGATGCGTCAGCAGGTGGTGGCGCTCGCGCAGCTGCTGCGTCAGCGCGGCGTGAAGCCTGGGGACAGCGTGGCGGTGGCCCTGCCGCGCTCGGTGTTCCTGACCCTGGCGCTGCACGGCATTGTCGAAGCGGGGGCCGCCTGGCTGCCGCTGGACACCGGCTACCCGGACGACCGCCTGCGGATGATGCTGGAAGACGCCCGGCCGTCGCTGCTGATCACCTCGGAGGACCAGCTGGCCCGCTTCAGCGATATTCCGGGGCTGGAAAGCCTCTGCTACCAGCAGCCGCTGGCCGCCGGGGATGACGCGCCGCTGGCGCTGTCAAAACCAGACCATACCGCCTACATCATCTTTACCTCCGGCTCCACCGGGCGGCCGAAAGGGGTGATGGTCGGCCAGACCGCCATCGTCAACCGCCTGCTGTGGATGCAGGATCGCTATCCGTTATCTGCCGACGACGTGGTGGCGCAGAAAACGCCGTGCAGTTTCGACGTTTCGGTGTGGGAGTTCTGGTGGCCGTTTATCGCCGGCTCGCAGCTGGTGATGGCCGAGCCGGAGGCGCACCGCGACCCGCAGGCGATGCAGCAGTTCTTCGCCCGCTACGGCGTGACCACCACCCACTTTGTGCCGTCGATGCTGGCGGCGTTTGTCGCCTCACTGGATGCGGACAGCGTGGCCGCCTGCCGCACGCTGCGGCGGGTATTCTGCAGCGGCGAAGCGCTGCCGACGGAATTGTGCCGCGAGTGGGAGCGCTTAACCGGCGCGCCGCTGCATAACCTGTACGGCCCGACGGAGGCGGCGGTGGACGTCAGCTGGTACCCGGCCTGCGGATCTGAGCTGGCGGCGGTGACCGGCAGCAGCGTGCCGATTGGCTGGCCGGTGTGGAACACCGGGCTGCGCATTCTCGATGCCGCGATGCGCCCGGTGCCGCCGGGGGTGGCGGGGGATCTTTATCTCACCGGCATCCAGCTGGCGCAGGGCTATCTGGGGCGCCCGGATCTCACCGCCAGCCGCTTTATCGCCGACCCGTTTGCCCCCGGCGAGCGGATGTATCGCACCGGCGACGTGGCGCGCTGGCTGACGAACGGCGCGGTGGAGTACCTTGGCCGCAGCGACGATCAGCTGAAGATCCGCGGGCAGCGCATCGAGCTTGGCGAGATTGATCGGGTGATGTCGGCCCTGCCGGACGTGGGGCAGGCGGTGAGTCATGCCTGCGTCTTCAACCAGGCGGCGGCGACCGGCGGCGATGCCCGGCAGCTGGTGGGCTATCTGGTCTCTGACTCCGGCCTGCCGCTGGATACCGCGGCGCTGAAAGCGCGGCTGGCGGAACAGCTGCCGCCGCATATGGTGCCGGTGGTGCTGATGCAGCTCGCCGACCTGCCGCTGAGCGCCAACGGCAAACTGGACCGCAAAGCGCTGCCGCTGCCGACCCTCGGCGGCGAGCGCAGCGGCCGGCCGCCGGAGCCCGGCATGGAAACTCTTGTCGCCGCCGCCTTCAGCCAGCTGCTGGGCTGCGAGGTGAACGATATCGACGCCGATTTCTTCGCCCTTGGCGGGCATTCGCTGCTGGCGATGCGCCTGGCGGCACAGCTCAGCCGCCAGCTGGCGCGGCAGGTGACCCCGGGGCAGGTGATGGTGGCCTCGACGGTGGGCAAACTGAGCGCGCTGCTGGCCGCCGATCTCAGCGATGAGCAGGCCCAGCGCCTGGGGCTGGATACGCTTCTGCCGCTGCGCGAGAGCGACGGCCCGACGCTGTTCTGCTTCCATCCCGCCTCCGGCTTCGCCTGGCAGTTCAGCGTGCTGGCGCGCTATCTCAGCCCGCGCTGGTCGATTACCGGTATTCAGTCGCCGCGCCCGCAGGGGCCGATGGCCAGCGCCGCCAGCCTCGACGAGGTCTGCGAGCATCATCTGCAAACGCTGTTGGCGCAGCAGCCGCACGGCCCTTATTACCTGTTCGGGTATTCGTTGGGCGGCACCTTAGCCCAGGGGATTGCCGCCCGCTTGCGCCAGCGCGGCGAAGCGGTGGCCTTCCTCGGCCTGCTGGATACCTGGCCGCCGGAGACGCAAAACTGGGCGGAGAAAGAGGCCAACGGGCTGGATCCCGAGGTACTGGCGGAGATCGACCGCGAGCGCGAAGCGTTCCTCGCCGCCCAGCAGGGGCAAGCCTCCGGCGAGCTGTTCAGCGCTATCGAAGGCAACTATGCCGATGCGGTGCGGCTGTTAACCACCGCGCATAGCGCGAAGTTTGACGGCAAGGCGACGCTGTTCGTGGCGGAGAAGACGCGGCAGGAGGGGATGGATCCGCAGGTCGTATGGGGCCCGTGGGTGGGGGAACTGGAGGTGTTCAGCCAGAACTGCGCCCACGTCGATATCATCTCCCCGCAGGCCTTTGAGGCCATCGGTCCGGTGGTCAGGGAGATTCTGGGGTAACGGTTGAGTTCGGGCTACAGCAGGTAGCCCGGCTCAGCGTAGCGCAAGCCGGGGAAAGAGGAGATTACCGGCGGCCCAGCGGGACCACCAGCGGCGTATGCGCCACCGGATCTTCAATGATCGTGCAGCGCAGACCGTAAATCCGTTCAATCAGATCGGCGGTGACGATCTCCTTCGGCGCCCCCTCGGCGACGATCCTGCCGTCGCGCAGGGCGATCAGGTGGGTGGCGTAGCGGCAGGCCTGGTTAAGATCGTGCAGCACCGCCGCCAGGGTATAGCCCTTCTCGCGATTCAGCTCGCTCAACAGTTCCAGCAGGTCGATCTGATGGCTGATGTCCAGCCAGGTGGTCGGCTCATCCAGCAGCATAATCGCCGTTTCCTGGGCCAGCACCATCGCAATCCACGCCCGCTGCCGCTGGCCGCCGGAAAGCGTGTCGACGCTCTGCAGCGCCAGATCGCTGATCCCGGTCGCTCGCATCGCCTTGTTCACCGCCTCTTCATCTTCTTTGCGCCAGCGGGTAAACAGCGGCTGGTGCGGATAGCGCCCGCGGGCCACCAGCTCCTGCACCGTGATATCGCCAGGGGTGGTGGCATTCTGCGCCAGCAGCCCGATGCGGCGGGCAACCTCTTTACTGGCGTACTGCTGGATCTGCGCGCCGTCGAGCCAGACGTGGCCGCTGGCGGGCGTCATCAGGCGACTGAGGGTGCGCAATAGCGTCGACTTGCCGCAGCCGTTGGGGCCGATAATGGCGGTGAAGTGACCGTCAGGGATGGTCACGTTCAGCGACTCGGCGATGGTCTTGTTCCCGTAGGCCAGGGTTAACTGCTCGCCGCGCAAACGGGAGGGGACAGCACTCATTTTTTGCGGGACTCCTGAATCAACAATGCAATAAGGTAAATACCGCCGAGGCTGACGGTTAACACGCCAACCGGCAGCTGCCACGGCATAAACAGCCGTTGGGCGCCGTAATCGGCCAGCGCCAGCAGCAGCGCGCCGCACAGGGCCGACTGGGTCAGTCCCCAGCGGACCGTGCCGCTCAGGCGGCGGGCGATATGCGGCGCCACCAGCGCGATAAATGAGATCGGCCCGGCCAGCGCCGTCGAGGCGGCGGTGAGCACCACCGCCACCAGCATCAGCAGCAGGCGCGAACGCTCGACCTGCACCCCCAGCGCGCAGGCGGTATCGTCGCCCATCTCCAGCAGCCGCATCCGGCGAACCAGCAGGGCGCTGCCCACCAGCATCAACAGGATCAGCGGCGCCGACGGCCAGGTTTTACCCCAGGTCAGGCCGTTAAGCGATCCGGCGTTCCACAGGCCCGCAGAAAGGGCGGTCTCCAGCGAGGCGCGCAGCAGCAGCCAGGTGTTGAATGCCACCAGCATGGCGCGCACGCCGATGCCGATAATGATCAGGCGGAAGGTTTCGATCCCGTTGCGCCAGGCCAGCAGCCAGACCACCAGCGAGGTCAGCACCCCGCCGGCCATCGCCGCCAGGGCGATCGCCGTCAGGTTCTGGCCGAAGAGGACCATTGCCACCAGCACGCCGCTCCAGGCGCCGGTGTTAAAGCCCATCACGTCCGGGCTGCCGAGCGGGTTACGGGTCAGCGACTGGAAAATGGCGCCGCTGACGCCGAGCGCGGCGCCGATGAGCAGCGCCATTAACACCCGCGGCAGCCGCCATTCGTTCACCACCATCGCGACGTTGCGCGGCGCATCGCCGAACAGCGCCGAGAACACCTGGCCAATCGTCAGGGGCACCGGGCCTTGCGCCAGCCCGAGCAGGGAAATCAGCAGGCTGGCGGCCATTAGCAGCAGACAGCTGGCTATCAGACGGCGGGACGGGGCAATCACAGGCCACCTCCCCGCGGCTGGCGGCGCACCAGCCAGATCAGCACCGGCGCGCCGAGAAAGGCGCTCACCACCGATACCCGCAGTTCGCCGGGCACCAGCAGGCGGCCAATCACGTCGGCAAACAGCAGCAGGGCCGGGGTGGCGAGCAGGGTGACCGGCAGCGACCAGCGATGATCGGCCCCCACCAGCCAGCGCGCCATATGCGGCATCATCAGGCCGATAAAGGCGATGGGGCCGACGACGGCGGTGGCGCTGCCGCACAGGACGGTGATGACGATCAGGCCGATCAGCTGGGTGCGGGCGACGCGGCTGCCGAGGGCGGTGGCGGTATCGTTGCCCAGGCTCAGACTGTTCAGCGCCCGGCTCAGCAGCAGAGCGGCGATCCCCGCCACCACTACCGGCAGCAGGACAATTTTCAGCGTTTGCAGGGTGCGGATATCCAGCGAACCGGCCTGCCAGAAGCGTAGCTGATCGTAGACGTCCGGGTTGAGCAGGGCGATGCCGTTGGACAGCCCCTCGAGTACCGCCGCAAGGGCGACCCCGGCGAGAGTGAGGCGCACCGGGCTCAGCTGACCGCCGCCCTGGCTGCCGGTAAAGGCTACCAGCAGCGAGGCGCAGAGCGCGCCGCAGAACGCCAGCAGCAGCTGCCCCTGCGGGGAAGTGATCCCGAACAGCGCCGCGCCGAGGACGATGGCGAAGCTGGCGCCGGAGTTGACCCCCAGCAGGCCGGGGTCGGCCAGCGGGTTGCGGGTGAGCGTCTGCATCAGCGCGCCGGCGAGGCCGAGGGCGACGCCGGCCAGCAGACCGGCCAGAGTGCGCGGCAGGCGCGCGTCCAGCACGATAGTGCAATCAGCGCTTTGACAGGTTCCGCTGAAGGCGGTGAATACCGTGCCGATCGGCAACGATTTGGCGCCGATGGTCAGGCTAAGCGCGGCGGCTAAGGCGAGTAATAGCAACAATCCGGGCACGGCGACAGAGCGTACCGCGGTCGTAGAAAACGACATAACTGACATCCCTGATATGATAATGATAGTAATTATCGTTATCGATTTTATTCAGCTATGGTAGCATGACCCACAGTAAAAAGGGTATTAAAAATAACGACAAGGCGCTGTAATGAACCGACAATCCTGGCTGCTCAATCTCAGCCTGCTGAAAACTCACCCGGCGTTTCGCGCCGTTTTTATCGCTCGCTTTATCTCTATTCTATCGCTTGGCCTGCTGGGCGTGGCCATTCCGGTGCAGATCCAGATGATGACCCATTCGACCTGGCAGGTCGGGCTGTCGGTGACGCTGACCGGGGCGTCGATGTTTGTTGGTCTGATGGTGGGGGGCGTGCTGGCTGACCGCTATGAACGTAAACGCCTGATCCTGCTGGCGCGCGGCACCTGCGGCGTGGGCTTTGTCGGCCTGTGTCTGAACGCCCTGTTGCCGGAGCCGTCGCTGGCGGCGATCTACCTGCTGGGGATCTGGGATGGGTTCTTCGCCTCGCTGGGGGTGACCGCGCTGCTGGCGGCGACCCCGGCGCTGGTGGGGCGGGAAAACCTGATGCAGGCCGGGGCCATCACCATGTTGACGGTGCGCCTTGGCTCGGTGATTTCGCCGATGATCGGCGGCCTGCTGCTGGCCACCGGCGGCGTGGCGTGGAACTTCGGCCTGGCGGCGGCGGGGACCTTTATCACCACCTTAACCCTGCTGCGTCTGCCGCAGCTGCCGCCGCCTCCGCAGCCGCGCGAGCATCCGCTGCGCTCCCTGCTGGCGGGGCTGACCTTCCTCTGCCGGAGCCCGCTTATCGGCGGGATTGCGCTGCTTGGCGGTCTGCTGACCATGGCCAGCGCGGTGCGGGTGCTCTATCCGGCGCTGGCCGGTAGCTGGCAGATGTCGGCCGGACAGATTGGCCTGCTGTACGCCGCTATTCCGCTCGGTGCGGCGCTGGGGGCGTTGACCAGCGGCCAGCTGGCCCAGACGGTGCGGCCGGGCGCGCTGATGCTGGCGACGACGGTGGGATCGTTTGTCGCCATTGCGCTGTTCAGCCTGATGCCGCACTGGGCGTTGGGCGCGCTGTGCCTGGCGCTGTTTGGCTGGCTGAGCGCTATTAGCTCGCTGCTGCAGTACACCCTGATTCAGACCCAGACGCCGGAACATATGCTCGGGCGGATTAACGGTCTGTGGACCGCGCAAAACGTCACCGGCGACGCCATCGGCGCGGCGCTGCTCGGCGGCTTAGGGGCGGTAATGACGCCGGCGGCATCCGCCAGCGCCAGCGGCTGGGCGCTGGCGCTTGTCGGTGTGCTGCTGGTTGGGTTGCTACGCGAGCTGCGCCGTTTCCAGCGCCCGGAAATTGTCAACGAAAGTTAAGTCGGGTGCGCTTGCCCGGTGGCGGCTGCGCCTTACCGGGCCTACGGTCTGGACTGGGGGACGCTGGCATTGTAGGCCGGGCAAGCGCAGCGCCGCCCGGCAAGGTGTGCAGGCCGAGAGCCCGTCCTGATGGCGCAGCCCGCGTTAGCCGAACAGGCTGGAGAGACGCTGGAGCACCAGCAGAGCGCTGTAGTAGTCAAGGCGGAAGGTCTCGGTGCCCAGCGGGTAGACGCGTTTGCCTGCGACCGCCGGGAGATGCGCCAGCAGCGGGTTGGCGTAGATGGCATCCGCATCTTTCTGGTCGCCGGCGAACAGGAACAGGCTCTGGCCGTTCAGACCGGCCGCGAGGTTCTCCCCGCCCAGCTGCACGATATCGTGGCGTTTACCCTGGCTATGGCTGGCGGGCAGGCCGCCCGGCAGCGTCGCCAGGCTAAAGCCCAGCTGTTCGAGCATCTGCCCCTGAGCCGATTCCGGCGTCCAGATATTGGCGCTGTGCGCGGCGGCGGTATAGACCAGGGCGGTCACCGGCTGCGGCGGCAGTTTCATTTTTTCTTTTAACGAAACGAGCTGTTTATTGAAGTCGGCAATGCGCGCGCTGGCCTGTTGTTCATGACCGGTGATCTGCCCCAGCTGGGTGAGCAGGGTTTGCCAGCTTTTATCGTCATAGTTGATGACCAGCGTCGGGGCGATGGTTTTAAGCTGATCGTACAGCGGCAGGGCGGAGTCGCCGCCGGTCGCGCTCACCAGGATCAGATCCGGCATCTGGGCGGCCACCGCTTCGGCGCTTGGTTCGCCGATGTACAGCCGCGCCAGCTTGCGGGCTTTGGCAACCTCGCTCCACTGGCGCAGAAAGCCCTGGCTATCGGCGACGCGGTTGTTCGGCGTGGTCGCGCCGCTGGCGACCACCGGAGCGTCAATCGCCAGCAGCGAACCGGTAAGCGTCACGCTGGTGGAGACAATGCGCAGCGGCTGACTCGGCAGGGTATGCGTCCCGTAGCTGTCGGTGACCTGGCGCGGCCAGTCCGCCGCCTGGGCTGAGGTAATTCCTAAAAGCAACAGCATGCCGGTCAGCGCACCGCGGCGGCAGAAAGAAAAGAAGTTCACGTCATCGCATCCTGATTTGAAAGGTGATAAATGCGTCTCATTTTCAACTTTGTGCCAGCAGGATGCAAGCCAAAGTGGCGGCGCCATGACGTAACGCGGTTGACATGGCGGGCAATACCTTTTAGGTTAGCCAACCAAAATATAAATGATAATTATTCTTAATATCTTTATCGTTTTTGGAGGATGATATGGAAACGTCACTGGCTGAGGATGTAAAGAAACCGACCCGGACCCTGTCGCCGGACAGCTTCTTCTTTATGTCGCCGTACCGCAGTTTTACCACTTCAGGCTGCTTCCGTCGCTTCTCACAGCCCGCCGTTGGCGGCGATGCGCTGAACGGCGAGTTCCAGCAGCAGATGGCGGCCGCCTTTGCCGAGGCCCGGGCGGCGGGGATCCGCAAGCCGGTGATGGTCGGGGCTATCCCGTTCGACACCTGTCAGCCTTCCGAGCTCTATATCCCCGAGCGCTGGGAAGCGTTCTCTCGCCCGGAAAAGCAGCGTTCCGCCCGCTATGCCGCGCCGCTGGAGGCGATGGAGGTGGTGGAGCGTCGGGAGATCCCGGAGCAGGACGCGTTTTTAGCCATGGTGGAACGCGCCGCCGCGCTGACCGCCACCCCGGAAGTCGACAAAGTGGTGCTATCAAGGCTTATCGATATTACCACCCGCGACCGCGTCGACAGCGGCGCGCTGATGGAGCGACTGATCGCCCAGAACCCCGCCAGCTTTAACTTCCACGTGCCGCTCTCCGACGGCGGCGTGCTGCTGGGCGCCAGCCCGGAGCTGCTGCTGCGTAAAGAAGGACAGCACTTCAGCTCTCTGCCGCTGGCCGGCTCCGCCCGTCGCCAGCCGGACGATGTGCTGGACCGGGAAGCAGGCAACAGGCTGTTGGCCTCCGGCAAAGATCGCCACGAGCACGAGCTGGTGACCCAGGCGATGAAGAGCGTGCTGGGCCCGCGCAGCAGTCAGCTGTCGCTACCGGAGTCGCCGCAGCTGATTACCACCCCGACGCTCTGGCATCTGGCGACGCCGATCGCAGGCACCGCGCTGGCGGAAGAAAACGCCATGTCGCTGGCCTGTCTGCTGCACCCGACGCCGGCGCTGAGCGGTTTCCCGCATCAGGCGGCGAAGCGCCTGATTGCTGAACTGGAACCCTTCGATCGCCAGCTGTTCGGCGGCATCGTCGGCTGGTGCGATGACGAAGGCAACGGCGAGTGGGTGGTGACTATCCGCTGCGCGCGTCTGCAGCAGCGTACGCTGCGCCTGTTTGCCGGCGCGGGCATTGTTCCGGCCTCCTCGCCGCTGGGCGAATGGCGCGAAACCGGCGTCAAACTGACCACCATGCTTAACGTATTTGGCTTGAACTAAGAGGCAAGGATGATTGCATTTACCCGTTGGCCGGAAGAGTTTGCGGCCCGCTATCGTCAAAAAGGCTACTGGCAGGATCTGCCGTTAACCAATCTGATCACCCGTCACGCGGACAATGACGCCGTGGCGATTATCGATGGCGAGCGGCAGATTAGCTACCGCCAGTTTAACCAGCTGGTGGACAACCTCGCCTGCTCGCTGCAGCGCCAGGGACTGAAGCGCGGGGAGACCGCGCTGGTGCAGCTGGGCAATGTCGCCGAGTTTTACATGACCTTCTTTGCGCTGCTGCGCATCGGCGTCGCGCCAGTGAACGCTTTGTTCAGCCACCAGCGCAGCGAACTTAACGCCTACGCCGCGCAGATTAAACCGGCGCTGCTGATTGCCGATCGCGAGCACGCTCTGTTTGCTGACGATAGCTTTCTCCACGCGTTTATCGCGGAACATCCTTCCCTGCGCGTCGCACTGTTGCGTAACGACGGCGGCGAGCGCGATCTGGCGACGGAGATTAACCGCCCGGCGGATAACTTTATCGCCAATCCAACCCCTGCCGACGAAGTGGCCTTTTTCCAGCTCTCCGGCGGCAGCACCGGGACGCCGAAGCTTATCCCACGCACCCATAACGATTACGACTACAGTATCCGCCGCAGCAATGAGATCTGCGGGATTAACGCTGAAACGCGCTACCTCAACGCGCTGCCGGCGGCGCATAACTATGCGATGAGTTCCCCGGGTTCGCTCGGCGTCTTCCTCGCCGGCGGGCGGGTGATCCTCGCCGCTGACCCGAGCGCCACGTTGTGTTTCCCGCTGATCGAAAAACATCAGGTTAACGTCGCGTCGCTGGTGCCGCCGGCGGTCAGCCTGTGGCTGCAGGCGATTCACGAATGGGGCAGCAACGCCCAGCTGCAATCGCTGCAGCTGCTGCAGGTCGGCGGCGCGCGCCTGTCAGCGACCCTCGCCGCGCGCATTCCGGCGGAAATCGGCTGCCAGCTGCAGCAGGTGTTCGGCATGGCGGAGGGGCTGGTGAATTACACCCGCCTTAACGATAGCCCGGAGCGGATCATCAATACCCAGGGCTGCCCGATGTGCCC
>JAAIGF010018058.1_pt1 | contig 13953 bp, 14 predicted proteins | sample 6487441 | NCBI WGS metagenome assembly JAAIGF01 (sample SAMN13974129, study PRJNA590717) | phyllosphere metagenome | biome: pepper field; feature: multiple bacterial spot infested pepper fields; material: pepper leaves; isolation source: leaves from pepper fields | host: Capsicum annuum ... | reverse complement strand
TGCTGCGGATGCCGGGTCATTTCGCCAGGGTTGCGCTCACGGGCGCTGGTGCGGGTGAACCCGGTGGTCTGACTGTTGCCTGCGGGCTGCTGCGGATGCCGGGTCATTTCGCCAGGGTTGCGCTCACGGGCGCTGGTGCGGGTGAACCCGGTGGTCTGACTGTTGCCTGCGGGCTGCTGCGGATGCCGGGTCATTTCGCCAGGAGTGCGTTCGCGGGCGCTGTTGCGGGTGGCGTCCGGCGTCCGGTTTTCCCGGCCGGGCTGTTGCTGGCGTGCACTGTCGCGCGTATAGCGCGAGGTGTTCTGCGTATCGACTGGACGTTCTGGCAGCGATCGGTTTCCGCGCTCGCCAGATGCTGAGCGCTGTTGTAACCTCTCGCGTAACCGCGTCAGGCTGCTGCGCAAATTGCTGCCGCTGCGCTGTGGCGTACTGGTGGCCTGCTGACGTAGCGGGGGGGCGGACTGGCTGGAGGCGCCATCCTGGCGCAAAGAACCACCGGCGCGATGGCGTGGATGCGCTGACATAGGACGTAATGGAATCGACTGGCCGCGCGGCTGATTGAGTTGCTGCGCACCGCGCACCGCCTGGCTGGCGAGAAGGCCGAGTTTGACTACCATAGTGTTCTCCTTGTTAATTCAGTGCACCTGTGTGCTCCTTCCCCCACGGCGTGGGGGAAGGTTGGGATGGGGGAGCTTGCGTCAACGGAGTCGGCAGTTCCCCCTCCCCAGCCCTCCCCCGCAGGGCGGTGGAGGGGGCGATGTCTCCTTTGCCCACGGCGCGCTTAGTTGTTAACGGGTACCTGGGTGAAATCGTAAGGGCCGTTACGCAGCTCCGGCTGCCACCAGATGGTCAGCTTATGCACGTCTGATTGCGGACGGCAGCTGACGGAGTTGCAGCCAGCCTGCGGTTTGGCACAGGCGTTGAGCAGCAGCGCAATGCCTGCCACAGTCATTAAGCGCACCAGCACCTTCTTCTGCCGCACGGGCATCGCTATTCTCAGCAGAGCCTTCTGTTGCGCTAACACCTCCTTCTGCCGCACGGGCATTCTCTCCCGCACCAGAGCCTTCTCCCGCACCAGAGCCTTCTCCCGCCCCAGAGCCTCCTCCCGCCCCAGAGCCTTCTTCCGCCCCGGCATCGCCTTTCGCACCAGCTTTTTCATTTTGCGTAGTAGCATCTTCTCTCTCCTTAACGGCTCAGCATGCGGCCCGTGTTGCTGGCTGGGGCAGTAATTGGTGCGGTAACTGGCGCACCGCCAGAGGCCGACAGCAGCGACACGCGGGACGGTCGTACAGTGGCATTCGGTTCAAAGGCGACAAACACTTCAGCGGAGTCGCCAGGGTGCAGCGCGGAACGCGGCCATGTCGCCACCGCCAGCGTACGATCGCTGCGGCAGACGGATTCATCGAAACGCATCTTCTGGTTAGTGGTATTGGTGATCACGCCAACCGTCAGCTGCACCGATTTATTGCCGTACCACTGATGGCGGCGGAAATCGCTGCTCAGCCCGGCCGGGATATTGCACAGCGAACTCAGCGTCAGGCCGCTGCCGCCGCTGGTCATGCCGCCCGGTACACGGTTTTCCGCCAGGTCGCGCATCGCATCTTCCACCATGCTTTTCATATCGGTGAACTTATGGCGGCGCGTCACTTCGTTCATCGCGCTGTTCAGCTGCTCGCGTGATTCCGCGGCGATGTAGCGTGACGGATCAACCTGATCGCCAATCAGATGCGGGGTTATAATAAACAGTCGCTCGCGCTGCGAGGTTTCATGGCGCGTGGAGGTAAACAGCTTGCCGATCAGCGGAATGCTGCCAAGGATCGGAATGCGCCGCTCACGATCGCCACTCTCTTTGGTATGGAAACCGCCCATCACCAGCGATCGTTTGGCTTCCACCATCGCCTGGGTGCTAATCACGCCATTGCTGGTGCCTTCGGCTTCGCCATCGTCGTTTTTGCTCAGCTTGCCGTCTTCGACATCGACGATCAGCTGGATAGAGGATTTCTGGCTGGTGGAGATGGCGCGCGGCGTCACGCGCAGACTGGTGCCCGCTGTCACCGCCTGAATATCGGCGACGCGCTCACCAATCGCGCGGATAAAAGCGGTATCACTGAAGTCGATCACCGCTGGCTGGTTCTCCAGTGTCAGAATCGACGGATTAGCGATAATCGAGGCAGTGCCTTCGCCCTCCATCGCTTCGATACTGGCGAAAAAGCGCTGGAAGTCGGTGACAAACAGCGTGCTGGAACCCGACAGCAGGTTAGTGCCGCCAGTGACATTGCCAAACTGGCCACCGAGACTGCTGGAGATACGCTGCAGTTCAGAACGGTCGACATCGACAATCACCGCATCGATTTCGATCAGTTTCTGCGGTACATCGATAATATTGATCAGCGCCTGATAGGTGGCGCGGTATTTCGGATCGTCGCGCACCAGCAGGGCGTTGTTACGCACATCCGCCGAAACGGTGCCCGCCAGACTGCCGATCGCTTTGGCCTTTTTGCGATCCAGATTGGGCGTGCCGCGGCTAATCAGCTGGTTCATGATATTGCGCGACTGCTGCTGCATTTGATCCATCTCGCCTTCACCGCCCTGACTGCCGGAGGATCCGCTGGCGGTGGCGCTGTTGCTCTGTCCCAGCAGCTCATTGAGCATGGTGGCGACGCCGGGCACCAGCAGATTCTGATCGCGATATTTAATGGTGCGATCCGCTACCGCGGCATATTTCAGCGGGAAAGACATCATCTCTTTCTGTTTTTCATCGGGTTTATCTTCTGACTTGCGGGCGAAGTCGGCGATCAGACGCACATACTCCGGTGGCCCGGTGACCAGCACCACTCCTTCATCTGGCAGTTCACCCCAGCCAAAACGGGGTTCCAGCAGACCAACGCCGCGCAGCGCTTCTTTGATATCCGGCGCGGCGTCCGGCGAGATCTCCAGCCGCTGCGAACTCTGCGCCGACTGCGGGCTGACATACAGCGTGTTGTTATAGACAAACCACTGGAAGCGATACTCCAGCGCCAGGCGGTTCAGAAACGCCTCCGGGCTGTCGGCGCGCAGCTTGCCGGTGAGATTGCTGTCGCCGAGAGAGCCAAGATTAATCTCAACGCCAAAACTGCTGGCAAAATCTTCCAGAATAATACTGAGCGGCGTGTTATCAGCCGAATAGGCATACGCGCCGTTTTTCCACTCTTCCGGCGCTCTGGCCTGTGCTGTGCTGAGACTCAGCGCCAGCAGCATTGCCAGCGCCATCAGGCTACGCATCACTGAAATCCCCTGAAACTTAACCACGCCATACTCCTTGTCGAACAATAACGGCAGCGCAATGCTGCCGTGGCTTAATCACGCAGCAGAACGCCAGATTCAGTTAATGGCATCGATAATCGCTTTGCGCATACCGAACTTAAACTGGGTGTACTGTGAGCTGGCCCAGCCGGCGTTGGACATATCCATCAGCTGGTTCTGGAAGGCATACATGTCGCCCATGCTGTATTCGCCGCCGGACATCTCTTTGGCGAACTGATAGGCATCGTGATGGGCGCGGCTGTGCTGGCTCGATAGCTGTCGCTGCAGCAGGTCATTTGAACTCATGGCAAGACTCCTTAGGTTTAAGGTCCTGCATTGAGTGGTGCGGGCAGCCGGGCGGTTCCCGGCCGGGAGAAATTTTTTATCAGGTGGCGGGGGTGAGCGCCAGTTGCTGGCACAGTGTGGACCAGCTGACCTGCAACTCGCCATGTTCCGTGACCAGCCGCAGCTGCTCTTGTGGCAACTGGTCATCGCTGCTGAGCTGCCACGCCAGCTGCGACTGCTGCGCCAGCCAGGCGCTGACCGTGGCATAGTGGCAGCTGGCGCACCACAGCGTCGCCTGTTGCTGACGGGAATGCTGGTGCAGCAGCTGTTGCAGCAGGGCGTGACAACGCTGTTCATCGCTGAATTCACCCAGCAATTGCGTCATCGCCTGGTTCAGCAACTGCGTCGCCAGGCTCACCAGCTGTTGCTCATCCTGCTGACGCTGTTGATGCCAGCCGCTTAACAGCGTGTCGGCCTGCTGCCAGAACTGTGCTTCCCACTGCAGACGCTGTTCGGCAATATGCTCATTCGCCTGCTGTTGTGCTGCGGCGATAATCTTTTCTGCCCGCTGTTGCGCCTGTGCCAGCACCTCAGCTGCCTGCTGCTGCATTTGCAGCTGTTCGGCGCGCAGCAGTTCACCCTGCGGCGGTGCGCCATCCAGCAGGCTGATTTTCCTAAGTTTCCACACAGGTTTGCTCCGCATTACGATATTGTCGCTGACACTGCCACAGCGCCGCCTCCAGCAGCGGGTACAGGCGTGTCGCAGGCAGCGCTGGACTGGTCGTCGCGCTGAATGCCGCTTCGGGCCGGGCTAAGTGGCTAACCTGATCATACAACCCTGCTGATGCCGCAGGAGTTTCTGTTTCGCTATATCCGGTTGCTGGTTGCGCGAGGTTGACTGTCCCGGTGTAAGCAATTTCGGATTGCGCGGGATTGGCTGCTTTATCGTGACCGGCGCTGTATTGCACGGCGATTCCGGCTTCGCAGCGGATTACCGTTGCCTGCGGAAACAGCAGTTTCAGCCGCGGCCAGAGCGTCGGCCACAGCGCCTGCAGCAGCCGCAGGCTGTGGGCATAATCCCCCCCGGCATACCAGTGCGGCGGCAGCCAGCTGTCGGGGCGCAATGCCTTCGCCAGCCGCCGACACCAGATTTTTACCTCAGATGGCAGGGCGGTGGCGCAACCGGTGATTTCCGCCATCACCATCAGCAGTTGTTCTCTGCCCGCCATCGGCAGGTTTGTCAGCGCCAGCACCAGCGGCTGCGGCGTGCCGATGGGGGTGTCGGGGATCGCCAGCGCGTGCTGCCAGACGCTGGCGTGCTGCTGCAGAAAACCCTGCTGCTGCGCCACTGGCAGGGCGGCGAAGCGCGGCGGACGCCAGCTGTCATCCGCCTGCCACCAGTAACCGTGATGCCACCAGGTAAGCCAGTCGTGCGCCAGCTGAGGATCGCCGATCATCGCTTACTTACTCTGCACCGCCGCCTGGCGGTTTTTGTTCGCTAGCGAACGCAGGAAGGTGATGCCCACACCCAGCAGTAACAGAATGCCGATAATCGTGGTGATCACTTTGATCGTGGCGTACTGATCCGGCGACAGCTGGAACGGTCCGAGGTGCACCACTTCCACATGATCCTGATAGGTTTTCGCCGGGACAAACACAATCGCCAGATCGCGATCGTCACGGCCACCCAGACCAGGAATACTGGTGGCGACCAGGCGGCGAATACGCGGCTCAATGCCGTCAGGATCGAGATTATCGTGGTACTTAATAAACACCGACGCCGAGGCCGGTTGCACCGGTTCGCCCGGCGCGATGCGCTCCGGCAGCACCACATGCACCCGCGCCACCACCACGCCATCAATTTGCGCCAGGGTGGACTCCACCTCCTGCGACAGCGCGTAGATATAGCGGGCGCGCTCCTCCAGCGGGCTGGAGATAACGCCGCTTTTCTGGAACACCTCGCCTAAGTTGGTGCGCGCTTTACGCGGCAGGCCGGCGGCATTGAGGATATTCACCGCGCGCTCAATATCTTTGCGTTCCACCAGGACACTGACACCCTCTTTTTCCACCTGTTTCTGGGTGTCGATGCGGTAACGGCTCAGTTCCGCCACGATATCGTTGGCGTCATTTTCTGACAGGCCGCTGTTCAGCAGGCTTTTATCACCACAGGCGGAGAGCAGCAGCGCCACCACAGTGGCAAGCAGCAGTTTCAACAGGGAGTGAGACATAGCGATCACTGCAGGTTGTTGATTTTATCGAGCGCCTGTACGCCTTTGGCAATCACCTTGGCGTTCATCAGGCTCTCAATGTAGTAATTGGACAGCACCGCGTTGGCGCGGGAAAAATCCTCCGGACTGCTGGATTTCGAAGCCACAGACAGATCGTGAAACGCATCTTTCTGCGCGCGCTGGCTGCCGCTGATGGATTCAGCGATAGCGCCCAGTAAGCCGGGCGATTCGGCTGCACTGCTGTGATTGGCGGCATCGCCACCTTTAAGCTGAGCGGCAAACCAGTGGATATCATCCTGGCTTGCGGGTTCCGGGTACATCTCCACCGATGCGCTCGGTTCGGAGGTCAGCTGGTGGCTGGATGATTCAGTGACTTTCATCGGCAGGACTCCATGCAAGAAAAGTAGGGAGGAGCGGAGAGGTCTCCTCCCTGATCAGACGCAATTAGTACTGAATCTTGACCTGAGCGGCGGCAGAGCCGGCCTGCGCGGCGCTGTCGGCGATACCATTGATGCGCTGGTTTTCCGCATCCAGCGCCATTTTATCCAGCTGGTTCTGCTGCATGGTTGCCTGGATTTCCTGAGCCCCTGCCATAAAGTTGGCGCCGCTGGCCGCGCCAGAAAGCTTGGAGTAAGCAGAACCACCGTTAGTAATCAAACTTGATAAGCCAGTAATCACGGACATAGTCAGTTCCTCACAATTGAGATGAATATTTCTGTTAGATGTTGCGTTGATTAAGTGGTGAGTGAGGAGGGGGAGTTCCGGTGAGGATGAAATTTTTTTTCTCGGGGATGTTTCGGGATTTAGCGCCCACCATGCAATAACCGGTGGGCGGGCAAATAATGTTTCATCAGCTGGCGAGATTCAGCAGTTTCAGGCGGTGATACAGGGTACGACGCGGGATGCCCAGCTCGTGCACCACATCATCGATACGGTTGTCGTGGCGGCGCAGGCAGTCGTGGATCAGGCTGCGTTCTATGCGGCGCAGACGATCTTTCAACAGGCAGCGGCCTTCTTCTTTTTTCACTTCACTGCACAACGGCGGCAGGCCGAGGACAAAGCGTTCGGCGGCCGCTTTCATTTCGCGGATATTTCCCGGCCAGCTGTGCAGCAGCAGTGCTTCATCCAGCCCTGCGGAGCGTGCGGGCAGCGGCTGATTCAGCCGCAGCGCCGCCTCTTTGGTAAAGCGGCGGAACATGGGAATAATCAGCTCCGGCCGTGAGCGCATGGTTGGCGTGTCGATCTTGATGGTGTCGAGACGAAAAAACAGGTCGCGGCGAAAGCGCCCCTGTTCCACCAGTTGCTCCAGCGGCGTTTGCGAGGCGGCGACGATGCGCAGATCGAGGCCGACGCTTTTGGTGCTGCCGAGTCGCTCAATGGCGCGCGTTTCCAGCACGCGCAGCAATTTGGCCTGTACCGTCAGCGGCATGCTGTCGACTTCATCGAGAAACAGCAGGCCCTTATTGGCACTTTCGATATAGCCTGCGCGTGAGGCATTGGCGCCGGTATAAGCGCCAGACATCACGCCAAACAGCTCGCTTTCCGCCAGCGTTTCCGGAATGGCGGCGCAGTTTACCGGCACCATTGGACCACGACAGCCGGATAACTGGTAAATGCGCCGCGCCAGGGTGTCTTTGCCGGTGCCGGTTTCGCCCTGAATCAGCACATCGATTTTCAGTGGCGCGATGGTTTGGACAATCTTGTACAAATGATGATGGATATCGGCATGCTGATCGGCAGCGTTTCCTGTTGCGGTGCTGGCGGGCTCTGCCAGACCGGGCGCGGTATCCATATATTCCTCATCTGCTGCGATACTGCGGCGCATTTGAGTTTCGATAAGACCGACCATAAATTCTCCAGTAGCTTAACAAAACGCTTATTTCGTCATGAGTTGCGTTCGGGCAATTCGGTTTAAAGCAAACGTAAAGCGGTTGGATGTAAACACTGTTGTAAAAAATTACAAATTCGTCTCGGCATTCACTCTCACTCAAGCTGGCGCTGTCTCGCTATCAGTCTTGGCTGATTATTATGTAAGGATCGTCCTGAAGCTTGTAGGGATATCCCTACACACTTGCAGTTTATCTCTTAATATTCATGTGGTTGAAGTTGTTGCACTGTGGTTATTCTGAGGTGGTGAAAGTTTTATTGCATTCACAATGCTTAAGTAATTATGGATAAATCTGGAACTCTTCGGTAACGGCTGCCACTTATCAGGCGAGATGGAACCCGAGAAGTGGCCTTGATTGTCAGCAAAGTGTAAATAAATGCAGGGTCTGCACGCTGGTAAATGTAAAGGTCGCCGCCGGGAACACTCATACCTTTCGAACGGTTACGTTTACTTTGAGGAGCTTGTATGAAGATTCCAAATTTTGGTGGCGCTGCAACAACCGCTGGTAAAGTGGATACCCCTCCTGTCGGCGGTGCGGCGGGCAATGCTGCTGGCAAAGTCAATACGCCTGACGGCAACAGCACCGGCGGTAAATCACCGCTGTCGTTTGCCAGCGGCGCGCTGAATGTGGCGGGTGGCGTCAGTACTGCGGCTTCGTTCTTCGGCGGCAGCAGCAACAGTACTAACGGCAGCACCAGCGCGAATGCGGCGGCCAATGGCACTAACCAGTCACAGTCCAGCAGCGGCGGCGGGCTGGCATCCATCGCGCAGAAACTGGTGATGCTGCTCGGTCTGCAGCAGTTGCTGAGCGGTATGACGGGCAGCAATAACGCCCAGCAGAGCCAGGCGCAGCAGCAGCCGACGCAACAGTCGGGCACGCAGTCCGCCTCTGGCGACAGCAACAATATCCTGCAACAGCTGATGCAGATGCTGCAGCAGATGCTGGGGATTCAGACCGGCAATAACAGTGCTGGCAACAACCAGAGCGCTACGCCGCAGAACGCCACCAGTGGTGCTGGTGGCACGCAGGCGGCCTCCGGCGACAGCAATAATATGCTGCAACAGCTGATGCAGATGCTGCAGCAGCTGTTGGGCATTCAGTCGGGCAACAGCGAGTCGGGTAACGGCGCGACCTCAACGCCAGCGAACGGCAACGCTGCAGGCAATTCAGCGACTAATGGCAGCGATAACAGCCAGCAGTCTGGCGGCGGGCTGGGCGGTTTGCTGAAAGGTATGCTGATGATGACCGGGCTGAATGCGCTGATGCAGATGATTGGCGGCGGCAACCAGAACCAGGCGCAGAGCCAGGGACAATCGAACAATCAGTCTCAGGTCTGATAACCCGGGGAGGTGTCGATGTCGACCAATTTAATTAGCGGGGGAGGTCTCTCCCCCCTTCAGTCTGGGGTGCTGAACAACCTGCAGATTGGCGGTCAGCGGCCACAGGCGAACCTTAACAGCACGGCGCAGAGCACTTGTGGCGGCGGCAATGCCATTAGTTATGGCGGCGGTGAGGGTACGTCGCTGGACGATATGCTGATGCTGGTCGGGCTGGCAGCGCTGGCGCAGTCGGGCGGTGCGGAGCAACTGATGTGCACGCCGACGCAAAGCGGCGCGACCGGTGAGGTCAGCGAGGGTGAAGGCGCGGTGGCCAATGCCAGCAGCGAGAAGGATCTGACCGTTAAACCCACCGACGACAATATGACCGGTCGTCCGGCAGGGGATACACGCAGCGCCGAGGAGATCATCAATGATAACCCGGTGCTAAAAAACCTTGGCGATCAGAAAGATATCAAACGCGATCAGCTGAAAGAGCGGTTTGGTGACTGGACGGAGGATAACAAGGATCCTGAGAGCCGCGCCGATGCTGCCTACAATATGGCCCGGGTGTTAAACAACATCAAAGGGCTGAATAATTATGAGGGCGGCACGCGTGGCGAGGTCTCTGAGAATGAGAAGATCGAGGGGATCACCAAAGACGGCGATGCGCGCCACGGCACGGAAGCGGGGGTATTGAAGGATATCGCTGAGCAGGGGCTGAAGATGCTGCCGGATAACGGTAACCTGCCGGAGACGAATGATACTCATGTGCGCAAAGACGGCACCAATAAGGATAATTTCCAGTGGGGGATGGGGGAGATCGGCAAAGTGTTGTCGAATATCCCGATTCTGAAATCGGTGTTAGCGCCGACCTTTAACAATATTGGCGAGGCGCGCGATTTGGGCGAGGTGTTCACCGGTGGTCTGACCGGGCTGGCGGAAGGGGCGATGAGCGCCGCGCGCGGTCCGGTGGGCTGGGCGGTGACGGCCGCGACGGACACGGTGTCGATCGCGGTTGATAACGCGACTAAGGATAAGAAGGAGCCACCACCGTTTTCGTGATGGGGTTTGCGGATGCCGGGTGAGGATGCCTGGCGTTCCTTGCCTGCTGACCGCGGGGCTTTTTGCTATCGGCGGCCCTGAGCGATGGAGATCGCAAAGCCAGGTTTACTGCAATAACGATTCCTTCCTTTGTCCCTCGGCTAACGCCAGGGACTTTTTTTTGCTCTGCTCCCCAATCCCGCACTGTTGCGCCCCCTCCGCCGCGTTGCGGGGGAGGGCTGGGGAAGGTGAGCCATCGACTCCGCACCTTACATCCCCCTCCCTCGCGTTGCGGGGGAGGGGCGGGGAAGATGAGCCATCGACTCCGCACTTCACATCTCCCTGCCTCGCGTTACAGGGGAGGGCCGGGGAAGATGAGCCATCGACTCCGCACCTTACATCCCCCTCCCTCGCGTTGCGGGGGAGGGGCGGGGAAGGTGAGCCATCGACTCCGCACCTTACATCCCCCTCCCTCGCGTTGCGGGGGAGGGTCGGGGAGGGGGAGCCATCGACTCCCAGCCAGCCTTAAGCCGGCAACGTCCCATTCCCGGAGCCAATCGTGTCGGCAAACTTCATCACCTTGTCGACATACGTCGCATCCCCGGTGCCCGTCTTCGAAATATCTGTTAAATCATTGATATTCACATTTCCCGGCCCCGAGTTATACGCGCGCAGCGCAGCACCTATATCGCCGCCAAAGGCATTCATTTGTTCCTTCATATACAGCGCACCAGCCATAATACTGTCGGCAGGATTAGACGGACTGGCGTTCGGTCCCAGCAGATCCGGATTCTTGCTCTGCAAATCCGCAAACGTATTGCTGTTCACCTGCATCAGCCCCGCATCCTGCAGGCCGTTGCCGCCATTCACTGTCGAAGCATTAATATCGCCGCGTGACTCCTGCCAGATCTGCCCTGCCAGCACCTGGGCAGGCACCCCCGTCTTCTCCCCGGCATTACGTAATGCGCTCTCATACGGCTTTAACGCTTCCGGCAGGTGCAGACCAGAACTGCCGCTCAGACTGGCAGACGGCGTGGCAGAGCTGGTGCCAGAAGTCACGCCACCTTCCGTGCCGGTGCTCTGCTGTGGCATCTGGGCTGGCATTCCTGCAGGAGAACCCGTGTACGCCGCAGGTGTGCCGTTTCCGGTGGAACCATTGCTGCCATAGGAGACAGGGGTTCCGCTGCCATCGGCATCATTACCGCTATAAGCCGCTGGCGAACCTCCGCTGCCTGCGGCATTGCTGGCGTTGCCCTGCTGACTATTCAGCAGTTGCTGCAACATCGGCAGTAACTGCTGGAGAAACTGGCCGAGCAAGTCCGCCAGTTTAGTATTCAGCTCCTGCTCCGTGCTCTGCAGGCCATTGCCGAGCAGGCTGGAGAAATCGGTACCGCCAGCCCCATTCTGACCATAGCTGATGGCCTGATTGCCGCCGCTGCTGGCAACCTGCTGATAGCCGCCCTGGCTGGCATCTTTGCCGCTCAGAGCGCTGAGGTCGATGGGAGACTGGATGGGCGTAAACAGAGTACCTGACTGGATGCTATTCATTGCTCACTATCCTCTTACGCGATTAACGGGAGATCCCTACACCCGGCAAGACGAGTCAGTTTCCTCTGCGGGTGACTGATTTTAGTGGACAATGCGTGCGCGACGTTCCATCGCGGCGGGGAAAGCAGGCGACTTGCCGCCGCCTGTTACGGGCATCACGAGATAAAGTTTTTGCCCTGCTTCAGCACCACGTCGCAGGCTTTGGTTTTCACCTTCTTGCCGATCTCGGTTTCGCCCAGCGCTTTCAGGTTCAGCTGCTGGCCGTTGCTGGTATTCAGTAAGCCCATCAGACCCTGCTGATAATCCGTCTGCTGTTTTTTCTCTTCCGGCGTGGTCAGGCCAAGTTTGCTGAGCACGGAGTTTTTCACCGACGCCACGTTGTTATCGATGACGTTGTTTTTAAAGCAGTACTCCATCACACCTGCGGCATTGCTCATGGTGTTCGCGCTGACGTTCTGGCTGTTGCCGTTCAGCAATCCGCCGAGCGAGGAGAGGGAGAGGCCGTTTTGGCTGTTGTTGCTGGTGGTGGTGTTGCTGTTCTGCTGGCTGAGCTGCGTGGCGGCGCTGTTGAGCTGTTCCTGCCAGCTGGCGGCAGAGGCGCTGGCGGCGATTAAGGCTGATGACAGGCTGAGGGCTTGCAGCAGGCGCTGGGTGGTGTGCTTCATGAGGGACCTCTGTTGATTCTGTGATGCTTTGGTTCTGGATTGCACGGCGCTGCCGTGCCGGGTTGTGTCTGGTGGAGCGTAGTGCGGACTTTAACAGAGTTGCCTGGGTTGTGCTGGTGGGGAATACGCTGTTGGGTGGGATTGGGAGGAATCTGGGCGTGGGGGCTGGGTGCTGGGCTGCGATGATGCTGGAAAGGGGTTGATGATAATGTGGATAATGGTTTTTTCGGTGCAATCGATGACGGACTGTGACAGCAGACAGGCTTCCAGCAGTATTACATCAGGCGTTGGTGCTGGTTTGAGGCGCAAAGCGATTCTGCGGGCATTGCGCTGTTTTTTTCAGCACTCAGATCGCATCCCCAAGGATTAAGGTTGCGCAGGTCTGGTGTAACGGTATAATCCTCAACGTTTTCCGCATACCTCTTCAGTGCCGAAGTGGCGAAATCGGTAGACGCAGTTGATTCAAAATCAACCGTAGAGATACGTGCCGGTTCGAGTCCGGCCTTCGGCACCAAAAGTATATAAATAGACGTCAATCGACGTCTTTTTTTATGCCCGAAATCCGCGCTACACAAGGCTTTACCCGCTTTTTCCCTCAACTAAAGTCAACCTAACTCAACCTACATCAACAAGCTTGTGAGTATACTAATGAGTATATTTGCCGATTCGATATTGCTTGTATACTCACGAGATACCAATGGAAGGAGGACCATTATGGCCCTAACGGATACTAAAGTTCGTTCTGCAAAACCTGAGGAGAAAGAGTATTCACTTGTTGACGGCGACGGCATGTCCTTACTTGTAAAACCTGGCGGTTCAAAGTATTGGCGATTTCGTTTCCGTTTTGGTGGTAAACAACATTTGATGGCGTTCGGCGTTTACCCGGATGTTTCGTTGGCGGATGCCAGGAAGAAAAGGGAAGAGGCCAGAAAGCTGGTAGCTGCTGGTATCGATCCTCGTGAGCATAAACGTGCTGTGAAAGAAGAGCAGGCGAAAGAGATTATTACTTTCGAGAAGGTTGCCAGAGAGTGGCTCACTACCAATCAGAAATGGTCGGAAGATCATGCTAATCGCGTAAAAAGGAGCCTTGAGGACAATATCTTCCCGGCAATTGGTACTCGCAATATTGCTGAACTGGGTACCCGCGATCTGTTAATTCCCATTAAAGCCGTAGAGATATCTGGACGTCTTGAAGTGGCTTCCCGTCTTCAACAGCGCACCACGGCCATCATGCGTTATGCAGTGCAAAGCGGGTTAATTGATTACAATCCGGCCCAGGAGATGGCGGGGGCGGTAGCTTCCAGTAATCGACAGCATCGCCCGGCGCTGGAGTTAAAGCGCATTCCTGAGTTACTACAGAAAATAGACGGCTACACCGGCAGGCCGCTAACCCGTTGGGCAACGGAACTCACTCTGCTCATCTTTATTCGCTCCAGTGAGCTGCGTTTTGCTCGCTGGTCAGAGATCGATTTTGAAACGTCAATTTGGACGATCCCGCCAGAGCGAGAGCCTATTCCCGGCGTGAAACATTCTCAGCGAGGATCAAAGATGCGTATGTAAGTACCCCGGTAAACCGGACCATTCACTTTTAGAGATCTTCCGGCATACTGATTATGTCCCCGGAGGAGATCGTCATGCGCAAAGCCCGATTCACCGAACACCAGATCATCGCCGTTCTGAAGTCCGTCGAAGCCGG
>JAAIGF010255267.1_pt1 | contig 13955 bp, 11 predicted proteins | sample 6487441 | NCBI WGS metagenome assembly JAAIGF01 (sample SAMN13974129, study PRJNA590717) | phyllosphere metagenome | biome: pepper field; feature: multiple bacterial spot infested pepper fields; material: pepper leaves; isolation source: leaves from pepper fields | host: Capsicum annuum ... | reverse complement strand
CGATCCCAGGGTGAACAGGATGATCGCAACCAGGAAAGTGCGACGGGTACCGAAACGGTCGGCGATCCAGCCGGATGCGGGGATGAAGGTGGCCACTGCCAGCGCATAGCTGAAAACGACCGACTGCATCTGCAGCGGGCTTTCGCCCAGGCTGTGCGCCATCGCCGGCAATGCCGTGTTGACGATGGTCGAATCCAGCATCTGCATGAAGATCGCCAGCGAAACCAGCCACAGCAGCGGGCGGATGGAGGCGTAACCTGTTGTCATCGGAACGGGCTTGACGCGGATGGGGCGCACATCATCGCGCAGCGACGGTCACGGTGCGATCAATGCGCACCGGACCGCACTGTCGGAAAGACCCTCAACGTGCGCTGAGGCGGTGCACGGCATCCACCAGCACCTGCACGCTGGCCGGGTCCATGTCCGGCGACATGCCATGGCCGAGATTGAACACATGACCTTCGCGCGACCCGCCGTTGCCTGCCGCATAGCTGTCAAGCACGCGACCGGCCGCGGCGGTGATCGCCTCGGGCGAGGCATACAACGTGGTGGGGTCGAGGTTGCCCTGCAGCGCGACGCGGCCGCCGGTACGACGTACCGCCTCTTCCAGGTCCAGCGTCCAGTCGATGCCGAGGGCGTCGGCTCCGGTATGCGACAGCGCCTCCAAGTGCAGCCCGGTGCCCTTGCCGAACAGGATCAGCGGCGTGCGCTGGCTGCCTTGGCCGCGCTCCAGCTCCGCCGCGATGCGCTGCAGGTAGCGCAGCGAGAACTCACGGTACATCGCCGGCGACAGCACGCCGCCCCAGGTGTCGAATACCTGCAGCGCCTGCGCGCCGGCCGCGCGCTGCGCACCCAGGTAGGCGATCACCGCATCGGTCACCACCTCCAGCAACCTGTGCAATGCCTGCGGATGATTCAGCGCCATTGCCTTGATGCGCGCGAAATCCTTGCTGCCGCCGCCTTCCACCATGTAGCAGGCGAGTGTCCAGGGGCTGCCGGAGAAGCCGATCAGCGGAACCTGTCCATCCAGTTCGCGGCGGATCACCCGGATGGCATCCATCACATAGCCCAGTTCCTGTTCCATGTCCGGCACGGCGAGCCTTGCGATGGCGGCTTCATCGCGAACGGGATGACGGAACTTCGGTCCCTCGCCTTCGACGAAGTACAGCTCTAGGCCCATTGCATCGGGCACGGTGAGGATGTCGGAAAACAGGATGGCCGCATCCAGTGGGAAGCGGCGCAGCGGCTGCAGGGTCACCTCGCAGGCAATCTGCGGATTCTTGGCCATGGCAAGGAAGCTGCCGGCTTTCGCGCGGGTAGCGCGATACTCCGGCAGGTAGCGGCCGGCCTGGCGCATCAGCCACACCGGTGTCTGGTCCACCGGTTCACGGCGCAGAGCGCGCAGCAGGCGGTCGTTGCGGAGGGCAGCGGTCACGGTGGTGATTCCTTGTGTGGTTGCGGCGCGGGGCAGCGGTGAAGAAGGAGCAGCCGGCTCATGGGCTGCTGGAGACCAGGGCCAGGCCCCGATGCAGCTCGGCATCGCGCGCCTTTTCGAAGGCTTGGCGGGCGTCCTGTTCCTGCAGATACAGTTCACGGCGCAGCTGCGAGCGCGCGCCTACGCGTCCGGACTCGCGCAGCAGTTCCCAACCGCCGAACAGGTCAGGTTGCAGGCTCAGGCGGAGGAAGCGCGGCGCTTCGTTGCCGGTTGCAGGTTGTTGCAGGTGCGCGTGCATGCGCCGATTGTACCGGTGTTGCCGCCCCGCAGCCGGTCGATGGCGGGTCGCGGGTACGGCTCGGGTCAGGGCGCGGACAGTATTGCCAGCACCGCTTCGTCAGGCACGCCGGCCACCACCTCGGCGCGGCCCACGCCACGCCACAGTACCAGGCGCAGCCGACCGGCCACGTTCTTCTTGTCCAGGCGCATGCGCTCCAGCAGGGTCAGCGGATCCAACCCGGCGGGGATCGCCACCGGCAGGCCCACCTGCGTCAGCAGTGCCTGCAGGCGATCGCCATCGGATTCGGGCGCCATCCCCAGCGCGCTGGAAAGTCGCGCGGCGAGGACCATGCCGACGGCCACCGCCTCGCCGTGGTTGAGCGCATCGCGCCCCGGCGCCGAGTATCCCTGTTCGGTTTCGATGGCGTGGCCGAAGGTGTGGCCGAGGTTGAGCAGTGCACGTTCGCCCTTTTCGAACGGGTCGCGCTCGACGATGGCAGCCTTCTGCGCGCAGCTGCGGGCAATGGCTTCGGCAAGCACGGCATCCTCGCCGGCCGACAGTGCATCGGCGTTGCGCTGCAGCCAGTCGAAGAAGACGGCATCGCCGAGCGCGCCGTACTTGATCACTTCGGCCAGGCCCGCGCGCAGTTCGCGTGCGGGCAGGGTGGCCAGCATACGGGTATCGGCGATCACTGCGCGTGGTGGATGGAACGCACCGACCAGGTTCTTTCCTGCCGGGATGTCCACTGCGGTCTTGCCGCCTACCGACGAATCCACCATCGCCAGCAGGGTGGTCGGCAGCTGCACACAGTCCACGCCGCGCATCCAGCAGGCCGCGGCGAAGCCGGCCAGGTCACCGACCACGCCGCCGCCCAGTGCGAACAGGCAGGCATCGCGGGTGGCACCCAGTGCGGCCAGTGCTTCGATCATGCGGCCGAACTCGTCCAGGGTCTTGGAGGCTTCGCCTGCGGCCAGCACATGCTCGCCGATGCGCAGTTCCGGCCGTGCCCGCGTCAGCGTGTCTCGCAGCGTGGGAAGGTAGCGCGGGGCAACTTCGCTGTCGCTGACCAGCAGCACATGGCGGCCACGTACGTGGCCGGCGAGCAGGTCACCCTGCTGCTGCAGGCCGGGGCCGATGAAGATGGTATACGGCTGTTCGCCGCCAACGGCGACGTCGAGGGGAAGCGCGGAGGTCATGCGGGAAGGTCCTGTCGCTGCCAGAGCGCGGCCAGCCTGACGACAAGCTGGGAGGTCGCCTCGGCGGCGGTGAATAGATCGGTATCCAGGGTGATGTCGGCCAGTTCCCGGTACAGCGGGTCGCGTTGTTCGGCCAGCGTGTGCAGTATCTGTTCGCGGTCAGGATGCTGCAGCAGTGGCCGGGCGCGGTCGCGGGCCAGCCGTTGCAACTGCGCGGCAACGCTGACGCGCAGATAGACCACGTAACCATGCCTGGCAATCGCGTCGCGGTTTTCCGGATGCAGTACCGCGCCGCCACCGGTGGAAACCAGCCTGCCGCGGCCAGCAAGCAGCTGTTGCAGTACCTGCCGTTCGTGCTCGCGGAAGCCCGCTTCGCCGGCGTGCTCGAATATCGTCGCGATACTGGCGCCGGCGGACTCCACGATGGCATGGTCCACGTCGACGAATTCCAGCGTGAAGCGTTCGGCGAGACGCCGGCCGATGCAGGTTTTTCCGGCGCCCATCGGGCCGATCAGGATCAGGTTCGGTGCGGGGTTCATCACCGTCGATCGTACCATCGCGGCGTGGGCACGGAGACATCCTTCAGCCCTTCATGTGACGGGCAGCCGCAACGCAAGCGTCAGCGGTGATCGGCTCTGGGCGGCCGCAAGGGCTGGCAGTACCTGGTCGAACACGGTCCATAGCGCGGCAAGTTCGTTGTTCTCCTCAGCCTTGGGTCGCGGAGATTCCAGGAACTGCGTCCAGAGCGCACCTGCAGGTCGCTCGCCGGCGGGCCGGCGCCTCAGCCAGTGGAAAATTTCCGCGGCGGCGGGAGCCTGGGGACGACGTAGCGCGGCATCCAGGCTGCGCAGACTGGTGCCGTGTTCGTGAAGCATGTGCCGCCATGCCTGGTGCCGTGCCATGCCTTGACCCAGCAGCGACTGGTAACGCAGAAGCGTGGCCGTGGCCGTGGCGGGAAAGAACACATCGGCTTGCAATGGGGCAGCGGAAGAGCTTCCCGCGGCGATGCCTGCAGCGAGTTCCACTCCTGGCACAAGTGCAAGCGGCAGCTGGCCTCCGGCACCAATGGAGGTGGCGGCGATCGAGCGAAGTTGTTGCAGATGAAACCCGCGGCAGGCCGCTGGATAATCGACGTCGTCCTGGAAGGAAGGGCGGAACCATCGCAACGTCAGTGCGGCGGTGGCGTCGCCCCAGCAGGCGAACGGACCTGCGCCAGCCAATCCGATCTGCTCCACGGCAAGCGTGACGTCCGCCTCCGGCACCGCCCGACGCAGTAGTCTCAGCAGTGATTCAGCATCGGCGACGCCGCCCATGGCAATGGTCGCGTCGATGTACTGCCCATCGCGGAGTGGGTTGTAGTTGCGTTGGCTGCCACGCGCTACCGTGATGCCGACGCCGACGGTGGCCCCCGGGAGCGGCGCTGCGCCGCCTGCCTGCACCGTGGTCTGGCGCATCTGCTGCCGAAGGGGCCGCGTTGCGTGGATCCGCTGCAGCCAACCTCTGTCCTGGTCCAGGGCCGGCGAAGCGATGATCGCGTGTGCCAGCGCACGCGCCTGCTCCTCCAGCGTGGCGGCAGTCACATCGTTGCCGTGCCTGCGCGAGGGGGCAGACAGATGAACCCAGTGACAGACGTCCAGCATGCGCTGGGTCAGCATGCGCGAGTTGCTGCAGCCCCATTGCTGCCAGAGATGCGCCTTGACATCGTGGAGTTGCCTGGAATCAGGGCAACGCCCACGACGGATCAGCAGCTCACGCAGGAGGTGCCATTCGGCCTGCAGATGCTGCAGGAGCTGTTCATGCTGGGCGTAGCCCGGTTCGTCGGGATTGCGCAGCATTGCGGTAAGCAGCATGGGCGTCGGTGCGTGGGCAGGCTCGCACCAGCGCAGAATGCGCTCCCCGAGCGTCCCCGCAAGTTCTGCGCGCTCGGCGGGTTGGAGATGAGCGTCGGGCAGCCAGACCGGAACGTCCAGTTCCACGTCCAGGGTTGCACGCTCGGCGGCCAGGCTGCCCGCAGTATGGGTGCCGCTTGCCGCGCGCACCGTGCACTGCAGGACAGTCGAGCGTACGCGGACGTCGATCACCGGCTCTGCACATACTCCCCAGCGCGCTTCTTCGCGCACTGCGCCCACCACGGCATCCTGGCCGTCGCCGCTGATGCAGGTCAGCGCTGGCAGAAGTGGGTCCCAGCGCGCTGCCGCGCGTTGTGCATCGGCATAGGGGTCACGGGGACAGCCGCGCCGGCCGAACAGCCGCAGGATCGAGCGGCCCACGCGGGAGAGCCGCGATCCGTTCAGGCTCTCCCGGGCCTGCTGCTGCGCAAAGGCCCGGGACGAGACAGCGCCGCGAAACGTGGCATGCTGGAAGCTGGCGCCGACAACGCCGCCGCAGGTGACCGGCTGGGGGGTGAGCTCCGCCGCCGCCGCTGCGGAAACGGAGATCTGGCGACCCTCGGCATACTCCAGGGTTTCAAAACAGGCACGGCGGCTGGCTCCGGCAAGACGGGTGTCCAGGCCAAGGCGGATGCCGGTTCCCGGGACGCCCACACCCACCCCGAGGGAGACACTAGCGGCGACGGTACGCTCGGCACCCGGCCGGGTGATGCCGCGAAGACCGTGTTCGATACGTGCGCTTCGTCGTGCCAGCTGCATCTGCTTCAGGCCTGCCTGGCAGTAGTCGTGCAGCGCCTGCACGCGCATGCCGTCCAGGCCGCTGAAGGTTCCTGGGTGGTGATCCGATACACGCCGGCAGGCGTTGCGCACGCTCCTGAGCTGCGCCCGGGTCAGCGGCGTCTCATCGGCGGTCGCAAGCCGACGTAGGGCCTGCGGCGCGTAGCTGGGCGACACGCTTCGGGTCAATCGGCGGATGATGACGTCCAGCTGCGCCTTGCAGGCGTCCGGCCCGCTGACGCCGGTGTCAGGAGATCGCCAAGCCGGCAGCGTGCCGTTGCGGATGCGACGCGCGGTGTGCCGCCCGGCGGTTGCCATGGCGACTGGCACTGGCCGGTTTGTCATCCAGTGGTGGCGGACAGGGAGCAGGCCGAGCATGGTTCGCCTCGAAGGTGGCGGTCTGCGGGGGAGCGGTTGATGAACGCTGTCAGGAGTAACCTGTAAGCCGCGACGTCACCATGAGCATGCATGCGTCTGCGCGATAGCTGTAAGATGGCTGTCGCATCAGGCGCGCGATCAGTGGTCAATGCGGGATGATCTGTCTGCGCCGCAAGTGAGGCGGGCCGTCCGCGGGGGCTGCCAGATGACGGCAGCATGCCAGTGGCGACATGCCGGTAAGCGCCTGCTCTCTCAGTCGATTCCGAGGACATGGCGTTGCCTGTCCAGATGTACGACGTGGTCCGCGATGCCTGGCAGCATGCGCAGCGCATGCCGGCTCAGTCGTTCGTAGTACTGGACAAACCGCTCCAGCTGCGGGCGGCTCATGCCGTGTCGCCCCGGTTCCGCCGCCTGCAGCGCCTGTTCCTGCTGCCAACGCCAGCGTGGCACCACCGAGGCATCCGGCGGTTGCAGGAACCACAGGCGGTCGCAGCGCTGCCACAAGGCCGGGTAGTCACGCGCCAGCGCCTGGTTGCACCAGCGTCGCCAGCGGGCATCGGGGTCGGCCTCGCGCTCCAGCGCGTTGAGCGCCGGTTCGAGGTCTGCTTCGTCCTGTGCCGGCGTGCCCAGGAACCAGCCTTCGAAGACCAGCAGATCCAGCGGCTGTCGCAGATGCGGCCATTGCGCCTCGGGAAGGCGCTCGTCGGCCAGCTTGTCGAAGCGGGGAAGTGCCAAGGGCTGGCGCGCGGCCACGGCATCCAGCACGGCGTACGCCAATGGCAGATCGTGGGTACCCGGTGGCCCGCGGGTGATGAGCAGCGGATGCACCTGGCGGGCGAGGCGCTGTCGTTGGGCACAGGTCAGGTAGACGTCATCGATGGACAGCGTCGCTGCATGGAGTCCACGCTGCCGCGCCCGTGCCACCACCTGTGCGGCCAGCGTCGATTTGCCGCTGCCCTGCAGCCCGCTGATCGCCAGTACGGGTACCGTGGCGCCGCTGCCCAGCGCATCGTCCAGCACCTGTTCGGCCAGCGTTTCCGGAAATCCTTTGGCGTGGGGCATGTACGCAGCGGGGACCATGCCGCCACAATAGCCCAATCCCTGCAGCAGGAAAGCATCCATGAGCGAACTGTACGCCGAAGCCCTGTCCACCTTCGCCACCCTGTTCGAGGAGGCGAAACAGAGCCGGGAGGTGGAGCCCAACGCAATGACCGTTGCCACCGCCGATGCGCAGGGGCGTCCTTCGGCGCGCACCGTGCTCTTGAAGTCCTTCGATGAGCGTGGCTTTGTGTTCTACACCCATCTGGACAGCCACAAGGGCCGCGAACTGCGGTCCAATCCACAGGCGGCGCTGCTGTTCCTGTGGCGCAGCCTGCGCGAGGCCGGCATACAGGTGCGCGTGGAGGGGCGTGTCGAACAGGTGGACGATGCCGAAGCCGATGCGTATTTCGCCAGCCGTGCGCGGATGAGCCAGATCGGCGCATGGGCGTCGCTGCAGTCCAGGCCGCTGGCCAGCCGCGAGGAATTCGATGCACGGGTGGCGGAAATCGAAGCACGTTTCGAGGGCAGGGATGTGCCGCGTCCGCAAGGGTGGAGTGGTCTGCGGGTGGTGCCGGACCGCATGGAATTCTGGTACGGCGCACAGTTTCGCCTGCACGAGCGCTGGTGCTACGAGAGCGGCGTCGATGGACGCTGGAGCAAGCGCTTGCTGTATCCCTGACCGGCGGGTTGAGCGGCGGAGTGGAGGGGTTCTGTCCGCTGGCGAGCGATGACGCATGCGGACAGCGATCGCTTCCCGCTCCCGCGGCGACGAGCGCTCGCGGCCAGCTGAGCTGATGCACTGGTAACGGCGGGAAAGCGGGAGAGTCGCGAATGGACCGCCTCGCTTCATGCGGCGGCAGGCAAACGCCCTGCACACTCCGGTGCCCTTCTTCCGCCGCAGGACCACCATGCCATTGATGCGTTTTCTGTTCATCGTCCCACCGCTCCGTGGTGGTGTGGAATCGATCCTGCTGTTGCTTGCCCGCGTGGTGGCCGGGGTGATGTTCAGCGTTTCGGGCTGGAACAAAGTATTTACCGGGGCCGGTCGCGAGCGCATGGTGCAGACCCTTGCCGAGGCGGGTATTCCCGTTCCGCTGCTCAGTGCGCCAGTGCTGGGAATGATCGAGTGGATCGCCGGTGGCCTGCTGGTGCTCGGCCTACTGAGCCGCCCGTCGGCTTTGCTGCTGGCCGCCATCTGCGTGGTGGCGGCGCTGACCGATGGCGTGGCGCGCATTCCAGGCGGGCTGGGCGTGCTGGATTGGTTGAGCTGGTTCTTCTACCTGAGCGAAGTGCCGCTGGCGGTGCTGCTGTCGTGGATCGCCGCGGTAGGCAGCGGGCGCATCGCCCTCGACGCCCGCTGGGCACGCACATCAGCGTAGGGCGGGGTTCTGCCCCACTGCGCGGCCGGGCCTCAGCCGTCCAGAGCCCGGTGCTACAACCCTTCGCTGCGCAGCCATCGCCACAGGGTGGTGCGTGATACGGCCAGCGCCAGCGCCATGCCCTCGCGGTCGTTGCGATGTTCCTGCAACAGTGCTTGCAGCTGCGCGCGCGAGGGGCGCTTGCCAGTGCGGTGCGCCGGCAGCGGAGCGGCTCCCTCCCGGGCAAGCTCCGGCGCCAGCAGCAGCAGCCGTTCGGCGTCGATGAGCCCTTCGTCCGGTTGCCAGTGGATGCGCAGGCGATCCACCAGGTTGCGCAGTTCGCGCACGTTGCCCGGCCATGTCGCGGCCGCCAGCAGGTCCATGGCGTCATCGTGCAGGGGCGGGGCGATGCCACGCAGCTGCCGGAAGAAGTGCGCGACCAGCAAGGCGATATCCTCGCGGTGCGCACGCAGCGGAGGCAGTGCGATACGCAACGTCGCCAGTCGATAGTAGAGATCGCGCCGGAACTGCCCGGCCTGCACGCGCTGCTCCAGCGCCTGCAGCGTGGCGGCCACTACGCGCAGGTCCACCGGCGTCGGCTCGGTGGCACCTACCCGGAGTACCTCGCGCTCCTCCAGTGCGCGCAGCAACCGCGTCTGCAGCGGCAACGGCAGCTCGCCGATCTCGTCCAGGAACAGGGTGCCGCCGTCGGAGGCTTCGATGAGCCCGGTGCGCCCACCGCGTCGGGCACCGGTGAAGGCGCCGTCGCTGTAGCCGAACAGCTCCGATTCAAGCAGCGATTCACTGATCGCACCGCAGTTCAAGGCCACGAAGCGCCCGCGACGCCCGCTTGCAGAATGCAGTTGGCGTGCCGCCAGTTCCTTGCCGGTACCGGTTTCGCCGGTGACCAGTACGGTACTGTCGTGGGGTGCATACAGCGCGATATGGCGGCGTACCTGCTGCATCGCCGTACTGTCGCCGAGCAGGGCAGGGGCCGCGGTGCGCCCGGGCCGGCGTTGCCGCACCGATGGCCGTGCACTGGAGCGGTCCAGCGCCTGAGTCAGTTCCAGCGCGTGCTCGAAGGCCTGCCGCACAGAATCGGCCGAGTACAGCAGCACGCCCTGGAGCCCTGCCGCCTCGGCGTGGTCGATGGCCATGCCAGTGCCGACGATCACTTCGATGCCATTGGCGCGCAGATCAGCGATGCAGTCGCGCGCATCTTCGCGGGTGACGAAACGGCGATGCGCGATCTGCAGGCCGAAACTGTCCTGGAAGCTGCCGAATGTGGGTACATCGCTGGCATGGGTGACCAGGCCGATGCGTGGCGCGATGCGGCGGGCGCGGGCCAACGCCTCCATCAGATCGAAACCATTGGCCTGGATGGCCACCAGTGGCACCTGCAGGCGGCTGCGCAGCCAGGCCGCATTCGAGCCGCCGGCGATGACCACGTCGCAGTGCTCGCGACGCAGCCGCTGATCGATCACCCTCACCGCTTCCTCGAAGCCCAGGTTGATCTGCTCGATGCGCGCACGGCCGTCGAATTCCGGAATCACGTCTCCGAGCAGCCCGGTCAGGCGCGAAACGCTGACCGTCCAGATGACGGGGCGGGGCGTGTCGGAATCGACGGAATGCAGCGGAGGCGTGGGCATGCGACGAAGGAGTCCGGAGCGGGTGGTGTTTCATGTTACTCGTGTTTCAATGTTTCATGTGTTCCATTTGTTTCATGTGGGGATGAAGAAATTCCTGATGAATCAATTGCTTGAAGTTGGCACGACATTTGCTTCAGTAGAAATGACTTCCACCAGGACCGTTGCATGACTGCCTCTTCGTCCCTTTCCGCCGGAACCCGCTTCCGCCAGGCGCTCGCCGCCGAATCGCCGTTGCAGGTCATCGGCGCGATCAACGCAAACCACGCATTGCTGGCCCAGCGCGCCGGTTACCGCGCGATCTACCTGTCCGGTGGCGGGGTGGCGGCCGGTTCGCTGGGCCTGCCGGACCTGGGCATCAGCACCCTGGAAGACGTGCTGATCGACGTGCGGCGCATCACCGATGTCTGCGAGTTGCCGCTGATGGTGGACATCGACACCGGCTTCGGCCCGAGCGCGTTCAACATCGCGCGCACGGTGAAATCGCTGATCAAGGCCGGCGCTGCGGCGTGCCACATCGAAGACCAGGTCGGCGCCAAGCGCTGCGGTCATCGCCCGGGCAAGGAGATCGTGTCGCAGGGCGAAATGGTGGATCGGGTAAAGGCCGCCGCCGACGCCAGGACCGATCCGCACTTCTTCCTGATCGCGCGCACCGACGCCATCCAGGTGGACGGCGTGGATGCGGCCATCGAACGTGCCATCGCCTGTGTCGAGGCCGGGGCCGACGGCATTTTCGCCGAAGCCGCCTACGACCTGGATACCTACCGCCGTTTCGTCGACGCGGTGAAAGTGCCGGTGCTGGCCAACATCACCGAGTTCGGCAAGACCCCTCTGTTCAGCCGCGACGAGCTGGCCTCGGCCGGCGTGGCGATCCAGCTGTTCCCGCTGTCGGCGTTCCGCGCCGCCAACAAGGCCGCCGAGAACGTCTATGAAGCAATCCGCCGCGATGGCCACCAGCGCAGCGTGGTGGACGCCATGCAGACACGCGAGGAGCTGTATGACCGCATCGGCTACCACGCCTTCGAGCAGCAGCTCGATGCGTTGTTCGCCGCCAAGAAGTAACCTGCTGCAACGATTTCCGGGAGGAATACGATGAACGACACCACCACCACCCCGACCTTCAAGCCGAAGAAGTCCGTCGCCCTGTCCGGCACCGCCGCCGGCAATACCGCGCTGTGCAGCGTAGGCCGTAGCGGCAATGACCTGCATTACCGCGGCTACGACATCCTGGACCTGGCCAACACCAGCGAGTTCGAGGAAATCGCCTACCTGCTGGTGCACGGCAAGCTGCCGACCCGCGCCGAACTGGTTTCGTACAAGGCCAAGCTGAAGTCGCTGCGCGGCATCCCGGCTGCAGTGAAAGCCGCGCTGGAAGAACTGCCGCCGTCGGCCCACCCGATGGACGTGATGCGCACCGGCGTGTCTGTGCTCGGCTGCGTGGCGCCGGAGAAGGACGACCACAACCATCCGGGCGCACGTGACATCGCCGACAAGCTGATGGCCTGCCTCGGCTCGATGCTGCTGTACTGGTACCACTGGAGCCACAACGGCCGCGCCATCGACGTGGAAACCGACGATGACTCCATCGGTGGACACTTCCTGCACCTGCTGCACGGTGAAAAGCCGCAGGAGTCGTGGGTGAAGGCAATGCACACCTCGCTGATCCTGTATGCCGAGCACGAGTTCAACGCGTCCACCTTCGCCTGCCGCGTCATCGCCGGTACCGGCAGCGACATGTACAGCGCGATCTGCGGTGGCATCGGCGCGCTGCGCGGCCCCAAGCATGGCGGTGCCAATGAAGTGGCCTTCGAAGTGCAGAAGCGCTACGACAACCCGGACGAGGCCGAGGAAGACATCAAGGCCCGCGTGGAACGCAAGGAAGTCGTGATCGGCTTCGGCCATCCGGTCTACACCGTGTCTGACCCGCGTAACAAGGTGATCAAGGACGTGGCCCGCGAACTGTCCCAGGAACAGTCGAGCATGAAGATGTACGACATCGCCGAGCGCCTGGAAACGGTGATGTGGGACATCAAGAAGATGTTCCCGAACCTGGACTGGTTCAGCGCCGTCAGCTACCACATGATGGGCGTGCCGACCGCGATGTTCACCCCCCTGTTCGTGATCGCCCGCACCGCCGGCTGGAGCGCGCACATCGTCGAGCAGCGCATCGACGGCAAGATCATCCGCCCGAGCGCCAACTACATCGGCCCGGAAGACCGCGACTTCGTTGCCATCGACAAGCGCGTCTGATCCATCTGCTGTACCCATCCGGTCGGCCATGTGCCGGCCGGATGCCTTCGTTGCCGCTTCGACGGCATCCGGCCCGCCTCAAGTACTCCGCCAGCCCATGAATACCGATTACCGCAAGAACCTTCCCGGCAGCTCGCTGGACTATTTCGACGCGCGCGCCGCCGTAGACGCGATCCAGCCGGGCGCCTACGCCACGCTGCCGTACGTTTCGCGCGTGCTGGCCGAAAACCTGGTGCGCCGCTGCGATCCGGCCACATTGACCGATTCGCTGAAGCAGCTGATCGAGCGCCGTCGCGATCTGGACTTCCCCTGGTTCCCGGCGCGCGTGGTGTGTCATGACATCCTCGGCCAGACCGCGCTGGTCGACCTGGCCGGTCTGCGTGATGCGATCGCCGACAAGGGCGGTGACCCGGCCAAGGTCAACCCGGTGGTGCCGGTGCAGCTGATCGTCGATCACTCGCTGGCGGTGGAATGCGGTGGTTTCGACCCGCAGGCGTTCGAGAGGAACCGCGCCATCGAGGATCGCCGCAACGAAGACCGCTTCCACTTCATCGACTGGACCAAGCGGGCGTTCCAGAACGTGGACGTGATCCCGCCGGGCAACGGCATCATGCACCAGATCAACCTGGAAAAGATGTCGCCGGTGGTCTACGTGCAGGATGGCGTAGCCTTCCCGGATACCTGCGTGGGCACCGACAGCCATACCCCACATGTGGATGCGCTGGGCGTTATCGCCATTGGCGTCGGCGGCCTGGAAGCGGAGAACGTGATGCTCGGCCGCGCATCGTGGATGCGTCTGCCGGATACCGCCGGTGTGGAGCTGACAGGCAGACCGCAGCCGGGCATCACCGCCACGGACATGGTGCTGGCCTTGACCGAGTTCCTGCGCAAGGAACGCGTGGTTGGCGCCTGGCTGGAGTTCTACGGTGAGGGTGCGGCGGCTCTGACCATTGGTGACCGGGCCACCATCTCCAACATGTGCCCGGAGTACGGCGCCACTGCCGCGATGTTCCATATCGATGCGCAGACCATCGATTACCTGCGTCTGACCGGCCGCGAGGAATCGCAGGTGGCGCTGGTTGAGAACTACGCACGCACTACCGGCCTGTGGGCCGACGATCTGGCCACCGCGCAGTACGAGCGCGTGCTGCGCTTTGACCTGTCCAGCGTGGTGCGCAACATGGCCGGCCCGTCCAACCCGCACAAGCGCCTTGCCACTGCCGAGCTGGCCGAGCGCGGCATCGCCGATGCAGCCAAGCTGGAAGCGGGAAGGGCCGAGCAGGCGCAGGGCCTGATGCCCGATGGCGCGGTGATCATCGCCGCCATCACCAGCTGCACCAACACCTCCAACCCGCGTAACGTGATTGCCGCGGCACTGCTGGCGCGCAACGCGAATCTGCGTGGCCTGCAGCGCAAGCCGTGGGTGAAGTCGTCGCTTGCACCGGGCTCGAAGGCCGTTCAGCTGTATCTGGAGGAATCCGGTCTGCTGCCGGACCTGGAGCAGCTCGGCTTCGGCATCGTCGCCTTCGCCTGCACCACCTGCAACGGCATGAGTGGCGCGCTGGATTCGACCATCCAGCAGGAAATCATCGATCGTGACCTTTACGCCACGGCTGTGCTGTCGGGCAACCGCAACTTCGATGGCCGCATCCATCCGTATGCCAAGCAGGCCTTCCTGGCCTCGCCGCCGCTGGTGATCGCCTAT
>JAAIGF010171350.1_pt1 | contig 13961 bp, 24 predicted proteins | sample 6487441 | NCBI WGS metagenome assembly JAAIGF01 (sample SAMN13974129, study PRJNA590717) | phyllosphere metagenome | biome: pepper field; feature: multiple bacterial spot infested pepper fields; material: pepper leaves; isolation source: leaves from pepper fields | host: Capsicum annuum ... | reverse complement strand
GTCACCGACGACACCACCGCCGTGTTCCTGGAGGCCGCGCACTTCGCGCCGGCCGCCATCATGGGCCGTGGCCGCAAGCTGGGCCTGCACACCGATGCCGGCCACCGCTTCGAGCGTGGCGTCGACCCGGCGCTGCCGCGCGATGCCATCGAGTACGCCACCCGCCTGGTACTGGACCTGGCCGGCGGCACCCCGGCCCCGGTGACCGAGGCCGTGCGTGAGGCCGATCTGCCGCAGCCGGCAACGATCACCCTGCGTCGAGCCCGCATCACCCGCGTGCTGGGCATCACCATCGACGACGTCGAAGTCGAGCGCATCCTGCGCGCGCTGGGCATGGGCGTGACCGCCGCCGGCGAAGGCTGGCAGGTGACCGCGCCGAGCCGCCGCTTCGACATCGCCATCGAAGAAGACCTGATCGAGGAGCTGGCCCGCATCCACGGCTACGAGCAGATCCCGACCACCCTGCCGGGTGGCGCGGCGCGCGTGGCGATGCCGACCGAGACCCAACTGGACGTGCTCAGCGTGCGTCGCCAGCTGGTCGCCCGCGACCTGCAGGAAACCCTGAACTTCGCCTTCGTCGACGATGCCCTGCTGACCCAGTGGCAGCTGCGCGACAACCTGGTGCCGCTGGCCAACCCGCTGTCGGCCGAGCTGGCAGTGATGCGTCCGGCGCTGCTGCCGGGCCTGGTCGCCACCCTGGGCCGCAACGCCGCCCGCCAGCTGGGTCGCGTGCGCCTGTTCGAGGTCGGCCGGGTGTTCGCCCAGCAGGCGGGCGAAGGCCAGCCGGCACCGCTGGAAACCCCGCGCGTGGCCGCCGCCGTCTGTGGCGATGCGCAGGCCGTGCAGTGGGGCCTGCCGACCCGCAAGGTCGACTTCCATGACCTGAAGGGCGACCTGGAATCGTTGGCCGCCGCCAGCGGTGCCGTGCTCGAATTCCGCCCCTCGACCCGCGCCTTCGGCCACCCGGCCCGCTCGGCCGAGGTGTACCGCGATGGCGTGGTGATCGGTTGGATCGGCCAGATCCATCCGCGCCTGGCCAAGGCCATGGACATCGATGCCGACGTCTATGCCTTCGAGCTGGACCTGGAGGCGCTGTCGGCGCGTGCACTGGCGCGTGCCGGCGAGCTGTCGCGCTTCCCGGCCGTGCGTCGCGACCTCGCGTTCCTGGTGCCTGAACAGGTGGCCTGGAGCGACCTGGCCGCGACCATCCGCCAGGCCGCCGGCCCGCTGCTGCGCGAGCTGAACCTGTTCGACCGCTACGTCGGCCAGGGGGTCGAGCCGGGATTCAAGAGTCTCGCTATGGGCTTGATTTTGCAGGACAAGTCGCGCACTCTGACGGACCGCGACGTGGAAGCGGTGGTGGCCGAGGCGGTCACTGCGATCGAACGTGAACACCACGCACGGATCCGCGGCTGAGCGGGAAGCACTCAGGGGTAGCAGGCAATGGCATTGACCAAGGCGGAGATGGCGGAAAAGCTGTTCGACGAAGTCGGTCTGAACAAGCGGGAAGCCAAGGAATTCGTCGACGCGTTCTTCGATGTGCTGCGTGAAGCGTTGGAACAGGGACGTCAGGTGAAGCTGTCCGGCTTCGGTAATTTCGATCTGCGGCGCAAGAACCAGCGCCCGGGTCGCAACCCCAAGACCGGCGAGGAAATTCCGATTTCCGCCCGTACGGTGGTCACCTTCCGTCCGGGCCAGAAGCTCAAGGAGAGGGTGGAAGCTTATGCTGGATCCGGGCAGTAACCGCGAACTACCGCCGATCCCGGCCAAGCGCTACTTCACCATTGGTGAAGTAAGCGAGCTGTGCGACGTCAAGCCGCACGTGCTGCGCTACTGGGAAACCGAATTTCCCAGCCTTGAGCCGGCCAAGCGCCGTGGCAACCGCCGCTACTACCAGCGCCATGATGTGCTGATGGTGCGGCAGATCCGCAGCCTGCTGTACGAACAGGGTTACACCATCGGTGGCGCGCGCCTGCGCCTGGACGGTCCGGATGCGCGCGAGGAATCCGCGTTGAGCAACCAGATCATCAAGCAGGTGCGCATGGAGCTGGAAGAAGTGCTGCAATTGCTTCGCCGGTGATCCAAAACCCAGCGTAATCCGCTATACTTCACGGCCCGCCGCACTGGCGGGCACATCGCAGCATCAGTCGGGGCGTAGCGCAGCCTGGTAGCGCATCTGCCTGGGGGGCAGAGGGTCGTCGGTTCGAATCCGGCCGTCCCGACCACTGTGATGAAACAGGAAGCCTGCGCAGCGATGCGTGGGCTTTTTTGTTGTCCGTAGAGTCGAGCCATGCTCGACTGATCTTCGAGGCGCCCGCAAACACTTGCGGACTATACGGCTCTGCCGTATAGTGGCGACATGTCACTCCTGACCGTGATTGAGTCACCACTCTTCAGCAGTTACTGGCCCGACTATTGGACGGCAGAACAGCACAGCGAATTTATTGCCTACATTGCCGGGACTCCCGAGGCAGGCGATGTGATCCCAGGATCCGGGGGCTGCCGGAAGGTGAGGTGGTCAGGTGATGGGAAGGGAAAGCGCGGAGGGGTGCGGGTGATCTATACCCTGCGTCTCGCCAACGGCGCTGTGGTTGCCCTTACCATCTATGGCAAAGGCACCAAAGAAGATATTCCTGCGCACATTCTGCGCGAGTTGGCAGAGGAGTTGGGTCATGCCGATGAATAAGAAAGAACTGGAAGCCCGTGATGCTGGCCGTAATGTTGGCGCTGAGCTGCTGGAGGCTGTTCGCTCGGTGAAAGCCGGCCATCTTGGTGCCGTGAACATGGTGCCTGTGTCGATAGCTGCAGAGGCGCGCCAGCGCCTTGGCATGTCCCAGGCGCAATTTGCGGGAATGCTTGGCGTCTCCGTGCGTACGTTCCAGGACTGGGAGCAGGGACGTCGTGAGCCGTCCGGCGCCGCCAAAGCTCTTCTGAAGATCGCCGCCGTACGTCCAGACGCTGTGCATGAAGCGCTTGCGGTGTGAGGCCTTGAATCAGGGCTCGCATAAGAAACCCGCCGACTGGCGGGTTTTTGCTTGATACCGGGCGTTCAGGCCCGCGGCCCATGCGGCGCGGTACTTCCCTTATCATCGGCGCACATCCGATCGCATCGGCATTCTCACGCACCCGACACCGGCTGTTGCGGCGGGCGTGCTGGAAGATGCGCGGACCACGACGACCACAGGGGGTTGCGTTGATCAGCAGTATCGTCATTCATCGCTCGGCTGGCGCAGGCGCGGCCGGCGTCCATGTCCTGGACACCACGTTCAAGGACAAGCGTGTCTTTGTATCCTGGGGCCTGCGCGGCGAGGACCTCAGCCGCGAAGCCGAACCGGCCGAAACCGTTGCCGCGCGCCAGGCGCTGCAGCGCGAATCGCGGCAGGTCGAAGGGCCTCGCAGCACCGAAGTCTTCATTGCGAACCAGTCCGGCGTGGGCATCAGCGTGTACCGGATGCTGACCGAAGCGCGCAGCGGCGATGCCGTGTTCTTCCTGTGCGACTCGCCCGCGGTGGTCGAGTGGCTGGTGACCGCGCTGGAGATCCAGGCGGGTTGAAGCGCTTTTTGTAGAGTCGAGCTTGCTCGACTGCTGTTGGCGGAAACAGTCGAGCAAGCTCGACTCTACGAGGGCGCAGTCGAGCAAGCTCGACGCTACGAGGGCGCAGTCGAGCACGGCTCGACTCTACAAAGGGCTTGCCAGCGCGGCATCCACGGCGGCGCGCGCGTGCAGGGTGGTGGTGTCGAACAACGGCACCGGGCTGTCCTGCGCGCGGACCAGCAGCATGATTTCGGTGCAGCCCAGGATGATCGCTTCGGCGCCGCGCGCGACCAGGCGCTGGATCACCTCCACATACACCTGTCGCGAGGCCTCGCTGACCACGCCGGCAATCAGCTCGTGGTAGATGATGTCGTGCACGTCGCGGCGGTCATCGGCATCCGGCACCAGTACCTCCAGCCCGAAGCGTTCGCTCAGCCGGCCGCGGTAGAAGTCCTCTTCCATGGTGAACGCCGTGCCGAGCAGGCCGACCGTGCGCACGCCCGTGCGCAGGATGGCCTCGGCAGTGGGATCTGCAATGTGCAGCAGCGGCAGTGGGCAGGCGGCTTCCAGCTGTGGCGCCAGCTTGTGCATGGTGTTGGTGCAGACTACCAGCAGGTCGGCGCCACCCGCCTGCAGCCGGCGCGCGGCATCGATCATCTCCGCGCCCAGCGCGTCCCAGTCGCCGTCGTGCTGCAGCTGCTTGATGCGGGCGAAATCCACCGACCACAGCAGCAGCTGCGCCGAGTGCGCACCGCCCAGCCGCTGGCGGACATCCTCGTTGATGAGGCGGTAGTACTGCGCTGAGCTTTCCCAGCTCATGCCGCCGATCAGTCCCAGGGTCTTCATGCGTGTCTCCGTGCTGGAAACCGCATTGCAGCACAGACCGGCCCCCGCATGCTGGCCGCCTTCTGTAACCGTCGATCGCGCCCCAGGCTGTACGTACCGCCGCGCGACGCCAGTCCGTAAGCTGGTGGGCTTCCCGCGTCGAGAACAGCAATGGCCCTGCAAACCTGGTGGTGGTTCCTCGCCACGGTCTTCGTGCTGTGTGGCACGCCGGGCCCGAACATGCTGCATATCCTCGGTCGCAGCGTCGGCCTCGGTTTCCGCCGCAGCGTGCCGGCCATGGCGGGCTGCCTGCTGGCCATGCTGCTGGTGCTCGCCGCCTCCGCCGCCGGACTGAGCGCGCTGCTGCGTTCCTCGCCGATGCTGTTCGAGGTGCTGCGCTATCTCGGCGTGGCCTACCTGGCCTGGCTGGGCATCAAGGCGTGGCGCGACAGTTGTCGGCCGACCCCGGCGGCCAGCGCAGGCGAGCCGCCGCTGGAGCCGGTCCACGGTGCAGGGGCGGTCTTCCGTGGTGGTTTGCTGGTGGGCCTGAGCAACCCGAAGCTGCTGTTGTTCGCCGCCGCGTTCCTGCCGCAGTTCGTCGATCCCGCGCGTGCGCAGGGCCTGCAGTACACCGTGCTGGTGGCCACCTTCGCCAGCTGCGAACTGTTCTGGTACGTGATGTATGCCGCCGGCGGCCACAGCCTGCGTCGCTGGCTGGCCAGGCCCTTCGCGCGGCGCTGGTTCGAGCGCCTGGTGGGCAGCGTGTTCCTGGCCTTCGCGATCGCGCTGCTGCGTTTCCGTCCGCGCTGAATGTTCACGCCGCGCGCGCGATGCGCTCACGAAGCCAGCATCGGCGAAGGCTTAACCTGTTCATACCGTTCGTACACCCTGTCGGGGAAAAGGATCGACATGATCAAGTGGGCCATCATCTTTGCCATCATCGGCCTCATCGCTGGCGCCCTTGGGTTTGGCGGCATTGCCGGCGCATCGGTCGGCATCGCCAAGTTCCTGTTCTGGGCCGGCATCATCATCGCCGTTGTGCTGTTCCTGCTCGGCATGACCGTGGCCAAGAAGGTCACCTAGTGCGGCAAAGCGAGAAAGGGGCGTTGAGCCCCTCACTCGAGAAATATCGATACACCGAGCCCGGCCTGAAGGTCCGGGCTTTTTTCATCCAGTCCTGCATCGAACGACGCATCGAGTTGTATCCGTGGGGTAAGTGCCCAGGTGACCCCCGCGCCCGCCACAGCCTCGTGGGGTTCATCACTCGATGCCGTGAAGCCTGCCTCGATGAATATCCCGAGGCGCTCGGTTGCCTCAAAAGACGCGCTGGGAGACCAGGTGGAGCGGTGGCTTCCCGCCCCACGCTGGTGGCTGGCGTAGAAGGCGCCCGTCCAGCGACCGCTTAACTGGTGTTCGACACTGGCGGCCAGCGCGTACTGGTGGCCGTCGCTGAATGAGGACCTGCCGGTGTCGACGACCGCCGAAGCACGCAGGGCCCAGGAGGTGGTTCCGGTGCTTCCCGGTCCGGCCCACTTCAGCGACACCGTTGTATCGCCAATACCTTCGTCGGTCGTTGCCGCAACCCCTGCAGCCGTGATTCGACGCCGGTTCCAAGGCGACGCCTGAACCTGCAGTTCCATCGCCTCGGTCAGGCCGGTGCGGAGCAGGGCAGAGCTGGTCACCTCACGGGAAGTGCCCGACGCATCGTGGGTGCGCTCGTAGGTGGGAAATCCGAATTCCAGCGCGACTCCGCGGGGCTTGACCGTATCGGTTGAAAAGCCCATGCCGGGGCGGTCGAAGCCGGGCACGGATGAGTCGTCAGCCCACGCAGAACCGACGGCCGCCACCAGCAGAACCGCGACAGAAACCAGGCGCATGAGAGCATCACAAGAGGAAGGCGCGCCAGCATGCGCCGGTCCGGCGTGCGAGCGGTGTGAGGGGCACTCAGTCGTCGATGCGGGCGAAACGCGGCTGCGGGCCGTGCTCACCCGGTACCTGCTCGACGAACATGGCATACGGGCGCACCCACAGGCCGCCTTCGCCGTACAGGGCGCGGTACAGCACCTGCGGCTGCAGGGTCTCGCTGCTGCGCACGATATCGATCACTTCATACAGACCGCCCTTGAAATGGCGGTAACGGCCCGGCTCGAGGCGGGGTAGGGGGCTGAGGTCGGACATGCGGGAAGTTTACTTCCGCGCGGGCGCGGGCGCGGGCGGCAGCGCGCACCACGCGTCGATGGCCTCGGCGGTGTTGGCCAGGCCCTGCGCCTGGGCCAGCTCCCACGGCCGCTCACAGCGTCCGCTGCGCTGGCACCACTGGTAGCCGGCCGAACCGATGCAGCCGTGTGCGTCGCGATCACCGCCGACAACGGGCGCGGCGGTGGTCGGGTCGCGGGCAGGCGCGGGTTCGGGCTGGGCGCAGCCGCCCACGGCCAGCATCAGCAGCACCGGCAGGAAAGCGGTCTTCATCGGCGTGGCCTCGGGGTCGGGGCCCTCAGTGTCGGCCGTGTGCCCCGGGGCGGCAAGCGCTCAGCTGATGCTGGCCCGCACCAGTTCCTCGAACAGGACCAGATAGCTGGCCACGAAGTAGAACTTCAGCAAGGTCGAACGCTGCAGCGGAAGCGAGGTGCGCATGTGGAAGGGGCCCCTGTTGGTGACGGTAGTGTGAAGCGCCCCTAACTTCGTGACAAGAGTCACTAAAAACTTTCACTAAACGGACTCAGAGATGTGATGGGGGTGGTGTTCTGACGTTCTGGTCAGGAATTTTCGTACTAATCCGATAGGCACTCCCTGATTGGCTGCCTAGGGTGGGCGGCAACCGCTGGCGCCCCGGCGGCGCTGCCCGTTCCCTTCAAGGAGTCCACCATGGTCATTACCGTCAAATGCAGTGCCGCGCACTGGTCCGTCCTGGACCCGGCGACCGCGGTCGCCGAACCCTTCGCCAGCGGCGCCGCTGCCTTTGATGCTGCCCTGCTGCGCGCCAGCGACCACCACCGCCGCACCGGCCAGGACAGCACGGTGCGCGTGGAGGCGCTGGGCAACACCGTCGACGCGGTGCATTTCAGCCACTGAAACGCTGGCGTACCAAGGTCAGGCGGCTTCTGCCTCTGCCAGGGCCCGGTCGATGAAGCGGCGCAGCCAGGCGGCGCTGATGTTCTTGCCGCAGACATGCGCGATCTGCCTGGGCAACGCCTTGTCGCGGAGCAGGTTTTGCGGTTGTCGGGCGAGCACCAGGATCTGCAGGTCACGGCGCAGGCAGCAGACCCTGCGCAGAAGCGGAATGCCGTCAGTCTGGCCGATGGTCGGCATGCAGGGGTCGATCACCAGCACACGGCATCGTGGGTCGGCGATCTGCTGCAGGACTTCCGAAGGGGAGCGGGCGTCGGCGATCGTGTCTGCGCCGAAGTGGGGGTGGAGGTGCTGGTTGAGCTCGCGGCGGACCCAGGGGTTGGCGTCTGCGATGACGATGGTTTCCGGTAGGGGGATCTGGTCATCATCCCCCCGATGGACGTTCCTTTCAGACGGGCGTGCTTCCGGCAAGAAAGTAGTATTTGAATGCATTGGATGAGCGTCGAGAGTGAACACGAGTTCGCAGCGGAGGTCGCTTGACAACGCATCCAACGATGTGTCGGCGAACTGACAAATAAATGCCCCCGTCGACCGGGCATCACCGGATCAACGATAGCGACAAAGCTCTGGGTGCAGGTCTGGCTGCTGCGAGCTCATGTGGCACTGGTACTCGTTGGTATGGGAGCCGCGCAGGAATCCCACGGAGGCGCTGGTGCCAAGGATCGGATCCGGCTTCATCACGCACCAGAATTCGTTAGGGTTCGCGGTGATCGTTCTGCAGTGGGACGTGCTGGAAGGAAGCCCGATATCTTCGGGACTCATCACATCATTGATGGTTCCCTCAGCGAGCCGAAGCGTCATTCCGGTCTTGCCTGGGATGATGTCGCTGAGAGCGGCAGTAAGTTTGGCCTTCGCTGTATATTTCTGGTATTGCGGCAGGGCGATCATCGCCAGGATCCCGATGATCGCCACCACCACCATCAACTCGATCAACGAAAAGCCACCTTGCCCATGGGTTTTTGTGGCGGCATGTCGCGCCTGTCTCTGCAACGTTGTCATGAAACAATCCTCACGAAATCAGGATGCGCGTGAAAAAGAGGGCCTGCGCAGGCAGGAGGCGGTGGGAAGTGCTGCCCGCACCGCCTGGCTGCCCGCAGCGAACTCAGCTACGACAGGTCGCCGGAAGAAGCTCGGCATCGCTGACCGTGCCCTTGCAGGTCCAGTTGCCTTGATAATCCCGATCAAGGGTCAGCTCACCGCCGCCGTAGCCTGCATCTGTTCTGAGATGACAGGTCAGCGTGCCGGTGCCGTCCGTCTCGTTGATGGAGACATCAAATGACTCGCAGCGGGAGCTCGATGAAGGGAGACCGAGTGTTTCAGCGGTCACGCCGTATATTGCCCCTTCCGCCAACAGAGTCTCGTACCCCACCTTTGCCGGAGTAATTTCGGCCAGCGCTGCAGCCAGTTTCGCCTTGCTTGAATACTTGAAGTACTGGGGCAGCGCGATCATCGCCAGAATGCCGATGATCGCGACGACCACCATGAGTTCAATGAGTGAAAAGCCCTTCTGGCCAGTTCTGATTGCGGGCAGACTGCGCATTTTATGTTCTTTCATTTTTTCCTCCCCTGTGCGGATGATTGACGATTCGGCCGGGATTCTTCTGTATTCCGGCTCGCCAATAGATAATCACCAGTTCGCAGTGGTGGATATTCAATAACTGGTAAAAGCGTATTTTTATTATGCTGGTTTCGCGAATTTAGGATTAATTGAATGGATGGCCGGGGCGCAGGGAACAGTCCCGGCGGCCGTAGGTCAGCGGTCGCTGCACGCTGTTGGAAGCCACCTGGGATCAGCCACATCGGCCACGCAGAGCCACGTGCCCTGTGGTTCACGCTTCAGGATCAAGGTGGCATCAGCAGGTACGTCACCCCGCACCTGGCAGGTGAGGCGGGCGCGCCCGTTGTCAGGCAGATGGATGCTCAGCTGCGCGCAGAGCGCCGCGCTGGCTGGCAAGCCGAGATGCCGGTCGCCGGGTTCCAGATCGCCATCGGCATAGCTGGCTTCCACCCATGGAATCGCTTCACCGAGAACGGCGAGCGCAGCGTGCAGTTCAGCGCGCTGGCGGTCGCTACCTGCTTTGGGCACGGCCAGGATCACGCTGTAAACAGCGATGATCGACGCGGAAATGGCTGCGACCGCCCAAGGCTGAAGCCGGGGCGGGGGTGAGTGGTCTGCGTGTGCGGGGGAAGACGCGTGCATGGTGCTGGCTCCACGGTGCGAAAGCCCATCAGGGAGGCATCCCTGGGCCGGGGCCGCTCTCCCCAGCGGCCCCGGCATTCCCTTCCCCGATTCTGTGTTCGGCTGGCTGTGCTTTACAGCGCCAGCGAGCTTTCCACGTCCAGCACCATGCGGCGGGCGAGGGCCAGGTTGGCCTTCTGCCGGTCCAGCACGACGTAGAAGAACAGGCCCTTCTTGGCCGACACCGGGCGCAGCACGTGATAGGCGCGGCCCAGAGTGATCAGGATGTCCTCGATGCTGTCATTGAGGTTCAGCGCCTCGGCCGTCTTCATCTTGGCGCGCAGCACTTCGGTATTGCCGGCCGCGGCCAGCTCCATGTCCACGCCGGAGCCGGCTTCACCGAGCAGCATGCCGCTCTCGTAGTCGACCAGTGCGACGGCTTGCGCGCCGTTGATCTGCATGAGCGTGTCGAGGCATTTGTTGATCGCGGTATTCATTTCAGTGGTCCGTTGCGGGTGTTTGGAGGAAAACAGTCGTCTGAGCAGAGAGAGGGACATTCATCGGTTCGTGTTGTCGGCCAGCGTGCGCACGCACTGCTTGGCGTGCCACAAGACGTTGCCGATGACGCAGCTGTGGTCGCAGGCGGTCATCAGCAGCCGCTGCTGCTTTCCGGGAATGGCCAGCATCAGCACCTTGCCGTCGGCGGCATCAAGGATCAGCGTGTCCAGTTCGCCAAAGCGCAGCTCGCGGCCAAGCGCGCTGGCCAGGCCCAGCATCGAGCTGGTCATCGCGGCGAGGCGGTCGGCGACGTTGCCCTTGGGGCCGGCCTGCGCCAGCGCGAAGCCGTCGGCGCTGGCGACGACGATGGCCTGTATGCCGGAGACGTCGCGTGCCAACGCGTTCAATGCCGCTGCGGCGTGGAGGGCGTCATTCATCGGCGGTCGCCACGGCGTTGCATTCGATCTGGCTCATCAGCAGGTCCATCGCGGTGATGGCCTGCTTCATGTCGCGCGGATCCAGCGGCAGCGCCGGCAGGTGCGGCGCGTGCTCGCCCAGCCAGGCCTGCCAATGCGGCAGGACCGGGTCGTCGGTGCGCCCGCACTTGGTGATGCCGATGACCACTGGCAGGGTGGGTGCGTGCTCGGCAATCGCCTGCAGGTGCTGCCCGGCGAGGGTGGCGTTGACGCACTTGCTGCCATCGACCAGCACGATTGCACCTTCGGCACCTGCCAGCAGGATCGGCCAGATGTACGAGAAGCGTTCCTGGCCGGGCGAGCCGTACAGGCGCAGGCGGTCGCCGCCGGGCAGGTCGATGTCGCCGTAATCCATCGCCACGGTGGTGTACTCCTTGCCCACGCTGGGGTCGGTGTTGCGCGCTTCGGTCACCACGGCCCGGCCCTGGGTGAGGGTCTGCACGAGGGTGGATTTGCCGGCACCGAGCGGGCCCATTACTACGATCTTGTGCTCACGCACGGTCATGCACTCCAGCGGATACGAAGTTGGCGCCACAGGTTGACGAGGCCGTCGGTGGGCGAGGGGCGGACCGGTGCGTCCTCGCCCATGACCGGAAAGGCATAGGCGGTGAGGAAGGCGGCGTTGAAGAACGACTGCACCGCGCGTTGCGGCATGTCGAGAATGTCGCAGCACGCCTGCACCGAGGCGCCCTGTTTGATCAGCAGCGCACAGAGACGGAAGTGGTCGGGGCGGTGCGCCAGGATGCGGAAATCCGGCCAGCGGCGCAGGCGCAGCTTTGCGTCCATCTGCAGCGGTGGCATCAGCCGGTCGAGTCGCGTTGCGGCCAGGCCGATGTTCCACAAGGACGGGCGCAGCGGCAGGTTGCTGGACACGATCGCGCGCTGCTCGAACAATTCCTGCGGCACCGGTGCCAGGCTCAACGCCGGGTGCTCCTCGGCCAGCAGTTTCTGCAGCAGGGTCAGCGCGATCGGCGCGGGTGCCGTGGTCATCATGCGGTCGTTTTTCGCATCCAGCCAGCACACCGTCGCATCGTCATGTATGACTGCGGCATAGGCGGACCGGCGCGGCATCGCGGTGTCGCCGGCGAGGTGGATGCGCAGCTGCTGCACGAACGGCAGGGCAGCCGACGGCAGTGTCGCCGGCGCCATTGGTGGCGGCGCGAACAGCTCGCTGGGATCCTCGAAAGATGAGCGACGGAATCGGACCATGGGGCTCGGCGCAGTGAATGATCGGGGAGCGCCATGTAATCGTCTTTCCGGGTTTTACGCCATGAAACTATTGGGAAAGTTGCGCTTTGTTTTCGGTTTTCCATGATTTATGCAAATAGTTGAAAGTCCGCCGAATGACTGCGTTCTGAGGATTATTGAAAAGGCGCGATGTTAAGTTGACGGCGCAGGGATGGATTATTAGCGTCCTCGCTGCGCACTATGGCGTGGCTACCTCGGGATAATCATCATGCTCACTCGAATCGCCATTGCGGACGACCATCCGATCGTGCTGCTGGGCACCCGCGTGGTGGTCGAGGCAGGCGGTCGGCACCGCGTCGTGGCGGAGGCGCACAGCGCCGAACAGCTGCTCACCTTCCTGGCCAGCGAACCGGTGGATCTGGTGGTGACCGATTTCTCCATGCCCGGTGGCAGCCGCTCCGATGGCCATGCGATGTTGCAGGCGCTGAGTCGCAATCACCCTGATGTGCCGGTGATCCTCGTCACCATGATCACCAACGCGACCTCGCTGCAGATGGCCCTGCGTTCGGGCGTGCGTGGCCTGGTCCACAAGGGCAGTGGCGTGGACAACGTGCGCGAAGCAGTGGACGTGGTGCTGGCGGGGCGCCTCTACCTGGACCCCGTGCTGGCGCCCTGCCTGCAGGAGGCTGGACGCGAGCGGTCCCTGTCGGTGCTGTCGCCGAAGGAGCTGGAGGTGCTGCGCCTGTACGTGTCCGGTCCGTCGATCACCGAGATCGCCACGCAGCTGCGGCGGACCGTCAGCACCATCAGCCGGCAGCGTCAGTCAGCCATGCGCAAGCTCGGCATCAGCAATGACGCCGAACTGTTTGCCTATGCGTTCGAGGAGAAGCTGGGTACGCCGCAGGGCGGCATTGCCATCGGCCATTGATCGCCGGTGCTCGCGCAGGCTCGGTCAGGCCCGGTTGGGTTGCTTGAACGGATTACGAACCGCGCCACTTTCCCCCTCTGTGCGTCGCGCGCGGAATCCCGGATGCTTGCGCCATCGTATTCATCGGGAGAAGTGGCAATGGGCAAGGGATCGGGCAGGGGGTTGGGGTGGGGTGCCGTGGCGTGCCTGGTGCTGCCGATGCTGGCGGCCGCCGGTGCCGCGCAGGCGCAGCGTTACGGGCATGACGACCGCTACGACAACCGTGGCAGCGGCATCGTGCGCTGCGAGTCGGTCAAGAACCGCAGCAACGAATGCCGCCTGGACGGGCGTCCGCGGCTGATCCGGCAGTTGTCCGGTTCGGCGTGCGTGGAGGGCCGCACCTGGGGCCAGTCGCGCGGTGGTGTGTGGGTGACCCAGGGCTGCCGCGCCGAGTTCGTGGGTGAATCCCGCGGCGGTGGCTGGGGCCATGGCGGCGGCTGGGGCGGCAACGGTGGCCAGGTGATCGCCTGCCATTCCAACGACCGCCGGCAGAAGTACTGCGACGCACGCATCCGCCGCGACGTGCGCCTGGTCAAGCAGGATTCGCGCAGCCCCTGCGTGGAAGGCCGCACCTGGGGCTGGGACCGCCGGGGTGTGTGGGTCAGCGATGGCTGCCGGGCCCAGTTCCAGATCAACTGATCGGACGACGTTGGCATTTTCGTTGTTCAGATTCAGATTAATCTGATGGCGATCACAGTTCATTCCTCGTATCGTCGGCACCCGGGGGCAGTGCGCCTCCCGGTGTGCCCACCGTCATCGAGACGCTGTTCAAGGAGTGAGCAACGCATGTTGATCCGTCTGCAATGTGAGCAGCGCCAGTGGCGCGTGCTGCACCCGGACAAGCCGGAACCGATCGAGTTCCGCGACGGTGTCCGTGCCTTCGATTTCGCCGAAACCCTTGCGCGCCTGCATTTCACCGACACCGGCCAGCGTGCCGCAGTGCGCGTGGAAGCCAGTGGCGCGTTCGTCGAGGCGGTCAGCTACGGCTGAGCGTCTACGTCGGGGTCGGATCCCTTTCCGCAGGAAAGGGCTCTGACCCCTTATCCACGCACGGCGTGGATCTACTGGGGCGTCGAGGTTGGGGTCGGATCCCTTTCCGCAGGAAAGGGCTCTGACCCCTCATCCACGCATGGCGTGGATCTACTGGAGCGTCGAGGTTGGGGT
>JAAIGF010175504.1_pt1 | contig 13963 bp, 10 predicted proteins | sample 6487441 | NCBI WGS metagenome assembly JAAIGF01 (sample SAMN13974129, study PRJNA590717) | phyllosphere metagenome | biome: pepper field; feature: multiple bacterial spot infested pepper fields; material: pepper leaves; isolation source: leaves from pepper fields | host: Capsicum annuum ... | reverse complement strand
TATAAAAAATCACTTAGATTTCCTCTCAAACGAAGCATTATACTTTTCTAGCTTCTCAAGTACAGCCTGTAACTCTTCGCTAGCTTTCCTAACCCATTCAGCGCGTTGGCGAACTGCTGCCATTGGATTCATTACCTTTAATTTCGGATTCGGCTTCTCATGATCTAATTCCGAATAGATATTCTTCCAATTATCTATGAATTCTAATGGAGTATAGAATTTACGGTCTTTCGAATCATATATCCAACAACCATTTACGTATGCATTCTTATAAGTAGCAATTATGTGACTAGGCACTTCAATCACTTCTGGACCTTTACCACGCCACGCTGGTACTAATTCGGGTTTATCAGCCATAGATTCTTACTAATATTATTAGCAAATATAAATGAATTGTTTCTGAAATTGCAAAGATTAATATAGGAGATTTATCAATTGCAATTGATAAACTAAGAGTTTACTAAATAGCTCATAGGCAAACAATAAATACTCTAGACCTGTTTATTTCAGCTCCTCTGCCAGCATCATTTTTTCTTCCATTACATTTTCTCGCCATTCCTCTTCATTAAGGTTATTTGGCTGCTCAGGATATGGTATTTTGTCAGGATGGAAGTAATGATGCTTAAAGTAAAAATCATATGAGCCCGCGACAATACCCATGTTTGGCATGTATATAAACCGATCAATTCCACGGCTAAAATCTGGACCGTGGGAAACATTGGAGAAACCAGCAGTCCAGAACTTGTAAGCCTTCTCTCCGTTGATAGTTAATGTGTCACTTAAATACTCTCTACATATACGCCACCCCTCATCCATGTTTGCTATTTCACCAGTAGGTGATATGGAAAGTGGTAGCATTTCATGCGGGTAGATTGCAGTATAAATCTTTGCATATGACTTAATAGACAAATTGTGGTCTGTTAAATTCAGCTGTCCATAAAGAGTAGGCATGGTAGAACCCACGGATTTTATTTCAAATATTTCTAGAAGACAATTTTTACTGCGGTAATACTTTCCGTTCTTTCTAACCACAGCAAAGTAACGATTAAAAAATTTCCGTTGCATATTAGTCATACCTTCGTAGTAACCCATATTTGGAAAAGCTAAATACGATAGGCTTCCAATTTCTTTTTTTTCTGCAAATACATCCACCGAATCTATTGGAAACCATAATTCGCCAGTGATGACATCAGGAAGCACAGTTAAAAGAGCAATTCTTTGGTAACGATGACCTGGCTTGTCAAAAATAATATTATATGTCTCTACAGTATATTTCTTCTTGTATAGCTCATCAGTTTGAAATGTATAACTTTTGACATAATATTGCTCGGTATCCTCTGCACTAGTCTCATTTGTATCTGAAATAATTACATATCTATCTTGCTGCGCATAAGATGGTAAGAAGTACGCAAAAGCTAAGACGATGATTATAATTTTACGGGCATTTAGAGCCGAGTGAGTTCCCATTTCTTGTATCTCTTTCATTTTGATTCAGTATTATCATTTGATTACTTCTTCCTAACACTATACCTGAAGTTACTAACGCCTCAATTACATCGTTAGATAACGATGGATTAAAAATTTTCAAATCCTCTTTCATAAGATCAATAAAGCCTTTGAATCTTCCATGCATATACTGTTGATCAATTTGATATTGTGTGCCAGAGTTGGATGAATATATTTTTATTTCAGGATACTTTTGATTAAACTGTCCCTGTAATCTATATCGTTCCAACTCCATGTAGCCATGCCAAAATTCATGATACATTGTTACAAGTAAGTATTCTTTAGATGAATTATTCAAAATGAATGTGGATAATGCCACCTTTCGATCATTTATACTTGTCGAGGGAAGAATCATGCCATCATAGTCGCTATTCGTAAAGGTCCTTGGAACAAAAGCTATGTTAACACTTTTCTGAGGCCCACCAAATGTGCTATTAAAATAAGAAGAAATTTTGGAATCAGACTGCTTCATATATGCCAAAACAGCATTAGCACAAGGATATCCCTGTAAAGAGTCACGTATTTCAAAGTATTCTTCTGGTGGCTCTGGTTCAGTTGGATTCTCGCCGTAATCAGGTTCAACAGGAGCGTATGGATCAGGCTGGTAATGTCCACCACCACCACCACCACCGCACCCGCTGCATCCTCCTCCTCCTCCTCCGTTACCAGGAGGATTTGTGGATGGATCACCCGGCGGTGGAGGTGGTGAGGTAGGAGGATATATTGGTATTTCATCTATATCTAATTGCCAATCTGGGTCGTCAGGATCATTTCCACTACTAGCTCTTCGCAAATCACCTATGGAACCTTTTTTTGTAGATGATATTTGTTTTATACTTTGTTTACCGGTAGTATTTGCAACACGCAGTTTTTTTGTTTCAAAAATATAAAGACCCTCCATATATAATTTGCCATCGCCTGTGTATACTTTCAAGGGCGAATTTCCAATAAAAGGATTCTTTTCAAATTCTTTTATGATCCCATGAGGTTGACCCTGACCATCTATGACAACTACTAATTGAGAGAGATATGCTGTTGCTTTACCGTTTTTATTTAGAGACACAGATACAAATGATTGATCATGTGCGTTTTTCCGCACCTTGTAACTATTCCAATTAGGAACTAGTTCTGAAAGATTTATATCAGAATTACTTGTCGCACTCCTTGCCCCTCTGTTAAACCACTGTTTTGCTTTCAATAGGACACTATCCTTAGGTGACAGCTCATTATTATCTACATAACTTTCCTTTGTACAAGACAAAATTATGCCGTTTAAAAAAAACAATAGTACAAAAAAGTCAATACAACGATTAAATTTCATGGTAGGTAGTACGTTGGTTATTCCCCTAATATAGAATTTATTGTTTAATAATAAAAGAATAAAGATATTTAATGCTAATAAACAAGTATTTGCTAGATCTTACGCTTCACACCAAACCACCACAACGAATACCCAATAACAATAACCACCGCACACCCAAACCCTATCCAATTACCCCAAACCGTCCAAAAACTAGGCTTGCTCTCACTCGCCTTCTCCTCTTTTCGTTGTTCCTGCTTCTTCCCTTCCTGCTCGACACTATCTTTCTTATGGTCCAGCGTACGTGAAACTTCACCAACTATATTACGTGCCGCATCCGTTTGCTGTTTAGTGTTCTGTACGATACTGTCAGCTTCTGTGGTAATGGTGCCATCTGGAGCAATAGTAGTTTGCGCGCCGGGCTTTGTATATACTTTTGTTTGGCCATCAGTGCTAGTCACGGTGCGCGTATTCTCTTCGACACGGCCAGTCTCTTTGATGGTAAGATCGGTACTAACTTTGACATCCTTGGTCGATTCTACCTTGTCCAGGCTCTTTTCCGATCGCTTGGATTTACGGAAGATGCCGCAGCTAGTAAGCACAAGGCATGCCAGCACTATCGTTAAAATACGTATCATAACTTCTCAATTTTAATAGTCATTCCTTCCAATTTACATGACAGCGAATCCAGCAGCGGCACAAGCTCATCCAAAGGCTGGGCAATACGCTGTACTGGTACCGGCTTGCTCTGCGGCTCATCGCCAACTGCGACGATAAGCACAAATAGAATTATCCATTTCATTTGCTTTTCCCTTTCTGTTGTTGAGCAACGCTATCCACCTTCACCGCTGCGCTGTCGACTTTGATAGCTGCTTGGGTAACCTTGTCGACAGCTGGTGACACTTGGTTGCGTACCTCTTCGATCATCTGCTTATACAGCCTATCTTGCATCTCGGTCATTTGCTGATTGTGCTTATCGCTACGATCAGTAACGTAGTAAAGCACAAACCAAAATACCGATACGACGGTGATCAAAGCATACGTTACCGGATGATTGACCACCTGCATAAAGGATGGCTTTTGCTTATCGCCGCCTTGAGATTGCTTGCCTTGCTCTTCTGTTTTCATTTATTTATTAGCTGTGAAGTATAAATCAGCTTCTTCTTTACGCCTGCGAGTTAACCCAGCCAGCACACGGACGCCTGCTTTGTTCCATCTAGGAAACTCGGCCCGAATCGTTGGATCGCATGGATTAACATTGATTTTTCTAAGCAAAGTAGAATTCCCTAAATTCGTGCCTCCCAGATTGTATGTGAAGCTAACGAGTGCATCGAATTGATTTTGGTTCAATGCGACTTTCACCAATCGATTTACATCTTTCTCGTAAGTTTGCTCAAGCAGTTGCGCAAGCATGTCACTTGCCTGCTTTTCCGTAATTGCAGGATCTTTCATTGTTACGCGCTTACCATTGGGATATCGGATGACTCCATATCCAATTGTAGGAATGCCTACAGGATCTAAGTATGGTTTGCTGTAGAATCCTTCGTATTTCTTGATTAGGGCTAAGCCCTTTGCTGATGTTTTCATCTATGCCACTCCTTCCGCTTGAACTGACCCAATAGCATCCATTTCATCTAAAATAGCTATCATCAATGCGCTATCACGGATGCCTGCGCTAAAACCGATGTTAACGTATCCAGTTTCATTTTTGGATGCAGTGACGGATGATTGTTCCTTATTGCCACTTACAGTGATCGAGCGAACAGAATCACCGGATCTTTGTACATTAAAATTGAGTGTCCAGCCATTAAATTCCGCTCTTGATTGTTCCTGTACCGAAGTAGCTACTACTTCACGCACTATTTTGGTTTCGTTTGCCATATGATTTTATTTTAATATTTTGCTTGATTTTCGTGTGTTAAAATTTTCTATTGATATGTTTTTCTACACATTACCTAGAATATAGATGTCGTTTATTGTTACGTTATCAGTTACCTTACCAGACCAAATACGCATTATCCTAACATTGTAATAGTTATTTCCAGCATTGATATCTCTTGCCATAAACTGATTGCCGACACAATACCATCCGTTAGGTATCCAAGCACTTGTTGCGCCTGATCCTGTATGATATCCCTCATACTGTTTATTCTGTGATGAATCAGGATTATTACCAGCATTATACAAATACCTTACTGTTCCAAATGGTGTCTTAGGTTGACCGTTTTGACTATTGCTTGAGGATTGTAATATATTCCGAGCATCACTATTACTTATTGTACTTGAAGATGTAAGTAGATACAGGTTTACAGGCGCTGAACTTGCAGGTACATTGTTAACGTAAACAATACCAGCCATACCAGCTTCCCAAAGCTTAGCACCATTCGAATCATAGAATATCATAGATGGTTGACCATTGATTAATCCCATCTCTATACCTACTTGTCCGTTTTCGTGTCTAACCTTGAGAAGGCCATCACCAGTTTCATTCAAAGTAGTCCTATTCGCTTCTGTACTAGTGCGTAAACGATTTACAGTTAATTCATCTACTTTGATCTTGTCTGCTGTGATACTATTTGTTGTGATCTCACCACCGTTAATAGTGGTTGTATTTGGTGTTGTCCACTTATTGATGCGACCGTTTGCAGCATCTGTTTTACCATTCACATAATCAAGACCATTCTGCAAACTATCTGCTCTACTATTGGCTGTATCAGCTTTTCCGTTTGCCGTATGCGCCACGCTATTAGCAGCATTTGCAACATTGATACCTCCTTGGATGTGATCTTGTGCCCCTTGGTCTAAAGAATAGAACGATATCCGCCCAGACAGATCGATCGTTTTACCAAACATCTTAATCCCCTGACCATCCATGCGGAACTCCGATTCGATTTGCTGATTAGTTGGACGTTTGGCAATCTCCGCGTCGACATCTTCCGCTGCTGGTGTCCAATCGCTAGACTTATTACCAGTCTCTAATTTGATGAACGCAACCTGAAACCAGCGATAGGATGGCGCGTCAAACCCAAGCCTTAATTGTAGATCGCTGCTATTAGGTGGTGTTTTGAAGGTGAATATTTTTTTTGCCCAATCTTCGTGTCCTTCTAATGGTATGTTTACGAAATGATCGCCTAATTCGTTCATTAAGTACGAACTTGATCCAAAAGTTGCTTCGACTCCTTGCGTACGATACCAAAACGATAACGTGTGTTCTGTATCTCGCTGTAAGGATGTCGTCCATGGAGCGAGATAGAGATAGGCGTCGCCGCCATTAGAGTCGAATGCGAATGTATTATGGCCTTTGAAACTTCCTAAACCGAGTGGATTCGAACCATAAACCCAATTTAATATAGCATTCTGGCCGGATATAGTTGTGAAATCTGGATTTGCGAAATCACCGTTTCGAAAATAATTGCGACCTCCAATGTTAATAGCTCTTACCTTACTATCTATCTGGCCTCCTACAGTCAGATTAATAGCTGTCGGGGTTAATTTAGCTTCTGCTCCCTGTATTCTTCCGGTAACGCTATCAATGCTTTGGGATTGAAGTATAAGTGAATTAGATAGATTAACGATACCGCTTTCGGTCAATCCGACTCGCTGCCCCAGCTCATTGAAATTTGTTGTCGATACCTTTTGCTTAATTTCATTATCAAGAATACTAATAGCCGCGATGGACTCTGTCCTTACAGCAGCTATTGCAGAAGACACATCTTCTGGAGCTGGTGTCCAATCAGTTGCTTTATTGCCCTTTTCAACTTTTACTTGGGTTACATTCATCCACGCACCTTGACCACTAATACTAGTAAAACCAAGTCTAAGTTTAATTTCTTCACCATTTGGTTTGAATGTGTAAGCTGCATTCCTCCAAACTTTATCACCTACCATCTCCATTGGAATTGGTGTATGTACCTGTGATATTGGATCGAATATATAAGATGAACCTCCGTTAATCGAGCCTGCTGTTTTGTAATAAAAACTAAGAGTATATTCATCACCTATAATCAATGATTTGACAACAGATGTTAAGTAAGTATAACTATCAGTTACAGGAAGCCACCCATTTGTGTTCTTTTCAATTCTTAATAATGGTGAAAATTTATCTACATTGAAATCCGTATCCCTAGGGTCTATAAAAGCTACACATCCATAAAAATCGGCAGGTAATGTTTTTCCTAATTTAAATTCTCCATCAGGATATAAATTTCTTGCACCTACACTAATACCCTTAATCTCGTTTGTTACTTCTGTTTTAGTTGCACGTAGTTCAATTTGGTTAGCATTTTGAGTAATAGCTGTTTCAGCTTGATTAACGCGACCTGATAAACCATTTACATTGTTATTAAGCGCTTCAAACTCTGTTTTAGTCGCTCGCTGTTCGATAAGTCCGGCCTGCTGGGAAATGCTAGTCTCCGCTGAGCCGACACGTTGGTCCAAAGCGTTGAAGCTTGATTCGCTGACCTTACTATTGATTTCTGATACCAACACCTCAAACTTCGTGTTGGTATCTTTTTTTACCACCTCCAATGCGTCCACCACATCTTCTGGAGCTGGTGTCCAATCAGTAGCTTTGCTGCCTTTTTCCAGTTTGACATCTCTGATGGATAGCGTTGCAATGCCTCCAATACTTCCATTATTATCAAATCTGATGAAATCGCTGCCAGAAGTTTCAGAACCAGTTGTGAACGTTAATGTCTTATATGCCCAAATTCCGTGAGTAGTTTCAACTACTCTCATTCCGTGATAACCAGCTTGTGAAATATAATACATATCAGCACTTATAACATTGCTGGTCATCAATATCATACACGACAAGGTATATTCTGTATTAATTTCTAACTGCTTGGATATACCATACGTGATATAGTTTTCGCCGCTCGTGTCATTCGAAATTTCTTTTAATCGTCCACTATCCAGCACATAATTTTTCCCTCCAATACTCAATGCCTTAAGTGCATCGTCTGCAAACTTGTTGGCGGCATTGATCGCTGCGTCACGTGCGCTGTTGGCTTTATTTGTCGCATCTCCTGAAGCCTGGCCTATCGCATCACTTTTAGCTTGCGCAACAGTATTATCCGACTGACTTTTGGTATAAACATTTGATCCGTTCTCTACGATAAATTTACCTTTCAGGTAAGCATTTTGTGCAAATAGGCCATATCCCGACAATGCGCCCAGCTGCGCGTCGGTGATACCGTCAAGCTTTCCTAGCCTAACCTTTGTTTTGCCTTCCAGATTGGCACTATTGGCGCCATCCAAGATATCAATGTAGGGTGAGCCAACGTCGCTATTGGACATATAGATCAATCCTTGACGAGCGGCGTTAGCTGTGTTACCGAATTGGAATAGCTTATCGCCTGAAGCTGGCCGGCCAGCACCGACGAATGACGCTTTATCTAAATCAAAGACTGATTCAGAAACGCCTATTACCCTTGCTACGTAATACTTGACCCCCCTGCCATCCCACACCTGGCACCGGACGATGTCATTCGCACGAAAGGGCACGAATATGAATCCGCCATCGGTATTGATATGACAGGCGTAATGATCATCCATCTCGTATACCTGAGCGATCTCCGCGACATTTGTTACAGCAAAGCTGCCACCGGTACCAAGGATTTCGCGAATGTTGAGTGTCACAACGTTTAGCTCTTTACGAATGGACAATGAGTCGAACTCTGCTGATCCGTCCGCGTTTATCCTAAAGCCATGGCCAGTCGCGCCACTGGTATAGCTTGTTGATGCGACGGAATTAAAGCGTACCTCACTATCCGTTTTAACAGCTTGATCGATATAAGTTGGTTGCTCCAAGCCATTCCAAAGGTCGGCTGTGCCTGCCCATGCTTTTGCGCCACCCATGTATAAGTAACTGCCAGACTTCCATAGGGCATCGCTTGCAGAATTGGAAATTTGAGGGATTCGAAGCTGGCTAGTAATTATTGCTCCTGATAAAGTAATTGTATCTGTTGTGCGTACAGGTTGGTTAAGATAATCGGCAAATTGCCGACCATTCCACTTATCAGAATCAATGGCATAGTCAGCAACATCTGCTTTTTGAGCACGTGTAGCATTATCTGCAGTTGTTGCATGATCAGCTCGCAGAGCAGTTGCTGCAGTTGTTGCAGTATTAGCATGCCCTGCTGTAGCCGAGTATCCAGCGCGTTCCGCAAACGTGGCCTTGGTCGATAAACCATCCTGCGAGATTCCCTTACTAACGGTATTTGCCAAACGATCCGACATGTTGCGTTCTCGAATCAGTTTGTTAATGGTGATGATGTTGCTTAACGTAAAATCATACAAATATTCTTGCTGTAAATCACGAGTATAGCTATCAACGCGGATGCTACCATTAAAACCGATATCTTCCGCTTGCAGCTCGACCAGTCCGCCTAGTGTTAATTCCACTTTATTCTCCAATACGAATTTTGGAGTTAGCTTGCCTGTCCAATCGTATTGCTCGACACCTTCTTCTGCAAAATATTGGTCACCCAATTCCTTTACACGTCCTTCTGCATGATCTACATAGGATTGCGGCATATCAATATTGAGAAGTACAAATGTATCTCCAATAGCAGGCTTCAATTGCTCATTAGGGATTCCTTGAGGATACGCATTGTCATCTGTAATGGCACTGAATAAGATTTGTTTATTGGCGTGCGTGTAGCCATCTTTTGCAATGGTGAAAGTGAATCCATTAAGCAAACCAGAGGTAAATGCTATTTGTGCGCTCGTTCCATCATCCAACAAGTGATCATTTAAATCAAAATCCAAGTCTGTCGAACGGATGATATTGATAGCACTAGTCGCGGTAACTTTTGCATTTAAGCGAGGATAGATGTTTTCAAAAACAATTACGCTTTCGACCCTATCTTGACCGTCCTGATATGTTGGGTTGACCAGTGGGTTTCCACCAGTTGGCTGTATGTTTCGATGGCCATAACTATTAGGAATGTTTTGCGAACCGCCAGCAACCGTTAGGTGTGTCACGATCGGATCCTCGCGGCGAGATCGGGCTAGTTCATATAACCCCTTGCCTTTTCCATAAGCAAGTGAAAGACCTGTATCATTTTGACGGCGCGTAAGGTTGATCGTTTTTCCGTCAACCCAAAATTCGAGATTTGTTTGATCAGCTACATCTTGAAGAACCGTCAGTAATTTTGCGGAATTGTAAGTCCACTGAATTACGTCCGTATCATCGACAATACCTAAACTCCATCCCGATGAAGCGCGATTTGCATTTTGAACCAGTAATCCAAGTATGGTACGTGCCTCTCCCTGAAGGTATACATCCGGTTGGGTTAGCTTATTCGATCCATCTAGCGTATATAGAATCCACTTGCCTAAATCATAGTACAACGCCTCAAACTCTACTGTGTATGTGTAGCCAATTTGAGTGTTTTGCTTGGCAATATTCTCTGGTCGATTGAGTTTATATGTTTCGCCATATACTTGGATAGTATCACCTTTTTGAAAAGCAATAGCTACCGGCGATTTGATGGTGACCTCCACCATATCCGCTTGCATGATGACACGTGACTGCTTGCCCTCGGCTTTCCCAGACCAAATTATCTCTGCACCTCTTCTAATCTCGTAAATCATGCTATGCTGGTATGGTAAAGTATTCTGTTGGATGATCATTGATTAGCACTAATGTGAATTGCGCGTTATTACCAATTCGGTTAAAGCCTGTCATGTTTTGATAGGATAGCTTAAAACGACGATTGCGGCAAGTTATGTCGAAATTGAACTCACCAGCTGTGATAAGGAAGGTTTGCAATGAATGAAGTTTCTGTTCATAATCTGCCGAGCTCGCAGCGAGAATTGCACATGGCAGATTGTATGTGATGCTTTGAAATCGCTTGTCACCGTGGTATCGCTCTGTTCCATCTTCGCCTGCCCAGTCGATTGATAATCCGTTGTCTTTCAGCTCCGGCATCGCGTCTAGCTGGCTGTAAGTTCCTTTGAGGAAATGTAGACCGTAAGCTGAAACGGTATCTTGGTTGTTAATTAGGAAGTTCGCCATTACAATCCTGCTCCTCTCTTTAGCATATCACCATTGGTTACTTTTTTATTGAGTTCAACGATGGCGGTTTCGATGCCAGTCAACTTATCCGTATTATTGGCAGTTCGGAATGTATTATTTTCGATGGCATTTAATTTTGCAAGGTGATCGCTGGAGACACTCATAAAGCTGCTGTGCTGCTGTTTAGTTATTTCTAAAAGTTGCAGTTGCGCAATCCGTAGTCCTCCGAATTCTGCTTCTAAGCGGTTTGCTGTATTTTCTGTTATGGTCGTAATTCCCTTGTTTAATTCGCCAGCACTATCACTTCTTTGGATGTCTTTTTCGAGACCTAATCCCTCATAAGCTTTTTCTAATGCTTCAGTGAAATTATCAGAGGAATCGCTCAATTTGGTTTTCCATTTTTCAAAATCAAATCCTTCAATACTATTGTCGTTCTCTGACATGTAATCGGCAACTTTATCAATCATATCATTGATAATAGGCTCAATCATTTTCAGCTTCAAACTATTCACAAGAGCGTTTTTAATAAATTGATCGAACACTTTATCCATGCTATTTATAGCATCTTCACCGGCCTCAAATGCGGACACCAAAGCATTCGTTAACTCATTTGCTAGGTCTTTAAAGGTAGTTTGAACTAGGTTCTGCGTAATTGCTCGCTCAATCTCCTTGATTTCTCTTTCTTTTTCCTCTATTTGATCGCGATATTCTCTGATTTTGTTTTGGTCGGCTCTCTTTTTGCTGCTTTCTGCCCGAGCGCTTTGTTCTAAGATTTTTTGTTGGGTTTTTAAATTTTTGATAGCGTCTTGGCTGTCTTTATAGAAACTTTCACCTACGCTATTGTTTATTTGATCTTGAAGTTTGGAGTATGTCTTAGTAAGACTTTCCAGTCTCTTTTGATAAACCTCAATTTGCTTTTGTATCTTCTTGTCTTTCGTGTTGAAAAGATCGATTACTTTTGTCAGTACAGATATAGATCCTGAAATAATAGCAATAGGATTACCGGATGCTATTCCTGCCGCCAAATCACTCATGCTTCCTACTAATGCAGATACTTTTGCAGCTGTCTCCTGAATTCCTTCACTAGCACCTAGCGAAGCTAATAATCCGCCAACTTCGCCAATCGTTTGGCTTGCCATTTGCAAATCACGCGATAAGGCTGTAAACATACCAGCCTGTGCTTGTTTTGCTTCAACTGATTCCTTTCCGTACTTTTTGATAGCTTCTCGATACTTGTTCAATGCACCAGTAGATGCTGTCCACGATTTTTCAAGGTTAATACTTGCCCCAGCGGTAGCAACTTCATTGCTCGCTCTATCATAGTCTTGACGGGTTAGTTTTCCAGCTTTTAATTCAGCATCAAGCCTAGTTTGTATATCCTTGAGTACTTGCAAGGAGGCTTTCTTACTTAGGTATTGGAGCGTTCCAAAGGTTTTCTCCCAATTGGCTTCCTTTTCTAAATTTGCAATGGTGAGCGCGGATAGCTCTTCCTTTAACCCTTCCTTGAGCGTATTCTTTTGTGATTCCGTAGCAGATTCTCCGAGTGTCGCATATGCATCTTGGTATCTCTTTCTGACTGCCAACATATTTTCATCATGCCCCATTGAAAGCTGGAGCGCTTCGGTGTACTGGCGAATACTTTCCTCTTTAACTCTATCTATGTGTGCTTTTTGTTGTTCCTCTAAATCTTTCAAGTAAGATTCTTCGATAGGAGATAGGCCTTGTGAAAACTTCTTTCCTTGCAAAGCATTCATCTCTTGCTGCATTTTAGTGACAACATCTTTGAAACTGCCATACTGTTCGTCCGCATACGCTTGCCCGGCATCTTTCTTTAGCTGCTCATATCTCACATAGTTTTGGTAGTCTTCTTGATACTGCTTGATTTTGTTATCATTAGTTTGTCGTTGTTTGACAGATACGACGGCACCGGTAACACTCTCATCAAAACCGTCTAAAGATATTTTATCGCCTTTGGTGGATCTATTATGCTCTGTAATAGCTTTTTTAATTTCTGCGTATTTGTCTTTGACACTTTGAACCTCCTGTTCATCACGAGACAATTGTTTGTTTAAGTAACCCGCATCAGTCTTAGCCCATTGGTCTAATAATTTAGTGCGATCCTCGTTGTCCTTCGCTATTTCTTTAGCAAGTCTTTTTGCTTCCGATTCACTCTTTTTCGATGCAGAAGACAGCGACCTTATAGATATTCCATCTAAAAGCTTTTGCCATTTATCAACTTCCTTTTTTGCTTCAGCTCGCGCTTTATCCCCGATGGCATTCTTATATAAATTTTGAGCGTCACTTAGCTTTTCCTCTAATTCATTTTGGGAGAAAATGTTTTTCGACTGGCGTTCTTGAGTAGCCATTTCAGCTGTAATACCTTTGGCGTAAGACAATGATGCTTGAAGCGCTTGCTGTTGTTCAATTAATGGCTTTCGCATATCATCCAGCATCCTTTGTGGTGATTGACCTCGACCCGCTCTACGTTCTTGTTGGTATATTTTATCAAACTCCGGGTTGTTTAGTACTAGCTTGGATAACTGGCTATTGATGGATGCTAATTGTATTTCTTGGTCTTTGACAAATGCTCTTCTGGTGTCAGTTGAGTATTTCCTAATATCCTCAAAGCCTTGTTTGTAGGATTGTGTTAGCTTCTCGACCATTTTTGTATCTGGTGCACCAGGATTAAAAACTTTGTTAAAGTTAGAGGACAAATCTTTTTTAAAATTCTGCCATATTGTAGATAACCGATTTGTCTTCTCTGAAAGAGTATCAACTGCTTCACCAGACTTACGCATTTCTCTGTCGATAATGTTCCCAACACCTGTAGCGAAATCTCCTGTCTTTTGAATTTCTTCGTTTAGTTCTGTTGCAGATATACCAAGGTTATCAAGAATTAGCTTTGATTTGCGGCCCAACCCTGTGACAAATGAATTAACTAGATAGTCAACACTTTGGCCAGTCTCTGATGCTCTCCTGGTGGCGAATTCGAGACCTTTTGCTAGCACATCCATCGGAATACGAAAGTTGTCTGCATTGACGGCCAATTTCATTAATTCCAAATCAGATACTGTATTTCGAGTGGCTGTGCGAAGCTTCTCCAAACCAGTAGTATCTCCAATCTTTGCAAATCT
>JAAIGF010235177.1_pt1 | contig 13972 bp, 15 predicted proteins | sample 6487441 | NCBI WGS metagenome assembly JAAIGF01 (sample SAMN13974129, study PRJNA590717) | phyllosphere metagenome | biome: pepper field; feature: multiple bacterial spot infested pepper fields; material: pepper leaves; isolation source: leaves from pepper fields | host: Capsicum annuum ... | reverse complement strand
GCAGCCCTGCCCGACCAACCCCTTGATTTCGGGACAATCAGCCATACCCCTTGGCCAGGCCGCACGCGCTGGCGCGGCATTGCACACGGAGCCCTATCGATGACCGAGACCACCCAGACCGAAACCCTTGGCTTCCAGACCGAGGTCAAGCAGCTGCTGCAGCTGATGATCCACTCGCTGTACTCCAACAAGGAAATCTTCCTCCGCGAGCTGGTCTCCAACGCCGCTGACGCCGCCGACAAGCTGCGCTTCGAAGCCCTGACCCAGCCTGCCCTGCTGGAAGGCGAAAGCGAACTGCGCGTGCGCGTCAGCTTCGACGCCGCCGCCCACACCATCACCATCGAAGACAACGGCATCGGCATGAGCCGCGCCGAAGCCATCGCCCACCTCGGCACCATCGCCAAGTCCGGCACCGGCGATTTCCTGCGCCAGCTGTCCGGCGACCAGAAGAAGGATTCGCAGCTGATCGGCCAGTTCGGCGTCGGCTTCTACAGCGCCTTCATCGTCGCCGACGAAGTGGAAGTGACCTCGCGCCGCGCCGGCCTGGCCGCCGCCGAGGGCGTGCGCTGGACCTCGCGTGGCGAAGGCGATTTCGACGTGGCCACGATCGACAAGGCCGAGCGCGGCACCCGCATCGTCCTGCACCTGAAGGATGGCGAGCACGACTTCGCCGACGGCTGGCGCCTGCGCAGCATCCTCAAGAAGTACTCCGACCACATCGGCCTGCCGATCCAGATGCCGAAGGAAGGCGACGACGCCGCCGGCGAGTGGGAGACCGTCAACCGCGCAAGCGCGCTGTGGACCCGCCCGCGCACCGAGATCAGCGACGCCGAGTACACCGAGTTCTACAAGCACGTGGCGCACGACCACAGCGACCCGCTGGCGTGGAGCCACAACAAGGTCGAAGGCAAGCTCGAGTACACCTCGCTGCTGTACGTGCCCGGCCGCGCGCCGTTCGACCTGTACCACCGCGACGCGCCCAAGGGCCTGAAGCTCTACGTGCAGCGCGTGTTCGTGATGGACCAGGCTGAGCAGTTCCTGCCGCTGTACCTCCGCTTCATCAAGGGCGTGGTCGATTCAAACGATCTGTCGCTGAACGTCTCGCGCGAGATCCTGCAGTCCGGCCCGGTCATCGATTCGATGAAGGCGGCGCTGACCAAGCGCTCGCTGGACATGCTGGAAAAGCTGGCCGCCGACAAGCCGGAACAGTACGCCACGTTCTGGAAGGAATTCGGCCAGGTGCTGAAGGAAGGCCCGGCCGAGGACTACAACAACCGCGAGAAGGTGGCCGGCCTGCTGCGCTTCGCCTCCACCCGTGGCGAGGCCGATGCGCAGACCGTGTCGCTGGCTGATTACATCGGTCGCATGGCCGAGGGCCAGGACAAGATCTATTACCTGACCGGCGAGAGCTACAGCCAGGTGCGCAACAGCCCGCACCTGGAAGTGTTCCGCAAGAAGGGCGTGGAAGTGCTGCTGCTGACCGATCGCATCGACGAGTGGCTGATGGGCTACCTGACCGATTTCGACGGCAAGGGCTTTGTCGACATCGCCCGCGGCGACCTCGACCTGGGCGCGCTGGAAAGCGAGGCCGACAAGCAGGAACAGGAAGCCGCGGCGAAGGACAAGCAGGGCCTGGTCGAGCGCCTGAAGACGGTGCTGGGCGATGACGTGGCCGAAGTGCGCGTGTCGCACCGCCTGACCGATTCGCCGGCGGTGCTGGCCATCGGCGAACAGGACCTGGGCCTGCAGATGCGCCAGATCCTGGAAGCCAGCGGGCAGAAGGTGCCGGAGAGCAAGCCGGTGCTGGAGATCAACCCGGGCCACCCGCTGATCGCCAAGCTAGATGCCGAAGCCGATGGCGCGCGCTTCGACGACCTGGGCCGGGTGCTGTTCGACCAGGCCGCGCTGGCCGCCGGTGACAGCCTGAAGGATCCGGGCGCCTACGTGGCGCGCCTGAATAAGCTGCTGCTGGAGCTGTCGGCCTGATTGATGGGATGGTCGCCGGGCATGGCAGGCTTTTGTAGAGTCGAGCCGTGCTCGACTGCCGTGCGGGTGCCAACCAACGGTTGGCACCTACCGGGGCGGATCGGGCGTGCCAACCAACGGTTGGCACCTACCGGGGCGGATCGGGCGTGCCAACCAACGGTTGGCACCTACCGGGGCGGATCGGGCGTGCCAACCAAGGTTGACACCTACCAGGGCGGGCTTCTCAGGCGTTGCGGTCCAGCAGCGAGCCCAGCATCTGGTCCTGGCGGCGGATCACCGTGGCGTTGGCGGCGAACGCCACCACTTCGGCTTTGGCCGCCAGCAGGTCGCCCAGCGGCGCCGTCGGGTCCGGATCGGTGGCAGTGACGCTGGTTTCCACCCCGCCCTGCTCCACCGGGCTGCGCTGCAACTGCAGGCGCTGCGCGTCCGGGGTGGCGAGGTTGGCCACGTTGTGCGCGGCTACCTGCACGCCCTGCTGGGCCGCACGCATGCCAGACAGCGCAGTCTCCATCACGTTCATCGGTGGTCTCCGGGCCACCCTGCGCAGCCCCTCGGACCGGTTAACGGCCGCACCTGCGCAATCTTGAGTCCACATCGGGTCAACGGGCCCGAGTGGTAGCATATCCCTCTGATTTCAGCGCCTTTTGCCAATGCTCAGTTTTTTCCGCCGCAAGAAGCCCCAGGACGCCGCCACGCCGGACGCGCCCAAGACCCAGCATTACTCGACTGAGGAGCTGGCGGCGGCGTTCCCGTCCGCTGCCCCGGTCGAAGAGGCGCCGGCCGCACCGGTCGCCACGCCGGCGAGCGTCGAGGCCACGACGCTTGCGCCTGTTGTAGCGCCTGAGCCGCCGGTCGCCGCTGCGCCCCCGGCCCCGGCCCCTGAACGCGTCATCGCTCCGGAGGATTTCGAAGCCGAGGCCCTGGCTGCAGCCGCCGTGCTTGCACCGCTGGCCCCGGTCACCCCGGCCGAAGCGCCGGCCACGCCTGCGACTGACCTGCCGGTGCTGGTCGATGCCGCCCCGGCCCCGGCCGGCAAGCCCGGCTGGCGAGAGCGCCTGCGCAACAGCGTCATCGCCCGCAGCTTCGGCGGCCTGTTCTCGCGCAATCCCAAGCTCGACGACGATCTGCTGGACGAGCTGGAAACCGCACTGATCACCGCCGACGTCGGCGTGGGCGCCACCACCGACCTGGTCGAGGGCCTGCGCAAGCGCATGAAGTCGCGCGAGTTCGTCGATGCCAATGCGCTGCTCGCCGCGCTGCGCAGCGAACTGATCGCGATCCTGCAGCCGGTCGCCAAGCCGCTGGTGATCGACCGCAACGCCAAGCCCTTCGTGGTGCTCACCGTCGGCGTCAACGGCGTCGGCAAGACCACCACCATCGGCAAGCTGGCCAAGCGCTTCAAGGACGAAGGCCACAGCCTGATGCTGGCCGCCGGCGATACCTTCCGCGCCGCCGCCGTGGCCCAGCTGCAGGCCTGGGGCGAGCGCAACGGCGTGGCCGTGGTCGCCCAGGGGCAGAACGCCGACGCCGCTTCGGTCGCCTACGACGCCCTGCAGGCCGGCAAGGCGCGCGGCACCTCGGTGCTGATCGCCGATACCGCCGGTCGCCTGCATACCCAGTCCGGCCTGATGAACGAGCTGGGCAAGATCCGCCGCGTGCTCGGCAAGATCGACGAGACCGCGCCGCACGAAGTGCTGATGGTCATCGACGGCACCACCGGCCAGAACGCGCTCTCGCAGCTGCGCCAGTTCAATGCCGCGGTGAAGGTGACCGGCCTGGTGGTGACCAAGCTGGACGGCACCGCCAAGGGCGGCGTGGTGTTCGCCCTGGCCCGCGAGTTCGGCATTCCGATCCGCTTTGCCGGCATCGGCGAGCGCCCGGAAGACCTGCGCGTGTTCGACCCGGAAGCCTTCGTCGACGCCCTGCTGCCTGAAGCGCTGGGCGCCTGATACGCGGTGCAGCCACGCATGGCGTGGCTCTACTGCACTATCGCGGAACACCCATGCCCCGCCAGCCGCACGCCAGCGCCGTACCTGACCACGCAGACGGCTTCGTCGCCCACCTGCTGCACTGGTTCGACGATCACGGACGCCACGACCTGCCCTGGCAGCATCCGCGCAGTCCTTACCGGGTCTGGCTGTCGGAAATCATGCTGCAGCAGACCCAGGTGACCACGGTCATCCCGTATTTCCAGCGGTTCCTGCAGCACTTTCCGACTCTGCCCGACCTGGCCGCCGCCAGCAACGACGCGGTGATGGCGCAGTGGGCCGGACTCGGTTACTACGCCCGCGCACGCAACCTGCACGCCGCAGCCAAGCGCTGCGTGGAGCTGCACGACGGCGACCTGCCGCGCGATTTCGATGCCCTGCACGCCCTGCCCGGCATCGGCCGCAGCACTGCGGGGGCGATCCTCAGCCAGGCCTGGAACGACCCGTTCGCGATCCTCGATGGCAACGTCAAGCGCGTGCTCAGCCGCTATCACGGCATCGAGGGTTTCCCCGGCCTGCCAGCCATCGAGAAGCAGCTGTGGTCGCTGGCAGAAGCGCATGTAGCGCAGGTACCGGCCGGTCGCATGGCCGATTACACCCAGGCGCAGATGGATCTGGGCGCGACCGTGTGCAGCCGTGCCAAGCCGGCCTGCGTGATCTGCCCGATGCAGGAAGACTGCGTGGCACGCCGCGAAGGCCGCACCGCCGACCTGCCCACGCCGAAACCCGGCAAGAACCTGCCCGAGCGCGAGGCCGTGGCCCTGCTGCTGCGCGACGCCCAGCAGCGCGTGCTGCTGCAGAAGCGCCCGGACACCGGCATCTGGGCGCAGCTGTGGACGCTGCCGCAGGCCGATGCTGGCAGCGACCTGCAGGACTGGTTCGACGCCCATGTCGACGGCTCGCTGGAAGAGGCCGAGGAACTGCCGGTGCTGCAGCACACGTTCAGCCACTATCGGCTGCATCTGCAGGTATTGTCGCGGCAGGTGCGCGGCCTGCGCGTGGAGGAACCCGCGCTGCGCTGGGTTGCCGCTGACGAACTCCCGGCGCTGGGCCTGCCCGCGCCGATCCGCAAGCTGCTGGACGGCACGCCGGTGAAGGCGCCGAAACGCAGAGCCACCAAACCCCGCAACCACGAGTGAGTGCCATGCCCCGAACCGTCTTCTGCCAGTACGAACAACGCGATGCCGAGGGCCTGGACTTCGTGCCCTACCCCGGCGACCTGGGCCAGCGCGTGTTCAACCACATCGGCAAGCAGGCCTGGGCGGCCTGGCTGGCGCACCAGACCATGCTGATCAACGAAAACCGCCTGTCGCCGCGCAAGCCGGAGCACCGCGCGATGCTGGAAGCGGAGCTGGTCAAGTTCCTGTTCGAGAAGGACGCCGAAAAGCCGGCCGGCTTCACCCCCGAAGCCTGAGCCGGTAGCGCCGGGCCATGCCCGGCGACCAGATATCCGCCGGGCATGGCCCGGCGCTACCCGATTATTCCGCGGGCGCTTCGCGCTCCTGCACCTGCGCCTGGCGCATGTCCTTTTCCTGCGCACGCAGCGATTTGACGTCCAGCTTGCGGATCGTCTTGATGAAGCACGGCAGGCGCGGGCCGCCGGTCGGGTCGCGCACGATCACCGTGTCGAACGGCGCGCTGACGCGGCCCATGTGACTGGTCAGGCCGATGGCAGGCGCATACGAAAGATCCGGGCACGGCCCGGTCAGTTCCAGCAGGTAGGCTTCGCTGGGCTTGGTCCAGACCGCCAGCGCGCTGTCACCCAACTCGGTCCAGCCATTGAGCGTGCCCAGGAACTGCATGTCCTTCTGCGCGGGACCGGCGTGGGCGCGGTACAGCTCCAGGCGGTCGGCACTGATCATGCCGGTGGTGGCGCAAGCGGCCAGCGCCAGGCACAGGCCGGCGATCAGCAACGGGGTCTTCATGGCGATCTCCAGCGGGGAACTGCGCACATCATGCGCCCGGCCGTGCAACGCCGGCGCAACGGCCGGCGGCCCGATTCAGCCGCCGGTCGGCGCAGCCCTGTAGCCGCCAACCTTGGTTGGCGCACACATCCAGCCCTGTAGTCGCCAACCTTGGTTGGCGCGCGCCCTGCAAAAGCAGCCGACCAAGGTCGGCATCTACCAGAGCGAAGCCATCCCAGCAGAGCGAGGCCAAAGCGAGACCGGCACCTCAGACGTCAGCGTGTGCCAGGGCGTGCAGGCGCCCTTCGCGCAGTTCCAGCACGCGGTCCAGGCGACGCGCGAGGCTGCGGTCATGGGTCACCAGCACCAGGCTGGTGTGGCGGGCACGGTTGAGTTCCAGCATCAGCTCGAACACGGTGGCCGCGGTGCGGTCATCCAGGTTGCCGGTCGGCTCATCACCAAGCACGCAGGCCGGATGGTTGACCAGCGCACGCGCCACGGCGGCACGCTGGCGCTCGCCACCGGACAGTTCGCCCGGCTTGTGGTCCAGGCGATGGCCCAGGCCGACCGCTTCCAGCAGCGCGGTCGCACGCTGGCTGGCTTCGGGCACGCCGGTACCGGCCAGCATCACCGGCATCATCACGTTTTCCAGCGCGGTGAATTCCGGCAGCAGGTGGTGGAACTGGTAGACGAAGCCCAGCGCCTGGTTGCGCAGCAGGCCACGCGCGGTGTCCGACAGGGTCGACATGCGCTGCCCGGTGACGAACACCTCACCTGCGGTCGGCACATCCAGGCCGCCCAGCAGGTGCAGCAGGGTGCTCTTGCCGGCGCCGGAGGCACCGATGATCGCCACCGTTTCGCCGGCATTGACCTTCAGGTCCAGCCCGTCGAACACCGGGGTCTGCATGCGGCCTTCGGCGTAGGTCTTGCCCAGGCCCTCGGCGCGGATCACTTCATCGCCGCGGTTGACGACCTTATTCATAGCGCAGGGCCTCCGCCGGCTGGGTGCGTGCTGCCCGCCAGGCGGGATACAGGGTGGCCAGGAAACTCATCAGCAACGCGATGAGCGTGATCGCGACGATATCGCCGGTCTGCATGTCGGTCGGCAGGCCGGTGATGTAGTACACGTCCTCCGGCAGCAGCTTGACGTTGAACAGCGACTCGATGGCACCGAGGATGCGCTCCAGGTTCAGGGTCAGGGTGATGCCGCCGATCAGGCCGGCCAGCGTGCCGAAGATGCCGATCAGCGAGCCCTGCACCATGAACACCTGCATCACCCCGCCCGGGGTCAGGCCCAGCGTGCGCAGGATGGCGATGTCGGCCTGCTTGTCGGTCACCAGCATCACCTGCGAGGAGACCAGGTTGAAGGCACCCATCGCGATGATCAGCGACAGCAGGATGCCCATCACCACCTTCTCCATGCGCAGCGAGTGGTAGAGGTTGGCGTTCTGCTGGGTCCAGTCACTCACCCGGTACGCGCCGCCCAGGTTCTGCGCCAGGTCCACGCCCACTTCCAGCGAGCGGTCCATGTCGTGCAGTTTCAGGCGTACGCCGGTGGCGCCGTCGGAGCGCAGCACGCGCTCGAGGTCCTTCATGTTGGCGAAGCCGACGCCACGGTCGACCTCGTTGTAGCCGGCCTCGAACAGACCGCTGACGGTAAAGCGTTTCATCCGTGGCACCGCACCGGCCGGGGTGCCCTGCACTTCGGCGAACGTCACCAGCACCTGGTCGCCCACGTCCACGCCCAGCCCGATGGCCAGCTCCTTGCCCAGCAGCAGGTTGAAGCTGCCCGGCTTGAGGCTGTCATAGCTGCCCTTGGTGATCTTCTGGTCGATCACCGACACCTTCGGTTCCAGCGCCGGCTCGATGCCCTGGATGATCGCACCCTGCACGCGCGGGCCGCTGATCATCGACTGGATCTCGATGTACGGCGCGGCACCGGCCACGCGGGGATCCTTGTTGGCCACGTCGACCACGCGCATCCAGTCCGGCATCGGCTCGCCGTCGCGGCTGATGGTGGTATGGGCGGTCATCTGCAGCAGGCGGCTGCGGATTTCCTTCTGGAAACCGCTCATCACCGCCAGGGTGGTGATCAGCACCGTGACGCCGAGCGCGATGCCCAGGATCGATGCCATTGAAATGAAGGAGATGAAGCCGTTGCGGCGCTTGGCGCGCAGGTAGCGCAGGCCGATGGCCACGGGGATGGGTTTGAACATGCAGGCACGCCAGTCAATTCAGTCTATGGTGCCATCGTACGGGGTCGGCGTGAAACGCTGCGTGCGGACACGGCCAGTCGCAGTTCACGTCGCTGCCGGTGGTCGAGCACGTCCGGCCAGAACAGCAGGCGGCCGCGCCGGCCATCCGCACGCCAGTGCAGCAGCAGCCAGGGCCCGCGCACCACCAGCCGCGGCGCGTCGATATCGGCACCATCCAGCTGCAGCGGCGCCGGCAGCGTGGTCAGCTCAAGCCGGCGCGCGGGCCGGCGCAGTCGCCAGCCCAGCTGGGCCAGGCCCAGCAGCCAGACCGCCACCAGCACCGGCCAGTACCGGTCTTCCGGCAGGGCCGAGGCGCGCAGCAGCCAGGGCGCGGCCAGCAGTACCAGCGCCTGCGCGCCGGCCTGCAGCCGCGAGGGTCGCCACTCAAGCCTTGAGGGCGAGGATCTTCTGCATGAGGGGCACGGCGTGGGCATGCGGGCAGGCCTCGTAGCCCATGAACCAGCGCCACAACTTATCGTCCTCGCACTCGAGCAGGAACAGGAAAACCTCGCGCTCTTCGGTCGGCGCAGTGCTCCATTCGCGGTCGAGGTAGCGGCCGAACAGCTGGTCCAGCTCACGCATGCCGCGGCGGCAGCGCCAGCGCAGCTTCTTCAGCAGGGTTTCTTCGTCCATCGTGTTTCTCCAGATACAGCAAAGCCACGCATCGCGTGGCTCTGCTGGTTGGTGCAGCTACGCTTGGCGTGGCTCTACCGGGTACCGCCAGGCCTGTATCAGGCGCGGCGTTCCATCATCAGCTTCTTGATCTCAGCGATCGCCAGCGCCGGGTTCAGGCCCTTCGGGCAGGTCCGGGCACAGTTCATGATGGTGTGGCAGCGGTACAGCTTGAACGGATCTTCCAGATCGTCCAGGCGCTCACCGGTGTCCTCATCGCGTGAATCGATGATCCAGCGGTAGGCCTGCAGCAGGATCGCCGGGCCCAGGTAACGCTCGCCGTTCCACCAGTAGCTCGGGCAGCTGGTCGAGCAGCAGGCGCACAGGATGCACTCGTAGAGGCCGTCGAGCTTCTTGCGGTCTTCCGGCGACTGCAGGCGCTCACGGTCCGGCGGTGCCGGGGTCTGGGTGCGGATCCACGGCTTGATCGAGGCGTACTGCGCGTAGAAGTGGGTCAGGTCCGGAACCAGATCCTTGACCACGCTCATGTGCGGCAGCGGGTAGATCGGCACTTCCTTCTTGCCGCAGTCCGCGATGGCGCGGGTGCAGGCCAGGGTGTTGGTGCCGTCGATGTTCATCGCGCACGAACCGCAGATACCTTCGCGGCAGGAGCGACGGAAGGTCAGGGTCGGATCGATCTCGTTCTTGATCTTGATCAGCGCGTCCAGGACCATCGGGCCGCAGGCGTCCAGATCGATCTCATAGGTATCGGTGCGCGGATTGCTGTCGTCGTCCGGACTCCAGCGGTAGATCTTGAAGGTGCGCAGGTTCTTGCCGCCGCTCTTGGCGGGGAAGTGCTGGCCCTTCGTGACCTTGGAATTCTTGGGGAGTGAAAACTCGGCCATGGCTGCTCTCGTTGGCTCAGGCGGCCCGCGCCATCAAGGCGCGGATTGCATGGTAGGCGGGGGTCGCGATCAGTACACGCGCGGCTTCGGCGGCACCACGTCGACCTCGTCGGTCAGCGTGTACATGTGCACCGGACGGTAGTCGAAGCTGCACTTGCCCTTCTCGTCGACGGTGACCAGCGTGTGCTTGTGCCAGTTGACGTCGTCGCGGTCCGGGAAGTCCTCGTGCGCGTGCGCACCACGGCTTTCCTTGCGCTGTTCCGCCGAGTTGATCGTCGCCACCGCGTTCAGCAGCAGGTTGTTCAGCTCGTAGGTCTCGATCAGGTCCGAATTCCAGACCAGCGAACGGTCGCTGACCTTCACGTCCTGGAACGAATCGAACACGGTGGCCATCTTCTCGCAGCCTTCCTTCAGCGTCTGGCTGGTACGGAAGACGGCGGCGTCGGCCTGCATCGTGCGCTGCATGTTGTCGCGGATGACCGAGGTCGGCGTATCGCCATTGGCGTAACGCAGCTTGTCCAGCAGGCCCAGCGCCTTGTCGCAGGCATCGGCCGGCAGCGGCTTGTGCGCAGCGCCCGGCTTGATGGTCTCGGCGCAGCGGTTGGCCACGGCACGGCCGAACACCACCAGGTCGAGCAGCGAGTTCGAGCCCAGGCGGTTGGCGCCGTGCACGGACACGCAGGCCGCTTCGCCGATGGCGTACAGGCCCGGCACCACGGCATCGGGGTTGTCACCATCCTTGCGCACGACTTCGCCGTGGAAGTTGGTCGGAATGCCGCCCATGTTGTAGTGCACGGTCGGGATGACCGGGATCGGCTGCTTGTGCACGTCGACGCCGGCGAAGATGCGCGCGCTCTCGGCGATGCCCGGCAGCTTCTCGTCGATCACGCCCGGGCCGAGGTGGGTCAGGTCGAGCAGGATGTGATCCTTGTGCTCGCCGACGCCGCGGCCTTCGCGGATCTCGATGGTCATCGAACGGGCCACCACGTCACGCGAGGCCAGATCCTTGTAATGCGGTGCGTAGCGCTCCATGAAGCGCTCGCCGCTGCTGTTGCGCAGGATGCCGCCTTCACCGCGGACACCCTCGGTGATCAGGCAGCCGGCGCCGTAGATGCCGGTCGGGTGGAACTGCACGAACTCCATGTCCTGCATGGCGATGCCGGCACGCATGGCCAGGCCGCCACCGTCGCCGGTGCAGGTGTGCGCCGAGGTGGCGCTGAAGTACGCACGGCCGTAGCCGCCGGTGGCCAGCACCACGCCCTGGGCGCGGAACAGGTGCAGCGTGCCGTCGGCCATGTCCAGGGCCAGCACGCCACGGCACACGCCTTCGTCATCGAAGATCAGGTCGAGTGCGAAGTACTCGATCATGAAGCGCGCGTCGTGCTTGAGCGACTGCTGGTACAGGGTGTGCAGCATGGCGTGACCGGTACGGTCGGCCGCCGCGCAGGTACGCTGCGCCGCCGGGCCTTCGCCGTACTTGGTGGTCATGCCGCCGAACGGGCGCTGGTAGATCTTGCCTTCGGCGGTGCGGCTGAACGGCACGCCGTAGTGCTCGAGCTCGATGATGGCCGGGATGGCCTCACGGCACATGTACTCGATGGCGTCCTGGTCGCCCAGCCAGTCCGAGCCCTTGATGGTGTCGTAGAAGTGGTAGCGCCAATCGTCTTCGCCCATGTTGGCGAGCGCGGCGGAAATGCCACCCTGTGCAGCGACGGTGTGCGAACGGGTCGGGAAGACCTTGGTCAGGCACACGGTCTGCAGGCCCTTGGCGGCAAGGCCGAACGTGGCGCGCAGGCCGGCGCCGCCGGCGCCCACCACGACCATGTCGTACTTGTGTTCGGTGATCTTGTAAGCGGACATCTAGTCTGGATTCCTGTCTTGGTGCCTGGGCTCAGGCAACGCCGAGGGCGATGCGGCCCACCGCAAACACACTGACGATCATGCCGAGCACGGCGACGAACTTCACCGCGGTCTGCAGCACCAGGGCCAGCAGCGATTCGTGGATGTAATCTTCCAGCACGACCTGCATGCCGAGCTGTGCGTGCCAGAACATGGTGATCAGCAGGCCGATCAGCGGCACGGCATTCCACGGCTTGGCGATGGTGGCCACGGCCGTGGCGTAATCGGCGCCGGCCATGCGCACCACGAACACCAGGAACCACAGGCCCAGCACCACCAGGGCGGCGGCGGTCAGGCGCTGGTGCACGAAGTGCTCGGTGCCGGTCTTGGCCGAACCAAGGCCGCGCACGTTCTTCAGCGGGGTACGGAACTTGCTCATGCGGCACCTCCGAACAACACGTAGGCCCAGACCAGCGCGGTGATCACCAGGCTGCCGAAGACCGAGATCCAGCTGCTGCGGACGAAGGCCGGGATGCTGAAACCAACGGCGAAATCCTGCACGACATGGCGGATGCCATTGCACAGGTGATAGGCGAACGACCATGTCCACGCAAACAGGAACACGCGGCCATACCAGGCCCCGGCATGGCCGGTGAAGCAGTTCCACGAATCGGGGCCCATCATCAGGGCCAGCAGGCCGGCAGCGATGATGAGGGCACCCACGGACAGAAAGACGCCAGTGGCTCGATGCAGGATCGAGGTGGCCATCTGAATCTGCCAGCGATACACCTGGAGGTGCGGGGATAGGGGGCGTTGTCTGGTCGCCATTTCGCTGGGCTCGTTGTCTCGGCTGGGCGGCACGATGCCGCGTTGGCTCAATGCTGATCAGAAATCGATGCAGCGTCCGTTTTTCTCCCAATCGCCATACCGCACCGGATCAAGTCCGCCGCGGCCGCCGAATTCCTCCTCCGCCTCTGGTTTTTCCACGGGCACAGGTGCCGCGGGAACCAGCGGGGCTTCAGTTTCGTCGTCGGGAGTGGGGGTTGTTTGGCCTATCATGTTCGGTCTCGCAACGCACAAATTTTAGACCTCGTTCACGTGCCTGACAACCTTCCCCCTGCTTTCGTCGCATATCCGCGCCTGCCCGGCCACCAGCTGCTGAGCCTGCAGGGTGTCGATGCGGCCGTTTTCGCCCACGCCCAGTTCAGCAGCGACGTGACCGCCCTGCCCCTGCAGCACTGGCAGTGGAGCGCTTGGCTGAGCGCCAAGGGCCGCACCCTGGCGGTGTTCCAGCTGCTGCGGCTCGCCGATGACCACGTGATGCTGGTGCTGGCCGATGGCGATGCAGATGCGATTGCGTCGCAACTGCAGCGCTTCGTGTTCCGCCGCAAGGTGAAGCTGCAGGTGCATGCGGATCTTGCCGTGGCGGGCGCGTTCACTGCGCCGGAAGCGGCCAGTGGCGCGGCGATTGCCGGTGGTGGCGATGCGGGCTGGGAACTGGACCTGGGCAGCGATGCCCTGCCGCGCACCCTGCGCATCGGTCCGGTTGAAGGGTTTGCGGCCGGCAGCGAGGCCGAAGAAGCCGCGTTCGCCCTGGCCTGGCGCCAGGCCGACCTGCGTTTCGGCCTGCCGCGCCTGGAAGAAAGCCAGCGCGAAGTGTGGACGCCGCAGCAGCTGGGCCTGGACCGACTGAACGGCTACAGCGTGAAGAAAGGCTGCTACCCAGGCCAGGAAATCGTGGCCCGCACCCACTTCCTCGGCAAGGCCAAGCGCGCGGTGCAGCTGCTGCATGCCGCCGCCCCGGCGCAGGCCGGTGATGTCGTGCAGCAGGACGGCGCAGCGCTGGGCAGCATTGCCAGCGTGGCCGGCGATCTGGCCCTGGCGGTGCTGCCACTGGAAACCAGTGATGCGGAGCTGCAGGTGGGTGGCGTGGTCGCGCAGCGGGTGCCGCTGCTGGATGGCCTGGCGCGCTGAGGGCGCGCCCCGCATCCACGCGGTAGGTGCGGACCGTTGGTCCGCACGACAATCCGGTGGATGTGGACCTGGTGGGTGCGGACCGTTGGTCCGCACGCCGGTCATGATGCCGGGCATGGCCCGGCGCTACCGCCCCTTACAGGCGTTCGCCGGTTTCCGCACCGAAGAAATGCAGGCCGTGCGGCTGGATCGCCACGCGGATGTCCTCACCCACGCCCGGCAGCGACTGCGGCGCCACGCGCATGGTCAGCGCGTGCTTGCCACTGCTCAGGTTGACGAAGATCTCGTTGCCGACCGGCTCGATGCCCTCGATGCGTGCGGTGAACGCATGCGTATCGTCGGCACCCGCCGGCTGCAGGTGCTCCGGACGCACGCCCACGGCAATCGACTTCTGCAGCCATGCCGGGTCGATGGTGGCCTGGCCCAGCGGCGCGCGCCATTGCCCATCGACCACGGTCACGCCGCCGGCATCGCCCTGCAGCGTGCCGCGCAGCACGTTCATCGCCGGG